>Ga0126337_10000126_pt1 | contig 28920 bp, 16 predicted proteins | sample DipCmetagenome_FD_92527 | JGI IMG/M metagenome (GOLD analysis project Ga0126337, IMG submission 92527) | Coral microbial communities from La Bocana,Puerto Morelos, Mexico - Diploria C A metagenome | ecosystem: Host-associated > Invertebrates > Cnidaria > Coral | place: La Bocana,Puerto Morelos...
ATGATTTCAGTTTCCGCAAGAGACTTCTATAACAGGAAAAGCTGAACTAATTCGCGATGTTTGCTTGTCAAGTAGTTCCAGAGTTCTGTACCCGAGGGAGTCTTTCATGTCGCGGGCGTTGAAGCGCGCGGCATGGATAATGAATCTGGAATCATTCACCTTTTGTTTAGCAGCGTCGTACTTCTCTCTCCCCCCTCCCCCCCCCCCCCCTCCCCACAGCAGGGAAAATAGAACCAGAGAATTATTTGGGCAACGCGAAAAAAAACTGAGTTTGAGGATCACCTGTGGTGGCCAAACATTTCTCCTGGGGAAGTGGTAATCCGTGTAGCTTTGCAGAAAGACTAAGAAATTTATTTCAGTCATAGTAAAGCTTATTATTTGTGCTTTTCCCTTCAGCGTGAAGACTACATGACTGTACCTGACGCTCGTCACAGGATCCAGTGTTTAGAGAGCTGGGATTTGTATAAAGGAGAACTTGTTAAATCTCTGGCCACAAGAGCAGCTAAACATCCACGGAGATAGCAGTGGTAGAAAGTATGCAGACTTTCCAGGCTGCTTACATGACGTACTAAAGTATTGCAGCGCGGTGCACTTCCACTGGCGACTAGTGTATTATCTTGCTATTAGTCCGCTGTGTTTTTTTTGTGACATCATAGTTACGTAATATGTGATTTTCAATGAGTAATTAGCCAAGTCAAAAGCACTGCGTGGTATCTTAACAGTGGAAAGTCGTCTGAGCGAGTAGGGCTTGCGCCGACTTGCGCGACTGTCGACCTTCGAGAAGTCATGAAAATATAGGCTTATATAGGCCTTAACTAAATCCCGGTCCTGTGTGAAAAAGTGTTAAGCATAAGCCGTTATTGAAAAAAAAAAAAGATATTTAAACAGACGCAAAGTGAAAATGAATTAACGCGTGTCATGCGAATTTGCGCCAAAAAATAACCAAGTATTTATGATATTTATTTAAGAGACTCGCTATATATTCTCCGTGTCCATAAATTTGAGAGTCTCGCGTAGTAGCTAAAAATTTAAAACGAGTGAAAAAGATATAATTTCTCGTGCGAGATAACATACAAGCAAATTGATTAAACAATAAAACCTCAGTAACTGTCAGTGTCTACTGTATTTTTAGTATTAACATTATTCCCAGCTTTTACAATCCACGGGAACTTCTTAACTATGCGGCTCAAGAATTAATTATGTTAATCGCGGGGTTTTCTTTTGTGGACGCAGCATGTTAACCTCACTCAGGATATACCTTTCCAGCGGCGCCTTCACATCTTTAGTTATTTTAAAAACGCAATCCTGATAATTCCTTAGAAAACGCAAAGCATTTTCTTAATTTAAAAGAAAAATAAGCAGAGAATCGAAATCCCAGCGCGTTACTTACGAATGCAATTAAAACTGCTCACGAAATTTAATTTTGTTTTTAGCCCAATGCTCAACTTTGCCTAACAAAGAGTTTCAAGCTGTATTTAAACTCATCCCTGAGACCTCTGCTGTGGGTGTTACTAATACGATCTGTTCAAACAATAAGAAGATTTTGTGAAAATAAGATTATTTTGGCTTGAAATCAGTTTAAAACGGGTATCCAGAGAGACACCAGTTTGAATTAGCATTAATTATATTTTCGAAGACAGGTTCTTTTTTTCAAAGACCTAGTAAAGTGGGTAATTGTCAAAGTGATAAGAGTACTGTATTTTCGTTTTGTACGATAATTGAATGTGCTTTGTGACCGAGCCTATAATAGTCAATATTGTTCCAGCTGTTATCGATGTATCAGTTGCCATCAGTTGCATAAGGTGGATAGTACTGCACTTGAAGTGAAGTTCCCCAAAAGAAAATAACTCTGAAATCAGATTCTGGAAAAGAATCAGTAAGCATTTTCTTTTTGCATTAGTGCTAGAGATGGAGCGGACAATTGAAGATTCAAGAAGCTTGTTTGAGATTATCTTACAGACTATAATCGCCGCTATAACGACAATTGTGTCACTCATAGGAAACTCTTTAGTTTGTCTCGCTTTTTACCGAAAGAGAAGATTACGCACAGTAACAAACTTTTACGTACTATCTCTGGCAATAGCTGACCTTACTGTAGCGAGTTTTGTGTATCCTTTTTCTACAATCGCGTCTGGTTTCCGCAGATGGCCATTCAACCACAACTTTTACCAGTTCTCTGGATTTCTCGCATACTACTGGGCGCAGGTGTCGCTTTGCGTCCTCGCGCTCACATCGATAAATCGATATTTTTGCGTTGTAAAACCACACCGATACGCCACGTTCTTCACTAGAAAGAGAACAGCTTTATCCATTTTTTACGTTTGGATCTTTCTGTTCGTTTTCTACCTCACCGTTACTTTCACATTCCCCGTTGTGTGCGGATGGGACCCGTACGGCTTTCACTGCCGAGGGATGTCTCTCGATCGGCGAAAAGATAGAATTATGTACGTCTTTTATGCAATTTTCTTTACTGTCTCCCTGTCTGTGGTGTTATTTGGGTATGGTAGCGTTTATCGGTTCGTCAGACATCATAACGCCTTCATTGCCCCTTCTCTACACGCTCCAAGTGGCCGTGCGACAATACGAGCACAAGACATTAAAGCCTCACGAGTACTTTTTACTGCTGTTCTTGGTTTTTTGTCTGTTGGACTCCACATTGTGTATCATTTATCTTACGTTTTGGTTGTGATATATCAATTCCCTCCGATGCGCAGTCGTTATGTGCGATGTTTACGACTTTTTCCGCGTGGATCAACCCCGTCATTTACGGCGCCTTGAATCCATCGATGCGCAAAGAGTTAAGAAACATACTAGTCAAAAACCTGCTCTGTAGGAAAGTGGAATAACAGCTTTGCAAAACTGAGCAACTCTACGGTACAACTTTCTTATTATCCCTTTAAACTTGCAATGCCCCGTTGGGCATGCAGTGAAATAGTTGTTGAAACCGCTTTGAGTAAAGACAAGAAGTTGCACGGTTGGTTTTTACACTACTATTAAAAGCGCAAAAGTATAAGCATAAGCATCAAACAGTAAGGAGCTGTTGAGTAGCGCCTATCATTACGAGAACAGCAGGAAATTTTCGTGAAAAAGTACGCGAATTAACAATGTCTTACTGAGTCTGTATATGTTGCTTATGCTTACGCTCTAGTGTAAACCAGGCTTTACTGACAAGCTTTCGTAGCTGTTAAGCCGCCGCCTGGTTAGCCTGGCCTGGCCTTGCCTCACGGGTTGGTACTACACATAGGGTTAACCTCATTGCACCTTTTTCCCTTGGACAGAATTGTCCAAGAAAAATTGCTCTGACTATGACTATAGCAATCCTCAAAAATAAATCATGACAATAGCAATTAAAATGACATATTTAATCTTTCTCAAATAAATGATGAACCGATATATGGCCAGCGGGTTTCGTAGTATAAATATTATACAAATATTAATCGTTAGTCACAGCACACAATTATCATGTAGTGTTCCTATATAATGCCATTTGCCAGTTGATGTAAAAGTTAATAAGGTATTTTTTTCTCCCATGCCTTTGTTGATGTCAGTTTTGCTTCTGTTTATACATCCATATTGAAAGTTATAATAAAGAGTTTTTAAAATAACCTGCTTCCATATTTCTTGTCATTAGAATGCTTTGCTCTTTACTGCTGTATGCAACTGATATTGTTAACAGGTTTGTAATGACGTTTACTTTGTAAAAAATCTTCTTAAAAGCCGAGCAATTTGTTTGTTAAGATTAGAACCTCTTTAAATACTAAAGCACGCATGCATCAAAAAGGTTCTTGTTTTGGTTAATTAAACTGCTACTAGGCATAACCGAGGTGTTATCTCCAAAGGAATAAATATTTTGTGAAATAATTTTTTGGTTTTTGATAACGTTTACCCATGATCTCTCATCTTACGTAGTTTTACTCTATTAGTATATACTTAAGCTCACTGTTGTTTACAAAAGCGTCCTGAAGTTTATAAGCTTTGCAACAACAACTCCCTCTTCGATTCCCGCTAAAAAGAACTGAAACGACTTTACTGATCAACTCCTCTTGATATCAACTAGTGCCAGGTCAGAACTGTGCGAGAACTCGTCGCGTGACACTTCGCTGCGTGACAAAATCAAATTGCTCTTTATAACTTCATTAGGAACGAAGTAATTACAGTCACCCAAGAATAAGTGACGTGATACTGGCCAAAAACTTTGGTGCGTTAACGTTACGTCACTGGCTAGCTTTAGAAGCGTATTATGAGGTGTTTAATACAGAGGTCATCGACTGAATATATTAAACATGATCTTTTTATATGTTACATGCTCTGTTACACCGAGACCCCCCCACCTCGCGTCACTGTAACTTCTGTGGAACTGGTCTTCACGGCTGGAGAGTTCTGGGCTTGGTGGGCCAGCAGTCTTCGTCTGAACACAACACCCACAACCACCAATGCAATCAAAAGTAATAAACAAATTCCCGCAATACCAATAACCAGCGGATTCACTAAGCTTGCTTCAAGGGGTGCGTCTGACGTCACCTGCTTGATCTCTTCAGATGACTTATTGTGGCGTATTTCCGCTGGCTCAGATAACAGGCGTATCATCTTGATGTTTGTACCTTGGCCGTGTATTCCTATTTCATTTGTGTCTCCAGTATCGCGGCGGTATAATCTGTGGGAAAGCTTGAATAAGCGGCTATCTACTTCAGATAATACGTGGGAGGTCACGTGGCTTTCATCAGTGCTGGAATCGCCAACTGAGCGAGCGGACCTTGGGCGACTGTCGGAAGTGACGGAATAAATAGCATGCATAAACCACTTTCGGTTCCTGGGGACCTGCCAATAAGAAAATGGACGGCAAGTTTATCGTCATGTAATAGACATTGAATGTCGCTACACAGGAATAGAAAGAGGAAGCTTAAGAATGAAGTGTCTTCCCAAAAAAACACATTGCATAGAGATTTGAAATTTCAAACAACTGGACCTCTGTGCTTATTTCATTATTGAAACTACTTCTATGTTTAATATGAAATTTTTGGGCGCAGAGCAAAGAAAAAATTCTGAGTCAGTGGTGTGGATTCGAACCCAATACCTCCCAGATACTAGTTAGCGCGCAATTGGTCCAAACGAGTCACGTGACTGAATATGCCACAGCTAAAACTGGAAGAAAACTAAAACTCTGCGTGCTGCGAAAAATATTTGAGGGACAATATCTGTTCCTCGATGTAGCTTCTCGGAACAGACAATGTCACAATATTCGAGCATATATTGGCATCATAGGGATCTTCCAGTAAGACAGAGGATTAATGTGAATTAAGTTGTGCATAATCATGACATTCAATGAAAAAACAGGCTCCAAATTGAAAATACCTCAAACAGAGGTGCACTGTTCATCACAAATCCATCGCACCCAGGATCCTCGGAGAAGTTACTTGTTACGATTTCCTCTTGCGCAAACTTTGCCTCAAAAGGTACATTGCCGAGATGTTTGTCTGTTGATTCAGGCTCTTCCTTGTCCTAGTAAAAATTTAAATAAACATTTTTAAAAAACCGGAAACATTATTCTTAAACCTTTGCTGATACAGGGCGATGAAACAGCCATTGAAGGATCGCTTCATGACAGGTGAAACACTTAAGAAGAACATTGCGTGACAGCTGAACGCGTCGTAACGCAACAGCTTTGTAGACAAAAGTCACCATGCAACATTGTTAATCTTTCAATTTAGTAATAACATCATGACACAAATTTCACACAACGAGACCAGCTTATTTATCACTGAAATAAAACCTCACCAGGACTTTCAGTCGATGTTCCAAGTACAATGAGCGCGCCATACATCCAAACTTGTTCTTCGGAGGATCGTATGTAGGGATAAACTCACCGACCCCGGTACACAGGTAGACTTTCTCGGCTGCCAAAGCATACCCCAGACTACCCCTGCCGAAACCACTGCCTTCCAGAAGAGAGATGCGACCGTAGATCTTGGAATCTGCTCCATAAAACAAAGAGATTTGGATACGCGGGTAAGAAACAAAACAAAACTGTTCAAGTATAATTAAAAGTTCCGTGCTTGTACCCTTTTGTTTTAAGATAGAGAAAGAGGTGCTTGCTTCGGTCGATGACTTTAATTTTAGACATATTTTTCCTACTAAAAATCACAATTTGTCTTCCTCCTTAATGAATAAAATGCGATCAATTTTAAGTTGGAGATCCTTGAAAAACGTCTGTTACAAAGTGAAAATTCTTCGGAAGCAGCGACAGGAATGAAATTACTCAGAAAAATATCATCATAAACCTTTTTTCTGTCTAAAATTGCTCTAGATTTAATCGTACAACAGCTTGAAAACATCAAAGCTGACGTTACCTTTAGAGAATGCTGCATCCACATTAAAATCTCCGATTTGATCAGCGTCTTTATTCAACCACAGATCCCTCTCTGCCAACAGTAAAAACTTAGCAGAAAGAGTAAATTGCGCAGGAACTGGATCAGGAACCTGCTGGAACCTGATTGGCAAAGTGAAAGTCACTGGATCACGTGGGTGACATGTGGGTGGCTCTGAATACCTCACTCCCTGAAAACAACCGATGAATTTTCAACACCTTCATGTTAAGTTAAACTCTATTCTTAGTCACTAATTCTTCCAGGTCTAGGCAATTTATTCTAAACACCTGTCCACCTTGGAATGCAGAGATATTGTAGAGAGAAGTCAGAGCTTAAACTCGTGAGAACGCACCTCTATGAATATGCGATATTTCAAAGAAACTTCAAATACTTCTTAACTAAATATGTTGGTCTACTTTAAAACTTACTGAATCCGTTGAACAGGGTATGAGCTTGATAAAATAAACGCCCGTATAATCTCGCAATGCATACTGGGATTGAAATCGCCAGGTCTGCTGAGGGTAGTCAAATGTCTGTTCACTAGATACCAGACTCAACGCGAAACTCAGGTGTGGACGGTCACGTGACATCACCACTGCCATCGCTTGGGTGTCTAAAAAAGAGGCATGCGCGGTCATTTATGAGCATTTTTAACGAATTTGTGTAATGGAGCTTTAAACTATACTTAATATGTTAAAGATAGCTTAGTTTTGGAAACTTACTTGGATTTTTGATCAAATAAGTTCCTCGAAACTTTGTTTTAGTCTTAAAATTGACCACGAGTCGTTTGTCTTGCTCGCGCACGGAGATCGCTGTTGGCCAAAGGTCTCCGTTGAAAAAACCTCCTTCGGGAGTCTGCACGCCATTACGTAACAGTACAGCGGTGTCATAAGTAAGATGCAGGCGCAGAAACATGGCGTGGTCATAGTGGATCCAGTCTCCTCTATTCCTCGGTACACGATACACGTAAGACACATATAAAGGTACCCGCACAGTAATCTGGGATTGAGCGATGTTACGTGATTGTTCATTTGACGTCACTGAAGCGCCACAATATTGAGTAAGTTCTGATAAGTCGTAGTAACTGTTAAAAGTCCATACGCACGACTCAAGGTCGAGATTTCTATAGAAGCGTAATGTTCTGTTACTCCTGAGCCCAACGCTAAACTGATACGGCTCTCCTTCATTCATGCTTTTACGGTCTTTGATGGAATTCGTAACAAAGCCGAAGTTCGTGATTATTTCATTCAAGTCCAAAAGGTTGGAACACTTATGCTGTGCGACTCGTAGCACGCCTGGACGGAGAATTCGCTTGAAGTTTGTGAATCGCTTGGTCGATATAAGTGGTACAAGCCCGTCTGTATGAGGCAGGACTAATTTAATATGAACTTTGTTGGAATATTTACCACCCGTCGCCCCTGTAAATGAAATACTAGCCACGATCTGTTGGGGACCCACGCGATGGGGATCACGTGACAAACAGAGTCCCTCCTTAGAGCTCACGTTGACTTGAGCGCTGGTCGATTCAAGGCCCAGCTCACCGCGGTCACTAACCGCGCGCGCGACACATCGCACTCTAGAGCCTGGAACTAAGTACACACTATCCAGAGTAACTTGGTCAGTTCTGGTGAAAAAAGTGTTGCTCGTCAAGTCTCTAAGGTCGTCTCCAACTTGCCAGCGATACTGCGTCAAACTATTGTCGATTCGCTGAGAGGAGCAGATAGAGCCAGTTTCCGCATAGCGAGGATACTTTGGATCGCAAGCCTGCAGGGAGTAAAGGAGATATATCGGTTATAGACCCAGCGTTGGGTCTATATTGCTTGTTATTACATGGCTGCGTGTTACAAGGACTTGGAACTATCGAATTCACGAATTTGATTGGCTGAAATCGATATTGACCCGCGCGGTCTAGGTTTTCCCATCTAGACCGGCATCTAGACCGGTTTCAGTTTGCGTTGAAAAAGTAGCAAACTAAAATACGAAAATGTTCACCGTTTTCTTTTATTTTCTTCTCAACCATTTATGGAAGTGCCAAAAAGACGAGCAAATTTCGACAGGTTTAAGTTAAGTTCATCTCCGAACACCAGGAGAAGCCAGATGCGACCCGTACGAATAAGCTTAATAATTTTGATTCTAATGAGCACAGATTTTTATGATTTTATTTCTCCGATCTCTCCTTAGTTTCAGTTTCGAGTTAGAAGAAACACTCAAGTGGTTTGACATAGTGGTCAAGCACTCACTGAAGACAGTGTTTGACTACCATTCCAAACACCTTCAAGTTCGTCCAAAATACTCAGCTGTGGGACGTAATTGCAACTCTCTTGTAGGTGTTTGAAAAGGTGGTCATCCACGGTCTTTCGTGTTTCATATACCACGTACACAATGATTGCCACGATAATACTCCATCTTACGTCATTTACTTACCGTTACACATATGAGCGGATAACCCATAATAACCTCTGATCCTGCACCACTGACGTCATCATAGTCACGCAGGGAGACAACGTTTGGTGACAGTGGAAACGTCACTGCAGGATTCGTAGACGGTTGCTCGATGTAGACAATTACTTTCTTAATTCCCAGGCCGCTCTCGCCAGTTATGTCCGAGCTCAAGTGGACTGTGAACGCACGCCGAATTTTCCGATTAGCGTCAAACAATATTTTGATTGGTACCACGTGACTTGATTTATTTCCCAAAAATTCTAAAATCTGAAGAAAAAAAGAGAATTGGTTATGTTACGGTGACAATTTGGTATGTCAGCTTGAGACTGCATTCCGATGGAAAGTTTCGTGATTGGTCTTAAGGTTTTACTAATCGAAAAATATTTTATTTACCTCAGTAACAGGCTGAAAACCTTTGCCAGACTTTGCTGATCCGTCTAGCGTGTACACCCTGACCTTTGACCTCTTGGTAGGGTCACCCGTCTTCTTCACTGTAATCAGTGCTTCTCTACTGGCGCCTGCCACAGCCGGGCCTACTATAAATATTCGTTCTTTCGTAAACTGAATGATAGGTTCTGCGTAGAGAAGGTAAATAACATAAATATTGCATTCCTGAGGTTGCGAAAATAGTTTCTTGGCAAGATCCCTTGGCATCGTGACCCAGTGGAAGGCTAGTGCTACAAGCTGACCTGTCAGCATTGCATTTAAGTTAAAACAAGAATAGTTTTAACAGTACTCACTATCTTCTAAATCCACGATGGTTATCACAGTACTGTTCCTCTCTCCTATCCGACTATCTTTGTCCACGTTTCCCAATTTTAACCGGAACTTCTCTCTTCCCTCGAATACGACGTCGTGTATAATTGCCACAGGACAGATCTTACGGTTCTCTCCTGGGTTAAATACAATCAGCGAGTCATCTGTGTCGGCACGCTCTTTAAAGTCTCGCTCCACCTCTGCTGTCATGTAGCGCGTGTAGCAACGGACTGATGACATGGATCTCAAGTCCCCAGTGCGCATGAGTACAACATTAACGGTACCTGCTTCTTCATTGGTGGAATAAGATATCTTGTCGAATTGTATCATGGGCGCTAAGTTGAAATAAAGAAAGTAATCTTAACAATAAGTGCTTACTAGCATCTATCTAAAAATACACAGTTACTTCATTACTTTCGTACTTTTCTCTCGGAAAGAAGATAAGAATTGAGAACAGAGAGGGCGGAAGAAATGCGAGTGGGCAAAAATTCAAAGATACCCTAATTTTCGTCAGCGGCGTTGTTAGGAAACAAAACTTGTTATTTCGGGCTTTGGCGCGCATTCTTCCACGATTGGATAGAAAGAGACCAGCCTCCTCTGAGCAGAAGTGTAACAGTTCTCGTAAGACGATGTCATTGTATAGTTGTAGCAGTTGGTATTGTTTTGGAGATAGGGTCATTGTTTCTGCTGCTTGTTTGAGGTTGTTGTTTGTTGAGCCGTCTCTATGAAATTCTCCTAACCTACAGTTCTTCTTTACTCTTACTCAGACTCCCAATTTACAGCGAACAAACAAAATACAAAACACTTACAATCGGAAACTAAGTCATCGATGGCAATGGAAGCCTTGCTTGTCTCTCCAATCCCTGTGTTGATGGGAGTCCTAAGTACGAGTTCAAATTCCTCCGTCCCCTCCATCCTGGGGAGGCCTTGGTCGTCACGGATGGTCACGTGTACTGTCTGATACTCGGAGAAAGGTGGGAAGTAAACCATTTGAATGAGGGGGATATAATCTTCACTGGCTGCAAAATGAATGCGTGAACCACGGTAAGTATTATATAGAGATTGGGAGGAAAATTCATGTCGTCGCCGGAATGCATTCTCAGGCCCAAGTGCATTCTGCACTCACCTGCAGCAAATAGAGGAAAAGCCTGGGGTAACGAGACAACAGTTTTCAAATTCAAGAAAATGTCTCACTTTGCAGATCCAATCGTTATAGCGAAGCTAAACAGCAACATGAAATGAACAGATAGGAAAAGTCCTATTACCAAAGGGGTGGGTTTGTATTCTAGAGGTCGCGGGCTCAAATCCCGGCCTCCTCCCTGCTACTAGATGGATTTGTGTTCGGTGATAAGATTCCGAATTCAGCTCCTCTACGCTTTGTAAATAGCCAACTGATCAGGTTCCTGCCAGTTAACAGTTTAGAATCTTAAGAAGTTTTCAGGTCAGACTCTTCTGATGTTAATTTGGCGAGCTGCTTGTTCAAATTTTAAATTCGTGTGACGAGACGATAAAGCATGAGCAGATGTTACTTTGTTTATATTCATTTCACTACCTTGCCTTTCTAGGGTACGGAGAGGAAAGTCCAGAAATGTGTCAGTGTTTACTTACCTCGTGCGGATATCGGATCAGTCTGTCTCGATCTCGCGAACACAGACGATGGTTTCGAAAGGTCGGTTCCGGTCCTCCTCACACGGACGTCAAGCTTACCGATACTCTCATCCACTGAGTAACGTGGGCGATCAAAAAATATCTTTGGCTCTGGGTAAAAAATAACAAATCATTCTTAATGGCAAAGCTTCTAACAAAAACCCTTCTATAGTATCATGGAAAATCTTTAGTTCTCTCGCGAAAGCTTGCGTTAGATAAATATTTGAATAAGAAAATTTGGTTAAACAAACTTTGAAAGGCGATTATACGAAGTCATTAGAAAGAAGGGTCACTTCTCCAAAACTATTGTGTGTAGTAAATCTGATTTGAATATCACCTTTCCAGACAGACATGAGACGGAGGCGTGCAATATCTTAAGCTATGAGATAATCGCCTTTATTTGTAAGCGTATGCGTGTTTTTAGCCTGTTAGGACATGCGCCTCTGAAGACGCCCGACCACATCGAACGCGGCGCGGAATAGACGGGTGTCTTCAACTATCGTTGTTTGATGATTTGCTCCTGTGGTATTAAGTCCATGAGATTCAATTTTCTCTATTTTTAGTCATATATGACAGCACTGGATCCGGCCTTCGAAATACTTGTACGCCGGATCACAAACAATCACATGAAACAGAATTGACGTGGGTGGAAAGCAACGTAATAAGCTGAAATCCTCTTCCTGTACCAGGAAATGCATTCGGACGCCCCGACGCCTGGCTAAAAACAGTTTTTAATCTATTATTGTTTTGTGTGATCTCACCATCCTTTGCATCCGGTGCTATGACAACAACGTTGCTGCTTCTTTCACTGTTAATTCTGCTGCCAAGATGTGAAATCAGTCTTACATAGAACTTCTCTTCGTTCTCGTAGAGGGAGTCATCGATAATGACAACTGAACATTCTTTGGTTGTCTCTTCCTTGGAAAACAAAGGAAGAAATCCGGTAAAAAATACACCAAGTCACCAAAGTCAAGTTAAAGTCACCAAAAGGTTAAGGGAAGATTTTCTGTTTCTCTTGTCAAAGGCAAAACAACAAAACCCTTCTGAAAACCTCTCTGTCTTTCATTTGTCATTGTCAAGATTTATGTCGGAAGGTCCACGACCAAGGTCCACGACCGTGCACAATCTTTTGTTCTGCGTTCATACACCATGCATGAATTACGTAACCAAAACGTTTCTATTGGTACGTTCCTCGTAAACAACTATTGTGTTTTGTGCACGGTCAAGGCCAAAATAGCGAACAAGATCATACAACAAAGAAATTTGTCGGGTTTCATTAGTATTCCGCTCTATTAAGTACGAGTTGACTAATTACTAGGCGGCCTACAGTAAATCCAGTCCAGCCAGTAGTCAACTGAAAGTGGGCTCTAGGCGGCAACGCTGTCTCCATATCATTTTTTATTAAACCCACTTGCTTAACTTAAATTTTTAAGAGCCCCGGAGAGCTAACCTTTTCAAATGTGATCACGCTGTCCTTGTTAGCAGGCCTTGAGATGAAGTCTGAATATGACAATACGGATGTGGGTAGGGTACCTGTGGCCCAACCTGGAACACAGTAACACCAAGTTAAGCTGTGGAAAACATTCAATAATTAAGTTCTAGTGCTCTAAAACACTAGAACATTAGTACTTTAACTATACAAAGTTGAAACTTGTTTTTCTTCTTTTATAACAAGAGATTAAAACAGTAACTATGCATGCCACGCACTCGTGAACTTTCTCTCGTTTGCCCAGATTCTAATTGGTCATTGTAGGATTTCTACTCGCACTGATTTGCTTTCTTATCAGTTGATTAATTTCAGATTTATGACAATATTCGCAAAACACGTTTAATTCCACCAATGAACAAACTAGGAGCTAAGTTACTTTTAAATTGAGGAAGGGTAACAGCTAAAAGGGGTAGACTATGAAGGTAGAAATTTAAATAGAGTTAGGCTAAATTTTTCAAGATTTAAACATCTGGATTCTTTTTCGGCATCATGCAATGCTTTTGATCACGTAACATTTTTTCCATCAAGCAATGCGTGGCAAACGAAAGAACTTCGTTAAATTGGAGTGTGAGCTGCAAACATTCTTTTAATTTTAAAACTAGTTTTCCACTGGTCACTTCCGGTCATACCTTCCTCCTCGGCAAAAAAGATTGTCACGCAACTGACATACAATCGTTGGCTGGTATCTCCCGTTCTTCTCAAAGGAATCTTTATTTCTCCAATGTCTTCTTCAACCACAAGGTGACTACGCACAATTTCCACTGTTGGAACTGGAAATAAAAGAAACACAGGGTATGTTTAACATAGCCTAAAACTGCACGGCTGAGTTTTAAGACTACTTGAAGGTTTTAGGAAAAGCAACAGACTGTATCAACTTTGTGAGAAAAGCAAGAAACGGTACCAACTTTGCGTTGGTTTGTAATGCATAATTGACTCATCTAGTTTTAAATAACTCGTCCGTATGAACCGTCTATTTTTGGTCATAGATTGCTGAAATCCACATTTCCAAGCAAACAACAACACGTTTAATTCATGAACAATCTGTTACAATTATGAGGACTCTCTGTTTTTTCTTATGATATAAATAGCCGATAGTAATTATTTTTAATAATGCATACCATCTTCTGGATCTGTTATAGTCACGTGGGCTATCCGAGGCTGCCTAATGACACACATCTGAGGACTTGTTAACTCTACCTCTAAAGTTTCATTGCCTTCGTAATTGCCGTCATCTTGCACGTGCAACTTCCACTCTGCCCTACTTTGTCCCGGACTAAATTGAACATGCGCAGGGCCGGCGAGCACGAAATCTTGGCCTTGGGCTGCGGTAAGACCCTTAACGTTCATGCGCACGGACGAAGGGTCTCCCAGAAACCCTCTCCGAACAATAACAAAACGCGCGACTCCGTCTGTTTCGCTTAGTTGGTAATTTTGGCGCTCAAATGAAACCCACGCCCAAGTTAAAGAAAATCGTTGAAAGCGGAGCGTGTTTCCAGCAGGGTCGGAAACATCAAAATCAAAGGCATCATTCGTGGCGTTGTTTCCGTTGTGAAGGACGTACGAGATGTTCCCTGCGTCAATTTCAGATTGAGTAAAGTTAGACACGCTTTTGTTGCTGTTACATCGCCCTTGTGTTACAAGAATTCCATTCACCGGTGGATAAGTGACAGTATAAAGTAACTCAGAGTTATTGCTGTCCAGGTCTTCCACTCTTAAAGCAGAGCTTCTTATTACAAGTCCGATTCTATTGCATGGTAAAATTTCAAGATTAGTAGCTCCTTGGTTCAGAACCAGCTGTGGAATTCTATTGTCCACAGGGACAACAACCACGTGGAACTCACGTGGCTCGCGAACAAGGCTCTCAGTATCCGGGAACACATAAAATTCGTTATGCGTTCCATCGCTAACTTTCAATTGGAAACTGTCCTTTTCCACGTCCGTGCCATCGTGAGCGTACGAGATACGATTGAGGTTTATGTCCTCCTGCGTGAACACACGCGAGGGTATCCCGCTGTTTAGTAGCCAACCATGCAGAGGAACGCGCGTGATCGTGTACACCAGATTCCTAGGTTGCGTGTCCTGATCTTCCGCGCGAAGCTCAAAAGGTGTAATTAACACGTTCTCGCCTTCGTTTACCACGAGTTTATTGTGGATTAAGACAGGGTTTTTGTTGTCTATGTTGATGAGTGTCACCAAAAATGTCCTGACGACACCATTCGTTCCATCCGAGACCTCAAAGTCGAAACTGTCAGCTGTAGCTTCGTCATTACTCGTGTGAATATAAACAATTTTGTTCCCCGCCAAATCAAGTTGAGTGAATGAATCAAGTCGCACTCCCGGAAAATCCAAGTGCTCCAGGCGTCCCTTTTGCGGCTGCTTCACTAAGAAATACCGCAGCTTTTCATTGGAACTTCCAGCATCGCTGGCGCTCAAGAAATTTGTTGAGATAATAATGCGGGAATCCTGGGCTATTCGAACACCTTTGTTTATAACTGTAGGATGAATCCTGTCCCCGGCGCTAATTTCCACATAAAAGTCTTGATTTAATCTCGTGTTTTTTCCATCCGATAAGTCGAATTTGATCATATCTCTCTCACTGGGGATGTTAGCATCTTGAGAGTAAACGATGCGCCTTTCATCGATGTCTCTTTGAGTAAATCTTTGCCACTGTGCCAAGACTTGAACGGAGCCATTTACATTTATCCGCCTGAGAAACCCTGCGCGTGGAGGACTGCGCACAACAAACATAATGTTCTCATCCGGGGAGTCCACATCCTGGGCTTTGAGATTGTTAGGTGTGATTGTTTTGCTTTCGCCGATAGAGGCAATGCGCAAGCCTGTGTTCACATAAAGCATAGGTTCTTCATCATCGACAGGGGTTATAATCACGGGAATTGAACGAGTTGTGTTAAATTTGCCATCTGAAACGGTCAGAATGAATGAATCATGAGTGCTTTCACTTCCGTCATGTTGATACACGATTGAGGTGGACTTCTTGATCTGTGTCAGAGAGAACATGGATACTGGTTTCGTGGCACCCTTCCGCCTGTCGGTGATCATTCCGTGACGAGGTGGCGTGACAACGAAGAACATTAACTCGTCAAGAGGTTCGTCACTGTCGACTGCATTCAGAACTGTCACGTCTATGAACTTTTCGTCTCCCTCGTCCACATAGAAATCGCGCGTAAAAATCTGAGGCTTCTCATCATTTTGCGGGATAATATCAATATTGAGCAAGTATCTCGGCGACGTGTTATTGCCGTCTGAACACGAGAAAGCCACCCAGTCCATGGTCGGCTCGCTACCCTCATACACGTCCTGCACATAGCTAATCCGTCCAGCTCGGATATCGTCAATAGTGAAAGAAGTAACGCGTTTTCCAGCGTTACTTATCTCTGATCCTAAAGATGGCGTGACATTTTCCAGAAAGCCCACCGTGGGTTGGACGTCAACACTGCATGTCACTTCACTGTCGCGCGTATCAGGATCAGTGATTGTTAACTGACGTGACGTGAGCTTTGTCTTGCCACCTTCCAGTACCACGAGCTGTTTGATTCTGCTCACCATAGGGGGCTGGCTATCCACCGGTAGAATCATTGTAACCACGTCAACAGCTACAGAGATAGACAAAACAGAACTGGAGTTTCCTCTTGTCCTCTCAGATTAAAGTAAAACAGAAGTGAATAAACGTAAATATAGTATCAGGAATGTCTTGAAAAAATGATGACCAAAGCTTTAGGCACGACGACCGTTGCTCTTTGAGGGAGGGTTGGGCAATTTTCCTAAAAAAAATTCATTCACAGCTTTGAAAGAGCTGAAATAAAATCGTGCAAAGGGAGCCCTGGGAGTAAAAAATCGAGGAAATCCTTTTTACTTCCTAGGGCTTGTGTTTAATATTAAAGAATTCTTGCAAACGCTATTGCCCACCAAAATTTCATGCCCTAGAAAATTGCCCTATTCTGCGCCCCTGAATGAACTAATCGTCCGTCGCTTAGAAAAATCGCTGTGAATTTTAATCATTACCAGCTCGCTGCACTTTAATTCACGCATACTGTTGGACTCTAATCATTTTCGATGCTTGAAGATAAAACACCTGTAGTATTTCCTCCATCTAAAAGAGTGACTTCTAAAAGAGGATTACTTGTACAGGGCTTGAGCCTACAGGACAAAGGCACAGAACAGTGACACCTTCAGATACCTTCATATCTCCTTCCTTCTCGAATCCAGGTCTCCGTGTTATTTAAAAGCGTCATATTGAAACGATCCACGTCTCCATGGAGTCCAGTCTCCCTACCAATGTGTTCGTAAACGATTAACCCTGCTTCCAAGTCCTGGACGCTAAACTCATAGCTCATCTTGCCATCGCGTAAAATCCTTCCCACTCGGGGTGGGCTAGCGATACGCAGTATAATTTCTGTGTCACGTGGGGTCTGAGAAGTGGTGTGGATTTTAATGGCTTTCCGTGAGTGTTCTTTCACTGTGACTGTCATGTTGTATACGTGACAAGTCATGTTTTTATGCTGTTGAGTAATTGCTGAAAGGAAAAAAAAAAACTTTTATTCATCAATCTTCTTTGAGTTGACACCTTAGTGAAAGCTAGGGTTGGCAACGAGAAAGCTTGGGTAAATTGCGCTGGAGAACATAGGAATAGGTCGCATTTTTTCTGCATTTCTTTTCAGGTGCGCCCAAACATTTAGAATTGCTGGAGCGATTAGAAAAGGAAAAGCGTATTTCACACATCCTTCGTCATTTTAATTTTGTAGTTTTACATAAATCACTCATCACACGCAACTTAAGATGATCTTTTGTCTTTGCTAAATATTTAAAAACGACGCATTATCATTTTATTTCAAACTGAAATGTTTGCCACTGCCATTAGCATCTTTCGACCCAAATAAAGTCAATACAAGGGAATGCGATAAAGCACTTATTGACTGAGTTGACGAGCTGGCGGGAATATATATCTTAAGCTACATGTCTGCAACAGACACCAGATGGCACAGACCTCCAAAGATGACAAAGAGTTCAACGTGTGACTTGCACAGCAAAACTATTAAATTAAAACTATTAATTTATTCTGAGCTAATTTCTTAAGAAGGAATATTGTGCGAAATTACACGCTTTTCTAATTGTCGAAGTCAATTGAAGCCATTATGCGGCATAAGCAGATTACAGGAGATTTCTGCTTGTGAAAATAGCGTAGAACCTTCTAATCTTGTTCTTTCGACACCGCAGGATTGAGACCATTCCAATTTACAGAGCTATTGTAGGCAGTTCTCTGATGAACGCGTTCAGGGTGTTCTGTCCTCAAAAGTGCTAACGATAAGTAAAACTTAATCCAATTTTGGAACAAAGGATGTCGCCGTTTTAGCGATACTCTTTTCCAATCTCTAAGTTTCTAAGTCACGAACATGGTTTCTCGGCACTGCTCAGAAATGAACTCGTCTGAACGATTGGAGCACAGCGCCACTGGCCTTTTGTGGGTTTTCAGTGCGACAGAAAAAAATAATTCACAAAGTAAACTGTTTATTTTTCGAACAATGTTAGCCTGTCGCACGTGTATGTTTAATCCGTTTATTTTGGATTAAAAGTTACAGCTCTATAAAAAAGAAATTCAACAAGTTTTGGCACGAAAACAAGCATTGTTTGCCGACGCTTAAGCTAATGTTTTGGCAAGAATAACCTACAACTGAACGAAAATTGGCAGTGTTTCATTTTATAGAACGTTCTTTCCAAGACTTTTGAATGGATTGCATTTATTTAAAATATGGTATATATTAAGCAGGAAAGGAGCACGCAAGTTCTTCATGTAGGAGTACGGTGTTAATTAACATCAAAACACATTTCCTGCGTGTTTTAATCGCCATGTTGATCAAGTGGGCCGCAAGTGTCATTGTAATCAAAAATACAAACACACGCACTCGAGTGTTTTCCATTTTTCGCTGACATTTTTGATATCTTTTTGGAATGTTTGTGGGCTCTATTACCCAGCGTTGTCATTTTTGAATTCTGCTTTTTTAAGATGATGTTCACGAAGCACTTTCCAATTTACGCGCTTTTCAGATTAAGTTCTTTCTTTGCTACCCTGAGGCTGTTAGTCTTGGCTTATCATAAGATCACTTCTTAACAGATACCTTTTCGTATCTCTTTGAACCTTCTGTACTTCAATAAACTACAAAAATAACCGCGCGTTAACCTCACACGTAGGAACAGAAATATGTTTAGACTACTTCTTTAACCATGTTGTCGGATTTCTACGCTTAATTCTTTTGTCTGCGTTCGTATCATGCTGAGTTTGTTGTGATTTCGTCTTTTGGTTGGAAATTAACTATCACTGTTCTCGGCTGCATCACGAAAGTTTAACAACCGTTAAGTCTGTCTAATGATCCGTTGTTTGTTATATAAAAGGATATTTGAAATGTTGAGGTTACGTAAGAGGAACTGCTCTCGGAGTCCCGTGTTACATAGGAATATACACTCAAGAGACCTAACTCACCTAGCATCTCACCAAATTTCTCAAAAAAAAATGCTTCCTTTTATAGCCTTGCTTTGATAGTGTTGAATTCTTCATCTAGAACTTTTTGTTGATACAGTGTAAAAAGGAAAATTTCCTGGAAATTAAAATATCCCACGGACTTCAGTTTCCCCGACCCCAGATATGCGACTTCCGTTTATGTCTCCGAGAGTACAGTGCCCAATTCAAGAGGAACTCTTTTCCCTCTTCGAATTAAAGATGCTATGAACATTTCGGCTAAAACTGGGGAAAGAAATAGTCTAGAAATCTACCAAAGAACTGAAACAAGTTTTAAGACAGAAAAATCTTGAGGCGGAAATGCGACCCCTATTTCTAAGTTTGCCTGTGGTTTTGATTTAAACCTATAAACTGATTATTCGCGTGCCCTAGCTTAGGTTTTTATATATCTTATGATCAAAAAGCCATGTATTGTTTGGTTTAGCCGGAAATTCGACAGTGGCCAGAAATTTCGAAGTTATGTTGCAATTTCGCATAGGAAGTACGTAAGCTAACCAAAACAATTCCAAACAATATATCAGACATGTTTTTGCTGACGTAACTGAACTGCTTTTAGCAGATTCCGAAACTCGAAATAACATTTATTTCCCCGGATTACTGACTTGCATAGATTTCTTTAAATTTTAATTATGAAAATCTTGCGGTTCACCCAGACAGTGTTTCTTAACTTGTTCAATTCCTTACTCGTTGTCACGGCCACACTAACATTTACTTTATTTTAGATATTTTGTGATTTACAGATTTATTCCGCCAGGTTATTTATTGTCTCTTCTTTTCTTTTTCCCTTTTTTTTCTCTCCTTACTGCCATTCTTTTAAGCTTTACTTCCAACCGACATCTTTATACAAAACTATTTTAATTTCACTCAGCTCGATTAACTAGTTATTCTGGGTGAATAAACCTAATATTCTGTTTCAATTATCTTTTTTTTCAACTAAGAGATTTTCCCTTTTGGTAATAAGGTGTGTGTTGTTGATTAACTCTCTGAAAAGCTCAGGATGAGAAAATATCGTTTTCCTTTCCGTTCGGTGACTATTCTTTCCATAAATATAACATATTTTTAACACACCTATCTCCAAAAGGAAGCTGGTCTTGTGAATTCCATCATCAACTGTCAATCCCACCTCATCACTGGCCTCGCCCTTGGTCACGTGCTGATACCGCATCCGGGAAGTTGTAATATCCGCGACACTGAAGGTATCAAGATTCTGCATTTCCAGTTCGTCCTTGAGGAGTACACCGTATCGTGGTACAGCGGTCACAGTGAAAGTTACTTCCCCGTCGGAGGTGTCTTCATCAAATACTTTCAATTGTTCATTTCCAAGAGTCGCTTGGCTTAATTCTGCAACTTCCAAAGGTTGAACCACTGCACGAGGGGCCTGGTTGTTGACTGGCTTCAGAACAACTCGAAACAACTGATTTTTAATCATATTGCCTGCTAGGTCAGATACGGAAAACTCGAACTGGGCGTATCTAGTTCTGGTGCCAAGTTCTAAGTCAGGAGACTTGAAACTTATTTTCTTGTGTCGCACCTGAAGCTGAGTGAAGCGTGACACTCTTATTTTCATGTCTGAAAGGAGGATTTCTCCCGCTAGCTCAGTAATGTTCGGATTCTCGTCTACGAAGTGTGGTTCTTTTGTAATAAAGAACGTAAGTTCCTCGTCCTTGGAATCTTTATCTGTATAGTGAAGTACCTCCTCGCTGAGCTCCATCTCTCCGTACTCGTCAGCGGTAATTTCCAGTGGACATCCGGGAAACAAAGATGGTGGTAAGTCATCGACACGGCGGATGGTAACCTGGAAAGTTTTAATTGGCGACACGTTGGGGTTGTCAGCTTGGTCAAACATAACAAAAGCTATTTCGTCGCTGAAAAACTCTCCGCCGAGATGTCGATAGTAGAGCCTTCTGTTAATAATATCAGACTGAGAGAACTGAGTTACATTTTGCTCATAATAACCATCGTCTTGTAAAACCCAGCTTTCACCATGCTCGGGAGGGTTTCTCATTCGGAAACATAAGACACCGACTTTGTTTTCTTGAAACAGTGAAGAACCCGAATTTTCTTCGAAATTGGGAAATCTGATGACCTTAAATTGAATTTTACTGTCCTCGGAGTCAATGTCTGTTGCACTGAGCATGTGACGGTCGACCAACGCAATTTCTCCCTCGTCCAGTGTCAGGCCAGTGCTGTGGACCAGCGTTGGAGCTGTGTCATCAACAGGACCGATGGTAATTGGAAACAAGAACTTTATATCGTGTTTACCGTCGCTCAAGCGAAAGATGATGTTATCACTGTACGTATCCGAGTTATCGTGGTGATATGTTATCACAGGTATTTCCAAATCAGTTGCCATGAAAGTTTCGATCTTGTGCCCCATAATTCTGAGTTCGCCGTGCCGCAGACCGCCAATTACTTGAAGCAGCACATCATTGAAGTTGTTTTTATCAGCGATAGCCAGATTGGATTTTTCAGTGATGGCACGTGATTGACCTTCGAACAGGCTGAGGCCAGCATTTTTCGTCACCATGGGAGCTTCGTTATTGGTCGGTTTCACCATGATCAGAAGCGAAATTTGTTCAGATTTCGCGCCTTCTGTGTCTACAGCCTCCAGTAGCACTTGAAACATGCGCAATTCGCTCTGCTGAGTGGCAGGCGGTCGGTAAGCGATTTTTAACTGTTCGATATCTCTCTGATAGAAAGCTGTCAGCGGTTGATAAGGGTCATCCGTGTTTATCAAGGAACCCTCTCCGATCTGCAACGCTTGAGTGATATTAAAAATTATCTCGCCTGCATCGGTTTCCGTGTCAGAGGCGGCAAGGATATCAGAAGTTATCGGCGCAAACGTGTATTGGTTGACTTCCACGGTGTTGGAAACTTGAAAAGAAGCTACTGGCCGCTGATTCGATCTAGCCTCCAAAATGCGCACGATTATTTGAAAGTATTCCCTCTCGATTCGATGAGTATTTTGATCGATAAGCTCTACGACCAAGGGAATAAAATCCCGATTAGAAGATGAAAGCTTTTCATGTTGATAGCGAATATTGGCGCGTAAAAATTCGCCACACTCGTGCTGTGCCGAGTTGCTTCCTTCCTTTGACACGTTCACAAGTTGCCCGTACCGCGGAATTTTGCCATTATTGAAATTCAAAATTGTGACGGAGCATATTTTGTTAGGGTTGTCACTGAACGCAAGTACGTCGCTGTTTATACTTGTGGAAATGCCCCCGAGTTCAACGACGGTGATGGGAAGGTTCTTGTTGACGATTTCCATGTCCGTGAACGAAACTGTCACATGAAGATTGAGCGGTAATAAACTACTGTCTGTCCCGGAGTCCGCGCGGATTTGAAGCTTAACGAAGTCCTGCATGAAAAACATAGACCCCAAGTGTGAATATTGGACGTCGCCCAGAGAGAAATCACACGGGAATATGTCTGGCACCAAGAAACCAACTCTCTGTGATAAGGGATCATTGCGCAACACGGACACCTTACAAACGGCTCCTTCGGGAAAGGTGATTTTGAGATCGCGCGCCGGATCTAAGAACACGGACCGTCCAAGTTGTACAGCGATCGGCGATAACTTGGCCACACGGAGAAATCCATGGCTAGAAAATACAAACTGGAGGAGGCAGGCGGCACGCAACAGGACTAAAAGTTCGTGCATTGTTTCAAATCCTCTGAGATGCTGTGACTTTACTAGACTTGGTACAAATGACCCGCTTCGCACCCGCGAAAGCGTGCTTGTCGTTTGCCTTGCAACAACTCTGGCCAAGTGCTTTCTTCACGAGGTTAATGATGTTACCGGAAACCGATCCGAACAAAAGTTTATTATATCTGCACATCAGCGCTCAAAAAGATTCAATTTACACCTTTATCTGGCCGACCACAAATTGACACCGCTATTCGCTTGTACTCCTTGTGTACGATATTTGAAAATATTATGCAAACTTGCTAAGACCACCTGGTTGGGGAATTTGGTAGACGCACGCTTTAACACAGCGCGCGAAGCTGTTATACCAGCTGAATTCGGCTTACTGAACGGAAATGCTCTCGGGAAATATCAGATTCTAACCGAGGTTAACTGATGTCTGGCAAAATTAACTGTCACGCTCTTATTAGCATTAAGGAGTTTGAGAAACGATTTTTCTTCTCTTATTGTGTTCACGCCGTGATAGCAACAAACAAGCCAGCCAATTAGGCGGCGATTAAATCCCTCTGATTCTTGAAATTTCTATTTTTTTCTTTGGCGCCAACACACGCTGCTAAAAATTAGAAACATCTGCTAAGGCGCTTGAAGAGTTACGAAGCAGATAAGTTGCTTAAGCCCGGCTTATAAACACAATAAAAATAATATGATATTTTCCATTGTTTTGCCTGGCTTTGTGTTGTTGTCAAGCACAGGAAAACCGTCCCGTATATCAAGTAATTAATTTTCCGTCTAGCACGAGGCAGCAATTCCAAAGTGGTAACGGATATACAGTTGGCTGATTTTATTTGTTTATCTTGACATGGGAAAACGCTGACTAAATTTTGCATCTTTCTTTCATTATCACCGCAGGGAACTTAAATTTTTGAACACATTTACAAGAACCAAATCTCGCTAGGTTGTACTGTAACAAAGAAAGGCTGGAAACGCCCGGTAAACCACAATTTTTCATTTGCGAAATGTGATTGAATGCCGCTTGGACTAAAGTTTGACTTGTATCTTTTTCTTTCTCTGATATGTAAGTTCAGTCTACCACGCATTAAATGTCATCTCTTCATAGATTTTCGCTCAGTAGACAAGCTCATTAACACTGGAGATTAGTTGAAATAGGATTTATAGCAATAGGCAAGCAGTTTACGTTGTTAAAAGTTGATAACAAAGTGCGACTTTACAGATTTGACACTAAAGAGAGAACGTTTTTAGGCCGGACAGGTGCGGACTGTACGTCCGGCTGCAGATTTTAAAAAATGCTTCAAATTTTATGGTAAAAAAAAAATCCAAGTGATTTGAAAAGACTAGACGTTGGAATATTTAAAGGGTTCCCGTCGAGAAAGCCAATTATTTGCACGCTAGGTTTTATCGCGAAACCATTTGCAAGATTCTGAAGATTGCATGATAACTAAGTTAACATTGTAACTATTTTTACAGATCAGTTATCAAAAAATTAAAAATACAAAGCGATTTTGATTTCTATCGCCTCTCGTATTCTCGCCACACATTTCCTATTCATTGGGTTGTTTTTTTCAATCAATGAATCAAATAGCTCATTGGTAATGACTGCTACACGTCCAATTGAGGACAGTTATGTGATTTAACTGTTTTGTATCACTTGGTACCTTAAAAATATCTCTTCTGAAATTGCTTAACGTTCACACCCATCCCTTATGGCAGGTGCCATTGGCAAGTAAGGGTCCAAAAAGGCACGCCATGCATGTAGCGACCTCGTTAGTGCTGCTACCAGACCACTCCTTCCGACAATAGTAAGGAAGGTAAGTCCATAATCTGTGCTTTACCGAACAGACCTGCTTGTCTTTAATAGCATACTTTGTCGGGAATCGATCGAACAGATCTTAATGAATTAGCTAATTGGGCTGCGACTTGCGAGTGAAAAGGTCACTGCTAGCAATCTCATCTGTGAAGGCGTTGTCAGGAATTTACAAGAATCTTAAAATGGCACTAGATTCTGTCTACGGTTAATTATCTTTGTCCTTATATGATAAATTGTTCGGTAAATGTTGATCGGCAGAGAAGGCAAGGTCAGAAACCAGGAATGAAAATCAGAAATTTTATCCCATTTCGCTGAGGGACGGGGTGTTTCCACTTATTTACCGGACACACGTCCGACCCTTGAAACTGAACGATAACTAAGCAAACAACATCAGCTAACTAAGTACCATTTCTAATAAGATTTAGCTGTTTACAAAAGTTACAAAGAACCGGAAAAAGTTGGATTGCGTGTTCCCTGAACACGAAATCCTTAACCTCTAAAAGAGGTCACGAGAAGTGAGGAAAGAAATGCCTTTCTATGTAATTGCGAACACCAAACATTGCAGTGAAAGCGAAACACTCACTCAGCTGTTTTTCAATCTTCAGCTTCAAAATGAGTAAAGAGGATTTTAAATCACATTTCTGCATTATGTGGTCCTTTAAATCAGACAAAATCATGTTAGCAAATTTGTAACTATTTAGTTTCAGCTCATCCAATTTGAATCACAAGTACTTGAATATTTTGGCTTCTACTGTTTTAGTTTTTTATTCTCTTTTTCACCACGCGGCGTTACGCCAAGTTTTCATTTTCTTCTACATCAATTTGAATTCTAAAGAAATGCTTTTTAGTTCGCGTGACTCCAGCAGATGATTTATTGGCGACTTAGTTTAAATCTGAAGGTGATCATGAAATATTGCTGTGCAGATTTTCACGGTTGAATGAGCGAGGTTACATCTGGGCGGGGTGTACCCCAATTAAGCTCGTTTTACACAGAATTGTAAGCAACATAGTGAGTGTGATGCACGCCAGACTCCCTCAACAGGGTCACTGGACGAAAAACATTATGGATCCCTGCATTAAACTAAAGGATAAAAAGAAGTTTTAAATAGAAGTTGTTATTATACAAGAATATTTACCATCTATCCTCTCTTTGCTTTTACAGAACTGTTACTGGAATATGGGCGCACACTTTAGAAGGATTTATTTGTCAGATGGCTGACACGACATGTTGTAATCCTTTTCCGGCCCCCATCCCGTCATGCCTTAGTCGAAATCACGGTTCTCGTCTCCACAAAATTCGACATTGATAAAAAATCAAGAGACCATTTTCTCTTGTAAAAAAATAATATTTAGAGAGGGAGCCACATCATTACTAGCTGGTTTTGATGCGGTTCTTCTACCCTATTCGAATTGGAATTTAGAAATCTTGGCTTTTACAGGTGGGAGGAAAACCGAAGAACCCGGAGAAAAACCCTGGCAGCAAGGCGAGAACCAGCAACAAACTCAACCCACATATGACACCAGGCCGGAATCGACCCCAGGCTACACAGTTCCAACCTTGCTGATAAAAGGAATTTTTATGAGATAGGTTCCACGGCTTCGCGAATAACTTTTTGTCCATTACCAGAGTTGAAAGTCGATTACTCATTGGTCTGTTGATAGAAGGATATTAACGGGATCGTCATGAGCTCCTGGCGAAAAAAGGGCTCATGGTCCAAAAGCTGTGTCGAAGTTTGATTAGGTTCTCTTTTGCATAGCGACCACTTTAGTTTCCTTCCTACACCCTCATTTCCACTCCACCTACCCCGCCAAAAATAACTTTATTCACATCGCGCCTGTGTGCATCTAAGTGTTTCGGTAAAATTGTTTATTTTACAACGACTGTAGGGCCATTATGTTATGTTCCCAGTAATTTACTTTTGAAAATGTTTTTGGGGTCGAGTTGTAATGGCGCAACTGTTGAAAAAGCCCCACAGGGGGTAAAACCCTGAAGGAAAAAAAACCTTTAAATCATTTTCACATATCGCTGACCACAAAATGGTTAATTTTGCGGCTTGTTCGCATTCCTTCCCAAAGAATGCGAACAAGAGGTGCGGAAACTCGCCTAGGGATAGGAACAAATATTCGAAGGGTCCTTTTCCCTCTTTCCTTAAGATTTATTCGCACTGCTCAGATCATGGCTGACAATGTTTGATCTAGTTATGTCACCTACATTTTAAGTTCGAGTCGAGTTTTCAGTGCTATTAGCATAATGATAACAAGATAATTGCCGCTTAAGTTCCACGTTGGCTTTATTACCGCGTTCTTAGATTTCACGTTCAGCAAAGTAACATCAGCAAAGCTCTAGATGTTGATACATCGCAACACTTGTCGCGTAATATAATTACAGTCAATTATCCCAACAACACAAGTTTCAATGCAAACGTCATGCTTCCGCGGGTAACCTGTAGGTTAATGACCATATTTTCTCTTTTAATTTTGATTAAATGGATTCTGCATGTTAATGCCATGATCGATCAACTGGGACGGTTTTGATCTTGATTGATTACTTTTGCGGCAAACTTCTGCTCAAAAGTGGCCATTTTCAATGGAGTTTTCCGGAGCGGTACCTTTGAAGAAGCAGCATACAGTTGTCATGCAATTTGGTCGTCACCGTTTTAAAAGCCTTTTTTTCTAGGGAAAAGCGTTGCCGAGTCCACAAGTTCCATCTGAAGTCAAAGGGTCTAAAAGGCAAGCATTCCCTGGCCCCAAGGTTAAAAACTGTACTGAATGTCTGAATTCTCTGTTAATATTTTTGTGATCTTTTCTTTTTTGCTGAACCTAGGAGTTTGACGGAAGTTCTAGGGAATTCTCTTAGCTGATGTTTGTCGGAATTCTCATTGAAAATCTCTTTGACAATCCATTATGTAGTAAGAAGGAGAAAATATGGCGTGTTGATTTGCATCTAGTGCGGCCAAGTGAAACACAAGGCGACGTTTCGAACAGCACAAGAAGAAATCGACTTAACTTGAACAGGCGTTATCAAAGTAAACCCAGTCGTTAGAAATGTCAGAGAAGATTATCATCGTCTTTTGACGCCCCTATACCAATAAGCTCCCCCGCTTTCACTGAGAGCCTCTACAGCGAAATTGACATTGTAGACATCGACATATAGAATGGACCGACCAGAACTGAACGTTATATTGAACAATGTGACCATCAGGGCCGGCTCAGTTATTACAGTTCTTAGTTATATTTTAAGTACCTGCTCACACGGTTTATCACTAAAGTAAGGCAAAACGAAATAAGCACCCCCCTCTCCAATAAACGCCGTACTTTGAGCTACATAACTAAATTAGCGCCCCTGTATACACATTGATGTATACATCTGCATGATTCTTTGGTTTTATTTGAACAAACATTATTTGAGGGATCGAAGCACAGTTATCACTGAACAAATTGGTGCGTTCAACTATGATTTCTATCTCGTATGGATTCTGTTTGTCTTCTCATAAATGAAAGAATTAGGCCGCCGTTTATTACTTGATGATATTTCAAGTATTTTAATATTCCGATTCTATAAAAAGGTATTTTACTCCTGTGATATCGATCGATGTGATTTTGCCTTCATTAAGAGTACTTGAAATTTTTTTCAGACTCAATGGCGCTCCTTCTACATTCACCCACTTGAAATTATATCTGTTCATTAGGATGAAACTGGTGCTAAAGAAATTATAAACTGAGCAAGGTTGTAGAAAACAAATAACTTAGGTACTTAATTCAATTCAATACACACAGTCTTTTTGTTCTCGCGGCCTCTAATACGCTTAAAAGAATCCATCGTCTGCTTTGAATAAGACAAGGAGCCGATTATATTTAATTTTCAGTTGTTCACAGTGAGCGCAAGATCAGCAGTGGATTACAGCAGAAGCAAAGTTACTAAGGTTATTTTTTAGTAATCTATCAAGGATAAATCTGCGGGTATCTGACACTTAGCAGTGAAAAATTAAACTGTGGTCATTCAGTTTATATCTCCGCGACGTGACCGGTTCACGGAATCCTCATGACAAGAGTAGATTTCAGTTTGGTCAATGAAAAAGTCATACTACTGCCATTATACTACAGACTAAGAAATTTCTGAAATGTGATTGGCTAAGACTAGTAGTATTTAAGCCAAATTTGAAATACTTACATGTAAAAATTACAGCCAGTCACATGTTGTTGTAAAGCCAATCA
>Ga0126337_10000127_pt1 | contig 28879 bp, 23 predicted proteins | sample DipCmetagenome_FD_92527 | JGI IMG/M metagenome (GOLD analysis project Ga0126337, IMG submission 92527) | Coral microbial communities from La Bocana,Puerto Morelos, Mexico - Diploria C A metagenome | ecosystem: Host-associated > Invertebrates > Cnidaria > Coral | place: La Bocana,Puerto Morelos...
AGATAAAATGATGTCCAGAGTACAAACATTACATTAACTGAGAAAAGACAGAGTGTTTCCTGACAGTATGGACTGCCATCTACTGTAGAAATATAAGTACTTTATCACAAAAGTCTGACTCTAAAACACTGTGCAACATCCAGAGTGGTCACAAGCTGAATTTACACACCTTCCAACTCCCTTTCTTTTTGTTTCCTAACTTCATCGTCATCTCGTTTCCGTTTGGCCTCCAATTCTTTCCGTTGTCTTTCCTCCTCATCTTTTCGCTGCTTCCAAACTGTGTATTCTCTCTGCTTTGCCTCTGAAATTTGCTGTAATCTGGCATTTTGGCCAGTCAATTGCTGAGCACTAGTTGCAAGGTCCTGTATGAAAAAAGTGTCTAGATTAAAAATCATCAAATTCTTTGTAAACCGCAAAATATTAAGCTGGAAAGTGCAGTCCAGTTGTCGGGAGAAGATGATTTCCCTGCTGAACAAGTACTGTAACTTTTTGCTCTCACTTAATTGCTCAATGGGCAAGAGCCAAGCCTCACCATGTAGTGAAGTGAGAGTTGCCCAGGACAAGCAAAATTCAAGAACTGCTTGTTTGAAGTGTAAGCTGATATTCAAGTTTTTTTTAGCCGTGATTAACCTCTTGTCTTGCTAAAGGAAAAAGAAGAGCAACAACTTGGATCTTCATGTACATGTATACTAGATGACATAAAATAAATGTTTATTGTACATCAAGGTACATGCATGCATGCCGTACCACAACTTGTTAGGTGCAAATGCAGTTGAAAATAAAGATCAAACTCTGTTTACACACCTTGACCTGTGTATTCATCGTGTCCAGCTCCTTGAACTTTTCAGCTAGAACTCTCTCCATATTGTTTTGTAATGTTTGTAACCTTCTAAAGTTTCCTCTTGAGTCCTGAACACTGGCCATCATATTGCCATGAGTGTCTCCTGATTAATTGAAATAAATGCACGAAGTTGTGTTTTTCACCACATCAACTAGACTACAGTGTATAAAAAATAAAATACAAATAAACTGCAGTAGGGCACTGACAATGCATAAATATAACAGAACTACAATTTGTAATTTGGTATGATAGCAAGCAAGAAAAATTCTGCAATAATGCCAAAAATTCAGCTAGCAAGCAAGAAAAATTCTGCAACAATGACAAAAATTCAGTGCATTTTCCATGCTTGAAGCCAGTACAAGATATGTGTTATGTAGCAATGTAAGTATACATGTACAATTGCGCAACACATTTCCACTTGAACAAAACTCCAATAAGTTGTTACTGAAGAGTGTCATGAGATTCAGAAGCATACCTAACTTATTAGTATCCCTCTGGTTCACTTCTTGAGAGAGTCGCTCACTCTCTTTCTTCATTACAACTATTCTCTGCTGGGAATCCTACCAATCATAACAACAAAGTACTGTTAAGTACAGAAGAGATTCATACATGTCTACCAATCTAAGCAAAGCTCAACAAAATTGTTGGCATGATGTTTCTGCCTTTCATGAAAATCACAGTCAGAAATATCAAGGAAGATGGTCATGAACAGGGATCCAGATTTACGGTGGAACTCTATGAACTTTGAATGTCTAAAATATCGCTAAGGACTGCACGTAAAATGTGAGAGGTGAGAACAAATTGTGCGAAAAAGTGCCAAGCAAAAATAAACTTGAACATCTGTTCACAGTTTATAATTAACTTACAACCTTCTCTGCTCAATCTCCTCAGATTAGCATATTAAATTTGATGTTAGTCTAGCAGGATTTTCAAATAAACAGATAAACATCATTGGTATTGTGTTGCTGCAGAAACAAAATTGGGATTTGACTTTTCAAAATCAAGTTCTTCAAACATGTACAATGTACCTTTACGATAAGTATGGAGAAACTTCACCTTGAAGTTTATGCCTACCATAATCTTCTCTTTCTGCACAGTTCAAACGCTTATCAGAAGAGTTTGGTCATGCCATGGTTTTTATTTTAAGTGACCATGTCGTAGCCATTCAGGCTAGCAACTTGATATCACAGTTTATCAGGACAGTAAACACAGCTTCTGATTGGCTAATATAGTTAGACCCTTATCAAATGGCCACCCTTAAGTCAATAGTGGCTGCCTGATAGAGGCTGGCTGCTTAATAGAGGTAAAAACAATACATGAGCCCTCATCAAGAATTTGATTACTGACCACCTATAAGGGCTGGCTGGTAAATATGTGGCTGTTACATAGGAGTTCAACTGTATATGTAAAGTAACATATCTACATGTAGTCACCTTGATATCACACTGCACTCTGCTGATTTCTGCTAATCTCATTTCTCGGCTCTGGTTTATAAGGTTGAATGATGACTGGCACTGCATGTAAGTTTGTCTTTCTTTATCTAATGTCTCTTGAGCTTCATTTCTAGCTTGGTTCTGTACAAGCAAGGAACATCAAATTGTATTTGCAATAAGTGTGTAAATCTCATTGAATAACAAATAATAAGTAATCACTAAACAATAACAAACATTGCTGCTTGGCCACTCGACTGGTACAGTGTAAGCATCTCCTTGGATGGTACCAGTGATGATCCTACATTTATAATAACCTTGAAATGACTGTATGCCTTTGACTAGGGGATGTTGGTTATAATATGCCTACTTGTACATGTAGCTACATGCAGTATTGTCACACCACAAGAGTAAATACTTTTGCAAAATTACTGACAAGTAAAGTTTTTAGAAATCTAATGGGTAAGTTTCTCCACTGTCTAGTGAACATGGGACAATATTGTACATGTACATTACTACAGGTGAGGCAGCACATTCCCATTCAACACACAGAATGAAAAAAACCATTACCACTAAATGCCAGGACCAAAGTAAAACAATACATGTAGTCTTCCACAACTTTATACTCACCACTCTAAGTAACTCTTCTTCAAGTTTCTGAACCCTTGATTTAAGGTTGTTAACAATATCTTGTTCCATATTTTTGTGATTTAATAGTTCTTCCTTTTTTCTCTTCTCCCACTCTAGCTGGCGTTGTCTCTCTGCTTCAATTTGTGCAGCCTACATGTGCGAGAAATAAAATGACAATAAAAAGGCAATTGCTCCACCTTATAATCTGGGTTCATTTAATTAAACCTTATCAATGCTCTTTCACACAGGCTCATGTTAATGATGAATAATTTTCCTAATGTATAGTACATGTCCCAGAAATTGTTGTTTAGGCTGTGACTAGAGATACATGTACAGTATAAAGAGTATTTATTGAGACTTTTATACATGTATTTCCAGTTTTACTATAGATTAATTACAAGTAAAACTGCTCAGCAAGCCTTCATAAATTCCATAATCAACATTTCATACTCTGAGTGGTGCATGGACAGTTTAATCATCAGGCTGAATTTGATTATGGCACAAAAATAATAACATAAAAAAAGAAACAGCAATCACACAAACAAAAAACTCAGATAGTTCTGTTATACATTTGTACCAATTGTCTTGTCACTGGGCCCAGTTGTTCAAAATATGAATAACATTTATCCACTGTAAAGCAAATTTAACCAGTGGATAGTTTTACACTGTATCTGTCCTTTGAACAAATGGGCCCTGAAAAATACATGAAAAAAGCACACTGCTCATTAATACCAACCACCTCTCTTGACAACTGCTACGTACATGTACAGCTTTATTGTAATCGCAAAGATTCAAAATATACAGTGTCTTACAAGTCGCTGTTGAATCATTTTCTTCCTCAGTGCTTCTTGTTCCCTCTCCATCTCTAGCTGTTGTTGTCGCTGCTTCTCCAGCTCTGCTTGTCGCTTTTGTTCAGCTTCAAGTTTCGCTCGTTGTCTTCTTTCTTCTTCTAGAGCTTCTTTCCTCTCCCTCTCGTCCCTCTCTTTTTTCATTTTTTCTTGTAACTCCATGCGTCTCCGTTCGAGTTCTAAACGACCTTTCTCAAAGTTATCTTTCCTTTTGTCTTCAAAGGTGACTGTCAATGAAAACTTATGCAATTAGAATCAGTAGTGAAGTAAACATTCTCTATACATGTAGTTCAGTGTTTTAATAAAATCGATATTTGTGAGAAGAAAGCTAACAAAATATTTCTTTCCAATACACCGACATATCAGTTTTATCCTGACACGTAAATATTAAGTATGACCTTCTGGTACTAAATTTAAATTTGCATGTACAACAAAATGATGACACTAACAAACTCCTTTTCCACTTGTTATACTGCCTGATCTTGATCGTCCATCTACGCTTCCACTTCTCTCTCTTTCACTCCCACTTCTTTCTCGTCCACTGTCAGACCTCTCCCGGCCATCTGGAACTGGAGCAAATGCATTGTTGGATTGCCGAGACTGGAACATAGGGGGAAGAAGCTCTGGTGGTACTGTAGAAGGTAAGGACTGGCCATGCTTTGCTAGCTCAACAAAGTGCATGGCCAGGGCAAATTCTTCAATGTTAAGCTGGCCATCTTTGTCCAAATCTGAAAGGTTCCTACATAGAAAAGGTAGTGCATTGAAGCTTTTTATATGCCAACTCCATGCTGTTTATATACTAGAAGAATTACCATCATATTAAAGCAAGAATGTACAAGGAACCACCTACATGTAACAACAGCCACTAAGGAAAAAATACATTATGAGGCAAAACAAGCTACATGTATGTGAGATGTAAGGCATTGTGGACATGTGCTGTCCCAGCACTATAAAGTTCAATGGCACAGCATGGGACTTCACAAGAATGTTGGGTGGGTTGGGGGGAGGGGGCTGAAGGATTAGCACTTCATTAAGAGCAGCAAGAAGTTATTCAATATAGCTTTATAGATACACATGTATACATGTAGGTCTATTCTATTAACCAGAGCTACACGTAACAAAAGGCTGTTTTAACATCTACAATGTATGTTTACTTTACATTACTACAATGATTAACAATAATACAATAATGCACATGTTCTGACATGCATCCTTCACAAAGAGGTAAGAGCAAACCAGACAACTGTGAGATGTCTGAATCCCAAAAGCAGAACATTAGCTTCTCCCCTAAACATGCCCAGCCTGTTCCCCTCAAATGCCTTGCACATGTTACAGTAGAAAATTCAAAGCACTTAGAGTGCCCTCCTTAGTCATGATTGTGTCACAGGTTACCCATGTAATATAAAGATTTAATCTTTTCAACTGCAAAGGATGAACATCAACATGGCTTGTGCCTTTTTTAAGTGGATGCTTGTACTACAAGTGTACTAACCATATTTGAGCTAAGATTCCTTGCGAGAGACCTGATTGAATCAACATGCTCCTAGCTTGATCACCTACAGATAAGACAGAGGGAGGCTGTAAGATACATGTACAAATAAAATATCCAATAGCTGGGTTAGATCCTTTCAGAGTGTATTTACAAGTAGCTGCAGCAAAGTAACCATAATCAGTCAATTCTGCTTCAGGAAAGAGCACACTGATGACCCGTTTATAACCCATCAGATAGCCATGTGTTCCACACATTCAACAGATACCTGTAAAGAATGTTTTGGGGTGACAGGTCACATTGGTCTGAAAATAATGAAGCTTACAGTACAAGTAGTGCTAGTCCTGCCTGTAAAATAATCATGTTTGAGCTTTCCATTTACCTGGGAGTAATGTTTGTATATCCAGTTTACATGTACAAATATCCAAAAAATTTTCTGATCACGCAGAACTAAATTTTTGCTATAACTAAATGCAAAAATATTGCTTTAAGGTGCTCTTTTTAGACATGCTGAGAGTTTTTCACTACATAGCCAAGACGAGAAAATGGTAACTCCTGTCCAATGGACCACTTCCTAGAAACCAAAAACTACCTTTGTATATAAATTATTTACCATGCTAAATTTAGTACATGTCAATACATGTAAGTATTAAAGTTTCATGAAAATTTGTTGCAAATGCATGGAAATATTGGACCCCAAACTTGGCAAATCGCCTACCTGATACAAAACCTGTCTTCTGGTAATCATGAGCTTTAAACATTTGATTATATTTCAGTCTATTAGTAGGAGTGATAGTTCCATATGGTCCTGCCGCAGTTGGACCAAAACCACCTGTTAATGAATTAGTGAATGAATTAGTTGAAGCAGGTCCAAAACCAATTGGAGCTTGATTTCCTGGTCCATTGAGAATTGCAGGGCTTGGAGCGGCAGTGTTTAAACCACTGCCTATTCCAACATTGAATGACGATGATAATGATGCTTGTGGACCACTCACTGGCATTGGTGGTCCAAATGATGACCCAAACACGGAGGAGGAAGTTGAAACTGAGGCTCTTGTTTGAGGTGGAGACTGATTGATTCCAGACCATGAAATTCCTGATGTCACAGTTTTATGCGGCAATGTCATCATGCCGACCTTAGAGAAGCCATTTGACACTGCCTGGTTTGCTGGCCTTCCCCAGTCAGTAGCAGGTTTGGCTTTATGACCAAGTTGGAAGGTGCTTGGCATAGAAGTCATTTTCAAACTGTTGGGTAGTGATGTCGGCAATTCAACTCCTTTTAACTTGCTTTGTATCAGATGAACAGCAATGGTGAATTCCTGCATTGTCATCTTACCATCCCGATCTAGGTCTGCAAGATTCCTACAAGAAAAGTTTTTAATAAGTAATCAAAGCTGCATGATATTACAGATAGCTAAACATTTTGTTATTACTGGTTGAGATCAGAATGAGTACTGTTAATAATTCTCTTCTTTTCAAGCAATTCATAATAATTATAAACTTAGATGAATATGATGCAATGTTCAGTTGGGTAAGTTTATAGTTTCTGCTTGAAATTGCCTCACATCCATGTTGAATTTAACCACAACATAAATACATAAGAATATAGTAACAATGAAAGGGGTATTAAATCAATCTGCATGTATATGTTACAAGTCAAAATTAAATTCAGGTAAAAATAATTTTAACCTAGTTTGATTCTCAATTTCCTTTGTCTTCTAACCCTAATTATTCATAATCAGTGAACAATTAAGGTTAAGAGACAAAGGAATTCAATTTTTACCTGAATTTCATTTTTACCTGTAACATACATGTATATACAGGAGTGAAAATGTCTTTAACTGTAAAGTACATTTGTATAAATTTACACTCACCATATCTGACCTAACACCATTGGTGGAAGATTTGATTTTAGGAAGTACTTCTTAGCTTGCTCTCCTTGAGGAAATAAATTAAACTCACATCAATCTATCAGTTAAACTTTAAAAATTTTTCTTATTATAATTATTTCTGTTTTCTTTACAATCAGCAAGAACAACACACACTGTTCAGGAACATACATGTAATATTTTAAAATTGACACCATTATATGTAGCAGATTTTTCTTCAATATGTATGTAACTAGGATTTTAAATTCTAGTTTCTGTATTTTCCATGCACATATGTATATTCCCTACGAAAGACTATTTTCAAGCAATACATGTATGTTACTGCATGTTAGGAACATTGACCAGTCCTGTTTCAAACACAGTTAATTGGATTTCCTGTTTCCTTTTGTTCCCAGTCAAATTCATTGAATATCATTTGAATTGAACGCTGCACGTTTATATTACAGGATGCAAATATCTCACGATATATAAGTTGACATGCACAAAAGATACAATCAATTTAACCATAAATCCTGTGATCCGTAGAGATGAACATCGACTTTAAAATGACTCTCTAATCATATTGTGACAAAGACCAAATATTTTAGATTTAAGTCATATTGAAGAAAATTTTAGCTTACCTGTCAAGAAACCACTTAAGGGATTCAAACTCTGGAAAGTCGCTTCGTGTTTGGTTCGATCTTCAGATGTAATCACCCATGACACTAGAAAATCAAAGAGAGGCACAGGAAACTCGATCAATTCAAAACTCGTCATAAAACAGCTGTTAGACGATCCATACGACATAAAAATTTCTATTTATAATCTCACCTGGAAGAGAGGGGCCAATCCCGCCAGGACTAGCAGAGGCCATTTGCGACATCTTCGAGTTCACTTTTTTGCCATAACAAAACTATTCTTGCCTAAACCGAAAACGTCTGCTTTAGGGCGTTCACATTTTAGTTTCGTACGCCAACTATTGAAATCCTCATCTTTGGACACCGTCAACGAGACATCTCCAGGTTGTCCAAACGAACGTATAAAATCTCGAAGAGGACCGCAATATATTCCGGGCTCGTTGTGGAGGGTATGAAGGCGAATTACTGTTTAAGCGCAAGACAACAATGCCGCCTTTCACTGGGCAATCCTTCAGTAGGTTAAGAATGGTTCCTACTGGAATCTATTTTAACTGAAAGTGTGAAGAAAAACCCAATTAACCTGAATCAAAACGGTACTATAACGAGCTCCATGCCCTTCTGGCATTCGAGCGAACCAACACATGTGTGATGCGCAAGCGCGTGCCAGATGAGATGGATTATGGGAAAATTGTTTACATGCGCGGAGACTGGGCCTAAAGTTAATCCAACATGGCTTCCTTGAGTTGCTACTTGTGTTTTGTGTGAAAATTTCTCATTTTAGGCTTTTTTATTTTTAAATGGTTCAATTAGTTTAGATGCCATAATGGGAGGAAAAGATAAACAAAGAACTAAAGGAAACCTAAAGGTATGAAAAACGGAGATCAAATCTTTTAAATTATGTGAATTTTGTGTCTTCATTTTTGTGGATAAAATCGATAATCAGTTGAAAGTCTTGTGAGTATCGACTTTTATCGACAAATTAAAATTGTTGTTGATAATTATTGACAAATATCGACTTATCGACTACGTTATCGATGATCGACTTTGACTGACATAGTGCAGCCTTCCCTGGTAAGGAGCGAGAGCACGTTCTAAGGATAATACATTGGAATCCCAATTTGTCGTAACCTCGATTTCACGCACCTCCCTATAACTGTTGTTTCCTTGTTACACCTGTACGTGGATACCAGTCATTTCGCTAGCCCCCAAGTCGATTAGCTCCTAGCTGGTTACCCAGCTAGGGGCCAGAGTTTCATCGGGAAAGCACCAACATTTTCAAGCCCTAAGAAATCTATCTATTAGCATTTGATAAACATTACATCCAACTACTGTATGTAACAAAAAAAACTAATATTAGACACTCTTGCTAAGAGGGTATAGTGCGTGACTTGAGCCCAGGGCCCATCGAGTTGGTGTATTTTTTCAGTTTATTGCTACAAAATACTACAGTGTAGATACAAGGTGTTCATCTATTGCAGGGTTATCATATCCTTCATAATGAAATTCCCTATTATCCATTTATACACCTGGCATGGGTGGAGAGGGTACTGCAACGGTAAAGTGTCTTGCCCAAGAACAAAACACAATGGCCAGGGTTCAAACCCGGACCACTTGATCATGAGTCCAGTATACAATCTGGTTACATGTAGATCACCACGCCTCTCTCCTTGCTAAGCAGAATGATATTGTTATTATTACTAGCCATCCAGCAGTGGACGTGCTGCTGCACTGATTTCCAAGGATGGTACTGTGGGTTTTGTTGGTTTTGGAGGACTGCAGGGAACTCCAGGAGCAAGTAACCTGGGTTATGTTCCAATGGCTGCTGGTGTCAGTGAGGATGTTGATGCTTGTGTTGACCCAGAATTCAGGATGGTGATGAGGAAACTAATGAAGAGGGATGCAGTTACAAAATTGAAAGTAAATTATCTGTGCTGTTGTAAAATAATTATTTTTTCAATTGTTTTCTGTTACTTTATGTTACTTTTAGACCCACGGAGACCTACATATAAGGTTATATTTCAATTGTCCTGTCATGACTGAGTTTCATTTAGTTTTAACCCCAGCCTCTACATGTACATGTATGTACATTGTACCCTCAGTTTCTCCTCTACCCAAGACACCTCAGATTTCCAAACTAATAATTATTTTTTAGTTTAATATTTATCATTAACTTGTGTAGTGTATCTGTTTGAAAATGTAGGTCACATTAATTACCAATCAAAAGCACACAACCTTTTTGAGCTTCAGTGTTCATTGCCTTTTCAGAGTTTTTTGGTTTATATCAGTCCCTTGTTATCAGCTCTTTAAACCACTTACACTGTACAAAATGCTATGAGAGCTGTGAAGACCTGAACAATCATCATAATTTTATACTGTAAAAAATCAGGCTTGGACAGGATTTGAACCCATGAAGTATCAAGGAGGTCATGGGCTTGAATCCAATTCAAGCCTGATTTTTTCCAGGCTTTTATTTCACAACTACTGAAGTTGTGTACGCACATGTGACTGCAATGATCAGTCATGTCTTTAAAAAAAATCAAGCTGTAATGTATTCAGTCGAATCTTTCCATACTGACACCTCTCTAATGCAGTTGTCTCACTACTAGGGAACCTTGCCTCAGTCTATAAAACAACAATGGACACTAAATTGTGCCCTAAGAAGCAAATTTATACAAATATTTAATCTCTTTATTACAGACACTCCAGGGACCAGGTGTCAATAATTTTCAGTATATACATGTACTATTTCCTGTCAGCAGTTACCCAAACATTGACACTTTATCATTCAGCACTACCAATAATTAACACCAGAAATACCAGAAATTGTCAAAATGTAATAGTTTTCAAAACTTACATTTACAAAGTATTGCAAATACACTAAACACTCTAAACTGTCATTGGCAGGTTTCACGATGAATCAATTTGACTCATACTTCATTATTGATAGAATACATGTATAACTTATTTTCAGGCAGTACAAGAGTTCACTGACTTATGTAAAAATTCAACTGTTCAAGCTGTGGAAAGTGCACTTCCGTTTTGGCCAAGACTATTCAACAAACTGGCTATGGTAAGAATCAGATGACACACATTGTAGGTCTGACTCGGTAATTATTTATTGGCATGGGCTAGGCTGATAACCTCTATTATTGCATGTATCTGAAATACAAATCTCTTTGCAGGATGTTGATCACAGGGTGCGAGAAGCCACTCAACAAGCCATGGAACAACTGGTTCTCAGAGTAGGCCGTAACCTTGCACCACACCTACGTTACGTGATTGGTCCTTGGTTGTGTGCACAGTTTGATACCTATGCTGTGGTTGCATCGTCAGGAAGAAAATCATTCCAGGCTGCATTCTCAGAAGAAAAGCAAGCTGGGGTCATCAAGTTTTGCAGAAAGGAGTTGTTTGAGGTGTGATTGCAGTAGCTAAATACTGTATATACAATGTACTCTGTACAATGTGCAAGCCAGTGAGTCATGCAAGCCAATAGTCATGCAAGCCATTCCAGTTAGGCTGCATGTATTTAAATAACGGACCGGTTAGCCTTGGTAAAGAGAACATGGTTAGCCTGAATACATGTACAGTCTGTACATGGCTGTCATGTACATGTAGTTAAACCTGCCCCTCCCCAGGCTCCCTTACTAGCCTAATAGATAGTAGAGATTACTGGCTTGCATAGCACACTAGCTAGTAGCCTATGGCTGTAACTAACACTCTTATCAGACTGGTTAGCCTACGGTAAGTTAGCTTGTGGTTAAAGGGTGAAAGTTTCTAAAGAAACTGTGGTGCTGCGTCGGTGGGGGTAATAAGGTAATTTGGTTACATCTTCTGATCAGACCTTTTTCCATTCCAGTACTTAAAGACAATGTTGGACTGCATGCCAATTGATTGCCAGTTCATTTAGTTTTTTACTTTAGTAACTACATTTACATGTAAAATTTAAATTTATATTGTGGCTTAAATAATAAGTTGTGTGAATTCAATTCATCCATCAACTAATTGTTGCAATTATGTTTTCATATTCTGACAGTTCTTGCAAGACAATATATTAACACAAACATCTTCGACTCTCTCTGATCCAAAGTGAGTGAATGAATTTTGTCGAATAATTGAAAGAGTGAGAGGAATAAACCCCTAAGGGGCTTTTGGAATATGCTGAGTCTTCATTATTGTCTAAAATGAACTACCCGTGATTAATAGTTCTATTGAGACAATAACTAAAACCACTGCAGAGCAAATTGTGAAAATTGCTTTGGGTACAATGTATTTCAATGCTGCCTGCCTCAAAATTTTCCAAAAGTCACTTAAGACTTAGGACTTCCACGCACCCCTTTATTGATGCACATCCACAAATGCCTGTAGCACGAACACAAAACATGTATTACTTTAAGCCTAAAAAATGCATGCGCATGTACATGTATTACTCCCAAGCATGTTACTGCAGCTACAAATGAAGTGCCACGGACCAATATTGGTTTATGTCTAATTTCATTAAGACACATGCCAAATGAATGCTGAGCTGGATTTACCAGGCTTAATGTAGTTCACAAACTGAATTATTAAAACAACTATAAGAAATAATGAAAAGCAACATACACTGTACCATAATGCAATGTAACACAATGAAAGCATCAAGAGTGTGCTGCAGATATCTGTATTTTGCTATTCTAAATTGTTTGTTTACATTTGTAAACAATATTCTTAATGTCATGTTTATGGTGACTGGTAATATCACACTTGGTCAACAAGAAGCTTGATATGGGATACATATTTTATGAGGATTTTATATTCCTCTTTAAGGTTATTATTCATCTGACTGTCACAGAACTATGATATATGTTGATTACTGACATTAGCCTATTGTCTTTTAGTGACCCTCATTTCATTTTGTTTTACATTGTTATCCTAACTACAGTGAGCCTTATTTGATAATCATTACCGATATAAAAAATAATTTTCAACTAGATTTGTTTCTGAAGAGGAGAGAGAGGCCAAGTATAACCGAGTGCTCTCATCCTCCATCTTGGTTCTTGGTCACCTCGTACATGTGACATCATCAGACAAGGAGAATGCAGACATGGAAGAGCTTTATCTAAATGTACTACGACAGAACAAGTTTTGGAAATATGCAAGACACAAGTCTCCTAATGTAGGTGTACTACATGTTCTAATTTCTCCTTGCTGTAAATGTTACATTTCACCATAAGTACTTAGAACAGATATCTGAAAACCAAAAAAATACAATCATAAAATAGCTGTGTTCTGAGAGAGGTTATCCTATGTAAGCATGATTTAAGCATATGCCAGGATAAAAGTATGTCCTAAGGTGCATGTATTGCAAGTATTGGTACATGCTGGGAAAGTAGAAATCACTCCCAGCTGTTTGAGACTGACATTCCACAAGGATAGTATATTAAGGAACTTTAGACAATACAGTATGTTGAGATTAAAATCTGGTCATTGGTGCAGTTAAACAAAAAAGTATTAACCATACAACTTATGATAAATTCCCCATGTTGGTGTTGCTATAAATGTACAGTACTGTAGGACCCTCTGGATATAGATTGACATTTTCAATCAATACCACATGAATGTATTATATATGTACTTGAATGCATAGATGGCATATTTGAAATGAACATTTTGTTATGTGCTCCTGTAGGTGCGAGCTGCAGTGTTTTCTACAGTAAGCATTGCATGTGAGTCGCTTCCCTCTATGATGTTATCCCTTAGCTCCCAGGCTTCTCCAGTTGTGTTGTCGGCACTGGATGATTCTGATCCTGCAGTTTGTCAGCAGCTTTGGAATGCTGTTTTATCTGTCCTGAAGAATATCACAGTAAGCAATTAGTTGTCTCCAAGTTTCAATTAAGGTCATTATGTTACGTGTAGCTTTCTTGTTTATCTTGCTGGACATTTCACTTGGTTCCCTGGTAATTGTGAACGGCAACTCCCGATGAAATCTGTCAGTCATCTGTCAGCTGTCTGTCTGCTGACTGTCATCCAACAGACTGGCTGACTGTTGGCCCTTTGTTCACTATCTGTCGGTTGACCATGGACTGACTTTTGTCCATCAGATCGCTGACAAATTTTGGCTAAAGAACAGAACAACATTTGCTCAACTGTTGGCCATCTTTCAGCCGAAACAGTCAGTGATGTGAGGTATCTGAACAACATAGGTGTTATTAAGATTTTGAGAACAAGGGTATGGATTGGTGCACCTGGGCAGAAGCTTTACCTTGAAAAAAAAAACGATTTATGAACCTGTACTGTTCTGCTGTATAGTGTTTCAAAAGAGTCTGTTGTACAGTGTTTGCCATCATTAGTTTTGTCATTTTTTTGTATTATTCCAATTAGGACTGCTGGAAGCAAGTTAATGTTCGCAAAGCTGTTTTACCAAAGCTGTGGTCGGTCTTAAAAAGTGGTGGCAGTGGTTGCGCCACAGTCATCTTTCCTAACCTGCTGCCTTTTCTAAGTAAAGTACCAGCAGAGGTAACTTGCAATTTAATTTATTTGCTTTAGATAGAAAACACCTAATTAAAATAGAGTCTCCCACAGCATTACAACAGCTTCATATAATGTATCACAGGTAATTGGCAGTGGTGTGGGTTTCTACAAAGAATTTTTTACTAGCCAACAAGAGGGTTTGATGAAGGAGCGTGTGCAGAACAGCCCAAGTGAATGTTCAGCAATAATTGCAGCATTTATGGAGTGTCTGAGGTTTTGCCTTCTGCGTGGGTTCGATGGTGATGGGCCAGATGTGACAGTACAAGAATACTTAATCAAAGAACAGGTAGGAGGTACTGACAAAAAGGCTGATTTTAAAAACGTTTCATCATCATTATATCCATTAATCAGAAACTAGTACTCGATAGTCGAGTACTAGCACACTACCTACATTAAGCTATAGTGGTCAAGACCCTTATTTATTCTCACAGTGCCCCTTTACACCAGGAAACATTATGTGGATGGTACTAGCAATACTGAAGGTGACATCGTCATACAGACCTGGCCTGCATCGTTTGAAAGGTGTAAAATCCACCGGACACTTATCCACTTGATAAAGATTTATCTGGCCCCAGTTGTTCGAGGACTGGATAACGCTATCCACCGGATAAATCAATATCCAATTTGGATAAGTTTTGACAAAATAAACCACGCTATCCGCTGGATAGTGATTTATCCAGCGGATAGCGTTATACACGTTTCGAACAACCCGGGGCTGGCTAATAGTGTTATCCAGCCTTCAAACAACCAGGGCCTGTTTGCAGCTTTAGTTTTGGTACCGAAAGAGCCAGTGTGCCCTTCTGATCCCTGACTATCCTCTTTTCATATTACATGCACGTACTTCATGTATTAGACTTGGTGTCTTTTTTTTATTTTTCAGCTGCTCTCAGTGTTGAAATCATCTTTGGAAAAACAAAGCAAACTGTCGCAGTCCAATCTTTATCCTCTTGTGGCTGAGCTGCTGTCTTATTTGTCAAGCAAATCAGAAAATGATTCCAAGTTAGATGAAGTAGTGGAGGAACAGAAGACCCCGCAACCATACCACCACATGTTGGAATGGTTTTGGCAAGGCTTTAGTTCTGTGTGCTTAGGAAATCTTCAATCAGTTGTTGGAAAAGTGGTAAAACTCTCACAGTGACAAATAATTTATTTGAATCTACAGTAGATTATAAATTGAAGTAATCCATTTGTAAATATAGCTATTGTCAGCAAGGTGTACTGCTAATAGCAGAATCGCTTTAAAAAGCAAATTGCTCTTAATGTCTATAAAAACATGTAAATGCAAGGTATATTTAAAGACGCTCAATCACTGTATTTGAGTTGGTTTGGCCATGGTCAAAATTACCTTTAAATTAAAAAACACCGGAAAATATTAGTGTAGTAAGATAGAAAAACACCAAAGAGATAATAATAAACCATAAAGGAACAAGGATGGTTAAGGATGGAGAAGATTGACACGGATTACAAACGATAAACTTGTAGTGTAGGCTTAACCTTTTCAAGATGAGCAAATCGTGACTTAGCTCATTCAACAACATGTACACTGTAGAGCTAATAGACTTCTGTATTGGTTTAAACCTCACCCATCCATCCCTCTGGAAATGACAGCTTGGCTCAAACTGACTCTCCTTAAAAGAAATGAAGATGTACATTGTACTAGTACATGTTTAATTTAAAATGTAAGAAGTAGATGGCAGTTGGTGTTTATTATGACGATGCTAATGACATTTTCTCCTCTCAGGTTAGTGATGAAGTTGTCAACTCTGTGTCACATTGTTTAGTTACTCTTAAACTCCCGACCAAGAACAAGAAAAAACAACTCAAAGTTGCATTTATGGAACCATCTTCAGAACCATTTGACAACGATTCATCTGAGATTGAAAAACGGTGCTCCTCTATGGAGTCCTTCGCAGGGTCTGTTGACGTGGAAAACCTTTACAACGGTTGCATTTTGGACTTGGTTTGTAATACTTGTTCTCTGTGCCTAGATGAAATATCTCAAAACAATTCATTGCTGCATTTGAAGCTTCTCTCACGCCTTGTTCCTCATTTTACATCAACAAAACTCATGAAAACGTTGTTAGAAAAGACAAGGAGTGAACAATCTTCAATTTGTTCCGAACCGGATAATGATAATTACTCCGAATTAAGTGAACAATTTCTTACTCATACATTATTCTGTTGGATCGAAAACGTTCCCTTTGGTGGAGACATTGGTCAAGTTAGTGGTGTCTTCTCGGACAGAAGATCCTTGGATTATTTAGTTTCTATTTTTTGCGGCATTGTACGAACGTTGCCAATTGTGAAACAAGTGGACCTAGTATCGCAATCCCTCCAGGTAAGATTAATGTATTTGTTGGTTAACACCTAGCCTTTTCCTATACAAGGTAAAATTACTCACTATCAGATTTTTCATTCAGAAGGACCCCGCTAATAACAGCACTTTGTACTGGTTATTCTATGGAAATGTTCGATTATATTATGAAAGTGTCAGAGCATTTTTCCATATATGCCGAGGTATCAGAGTTAATTCACACTTTCCCTTTAAAACGTATCTGAACCCCTGAAGAGTGAGTCTGGAGAGATATAGGGATATGATCTCCCAGATTTTGGGGGGTGAAACTCTTACCCAATTTCAGACAAAAATTGTGATTTTCCATACCCAATTTTGCACATGACCTAAAAATTAATGCCCATATGTAGCCATTCAGTGTCAGACCTCTAAAATGAGTCTGCATGCCCCAAAGTTCCCTGTAAGCATTCGAGAAGGACTTCAAATTCTCCAATTTAAATGGAGAAATAACACAGTTTTACTCAATTCCTGACCAGAATACAAAACACAATACTATGTAGACCACAAAAAGCCAAAATATATTCCTGTTATCAAAACGAAACAGCTCAAAAACATTACCCTTTGTTGCCGCACTTACCTGCAGTATGCATGCAGCTTATATAGAACAGTAAACCCTGGACATTTTTAGAGTAAAAAATAGCACCTTCATTTATTTTTTTTCTTCTCTGCCCAGCAAAATACAGCTGTCAGGTTCGTGTACAAAGTTCTCGAAGAGGTAAGAACTAGCTATATCTTATTGTAGGACTGTTAAATGCATATAATGTTAAAATCCCCTGATGAGTGAGCAATCACGAAACAGGCTTGTCGGGATGAAAGTGTAGTTTACTTGTTTTTTCCTCCCACAATAATATTATAATTTTACAATCATGTATATACATGTAGGTCAGTACTCAAACTATTCTTAGCCGTCTTAAATAAGAAGTAGCGAGGTACTTTTTTCAAAAGATTACTTACAGCTACATGTACTGCTGATAACGCTGGTGGTGACAGTGTTGCTCAATTGGTCAAGGTGCCAATCTGAATGGACAAAACAAGAGTTTGTAATAGGTTTAAATCCCTGCTTAACTAGCATTCACCAAGTTGACAAGGAACGATCCATGCATTTTTTTACTCTTACTTGAATTTAATCACGTAAAATAATCCCCGAGTCTCGAGAAAAAAATCTCTGACTGTGAGTGACATCCTCGGCAGCTCATTCATTCGCATACCATGGAAATGGGGGTTGATATCAAATCATAAATGTACTGTTCAAAAGACACTTTTCCAGACATGTACATGTAAACAAATATTGATGCCTTTATCATGCTTAGCGTTGAAATAATAAATCTAGCAGGGAAGACTGTGAGTGTTTTATTTTGTCTGTGTTCTTTTTGAATTCACATCTTGACTGTTTCATTTCACGAATGTTTATTCCTCAGGGACTGCATTCCGAGGTCCCTGGAGTAGTCAAATGGCTTCAGAGTGAACAAGGAAGTGAGAGACTCCTTGAGCTGTCGAGATGTTTGGTCCTTCATGTGGGGCAGGATGTAGCTCTCTGTGCAGAAGATCGAAAGACTGTTTGGAAAATTATCAAGTTGTGCATTGTGACCGAACAACATGGTCAGTGTTGCTTTTCTAGCGTCTCTGAGATGAAGAATATTTTATTTTGCAAACAGATCTGTAGCATTGGTCAATGTAAATATGTTCAGCCCACTCAACTTTCTAGCATGGCCAATTAACGGTCAAGAATCAGGCAAGGTCGAAACTGTGAATGCCTGCCTGTCTGTCCATCTGCCTGTCTGTTTATCTGTCTGTCTGTTTATCTGTCTGTCTGTCTATCTGCCTGTCTGTCTATCTGTCTGTCTTTTTCTCTGCCTGTCTGTCTCTCTGCCTGCCCGTCTGCCTGTCTGTCTTTCTGTCTCTCTTTTTCTCTGTCCATCTGCCTGTCCGTCTGTCTTTCTGTCTGTCTGCTTATCTGTCTTTCTGTCTGTATGTCTCTGTCTGTCTGTCCGGCTGACTATCTATGTAAATGTCTGTCTGTCTTTTTCTCTGTCTATCTATTTATCTGCCTGTCTGTCTATATCTGACTGTCTTTCTGTCTCTCTTTTTCTCGGTCTGTCTGTCTGTCTGTCTGTCTGTCCGTCTGTCTATCTATATGTATGTCTGTCTATCTGTACATCTGCCTGTCCGTCTGTGTATCTGTCTGTATTTCTGCCTCTCTTTTTCTCGGTCTACCTGTCTGCCTGTCAGTTTGTCTGTCTGCCTGCCTGTCCGTCTGTCTGTCTAACTGTGTGTCTGCCTACATATTTGTTCGTATTTTATTGTTTTTTTTTTCTAAGTACAACCTCACCTTTTCCGTTAATTCTTGCAGTTGCCAAGCTGGAAAATGAACTTGTGGACAAGATCTGTCAACATTTCCTCAGGCTACTGAGGCAAAGCCCACAAGAACATGAACAAGAATTGCCGCTCTTACTTGATATTTTACAGACGTATCTTGCTCATTGTGAAAAGAATGTAAGCCCCTTTTATTTTGATACATTTTTCGAAAGTATAAAAACAGGTAGAAAACCAATCGCTCATACATCTCACCATTTCAGGACTCGCACATTTTTTTATATCAGAGTATAAAGACTGAGTAACGATGGTTTTGTGCCTTTAATTTAACGACTCTCGTTCTGTTATTATTTTCAGCCTGGCGATATCGTACATTCAATAGAAGAGCTTCTTCTAGCTGTCTTTCATCTGCAGTTGACTAACGTGGTCTCCTATACATGTAAGATAAAGAATTTCTTTCAGTAAGTTTATTAAGTTTATATAAGAAAATGAGAAATGCAGGAGGTGAATTTCGCATTTGTACAGTACCGGTCAAAGGGGTTACAGCATTACACGTGCGTAAAGCGTTGCACAGCGGGTTTTCTCGAGCGGTCGAGATAGCGTCATCTTGCCCACTGGGGTAGCCAATCACAGCACAGGATTTCGTTCATACATGTAGTGCCTGCGCACGGAGATAGCCATATAATACATGTAAATGTAGGATCTGGCAAAAGCGTTCTCTAAGGGCAAACCGTTGTGTTTATATTTGCAGCTACTGCAGCACAGTCCTTGACAGAAACGTGGCAAACTGGATTAAGAGTGCTGAAGCAGTTACCCTCTGAAATGGACTCTACCCCTTGCCAGACACTTTTACTAAAACAGCCGTGCTCGTTCAAGAGAAGTTGCAGACAGTTGAAACGCTCCAAAGGTATCATTTAAGATAAAAAAAAGCCCTTCAAACACCGTCACCGTCTGTAGTGTTTTCCACCTTTAGGAGCTGCTAAGTTAAATATTATGTTATCTAGAATTCTAGACCACGCCTTCAAGAACTAGGATAGAGCAACTGGTGTAAAACAGCAGGTTTTGGCGAATCTTTCTATGAGCGCTTGTGGAGATCGGTGTTATTACTAAACCATTCAAAACTAGCGTGTACAGTCGCGAAAAATTCTAATACGTTTACCTCAGTTAGTAGTGTAAGTAGGAGTATAAATATGCCTTATTGCATGACATTGCGTTGATACTTCTCAGGAGAAATCCTTCGGCAAAACACAGCATTAATAGTTATTTTATCGTGATCGTTTTTGTTTCAAAAATAAATGGTCTTAGAGCATTGTTTGGGGGGTTTGCTGTGTGAAATCGTTTGCCTGAACTCTAAAATGCATTGCTTTTCTTCGTAGAGTGGATGACCTCGCCACGATAGCTGTCCAACTCCGGCAGGATGCGATTAACTTGTCACCTGCTGAGGAATCAGATGGCGAGTCCTTGTCACAGCGAGTGTTCGTGGCCTTGACACCGAGTGAGCAGCAGCTGAATCTACTCAGGAACGAATATACCAAGGTGAGTTTTTACACCTAATCGCACTTTTTTTGTTTGGTTCGAGTCAGCGGCATGTCATGTGAGTTTGGTTGAGCTGTGCTTTGCATTTTACCCAGACATGAGTGCGGGAAAAAAATCGTTTAGCGCGAAATAAAGAATTCCGCGAGCGAAGCGAGTGGACAACTGGGATCCTGTTCGCAAGCTATGGGGCTATCAACGTTCCTTGCGCGGGTATTAGGTTGTTCATACTACTAATCTTTGAGTTTCTGGTAGAAGCGGAAGAGACATTGGGCGTCGGAGACTTTTTAGGAGCATTTATGTTCGTACTTTGGTTGGAGTGCTACAGAAGGAGATATCTCTTTAACGTGACACTTATTTTCTCTTTTACAGAGTCAGTGGCTCTTGGATCCGCTTATAGAGAGAAAACTACCAGTCATGTCGGACTTTCACGATTGCCTCGATGAATGTGAGAATGTACGGTCTACCCTTACGAATCATCAAAAAATGATGGTGTTCTCGTCGAGTCTGCTCAAGGAAATCCTCTCGAATTCGAAAGAATCGACGCCGGACTTGAAGAGTGAAGTCGTAACAAGAGATTGCTTTGTCCGATTGTTGTTGGAGACGAATTGGGTTCGACATTGGTGCATCTGTGTTTTGGGATACAGTGACAGTACAGAGGTAACGTCAGTAGAATCCCGAAGCTCGCCTGATTCCAGAAATTTAGTTCGTTGTTAGCTTGAATTTGATATTAGGACCTTGATAATTTCCAAGAAAATATTCATTATTTGTGAATTTTGTAACTTTTTCAAATCTTGAAGCTCTGACATTGAAATATGTAAGCATCTTACATATTTTAATGACTTTTTTGAGGTTGCTAATCTCCACAAACTAATGTAAAGTAGCCTGTGTACATGGTGTACAGACCCCTGACTGTGGTTGTGGTCTATGGCGCATGGACAGCCTAGACTAGTCCGAGGAGAATCTCACGAGTGCTTTCCCAGGCCACGCTCGCGCTCGCTCAATTAGGAGCCTAGTCGCAAGCAAAATCAAAATGTATGTAGTACAGTACTGGCGCTCCAATGCCCAGTCGATGGAGGTGGAATCCTTAATTTCAGTCTAAGAATCAGAAATGTCGGCTTCTCGTTTTGCTAAAGTTAATCAATCAATCAATCAACCAACGAATAAATAAACAAACAATCAAACAAATTTGCGCTCACATGGATGAAAATCAATTGGCTAACCAATAAAAGTTTTTTTTTATTATTTTCTTACGGTGATCTTCAACAGGAATATATTGCGTACAGCGACAGTAGTGACCAGACCATCTCCAATATTCTGGTAAAACTCCAGCAGACTACTCAACAGCTCTTAGAGCACGTCAAAGAGAAGCAGTGGAGTGAAGCGGTCCTCGCCGATGCACTTACTCGGTCAAGGTCTGAAGGCTTCCTGTGGTGCGTTGTGCTTGGAGGCGTCTTAAAAGACCTGCAGCAACTGGATGTGCCATACGAACCCGCTGTTCTACTGGCTGAGGTTCAATCTTTAGCGAGTCTTGAAGAAAAGGAATGCCAGACTTTAAATACGTTGATATCTCATGTAAACGGTATATATGAACTGAAGGTTGTTACAGAGCAGTATACTAGACTGTTACGCGAAGAGAACGACGAAGGCGGTAAGTGCTCAATGTCTAAGTTCTTCTTTAAAAAATCGATACATTTTCAAGTAGGAAGGTGATGAGAATATGGAAATCATCAGCTACGGAATACTGACTGACTGGAAATAATACATGTAGGTGTCTTGTTGTAGTCAGTAAAATGTAATTCTTTGTTGAAGATGTGAAAATTTCCATGTTTGTGTTGACCGAGTGCTCCTCCTCATCTTTGTTCCACATTTTGTTTACAAAAAGTACTGTGGCTTACTTCTGAAGGCACTCGTCACGGGTGACGCCGCATCTAAACCTTGATTAAATGTTTGTAGTCCTCTTTGATCTTCCCTCGTCCTTTAACATGCTCGTATATATTTACACTTGGTCAACGCAAGGACCCGGGAATTAAGTGTCTCCATTCCTTTCACCTTTAACCTCCTCCCCTCCCCCTCCCCCCCCACTTCCCATCTTCTTTACTGTCTTCCATCCCCTCATTACCGCCCTCTCAGCCAGCCTCCCTTCTTCAATCGTGATTCGTTCCAATGTGACTTTTCATCAGTCGTTGAATAACTGGCCTGACCTTGTGCCCAGGTTTTGCCCGCGTGCTGGCTGTCATTGATGGATCTCTTCACCAGTGGTTCAAAAGAACTGAAGGAGTTGAGGAAGCACTACTTGAGTACCAGTTAACGCTAACAGAAATTCTGGACGAGCTGGTGGAGTGGAACAAAACACACGATGACCTTGTACTCATTAACAGCCCTTTGCATGACGCTTCCATGAGCGTACTGAGCCTGAATTTATCGCTTATCAGAATTCTTGAGATGGCTGTTCTTCACTGCTCTGACAAGATGAATAGGAAACACTGGGATTTTGCGCTGTGTTGTTTGGCCGGCTGGCTCCAGGTAATGAAATAAGAAAAAAATTTGCCATGGCACATGGCATATAGCACATGACAATCTCACAACGTCCGAATCTGTAGCCTTGGGATTGCCGATCGAATTGGAACTACTGTACTCCTTACAGATTGGTCAGTTCAACATGTTAGGTCCTGTCAACCAAAGGCTTTGCTGTTTTACAGTCGAACTCTTCGTATTCGGAAATCCTAGGAACCAAAAAAAACTCCGTCTAAAAATGTTGACCCGCCTAATCTATGTACATTTGAAATGCAAAAATGCGTCCGTATTTTGTTTCTTAACTGTGCTCTTATTGTCTTTTGACAGACCTGCGAGGAAAATCGGATAATCCTAACAACGTCATTAAAAAGTGTTGCTCTCTGTTGCCAAGTTTGTTCACTTTTTGGCGTCGTAGTGCGGTTCTTTCAAGAGAATGCGTCAAAGCTCTCTAAACTCAGCGACGATGGAAACTCCAGTGAGGCATCACATGAGATAGAGAGCGAATCTTCAGTGACCGCTGACAATGCAATGTTTCCGCCAAATCTATTCGCTGAATGGCAGGAGTTCTTCAGTGGCTCTCTGTTCAGTACGGTGCTGCGGTTGTTCTTGTTCTATGCAGGTGAGAGTTGAGTGATAAGTTTGGCCCTTTCCAGAGGAAGGGAGGGGTGGGAGAAGGGCGTTGTTGTTGCTGAGTTTTTTTCTCCCCTGATTTCTAGCTCAATGTCAAAGTTCACATTTTGAAGTCTCATTTTGGTCGACGCGTATCGGTGAGTCACTTGGTAAAGCTGTGATCTACACTCCAACGGCCCTTTTAAAGGAGCATAAGTTCGAAGGGCCACCACATGCTACCGCTGAAGAATCGACAAATATGCCCCAGTGGATCGGCGACCTGCTGGGGAACTGTTTGCCTCTTCTCAAGAGCAGTATACATGATCTTCAGTTTGCTGGCTACCATCTACTTTCCAAGTAAGTGAATAACTATCGTCGGTCGGTGTTTTGTTTTTGCTTTGTCTTTTATTGTTGTTTGTTTGTTTGTTTCAATCTGTAGTGGGAAATTCTGATGTGTCGAAAAAAAGAATATGCAGTTTTCCAATAGAGGTAGAAGCAATATAGGTTCATTCCCATCGAAGGAACCGGGCAGGGTTCATCCGTGCCGGTGCTTGTTTCCGATTTCTGTAGCACAAACGCGGCCAAGCGGCCAAGCGGCCAAGCGGCCAGGCCTGTATACGAAACTCCCTGGCATTTTTTAACATTGCATTATTTTGGAAACGTACAAAATATTACCTTTAAATTGAAGGAAACCTGAAAATAACAATTTTCCGAGATAGAAAAACGCCAAAGAGATAATGATAAACCATAAAGGAACAGGGATGGTTAAGGATGGAGAAGATTAACACGGATTGCAATCTGAATTTAGACTAAACTTTTCAAGATGCGGAAACCGTAACCTAACTTCTTTAAACTGTACGTATTCGAGCTCCACCTCCAGCTGTGAGAGATAAATGTCTATTCCAGATACAAAGCTCGAGTTTTAGCCAGGAAAACGCGCTTCCCATAAGATCTCTGCAAACTAGTGACTTTCTTGAAAATATGTTATTTTATAGAGTTATGGCACAGATCTGTTTGCTCGATGATCAGGAGCCTGAACCTGAGGAAAGAGTTGACGAACCAATCAGGTATGTGTTGCAACATTCGTTGTGAAAGAACTCTTATGAAAGGTATTTTTAATTATTAGTTGATTGTTTAGTTTGATCATACCGGTAAATTGTTAAATTTTTAGCAGCAACTAAACCTAGCGATTTTCCTTTCTCAAGATTTAGGTTGTTTGATTTAAGCGATTTCCGCGATTTTTGGATAGATATCGTCCTACGCTTTAGGTTCAAAGATTCAACAGTGAAAAGCTCTCTGGTTCACGCATTAATCACAAAAGCCTGCGTTACCGATTTCTTTGTTGTAATTATAGTAATGTAATTAAATGCACAAATACTACAGAACAAAAAGACGTCACGCGAGAACCAGACTAACTGATCTATCAGCAATATGGTAGTTGTAACTTTCCTTTCCACCAAAACTGCGCGCTGTTTTACAGTCTCTGATTGCACTACAGCTGTGCACAGTAATTTGGGTACTTATGGCCGATGTCTGCTCTATGAAAGGTTAAATAGTTTACTATTAGAGCCGATAACTTGGAGTTCCCATCTTTAATACTTAGTCTGCGAGTCAATCTTTTACAGAGTCTTCTATTTTTAATATTATGTCCCAGGAGTTGTTGCGCTTCCGGACCGAGAATTAAATTAAGACATCCATTGTTCACTGTTATTTGCTTAGATCCCCGCCCACTTCACTGATAGTGCTGATAAATGATGCGTGCGCACACATGGCGGAGATGGTGAGTGAAGCGCATGTCCCGTTTGGAGAACACCTAGACATGACAAGCGACACGGAGGCGCAGAACACCAGCCTTGCTCTAATGTTAACCTGGAAACTAATGCTTCAGTTCTTTAGAAGCTTGCCTCAAGAAAGACGAGTTGAATACGCCAAGTTCATCAGGCAAAACAAGATGGTGGGCGATCTTCTCGGTGTTTTGTTTCGATTGATTCCGCTCAAAGCAACAGCGACGGTGGGGGTAATGGTTGCAGATGACTTTGAGCCAGAGATCGGACGTTTTGCAGGTCAGCGTACCATTCAGCAGTTAGCATGCGGTATTTACTATTACCTGTCGCAGTGGATGCCGGCCATTGTGAGGCAGTGGTGGAATGGTCTGGATAAGCGTCAGTCTGGTATTGTGGACAAGTGAGAGGACTTTTATTCTTGATAAAATGCACAGTAGGCTATTTAGTGTTCCTTTCTTCCTTCACCGATGGAACAAGTCGTTATTGCGTACCATGATCAAACTTTTATCCCTTATGTATCGTATAGAATTCCATGAAAGAAAAAAAAACGCCGTTTACCGTTTGCAAATATCTGCATTAGTTCCCGGGATATTTGTGTTTATAAAATATGTAAAATATGCAAATGAGATGACCAATGACGTCATACACTTAACCCAATATTATATGACGTATATCAATAGAGCTATTTTGGCGAATTTGCATCACAGACCATTGAAACTTGGTAGACTAATAGTTCTACAGGAAACACATCTATGGCTACAAAAAATTATGTTTCAATGGTAACTCACACCTTTACAGTCTCCACCCACTTGTCTTCAATATGTTGGTGATTTTCTGCTCGAAAAACGTTAAGGGAGGTCACGAACTCGAGCTAACATATTAATATGCTAGCTGGGTCATGCATGCGAGGCGCCATTAGCAAATATCAAAATGGAACGCCAAAGGTGGCCAATAAAGCCTTTACTATCGGGGAGGTATGATAGCACAGTAACAAAACTTTGAGTTCATATTGAAGAGCCCATTAAATAGAATAGTGCTGCAGAGAATCAAACATTTCATCTTGCTTCTGTACCTCAGATTCACGATTTCCAGCATTACACCTCAGCTGTGCCAGCGAGAAATGCAACTGGTTCAAAGCTCGTCAATCCGCTTTGACAACATGCAAGTCAAGACTAGGCCCAGTGCCCGAGAGGTGGCCGCGGTGTACACGGTTGACGAGATCTCTATGGAGTTGGTAGTAAAACTGGCGCCCAACCATCCCCTGGGGGTAGTGTCAGTTGAGAGTGGCAAGAAGATCGGGGTGACGGCTGCCCAGTGGAGGAGCTGGATGCTACAGATGACAACATTCCTCACTCATCAGGTTTGAATTTAGCTTTTCGACATGTAACGCATGCAAGCGATATCTGTTAGCGAACACAGATTGGAAAAGCGACCCAAAGCAGTGTTGTGTGTTGTGGTTGATATCTTTCTTAACAAAAAACGCACGGAAATAATAATTGGAAGTCCTTATTTGAAGGAAATTTCAGTTAGAATGATATAGCGTAAGGTAACCCCGCAGTCTGATTGGCTATCGAAGAGAAGGTATTTAGCGTGGATTTGCACTTTTGCAGGAAGGGATATTTCTGACATGAGTCACACAGGCAAAAATTGTTGCTATCGTGAAAACAAAAATGCAACTCGTGCTAGGAGAAATGAACGAATTTACAGAAAATGAATGTCTGCCAAATTTTGAATTGAGATTTGAAACTATTCACACTCAAAAGTACGAGAACACGCATTGACATTGACTTTGAAAGAGTTTCCATTGTTTGCGCACTGGCGCGGCTCACAAAAATAGAAAACGTTTGGTTTTGCTCAGGTGGCTTTAGCTATGCGATTCAAGAAAAATTCACTGCCTGACGAGTGAATTCCACGTTCAATTTCAATTGAAAAACCGATATCGCACCAATCGCTTCGCGATTCGTGTGATATCGGTTTTTCGCGTGAAACTTAACGTTGAATTCACTCGTCAGGCAGTGAAATAGTTGATCTTCGGCTTGTGGCCTCATCAACTGCACCTCTGATAAATCTCGAGCGTTAGATAGAAACACTTGTTTCTCGCTCACTCAAACTACTATTCGTGTTTCAAAATGTCGCTAGATGGTAACGGAAAATGTTTCCATTCTTTAGTGTAACGCTATGTTTGTTTACTTTCGTTTAGAATGGAAGCATAATGGATGGCCTGATTCTGTGGAAACGAAACGTGGATAAGCGTTTTGAGGGCGTAGAAGACTGTATGATATGTTTCTCTGTCATCCATGGCAGTAACTACTCTCTACCTAAATTGAGCTGCAAGACTTGTAAGAAGAAATTTCATTCCGCCTGTCTGTACAAGTGGTTCAGTACCAGTAACAATGCGACGTGTCCGCTGTGCCGAAATCTCTTTTAATCCTTTGGTTTAATAAGTGCTCAAGATGTTTCTACACCTTGTCATCCGAACATATCACGAGAATGAAGGTTTTCGCTTTAGAACACTATGAAATAACAGAAATCGTTCTAGTAAACTGTGAACTGCCGAAAATCGCTCTAAAAAACTGTGAAATGCCTCAGTATTATAATATAACTTACGAAAATCAAACTCTCAAAGTTCTTCTTTCAAAGAAAATAACTTAAGGGTGACCACGATGTCACAGGTGTATGATAGTGGACAATTTGCAGTGGCTTTCTCAGCCTGTCATTAGTGCGAAATCAAATGAAAAAAGGAAAATGTGAAGTTATAAATTCAGCACAGAAGAAAAAAGAAAAGAAAAAAAAAAAGAAATCGTTTGGATTGAAAGGTATCCTGTAACGCCCAGACTAGTCTTGTACTTTTAATCTTTAGGAAAGTTGCATGATCATTTGGTTTTGTCCCGTGCCAATTAGGACAATTCTTTGCTAAGCCCCACTTTTATTTAGATGACCCAGCCGAAAGCAAGATCAGAAACTAGAACCTCGGCCAATATCATGTGATTACGAATCCTTGACATTACGGTACGGTACAACCCAATATTTACAATGGTTATTGCGTGAATAGCTTTGCTCCGTTAACTACACAGTGATTGGGGAATCACGCCTCTCACGGAAAATGAAATGCCATAAGAGAGCACAGGGGAAAAGAGTGAAATTATTAGATCTGCAGAACCAGACACGCTTGTTTCAGTTCTCAGCCCTTTTAAAAAAAGTGGTTTAAGTCTAATTTTTTTTCGTTGAACACTCCGTAACTGTACTTCCCATCGCGGCCATTTGTGAAACAATGAAGTGCAATTTCCCTTGAAATACTGCGATCTCTGACCAGCATTATCAATCTAAGTTTTGCAACTGCCACGTTTCTGGACATCTGAAGATTGCTAACTCCGATATTCAGGAGACAAGTCAGCGACACTTAAGAGCATGTCCACCAGAGGACCAGGCAGAGGTGATACATGCTATCTCACCGATTTCAGTGAAACTTGGCCAGATTGAAGGACATACCCAATAACTCAAGGAGCCAAAACGGTATTG
>Ga0126337_10000128_pt1 | contig 28848 bp, 26 predicted proteins | sample DipCmetagenome_FD_92527 | JGI IMG/M metagenome (GOLD analysis project Ga0126337, IMG submission 92527) | Coral microbial communities from La Bocana,Puerto Morelos, Mexico - Diploria C A metagenome | ecosystem: Host-associated > Invertebrates > Cnidaria > Coral | place: La Bocana,Puerto Morelos...
TAGCAGACCAGATTCAGGGCTGCTGAGCAGACCAGTTTTAGGGCTGCTCTGGTAAAAATGATACAAAAATTTGGAAGACCAGAAACAAGGCTGCCAGACAAGAAATTGGTCTGCCAAAAATTGCGCTTCAGAAACTGTTCTTCTTGGAGCTTCAGGGCAATGAGGATGACCTGCATGAAGCAGCGATCCATATTTGGGTGTCAATGGCTGATATTGCTGATGATGCAGGAACAAAAGGGAATAGCATCCGCTTTCTCGCCAAGGAGTCCAGCGCAACTTTAAGCAGCTATTTCATGAAGTGTTTCCAGATGCTAGCATGCAGACGCCGGAAAAAGGCGTAACCCAATCATCGTAAATATCAATGCGAATGGTGAGTTCCTGAATTGCGAGGAAGTGATCAAGTTCAAAAGGGTTTCCAAGAGCATCGCAAATGAACTCCGAGGAGAGGGATACATGGTATCCTGGGGAGGACCTCTTTGGCGAGAATTGTTCACGGTAAGATAAAGACCAAAGGGAACCCAGATAAGTTGATCGCAATTGGAGTCTTGGAAAAGCAGCTTTATAGGGAAAAGACCGTTATGAAGGGCATGTTTCCACCTCACAAAGTGCATGATCCACCAGACGAATACAAGTTCGAGGATGTCAATGCGATTCCGCTTGACAAAAGCCAAGATCATGGAGGATCGGAGCGTGGAAGAAAAGGCCGACCAAAAATGCACGTCCCAAATTGGGGAAATCAACAGGCATCCTATCAACCAACAACTGTGTTCGACAATAGGTTCTTTTGGGTGAAAATCGAGCACACAGTTCGTGAGGAGGACGACGATCCAATGGCCCCATTCACAGGGTTGTGTGATCGATGTTCGGTAAACAAGGATTTAGATAGAGATGAATGTGATATCAACAAGAATTATGATCCAAATTGCTCAGCGAACTACACCCTCAGATCCCTCGAGGAACCACAGAAGGAAAGGACGTGAGCATGAGAATTTTCCTTGCCCAAACAACTAAAACCATGTATGAAGGCGATCCTGATTGGCTATCATATGATGCCAATGCAAACATGAAAGGTTTCATGCGTGGAGCCATATCTGTCCTTTTGAACACTGAAATTGGAAAAGCCATGTCCCAATATGGTTTCGTTAGGATGTACCCGAGCGCCGCTGCAAAGATGTTGGAAACAAATAGGGGACATCTCATTGTTACAACTCGATTCCAGGGGAAGCATACGACATCAGCATTTTATAGGTTTTCATGTGATATGGGAAACAAATTATATGCAGCCTATATCCATGCTTTGTTCCCACCTGGATTCATTAAGGACACATTCGGAAGTGAGGACCCCAAAGAAGAAAAGCTGGGGGATGCAGTCGAAGTTGTTCTAGGGTTGTTCGAAGTTTGGGATTCCGTTCCGGATTGCATTCCCACAAACCTCAACAGTCAGATTGGTGCAACGAGATGAGAAGAGGATGGAATGTTCGTTAATCAACTTCTGTTCAATCGGTGACATCAAGATCACGAAGAATCGAAAGATGACGAAGAGGAAGGCAACTTCCGAAGAAATACCAACAAGCATAAAAGGCATCAGACCCTACTTGGTTTATTTCGTTCCTGATGATGAGGGAATGGAAGATCATACGATCTTCTCAGACCTTCTTGATGAAGCCGAGGAAGCTCCTGATGAGCCAGATGATGAAGATGATCAGGAAGATCAACAGGAGGAGGATACCGAAATGATCTACAGTTCAGGAGATGACAAAGCAGAAGAAGGATTCAAAGAAAAGGATCACGCTGGTGACGATCCAATGGGTGAAGAAAAAGAAGAAGGGCCCGACTCCAAGAGAAGGAGAGTCGTCAACATGATCGAATTGATTCCCAATACTGCAAAAGATGAAGGTGTGTGTCTAGCATGCGGAAGCACTGAGCACTCGATGTCAGAATGCCAAAACCAGGAAGATATAAAGAGAGTCAATAATAATGCATTCGTCGACATCCTGGCCAAGATCAAGACACAAAAGCAATCGTTCCCCAAAGGGAGAAGGAGTAACCAGGAAAGGAAGAATAAAGAGAAGAAGGCACCAACAGACGATGCACCAGACAGAGTAATGTCTCTTTATCCCGAGGAATTTCCAGCGTTCACAATTTGTGCCGATTACCAAGCTGGACACTGGACAGCAATGGGAAAACACACGAATGAGCTTGGACCTTCCAGCCATGATGAGGTCATCATGTTGCAACGAGATACTTCCAGGAATGGAAGAATTCGATAGGAGTTATCGACCAAATGGCAGTGTGGATATCAACAATGATACAAGAGACTATTACGTGAACATTGAACAAGTATTCCGCACCGGGGCATTGAGCATAGTTCCCAGAAATGGAGTGCGATACTGGCATCAAGATTTCGACGACCCAAATTTCCTATTAATATTCTAAGGATGACAGAGTTCAGTATCCAGCAAAGGGTTCGTATAAATACAAAGCTGGGGGGTCGTTGAACAAGATCTTGAGACACCATATCGGCAGAGAGCATAGTTGGGAAACAAATGGGAAAATCGTCAGGTGCAATCAAGGAGCGTGGGTTCTTATTGAAAACCTGCTCAAGCTCGATCACATATGGAAAGATAACGAGAAATACGTGAGAGATTTGGATCGTAACCCAATACATGCCAATCGCATCAAAAGAGCAAGAGTTGCATTGATCGTCGATTTGACGCTTGCCGAGTATAGGGTGGGTGAAGGGTAAATCCAGATTTCAGATCTTAGGATTGAGAGCAGATGATGAACAAAGCCTAAGGGACATTATCAATGAGTATGGGGTCAGGCCACCTATACACCAAATGATGACCCATTAGGACCGGAATATGGAGGATGGATCATGCCCGTCGCGATCAGAGCAACAAGCGGACATTCAGGCGGCGTGAGATTCAAGTTGGACCCGTACATGATGATGCGGAGGCTGGATTTGAAAACTGCTCTTCGACTCCAAGGCGGATATCACGTTACTTCTCCATCTTATCTGAAGTCGATTTTGGAGAACGGCATCATGCCGGGAGGATCCGAAGGAAAGAGAGTCATGAGTTACTTCGGAGTATCTCCTCCATGGGACAGGAGAAATAGATCAGCTAGGACCCGATCTCCGATCCCAGAAGAACTATGGATGCTCGTCATCTACATACCGCCAAGTGAACTTTCAAGGTTTGGAGCTGGACTATCCGGGTCAGGGGCATTTTAGTTTCCCAGACGATTCCACCGGAAGAGATTAAGGAGATTTGGATAGCCAGAAAATGCAGCGCTGAGACTGACCAAGCTACAGGAGAGAAGCGTTGGGTTATTACCACGCCTCGGAAGATCTTCACTAGAAAGTTGGTGGATGAAATTGTGACGTATGCGGACTTCCAAACATTGGGAATACAATGATACATGGCATCACGAGAGCAAGTCATTGATGATGCGATTCAGCTCATCAAAAGGTTTCCCGAGCCTCCGTTATATGACCCACAAGACTTAGAAGACCTCGAGGCTGACGTGTCTTTGCTTCAAAGTGAAGTTGGATCGTCATTGAGACTAGAAGATGAAGTGAGGTCGAGAGTCGTGATGAAATTAGCGTTGTATCATATTCCTTCTAAGACGAAAATGATGAGGATGCCAGACAGAAAATGTCCGTGTTGTTTAGCTGAAACCCCATCGTTTATTGCACTTTTTTTCTGCCATGCAGAGTTTTGGTCCGCTGGAAAGTATGCAAGAATTGTTCCCGAGGGAGAAGCACCAAAGAATAGATGGGACAGAGAAAGGATCAGCAGAGTTGCAAAGGAAGCATACAGAAAAGCACAAGAGAAGGGAGGATACCACATACGCAGAAGATCCATACACCACAAACGAACCAGGACAATCCTCATAAACCCTGGTAAGGGTGAGAAAGGCCGTGGTAAAGGACATTGGCAACAGTGGACTGGAGATGACTATTGGACACGACAACAACAGCCAAGAGGTCGAGGAGGGAAAGGATGGCAAAGACGATACCAAGGTGGATGGGAATACCGAGGACATGGGTAAGAACATCTACTTTCATGAAAGAGAACACGTGAGAGCCGGGCGCAACTTAGGTTTCACCAAGAATAAGTGTGCGTCCGTAGTTGTGTCGTCTGCCGTAGTGTTTATCAAGTTTCAAGATTTGCTTGGCGTCTTCCAGCATTTCTAAATCGCAAAGTATCATACATGCATGAAGCGAAAAAGGATGTGGCAATCGTCCTAACACTTTTATTCGCTTTCGAAATTTCAAGTCTTGCCAATGAGGTCATCGGCATGTGTGACCCTGTGTAAATAGCGATTAGCGCCCATACCGTCAACCGTTCCGGTCGTGGGGGGTGTCAATAGAACTGGGCTCACACATACATGTACCATGTACACCATATATCATGGGAATCTAAGGCAACCCCCCCTACTAGTTGGAGCACAAAACATAAGAGCGTTGCTGTCTTGACAGTCACCCGCGTTGATAACTACTGATTAAGACTGACTATTTATAGCAGTTATATCGGTGTCACCTCCGTTGACACTCGGAGAAGAGTAGCTCAGAGTGTCACTTTTCGTGGCAGGCGCAATCGGTGATGTTGGTGATGGTAGGCACAATCAATTTTGTGATGCTGGAGTGTCACTTTTCGTGGCAGGTGCAATATTTGGTGATGTTGCAGTGTCAGAAGTCACTTTTCGTGGCAGGGGCAGCATGTGGTGAATTTTGGGTAGATAGCCAGAGCGTGAAGTAATACTCCATACAAAATGTGTCTCCAAAGCGCGAAAAGTAACCTCGGCGAACGGGGGTGCCAGATAACGAGTTCGGGCTCGGATCATGGTCGGACCATGGTCGGATCATGCTCAAATCGTCCACCATTGTGAATGACGCTTCATCCGTTTTCAGCGCTTGTTTTTTCGTTTTTTGGGATGTCATATGTCGTGGCAGGCGCAATACTTGGTGACGTTGGAGGGTGAGGTCTGTTGCTGGGCGCAATGTGAATGACGTTTGATGTGTGGCAAGGATCAATCATGAGTCTTTTTGTGGCAGGCAAAAAAATTTGGTGAAGCTGTTGCTCCACGCAATGTACTGGACGTTTCATGTATGCGAGGAGGATTAATGATGAGAGTCATTGTTCCTGGCACGCGAAATATTTGGTGACGTTGGACGGTGAGGCCTGTTGCTCTGCGCAATGTATATGACGTTTCAATTGTGATGGGTATTAATCATGAGATTCATTTCTCATGGCAGGGGCAGTACTTAGTGACCTTGGATGGGGAGGTCTGTTGATCCGCGCAATATCATTCAGTGTGACGTTGGACGGTGAGGCTTGTTGCTCCGCGCAATATCATTCAGTGTGTTTGCTGCTGTGAGAGGCGCCGCGCGTGTCCAGAGTCTATAGATGCGAACGATTTCGTGAGATGATCCTATATACTCCCTCCGGCAAGTATCGCACGTTGTGCTGTGACCTGTCGATGCAAAACAGGAATGCTAAAGGGGAAGTACGACCGTGCTGCTTGCTTTGAGCCGTGTGGTACGAAGTGGACTGTGATGCGGCTTGCAAGTTTTTGACGCATGTGTGACCCGTGCGTCATGCGTAGATTGAACGGCTTTGGTCCGCGTGGTTGGAAAATGATGCGGACCTCACGAGGGAGGATACGGGTAGCATATCCTTGACAGGACATGGCACAGACACAAAGGATGTTTTGGCTAAAGGGGTATGCCACAAGATATATGCAAAAGGTAGCATGTGTAATTTTTTTGTATTGAAGACATGCGATGGTTTTATGATGATTCGATAACTCGAGGCTGGCTTATAGTTTTTTTCCTTTTGAAACTTCCACCCCCCGCTGCCAGTCTGTACTTGTAGGATTATATAACAAGCGGATGGGCGTGAACCCGCGGTATGTAATGTTGTGCTCAAGAAAAAATGCGTCCTTTGCCTGGCCAGGAAATGCTGTCGGTCATGCTGGACCCGAGGCCAAAGTGCCTGTCATATATATCTTCCAAGCCGGGGGGGGGGATTTGACATGAAAAATGGGCCCAGGTTGTTTAAGGCATATGGGGGATGAAGCCCTAGCCTGTTTTGTGGGGATCACGTTCTTAAACAACGATCACTTTGAGCTGAAATCTAGGAATTTGTGAGATCAATGGGCACCAAAGATTTCAGGTACCTCAAATGGAGGAAACCTCACTTATGTAAGCTATATTAGGATACGGCTAATGTAAGGGAAAACACACCCCCAAAAAAACCTTAAAAGGTTCAGGAAACCATCCATTTTAAGCACTTGAAATTCTTGGTGAAACGGGTACATCCTTTTGTATATGAACTCTGGGCAAATTTCATCGCGACCAAACGCTGGTTGGAGATTCCTCGGCAAATGACGGTGTTTGGATCAGGGAATGCCCCCCCAAAATGCCCGAAAAAAATCAGGTTTAGGAATTATACTTGTAGGATCATCCCAATCAGTAAGTGGTTAATAATCATGGTCAGTAAGTCCCTTAATCGGGGGTTATCCTAACCACTTACGTCCGTCCTGCGATCCCATCCTCCAAGTAATTATTTGCCTAGATGAACTGGTCTGGAAGCAGCTTGTCACCAAAAATTCACCGCTGAAGAAATAGGGAAAATGAACGTCCAAAACCACCCTTTGGCTGGGAGAGCGTAGCGCACCCCTTTTCTACCTTGACTTTGCAGAAGACCTCGAGCTTTCCCGGAAGGTGCCTCCCCATGAAAAATGCCGAAAAACTGTCAAACTGAGATATCAGATACAAGGTGGGCCCCGAGCCTAGTTCGAAATAAGCTTAGATCCCCTAAATGACCTTATAAATGAGTAACTGGGGTAATTTCACCCCTATAAGTGGAGTTAAAACGGCCCCAACTTACAACTACTAGGGGTTCACCCTGCAACCAGTGATAGAATTTTACGGAGCATTGGGAAACTCAGAAAAAAGTCACTGAAGAAAGTCACGGCTGTGCATTGAGATATTTTTTGGCGATCAATTGACATCATGCAGACGGGATAAGGTTGGAATCCCTTTAAAATGTAAGAATCATGATAGCTGGAAAACATACAGTTGCTGGGGTGCAGAAATTCGAAGGAAAACCACCTAAAAAACTTTATAAACAATGGGATAAACTACCTATCAACTTGTGCAGGATTTCTTCCATCAACTAAATTAGTGTACCATTATTTTAGGCCACTGGATTGCTGGTTTTAAGGGTAAAGTTGATGGAAATTAACAGCAACGTGTCTTCCAGGTAGTGAGGAATGAGGTTCTTAGCAACTTGAAGTTGCTCTATGGTTCTAGTCCATTTCATGACCGAACCTTGACTTTACAGTGTTACAGGCCCCCTTGGCATGTGGCAATTTTTTGCCCTATTCAAGCTAGTTGACAGAGCTCAGGTATGGTTGCCAATTTCTTTTTGCCACACTTGAGGATTTTGACCCATTTTTTGGAGGCTTTTTGCCAGAAGAACCTTTCCTGATTTGAAGGGCGCGCATCAAATTCCACGTCAACAAAAACGAAGCTTTTTTTGGGGGGGGGGACGATTTGATGGGCAATCCCAAAGCAAAACAGAATTCAACAGTCTAAGTCTGAGGCATTTTGATGATTCTTTGCCTATTGATAGCTTGATTCTGGTGTAAAGGGTCAAAACCCATAGGCTCAATTGTCATTTTCTTTTGATTTTTGTTATTTTTTGATTTCAATTTGATGAAGCAACTGCAGGGCGACTTCAAGTCTTTTCGATGGCATGGATGGGAAAGCAGAAATCCTTCTTCGATGGTTGGGGTTTGATGTAAAGATATCGACGATCGTTGAACTGCTTCAAAGTCACACGTACTATATAGGGTCTAAACTCCCATTATTTCCATGTATAAAAAGGGGATGCTCAGCAAAGCAATGGTAGGGGTTTATTTACCCATTATAAGGATTTCCAACCAAAGCCGAACACATAAAGCCGACAAGTCCACAGTAAAAAACAAATCATCACGGGGTGTTAGGCTCGAGGCCCTTGATTAACCTTCATGATCCACTCTTACAGTGTTGTGGCAGGGCCTAATATTTGTGTAAATATACATATATACACATATACATATACATATACAGTATACATATACATCTCGTTTGGTTAGTTGAAGCATTGCTCCAGAAATTGTTTTATTGGGTATCGTGGTTGAGTCGCATCGTTGTTAGGGTTTCGGGATTACTGTAAGAAACTGGCTGGTTTGTTTTGGGGCTGTTGGTCAACTAATGCTCTAGTTTCTTGGTTGGCGCCTCTTGGGGACAAAACACTGCCGTCCTGAAGCAATGCTTGGCAGAGCTCCGCTGTGTTCCAGTTTCCCCCGTTCAAAGTTCCCTTCCCGCAAGGACATGCTGGTTGTTTTTTTGTTTTTGTCCGTTTTAACTAATGGTAAATTAGTGGTTTGGGTTGGTGGTCTGGGATTCGAATGATTTAGCCCTTGGGCCCTTGGGTCTATTATATGAATGATGACTGTTTTATGCTTGTGGGGGTTGATGAATGTTATTAAAATCCGTTGGATGTTTTGCCATTTTTTTTCGTTTTTGGCGTGTTGTCTATTGTAGGTGGATATTCAGAACAAACCCTTTGATCCCCATGTTTTGTTTTCAAAACACAACCAACGCATCATCGGAAAAAAACTCGGCGCTAAGATAACAAACATTTTTCCACACGAAGGGATCAAAAACTAGTGTCTGGTATCACCAGTCACCATGGACATGTTGCGACCTTACCACCCGGATGGACATGTTTAGGAGGGATCCCTATATATAAACCTTGATTTCCTTAATTCGCACTCCCAACTTTTTTTGGGAAAACACGATTTTTCGGGGGATGTTTCGAAATCAGGGTTTTCAAATCTGGTTCAAGAAATACCAGGAAAATGTACACCCCCGGAAAGTAACGAATATCCCCTAAACATTTTCCTGGTTGGAAGATGACATTTCCTTATGAAATGGTCCTTGTTTTGGGGACATGTTAATTTCTAGTATAAGTTTATTGATATTGTTATGTTGTACATGGCATATTAAAGTATGTAAATGCGTAGACATACTTTGTACACAGAGACCTAATCAAAACATGGGTTGGGGTTGTAAGGATTTTACGACCTTAGCCAACTTCCCTTGTAATGTTGTGCTTTCGGAAGCGAACATTTCTCCCTTAGTGGCTCCAGATGAATTTCGCCTTTTGAATTACAGTACCCTGGCAATTCTTTGTGACCTTTTCGGGATGGGTGAAAACATGACCCTTTTAAGGGTTGTTGGTGACCTCTAACTAGGGAATAAAATGGTCATTTTGTGACATGGTGACTTTGAATCACCTGGACTAGAGTTTTACCAGTCTTGATGTCCATGTTTACCAGTTTCGTCCGAGAAGTTCCAGTATGGACCTGATCCGGTTCCATTGAATTCTATTCTAGGTTACGAGTTATCAGGAGTAATGGCTGAGGGGATGATTTTTTAAGCAATCAACCCTAAGATGGTCGGAAATTTCATTGGAATTCACCTCAGGTTATACCCCCCTGAAAATTTATACAGCGATATACCTTCAAAATGATTCCCCATATTTGGCAGACTTCTTACAAAGCATCATTTTTGGTATCCATGTTAAATTTCCAGGGTGTAGTAAATAGCTTATGTCATTGGAATTGCCAATTTCAAGAAAAAAAACTCCAAAGCACCAGCAAAGGCTCTTGGTTTTGTCATCATTTTTTGAGAAAAAACCTGTAGCCCGCCTTTGGAGACTGAACATGTTTTTGGCCGGCAACAAAAAAATTACTGTAATCTTTTTTTCCTACAAATTGTTGCGAGATTGGGTTGGGGAAAAATGGAGAAACAGCCTGGGACCGTTTTCTACCGCGGATCATCCCATCCAAACAAGTTGGATATGAAATTTGACACGCGGTGACTGAAGTCAGGAGCTTGGCGATGATCGCATGGATGTTTTTATTTTGGAAAGGATTAAGGAATCAATGGTTGGAAGATGACATAGGCCTTCTGGGGCCTACTTGCCTATTTTCAGGGGTTTTTGCGGTTAGTTTCAGGGAGTGTATACCACCCTGTTATTTAGGGCGGGATTAAACTAAGCTGTTATAAGGATCCACATAAACCAATCAGTAATATGAAATTTCCTAACGGTTTTGAACACTGCTCAATTGTTTTTTTGGATGCCCTCAAAAGAAAGAAAACGCAATAACTCTCCTCAACCTGGATTGGATTTTGTTGATTTCATGGGTTCTATGAACAGGAAACTATCAGGAACGACTCAAATAAAAACACAACTTTTTTGAAATGCTTCAAGACCATCGAACAAAAACAAGTTTCAAGTCGTTCTTTGTCTGGAGATCTCCCCTATCAGAAACAGTCGTGCTTCATTGAGGATCTTCTATCATTTTTTCGGGCCAACATGGAAATCCCGTTTACAGCAGCTTCACAAAAGCCCCTCAAAGAAGGGGGGTTGGGATTAGGAATCTGCAATCAGGTACTACAATGATCTCCCGAAACGGTCACCAGTTGATTATGGAGCATCTAGCATTCCCTGGATTTTGTTGAAAAATGTTAACTGCATTTATATTAGAAGCAATTCCTTGAAAATCTGCCACCCCCTTGTTGCTTGTAGGACCTGAAGATGGAAAATGGGAAATTCTGGGTAAGATGTCAAGCATTGCGCATTTTTTTGGGGGTATAAGAATAGCGATTCCAGCCCTGATCTTTAGATGATGGTATCCAGAAAATATCGTTGAGGTTTTTTTCTACCTTCGGTTGGAAGTTGTTGGTTGATCCGATCCTCGAAAGTACGGCTTTCTTGTTTTTTTTTCAGACTGCCTAAAAATAAAAGCGAGTTTACCCCGGAAAATAGGCCGCAGGTGTTTTAGAAGGGAAGGTTTAACTAGTCTTCCAAGCATCCATATTTCAGGTGCTCAGGGAGGGTAAGTCCGGAAGATTTAATCACACCCCTATATGGATGTGGGTTCAATGTTGGCAGATGGCAAATCCCAGCAACATGGGCCCCGTCACTTAACTAATTGAATGGAGGAACACAGGTAGACCCTAGAAATGGCCAAAAAGAAATGGGTAACCGGGGATTTCACCTGTAGCGGAGTTATAACACTACTTGTAACTGGCCAATTTTGGTACCTAGGATGACAATTCTTGTGACAGGGGAAAATCTCACGGGAAAGTTTCCAGTGCTTAGCGTGAACTCATCGTTCATCTTTGGGCATAACGCTGAGGCCACTTTAAAGCTGAGTTTGGATTTAAATTACTCCATGGTCAGTTTGCACGTGGCTAACCGTCCCCAAAAGGTAGGTTAATAATTGCTTTAAACAAAAAACAATACATGGTAACTGTGCCACTGTGAAAGATTCACAGCCTGGCAATTCTGCGAGTGCAAATGTGACCTTTTTGGGATGGTGAGTGAGTTCACGTGACCCGAACTTAACGTTGTTTCAAGGTGACCTCTAACGATCACGAATCAAGTCAGGTCACGATGGCTGTAATGACCTGGAGGTAATCACCTCATTGACTGGGAGTTTTTGGGACAAGATTTTTTCCTTTGTTTTGTATTCAAGCCAAGCCATCCGATCATTTGAGTCAAGTCCAGCTATCCGAGTTCAATTTGAGTGGCATGTCAGCCCGGGAGGCACCGATGCTAAGGGCAGTGAAAACATGCAGTCGTCATCCTGTCCGCTGATGGGAAGGGGCATTTCACAGAGCCCTAGCAAGTTGTAACAGTTTTTGTTCCATGTCTTTTTCTTGCATGGAATTGAGCAATGAAAAAAGGCCACTGCTTGTTTCCAGGGGATAGGGGATGAAATCTTCAGTTGTATGGAGACCATGGTTAACCATTGTAAGGATCCCTATCAAACAACCAGGATTGAATGGAACACCCGGTCGCTTTTTCTTCGCGGCTCAATTTTTTCTCCAATTGTCAACTTGGTAAACCTAAAAAAGCATCCCGACCAAAAATCCATCAAAGTCTCCGAAACAGCACATGTGTTTTTTTGGTGGTACCCTAAGAATCCGATTTCCCCCTCAAAAGTGGCTGTTTTGAGGACCCCCAAACATCCGTGTTATACGGATTCAAACCATGATTCTCAGGGTAGGATGAAACATCTCAACGAAATGAAACTAGATAAACATTTATCCCACTGAAAACTACCGAATATCCCCTGAACATTTGATGGTTCGAAGATGAAATTCCTTTTAACTGGTCCCTGTTCAAGGGACATTCGTTTATTTCCGGGGGTGCTAGATACTTTTATTGGATTGGGGGAGCGTCCATCAACAAAAGTCACCAAAACAGACTCCAACAGCTGTTTTTTGGCGCCAAAAGCAAAATCATGGATTGACATCCTCTGCCATGTATGGCTGTTAAAAAGTTGGGTTCAGGAGCAAATCAATTGGGTCACTTGTGACACTCTCCAAAAATAGGGGCAAAAAATAGGGACAAAACATGGACTACATACACGTGTTGTGCAGTTTAAGCGCACACACACACACATACTTACATATTTACTGAGTTTGTATGTACTGTAATTGTATACATGCAGTATTGTATGTTTATTATCATCAAAAAGGAACCACCATTTTAAGCAAAATGGTGCTTGACTTCCAGTGCTATACCTGGGCTATGCTAATCGTGATGAGCAGTCACAAGCTTTTGGGATGACCATTTCCTACTAAATCGGTCAACCTCGGGGTGTGGGAGCCACGACAAAAAACCCATTGAATTGGGGGCTTTGGTCCAGATACACCTTTGGGGCTTGCCAAAACCTTAGAGTGGGGGAAACAAAAAAGGCATTTTTTATGAAGGGAGCTCTTTTATCGGGATAGGGTCACGAGATGTTATTGGATTTTGGTAGTGTGTCCAGAAATAGACAATAGAAGAATGGGTCAATAGAATATATGTGGGCCAATGCCCCATTCCAAATCCCACGGACTAGGAAAACATATATCAACATAATAGGAAAACAATGTGAAAAAGAAAAGCATATATGTGGGCCAATGCCCTGTTGTTGTATGTTTTTTTGTGGGACCTAATAGTGCCAGCCATGCCACCCCATAAGAGACCAAAGAGGAGCACCCTGCCTGAGTTCCTTGGATCTTGTTTTAGACATTTGCTTAGTACCCTTGCGTGTGAATATGTTGGGTAGCTTTTGGAATTTTTGTGACTAAATGGAAGTGTCTGATCAACCCAAGGCATATGAGACCAGTGACTCAACCTCCTTTCGCTTCACAGTATTACCGTCCTTTCCAGCAGCCAGCTCCAGCTTTCCAGCCTTGCCCTCCTACTCCACACTGGCCACAGCCAAATATGGCTAGCTATTCAACCACTGTGCCAAGCCAGCCAGCTTCCGAAAGAATTGATGGCAAGAGTGGCTTGGCGTGCATTTGGTTTCAAACAGCTTTGGTTCCTGGGGTGTTTTTGCTTGCTAGGTGGGGATGATGAAGAGGAAGAAGATGAGCAGGAGGATGGTGAGCAGGAGTCTGATTCGACCTTTGCTTGCAAATTGGGCCATGTTTTGAATTTAGGTTTTAAGCTTGTAATGTTCTATGCATGGTTCGGTGGTTGAATCTTCTTTTTTGTTTTGATTTGGTTCAATGCATGGTGGGTGTGAAGCTCAACCAGGTCCAGCAGTGAGAAGAAGAAGAAAAAGACGAAACAAAAGAAACACACAACAAGAAAAGGGCACCCTGCAAAGATAGTGTGAAATGAGGTGCCAGGTTGAATACCCAAATAGATACTACAGCACTCCTCACTTGTGCAGGCCAAAAAAAGAGCTCCTCATCTTCAACAGATGGCAAATCCAGTTCCTTGGTTTTTTCAAAAAGACAATCAAACATTCAATACATTTCATTTAAATGGTATTGGGCCTTCTCTTGACTACCCTGACCCAGGGGGGGAGGTGGACAAGAGGAAGGTGCCCAAAGTGCATTTGGCCAGATATGAGGGAAAGGGTGGGAAGACAAATGTGTTGCCAAGGAGTGGGTGCTGCAGTGTAGGGGCATGCATTTTTTCCAGCCATGCGTGCGTTAGTTTGGGTTTCTGATGTATTTCTTCATTGGTGCAGGAGAGAGCAGCTCAGAATATTAAACTTCTTGCACCCAAGCAAGTTCGGTGATGGCCTTAAGGAGAGTTGAATGAGGAACAGGTAGGGCAGGCATATTGGCTTCTGTGTGGACTACCACCATTTTTGAAAGTTAGAGAGCTCAGGGCCAAGAAGGTTTCAGCTCTGAGCTTGGACTGCGTCTAAAAGAAGAGTTGGTAGACAAACATGCGACCTTTAATAGATATATGTTGTTATACTATATTGTATTATTTTCCATTGTATTATTCTATGTTAAACTGTATTATTTTATATATAGCTGTTTTGTTTGGTGGGTCCACTCTTCCTGGCAGGTCCTTTTTTGGGGTAGTCTAGAGTTTTGGTAGCAGCAACCAAGGAAATCCAAAATGAAGGATGTAATGGAAAGGCACAGAGAAAGGGTTGGTGGATGCAGGATGCAAGAGGTTGCTAAAGATTTGTCAAACATTGAACCATTGATTGCATATTAGGTTGCCATGGGAAGTTTAGCTACCCCCACAACTCTATTGCCTTCAAGTATAAGGGTTTGATGGATGGCTAGCACCTTTGCCACCTAAAAAGGTTTTTATTAACCCTCATTCTTGGGACCTCATTCTTTGGAATTGTATTTGTGGAGGTGTGAGGTAGCTAAAGTTATATTTTTTTAAATGCTAATGAAAAACCAGTAGATGTTGTGCTGCATTTAGGGCCCTCCCAAGCCATCCTGGTTCAGAACCAATCTAAGGGCGAAATTGCCAGAAGATATTCCTGGGATGAGGTGAACGCAGGAAATATCCAGGGCAGGGAGCTACTTGGCACAACAAATTGTGCGAGGCCGGCCCGCTGTGGCAGTGCACTTTTTTTAATGATTTCATTCTTAAGATGTTTACTGTTGTAGGGCTGCAAGCATCTATAAAAACAAATGCATGCTTTTATGTTAATGGTTTATTTTATCTAGTAGGGATTTTAAAGTGTTAATTATTGCAAGTAAGCAGTAGCAAAGAAACATTACAACTCATAAGAAGTAACACCTTAACCACTTATAGAAACATAACTATGTCCATATCGACGAATATAGTAGTTTATTATATTGAACTTGATACTAACAAAAATTGAACCAAGATGCAGAATGTATTGGAACATTCCATTAGAAAATCTTTTAATGCATGTCAATCAGCCATCATGTTTTGAAAGAGCGACATGGAAGATATATAGATGTATATATATATATATATACATGCCCATCCCCCAAGATCTACCTAAGTCATTTGTAATGGTATTTAGAGTACAAGATGCATGTGTTCCTATACCTAAATTCACTACAATTTTGAAAGTGATCTCAGATTGCTTGATATTACAACACACCGTAAAACGCGGTATATTTCTACATACATGCATCCAAACAGTCAAAAAAAACACCTATTTTCAACATTGTTTACCATTTGGGTGATTTGAAAAAAGATTTTAAATCTTGAATACATTTGATCTATTGAATTTTCTTGTGGTCAAAAAAAGATGAAAATTTCAAATGCATCAGCCAACCAAAAAGGAAATTAGATTTATTCAAAAATGAAATCATTGAATCTATGTAATGTATTTCATTTATTTCATCTAGTTTCAAATGTTTTCTTTCTAGCTAAATTCAAAGAAGTTAAGAAGGGTAAATGCCCCAGGCGGCCAAAGCCAACACCAATTAAAGTCATTAAACCAAATCAACTAAAGCAAATAAAGCAAATACATTAAGCAAACAAAATAAATTCAAAACCATATATAAATTGCAAAAAGAGAAATTGAATGGACCCGTTTCATTTATTTGATTTATTTTTCCTTTCTGGCTAGATTAGATAGGTTAAATAAATTGAGTCGGCAAAACCTTAAAACCATTTCAGGAAATTAGAAGGACTAAATTACTTAAATGCCCCAGGCGGCCAAAGTCCAGACGACTTAATTAAGTTAAACAAAGGACATACATTCAATAATAAAATAGATTAAAGAATACAATCATGTTTCATTTTGTTTGTCTAATTCATTAAATACAAGGAAATTTCCAGAATTTAAAACCAAATAAATTGTGTAAAATCAGTTTATTACTGTAACTGAATTAATTCAAAAAAATCAAAGACCTAGATGAAATTGAATAAAACAATAAAATCAGTTTATTTTTGAATGTATTGAAGTTTTGGCTATATTAAATGAATTAGATAATTGGAGTGCTCTAGGCGGCCAAAGTCCAGATCATTTAGTTCACTCGAATAGATTTAAAAAAATTGAAAAATTGAAACCAATAAAACCAATTGATTTATCTTTTTTCATTTTTTCAGTTTATTTTCCTAAATTAAAAAGATAAAGTAAATTAAATGCCGCAGGCGGCCAAAATCCAGACCATATCATTGAATGATTGATTTCAAAAAATCAAATCATTTCAAAAAAACAAATAAATCAAACCAAAAAAGGTTAATAGATTGAAATATAAGAAATGAGTATAAATATATATATTTATATGAATAAATGAGATTAGTGGATTCACTTCATGTAATTACTGTACTCAATTTGTGTTTTTGTTTTTTTGTTTTCTCGTTTTTTTTGGTTTTTGACCAAAAGTATCAAAAACCTCGAGAAAACCAAAAAACAAAAAACAACAAAATTCCAGACCCTAACTCACCAGCTTGTGCCTACATGGGTCTTGCAATTTTGTTTTTTTTTGGTTTCTCGAGGTTTTTTGATACTTTTGGTCAAAAACCAAAAACCTCGAGAAAACCAAAAAAACAAAATTGCAGACCCTAACTCACCAGCTTGTGCCTACATGGGTCTTGCAATTTTTGTGTTTTTGTTATTTTTTGGTTTTCTCGAGGTTTTTTGATACTTTTAAACCTCGGAGAAAACTAAAAAACACAAGAAAAAAACAAAATTCCAGACCCTAACTCACCAGCTTGTGCCTACATGGGTCTTGCAATTTTTTTTTGGGTTTTTTGTTTTCTCGAGGTTTTTTTGGTTTTTGACCAAAAGTATCAAAAACTTCGAGAAAACCAAAAAAAACCAAAATTGCAGACCCTAACTCACCAGCTTGTGCCTGCATGGGTCTTGCAATTTTGGTTTTGTTTGCTTTTTTACATGATGTCAGACCGTGTGCTAGGTGGTGACTTCAGTTTATGAAAGAATGTAGTAATTGTGTCGTAAAAATAACGGTTTTAGCGCACTGCCACGGTAGGCCGTTCTGGATTGTGGAATTGTGCATGTTCAAAATTCACTATATATACATTTGCAGCTTTTCCAATCCTCTAGCCAAGGCTTCACAAGATGACCAAAGACACCTTTTCTTCATTGAAATTGCCAAAACAAGAGGTACATGGCTGAAATGCAAACTTGGTGGCTTGACTTAGTTGGTCATGTGCCAAACTTGGTGTTGTCTCACGGGGCCGCCGTGGGGTGACAGCAAAAGATGTTTTCAATGATGAAGCAAAATACAAGGAATGGATCATTGTTCTAGCATTCAAGCTGCATTTGCTTTTGCGGTCTCTTCATGTTTTGTTATTTGGTTTTGGGTACTGAAAAGGCAAGGTGTCCCTGTAACTTTTTCCCATCTTTTCAGGGTGCAAATGAACACCTTGTATTTTAGTACACCACAACCCTCCTGGAATTCATTCAGCAAGAATATAAGAATGATATTTCCAGATATGTGAGCCGTTTTTGCTTTGAAAGACAGGCATAGCAACCACTCAGCATTCAGCAGCTCAATGCTTGCATGTGGGGAGTGCCAAGAATTATCCTGATGCAGCTTGGGCAAAGAGACTTCAAAACCTCCAGGTACCACCAGCTTATGAGCCCAAGGCACCCTCTCAAACAACTTTTCGTTTTCGCAAAGGACAGGGTTTCCCTCTCAGATTTCACAGGTCTCATATAGTGGGCCACACATTCCACCGCTTTGAAAGTATTTAGCCCTCTCATTGACACATTTGCTTGGCCAGGGCCAGATACAGTGCAGCAGGCACAGGATATGAAGACAAGGTGCAAGAGTGCACGGAGAAGATGAGGCAAGAAGCTGAGCAGAAGGTGAAGCAGGAAGAGGAGCAAGCAAAGGAGAGGCTGAGAAAGGAAGAGGAGAAGGTGAGGCTGCAAGCTGAAGAAAGAAGCAGAAAAGAAGGCGAGGCTGGAAGCTGAAGAGAAGTTTAGGAAAGAAGAAGAGAAAAGGCTGAAGAAAGAAGCAGAGGAGAAGGTGAGGCTGGAAGCCGAAGAGAAGCTGAAGAAAGCAGAAGAGGAGAGGCCGCAGAAACAAGCAGAGGAGAACAGGGGCAAGCTGAAAGCATATGCAGCTGCAAAGATAGAGGCAGATAGGAAAGCACAAGGAGAAAAGACACAAAACGGCTTAGATGCCATGTTCAGCAAATGGGCTGCAATTGGTATTCTAAATTAATATTTTGTTGGTGTGGACCTGTACATGTTGTTTCTTGTTTCTGAATGAAAAGAGTCATGGGTTTAGCCACACATGGCCCAAGGCGCTAGGAAAGATGCAAGAAAAAGAAGTAGCTGAAGGTGCAATTGGATAAATTGGGAGAGGGGGGCGCAGGTGCTAAAATTGGATTAAGCAAGGTGCTTTCAGAATGGTTCCAGTAGGTGTTGACCAAAATGGCAATCTGTGGTGGTCGTTGAGTTGAAGACTATCTATGTGATTGGCTCTTTAGGGCCGGAGGATGCGTTTGGCAGCGACACACAACTTGATGTGGCTGTGCACAACTGGCAAGATAGATTGTTTACGTGGTTAGCAAAGTAATGTTGTTTCTTGCAAGGCTTGCAAACACATAGTGGCAGGATCGAGTGTTGACATGATTGTATGGTGAGGCTCAAACAGTGTAGAATCTAGCCCCAAAAGGAGGGCTCCAAGACTTGCAGTTTCTCAGCCAGGTTTTGCCTTCTCAAGAAGCTGCTCAACATAGTTTTGGTTTTGTGAAATCTGCTCAACATGTAGCTTGCCTTGGTTTTTTCTCCTGAGGCCGCTATTCTGGATGTCACTGCCCAGATTTGATGGTGGTGATTTGCTCTGGTATGGCCAGCGGCAAGTGTCAAGGGTGGATATGATGGTGCTGGGGAAACATGGTTGAGAGGGCTTCCGTATCGAGGAACCTATCTTCCACTATTTCCAAGATGATCTGAAAGTGCATGGTGGTACAATTCAGTGACTTCCTAAAGATATTTGGACGCACAAAAATGGCATGCTGTCCCACGGTAGATAACCAATGCACAAGTTCCAGTTTCCCAATCTCCCAATCTCAGGACCACTGATCAATGAATGATGGCCAGAAAATAGTGGAAGTGTGGCTTGGATTCATGTGGGGGGTTGGTGGTCTATTCAAAAGAAAGTTTAGACCGGGACCATAAGCAAATGAACTTTTGTCCAAGATGATGTGAAGAGTGTTCGGTGGTACAGTTCATTGCCTTCCTACATGCATTTGGATGCACATAAATGGTTTGCTGTCACATCATAGATAACCATTGCTGCCCCAATGCCCCAGCCCCAGGACCACTGATCAATGAATGATGGCAAGAAGATATGAGGCATGCAGCTAGATTCATGTGGGGGGTTAGGGGTCTGTTCAAAAGAAAGTTTAGAACAAGACCATGATCAGATGAATTATTTCCAAGATGATGTGAGGAGTGCATGGTGATACAATTTATTGTCTTCTTACAGATGGCCAGAAGATATGGGAAGTGTGGCTTGGAGTCATGTTGGGGGTCGGTTCACAAGAAAGTTTAGAATAGTTTAGGGTTTAGGGCTGGGAAAAGGTTGGGGAAAAAGCCCCTGGGCATACAAAGGGTTCAATGAAAAAAACCTTTAGGAGGCTTTCCCCAAAAGTATTTTTTGATTTTTTCTTTTATTAATTTTCAATGTTTTGAATTTTTTTGAATGTTGGTGAACGTTTGGGAATGTTGGGAGCTGTTGTGAATGATATGGGGTGTGTTGTGCCAGTTTGGTACCCCACTGGCGTGTAGTTGTTGGGATGGGATGGTTTGGAATGGTTGGGTGTGTCTAAGGTAGATGATTTGCAGAGCCTTGGAGACTTAGAACCGTGGATGAGATGCAGGGCCTTGGCAACTTGGGAAAAACCACTGCTGCAGCTCAGTGCGCATGGTGTGCAAGTTGATGCAAATGCGTGAACATTTCAATCATGGGAACCTAGCTAGCCTTCATCCAAAAGCCTTTGATGGGGTAGCTAGGATGCCCTTGATTGAATGTTGGTAAGCTGTGAGGTAACCAGATGCAATGCAAAGTAATCATGTGCACAGTAATCAGACAGATGCAATGTAACCAGATGCCTGTGTGTTGGATGCAAAGTAACCATTTGGAATGCACATGGGTCGGAAGTTGCAAATGCATATGTAGTGGCACTGGTACATGCAGAGGTCCATTAAAGATGTGGTGCTACCAGGGGTTATAGGCGCAAGGTTAGAAGCGCACCAGTGGAAAATCAATTTGGCGAAGAAACTGTTATTTGGCTGAAACCACTGATTGTTTATGGAGCTTATGCTTTTTTTGTGGGATAGACCTGAAAGTGGGGCATTGGCTGAGGTTGTAGTGGATGGCTTTGACTATGATCCACGTATGTACATGTGGTATGAGAGGAGGCAGTGCTGGTGGGACAGCAATCCAGGCTTTTTCCTTGTGACCACTTGTGAGGGTGGGGGGAGTTTAGGCTTTGTCAAGAAAACTCCCAGGACTACATGAGCCAGGCCTCTTTGTTTACCTCCACTCATGAGCAAGCCTGCAAAGAGTTTACAATGAAAGGAAGTGTGGGCAAAGTCAGAGATGCTCTTGGGTTTCCACCCTTGCAAGTGGAAGTTGAAGTTGAACTTCCAACAGATGACGCTGATGATGATGATGATGATGATGGTAGCCTTAGACCCAGGATTGTTTGTGTTCAGCATGCAATGTCAGCAGTGCCACTTCTTGTAGTTCCTTGCCAGCCACCATGGTAGCCAAGGTGGGCCTCCAAGGAATAAATGCAAAACAAGATGAGGACAGAATTTGGTGTAACTTGAAGCCCCTTGCAACATTTATAGCCCCAATTGTAAAATGTCATTGCTACATGGAAGGATGGGATATAGTTGGCAGTCTGTCTTCAACCTCTTGGATGCTCTTCGGTTGCAAAGAAAAAGATGCAATGTTCCTATGCAAGAGTGACTTGCTGGCAGCAGGCATGCCTTGTGTTGGCCCAAGCCTAGCTTGCCCTTGCTGGCTTGGCAAACCCAAGCTCTTGAATTCTTGCAGCTGGTGGTGCTTTCAGATTGGTATTCCTTCGCCCTTGGGACTTGGAAAAATATGCTGCAACCAGTTGCACTCAAAGGAAACCTGTGGATCAATTCCTGCATGATGTGTGCATGCTGGTGATTGATGTGAGCATGATGTCAAATTGTGTGATGGCTCAGAAGTGGTTTCACATTGAATAGAAGGAAAGCCTGTAATAGTGGTTTCATTTTTGTTTCACCTATCATCCACACTCCACTCAAGTCAGTGCATTCGTCTCCATCTCTTCCTTTCAAATAATCCTTACCTTAGCCATATTTCATTTCCAGTGATATTTACGCCTTGTAGTGAAACATGGATGGCAGCTTCCAAACAAGGCCTGTTCTTTGCAAAATCAATGGTGATGTGGTTTTGATTGGGCAAATCCAGGAATCAGGGTTTGCAGAGTGGGACTGGAACAGAATAGCTGATGCATTGAAATTTCAAACAGGCAAAGCAGGCGTTTCTTTGAGGACATGCATGGAAGACTACAAATCTGAGTTCCAGGAAGCGCAACTGTATTTTGAGGAGTTCCACTGTAGACGTGCTACTTCAGACAAGGGGGATGTCAGCAAACACGCAATGGAAAGTAGAGTACTTGTTGTTATGCTCTGCCTGGTTTGTTTGAGAAGGCAAACACCTACAGTGTCAAAAGGCTTGGCGCTCTCAATGCTGAAGGTCCTCCTTGACAGGCGCATGATGGGATCACACAGTTTGGATGTTGCATTGCCACTGCCTGTGAGTTACCAACGCATTCAGTTTGAATCAGGTTTGGCCACAAGCCTTGCACAGTGGTTACCATTGCTGACAGCAAGGGCAAGCAAGTGGAAACAGTTGGCTGCAAAGCCCCGATTCCAGCGCAGGATCACAAGCACAATGGAGCAGGCCACAATGTCTTTGTGGCTCATGCACCTCAAGAGTTGCAGCTCAACCTGTGCATGGAAGGGGCTTGCCAGGATCCTTTGGCCAAAAGCTCTTTTCATGTTGGGTCTTGCTCTTGAGAGTTATGCATTGGTGCTGGCAGACAAAGAGCCGGAGCCAGCGCCAATATTAAAAACAAAGGGGGAGGAGAAGGTCCCACAGGAGCATCATTATGCAAAGCCATTCAAACATGGTACCAGAGTGCAGATTTGGTTGCAAAAGAACCTTTGCGGGAGGTTTCCAATTATCTGAAGCTCCTCAAGGCCACATTTGCTTGCTACCATTTTCAAGTGAGCCGGGATCCATCCAACTATTCAGGTGACAATGTGATGGTCCTTACTGTGTGGAGCAACGAGTGCCAGAAGGCTGGATACCTACCACTGCAGTATTTGATGCCTATGGAAAAAAGAGAAGTGGATGCTGAGTTCCAAGCACTGGCCCAAAGAAAGCAAATTACAAGGGTGGAAGGTTATGCAGAACTCCGTGCAATGTCAAATGCTTTGGCAGTGATTGGGAAGGAGCTTTCCATTTTTGAGATTCCAAACACAGTTATGCACAGGGAACTAAAATATTTTGAAGTTAGAGAATTGAGAGAAGATGGATTTTGGATCAGCAACACTGCAATTGGTGAGGAGTGCAAGCAAATCCCAGACCACTGGTCCTTCAAAACCCAACATTGTTTGGTATCTTTGAGTGACCAAGGTGGGCTCAACAGAGAGGTCCTTGACTATTGTCAATGCGTGCTGCCCCAGCACTGCTTATACCCTATGATGGGCAACATCGATGTTACAATGATTTAAAATCCAGCCTGAGGACCCCCAAACACCCGTGTTGTACAGATTAGACTAGATAAGCATTTATCCCGCTGAAAACTACCGAATATCCCATGAAAATTTGATGGTTCGAAGATGAAATTCCTTTTGACTGGTCCCTGTTCAAGGGACATTCGTTTATTTTCGGGGGTGCTAGATACTTTTATTGGATTGGGGAAGCATCCATCAACAAGGGTCGCCAAACCAGATTCCAACAGCTGTTTTTTGGTGCCAAAAGCAAAATCATGGATTGACATCCTCTGTCATGTATGGCTGTTAAAAAAGTTGGGTTCAGGAGCAAAGACACTGTCCAAAAATAAGGACAAAACATGGACTACATACACGTGTTGTGCAGTTTCAACACACACACACATACTTATATTATATATATGATATATATTCTGTGTCTGTATGAGCTGTAATTGTATACATGCAGTATTGTTTATGTTTATCATCATCCAAAAGCAACACCCATTTTAAAACAAAATGGTGCTTGACTTCCAGTGCTATTCCTGGGCTATGCTAATCGTTATGAGCAGTCACAAGCTTTTGGGATGACCATTTTTCCTACTAAATCGACAACGTGGGGGGTGTGGGACCTTCAAAAAAACCCATTGAATTGGGCGCTTTGGTCCAGGTTTGCCAAAACCTTAGAGTGGGGAAAACAAAAAAGGTATTTTTAAAGAAGGGAGGTCTTTTATAGGGATAGGGTCATTCATGAGGAGGGTCTATCATGGACAAGAGGAAGGTGCCCAAAGTGCATTTGGCCAGATATGAGGGAAAGGGTGGGAAGACAAATGTGTTGCCAAGGAGTGGGTGCTGCAGTGTGGGGGCATGCATTTTTTCCAGCCATGCGTGCATTAGTTTGGGTTTCTGATGTATTTCTTCGCTGGTGCAGGAGAGAGCAGCTCAGAATATTAAAGTTCTTGCGCCCAAGCAAGTTCGGTGATGGCATAAGGAGTAGTTGAATGAGGAACAGGTAGGGCAGGCATACTCGCTTTTGTGTGGACTACCACCATTTTTGAAACTTAGAGAGCTCAGAGCCAAGAAGGTTTCAGCTCTGAGCTTTGACTGCATCTAAAAGAAGAGTTGGTAGACAAACATGTGACCTATAATAGATATATGTTGTTGTATTATATTTAGTTTTGATATTTTGAATTTTTAAACATACACATGTTTGCACGTTTCCGCGTTCCAGTTCTCCTCGGTGTGAAACCTCATACCATTCGATGTAACAGTGTTTGACCGCAGATGCCTGCGGTGCTCCTTTGACAAGGCTTGGTCCAGTGCTGAGAAAGATGGTTCCCTGCAAACTGCCCACCCCAACAGCCACCAAATGCAAAAAGCCTACCAAGATGTGATGAAATACAAAGCATCTTCACCCAACTTCACTTGGCAATTCCTCCTGTCCACAGGCGTCAGTGCAGAGCAAGCCGTGTGGGACAATGCCTCTATGGCTTGCTTGGTGGGCGGGCCTGGAAGCCTTGTTGCATCAAACGTGAGAGCACTTTGGTTTTGGTCATTGCCAGCAGCATTTTCAACTTCCTAGGCTGGAGGGCTCATGTGGTTGGCTCTGACCAAATACAGATTTGGCAAGGCGCTGGTTCTTTGGCATGTTTTTGTAGGATGCTTGGATGATTGGCTCGCAGTACCAGCCAAGCCTATGCTCCAGAACAGGTTTGGCCCATGGGTTCTGCTTCAGACTTCTTCTCCATGAGGCTTGCTACATGCTAGAATTTTTGAGGGCTTGACAAACAAACAGGCTCAGTTTGTGCTGGAGCACCATGGCCAGAAACCCGAAGGGAAATTAAAAAGGACTTTGTACATGCAAATCTTTGAATTGTTTCTGGACAACGAGGAGGACAGGGAAGCAAAACTATTCAAAAGATCTAATTGCAATGCCAATGCCAAAGATGATGCAGATTTGTCTGACAGTGACCTTTCAGATTACCAAGCCCTTTTGGATTTTGTAGAGGAATGTGGGAATGCGCAAAATGGTGAGTTGAAGCAGGAGAAGAAAAGGGTTTTGGAAAGGAAAGCAAGAAAAGCAAGATTCCAAGCTCAAAAGTTGCTTGATGAGAAGCCAAAGAGAAGAAGAGGTAGAGGCAGAGGCAAAGGGAAAGGGAGAGGCAGAAAGCTTGGGCTGGGGATAGGCAAAGGGAGAGGAAAGGCCAAAGGCAGAAAGAAGGGTTGCCAAGAAACAGAAACACCACAGGTTGAATCACAAAAGAGTGGGCTTGAGGCTGCGCAGGTGTTGCTTGAAAAGAAGGTACAGACAGACAAAGAAGAAAGGGACAAGGCTGAAGAAGAGGAGAGGTTGCAGAAAGATGCAGAAGAGAGGATGCTGCAGAAAGAAGCAGAAGAGAGGAGACTGCAGAAAGAAGCAGAAGAGAGGAGACTGCAGAAAGAAGCAGAAGAGAGGAGGCTGCAGGAAGAAGGAGGAGACAAGGCGCAGCTTGATGCTGAACAGAAGCAACGCAGTTTAGTGATAGCAGGGCAAGATAACATTGCAGTTCCACAGAAATTGAAAAGAAAGCCAAAGTTGCATGAGTCACCAGCCATCTTGAACTTGCTTTGCCCACCAGAAGGGACGATTACTTTGAACCACAAAGATCACACAAACCGTGGTGTGCAATGATGTTTCAAGCATTGTTTGATTTTGGTGTTTGCTGGCAGCTAGGTTTTGATTTTTGGGGGCCTTGGGTTTTCATTACTGTGCAATCCTCCAGCTCAATCCTTCAGCTAGAAATTTTGCACCCGGGGATGGAGTGGATCTTTCAGGACGCATTCTGAGTCTTGGGGCACTCCAGGATATCAACAGAAAACGTTTTCAAAATCCTTTGATTCAACTTTTTCTGAAGATTGGAAAGAAAAATTGGGGCAAGTTCATCAATGGCTTTGGCAGAAATGGGCCCTTGCCAAAACATGGGCCTGCATTCAAAGTGAAAGATGGCAGTGAGCAGATTCCAGGGGTCATCCAAGATGAAAGCACCCTGGAGAGCTTGCAATATATCATTGCCAATTTGCCCAGCAAAGTGAAATATCTTAGACTGGGTTAGCCAGGATCTGCAAGCTTGCCAAGGAAAAACAAGCTGATGAACCTTTTTGATTTGGGCTGCGGTGTGTTTAAGCCATTGAGATGGATATTTTTGAATGTTTTTGGATGCTTGTCAATGATTTGGAAGGTTATGGAACGTTTTGACAATTTCAAGCATTTTGCAGAATTGCAGCGCATTTTTGGAATTGGAATGAAGGTTACCCTTTGATGAGTCACCCTGGGCTCTTTAATGAGGAGCCAAACATTTCCTTCACGAACTCCACTGGTCTTCCAGTGCTTAGGCAAGATGTATCGGATACACCCTTGATATCCGAACTCCTGACTTTACCACGTCTTTTTTTGGGTCCAACCATCGCGATTGGAAGTGGACATTTCTTTCTTTCGGTTCTAAATTCTAAGCTCCAAATTCTTGTGATAGAAAGGGCGGGTCTTTTTTTTGGAGAATAGTGGCAGTTTTATCGTATGTTCAATTTCTGGGGTGTATCTTTTCTTACCAGAAATCAGTTGGGATTACGGATACCTAGGGCCTTACCAATTCGCGTAGGCCTATGGCCCATCTGGAGAGCGCCGATAAATTCCTTGGAAAGTTCATGGTTGATGTTTTTTTCCTTGGGATGGGATCTGAGACGTGGTGCTTAGACAGCATGGTTTTTTGATGGAATCCGAGAGCTGACGTTTTCTAATGCTTGCAGAAATCTTTTTCCTGGAGGATTCGGTGTATGTGGTGAGGAAAAAAGGGCCTCAAGGCAAGTTTAGGTGGATGAAATACTCATGGGGTTATTTCATAAACCATAAGGATTAAACAACCCGGATTCAATGGAAATTGAGGCTGTTTTTTTTTCCTTGGCTCAGTTGTTGCAACTGTTGCCAGACGTGATGCTTTTGAAGAATTTTGCGCTTCCTTGCAGCTATGTGCTGGCCATTGCAAGATTGATTCCTATATGTCTTGTGTAGAATATAACGACATATAATGATACGTATATACTGCGCATATGTATATATAATAGTATGAATTTTAAACATACACATGTTTGCGCGTTTCCGCGTTCCAGTTCTCCTTCATTTTATGGTCCCTCCAGCGCGCAACTAGAAATATTGGTGTGTAACCTCAGACCATTCGATGCAACATTCCAACAACAGTTGGCATTCCTCATTTTTCATGTGCAGGTCGTTTCACTTTGATTGTTCCGCAGGCGCCTTGAGGCACGAGAAAAGAGGACCGTGTTTGACCGCAGATGCCTGCGGTGCTCCTTTTCATTTCGTTGTCGCATCCGATCCTTCAGCTCACATTGCTGTGTCGCTTGGCTTCCATTGATTTATCAGTGGTAGCGGAGCCGTGAGAACCAGCAGCCGTGGAAGGTGCAGATCCCGAGAGCCTGGTTGGATAGCCGGGCTCCACGACTGCACAACAGCCTCCTGGAACGTCATGGGGTTTTGGCGCTCAGATGTTTGCTACAACACCGGAGTCTGCTCAGTGTCACGAGAGTTGGGGATACGCAGGCCAGTAGCCACACCGGAATGGCTGCTGGACCACAATCAATTGGTAATGCGGTGCCCAACCTCCTGGGCCGAATGTGGTCGGAATGAACCAGCAGATGGCTGGTGCAAGTATGAGCCCAATGAATCCTTCTGGGACATCTGGAGTTCTGCCGAATTTTCAGTCAACAGTTCCTTGTCCAGATTTTTCCAGAGTGCAAGGAAATATCGTGTTCCCCCTACTGGCCTTTTTGGACATGTTGGAGTGGGCGGAGGCCAGCCGTCTCAACAGTTTTGTGGTAGCAGTTTTGGTGCAGCAGATGTGGCGCATGCATTGGATGGTTTGAATCGAGTTCCTCAGCAACAAGCCTTTGGTAGTGCATTTGAAGCTTTGGGTAAGAGTTCCAAATCAGCCTTCACCCCGGATGCTCTTCTTCGAGCTTTGCAGATTGCAGTGACAGGTGAAAGAAAGTTTCCACCTTCGTGGGGAGGGGCTGTCGAGTCGCTCAGGCCTTGGTTGAAATCATTGGCGCTTTGGGAGATGGACAATCACCTTCCTCAATCGAAATGGGTATGGTGCAATATTGTCAGCAATTCTGGCAAAGTATGTTCCATTCTTGGAAGCCGCAGCTCCTGCGGCAACAGACCAGTTTTTTTACTAATCAAGCAGAGCGTCCACGCAATGAATCGTTTTCAACATATATTGCTTCAAAAGAAGTAGCTCGGCAGGAGTTGGAAGCGCATGTGAGAGGAAGGTGTTCCCGACAAGATCGCAGGACGTGTCCTTTTGAAACATGCCAATCTGTCGGACACTCAGCGAGAAAATCTGGCAATCAAGCGTACAGCTTTGCTGGCGTGTGACCAAGTGGCTGCGGCATTGCGACCTGATGCATTGATGATTAACCCAGCTCTTCCAAAACCCCTTATTTAAGGTTTTCCTTATTTAAGGTGTGTCTTTTAAAGGGGTTTTTCCTTAAATAAGGGGCTTTCCTTTAACTTCATTTAAGGTGTTTTTTTGTGAAAAAATGGGGTGATTTTTTGACTTGAGCCATGTCTCCTGCTCAGGAGGCTACTGATAAATCCCTCCTATTCAGGAGTGTGTACAGTATGTTTGGTCAGAATTGGCCTCAAGGTTTTTTGTTCCCGAAAGCGGCCGCGAAGGGTTCTTTCAAAAAAAGCGCTGTCATTAAACATTGTTATCA
>Ga0126337_10000129_pt1 | contig 28834 bp, 23 predicted proteins | sample DipCmetagenome_FD_92527 | JGI IMG/M metagenome (GOLD analysis project Ga0126337, IMG submission 92527) | Coral microbial communities from La Bocana,Puerto Morelos, Mexico - Diploria C A metagenome | ecosystem: Host-associated > Invertebrates > Cnidaria > Coral | place: La Bocana,Puerto Morelos...
GCTGAGCACACATAAACCTCTGGACGTTCCCCATGCATGAAAAAAGGAGCGGACTGAGCTAAAGCAGTGAGCTGTGGATGTCATATATATGTTATATTCAACATTGCTTCTAGCAAAGAATTGTTTACCACCTGTCATCAGGCTGTTCCAATCGTCCATCTTTTCACCGAAAATCCTGGGAGAACATCTCAGTAGATTGAGGCTTTGCTGAGTATCGTTACAAGTCCAGAAGTGCAGTGGAGATGTTGGATGACTCAGATTTTTTTTGGACAGATGTCACTGTTGCCTAGACATCCAAATAAATAAATACCTTCTTGGGAGGTGTTTTAGTTTTAGGTATGTTTTTAGGGTCCAAGTATCTCCTCAAAAGATGGCCCTGGATGGTCCTAGGGTGTTGATGTCAGGGGAAGCAGTTGATATGTGCCAGCTTCTTCCAGCCATGACCCAAATGGAGGTCACTTAACCCTCTGAAAAGGGTCAAGAATAAAGCAAACAACAAAGGGTCGCTGGAAACGAACCTGGTGGTTGTATCAGTTACATCATCTTGGAACTACCCCCCACCCAGTAGCAGCATGTAACAGTCAATACCAGGATTATTCCATTTTTGATTGGGAATCCTTGTCAACCTTCATTTGTGACTGTTCCTGCGTGGGGGATGAACTTAAGTTATATCCTATTATTATATACATTGGCTATCAACAACATCCCAGGTCTTGGTCCCAGGAGTTTTGAAAGGAAGTTGCAATCAGCGGGCCGCTGATCCCAGCGGCAACCTGGATAGCATCCGAAATTCTGGTTCTAGGATGTTGTTTTTTTTCCCCTTAGAATCAGCCGGGATCTCAAGTCACTGGTGGGGACTGGAGATTCCATACAACCCCAGCTACCCCATTAAGAAAGTGCCTTTTAAAGGGCCTTATAGCTCCATTTACTGTACAACTAATTAGTAGGGGCCAAACACCAAAGTTGCCGAGAAGTTTCGAGCCTTTCAAGCCTGGCTCGAAAACATGAGGTCTGAATCTGGTCAATCTCTTCTTGGTCGAGGAGGCCGAAAGCGGCAGATACCAGGCAGGGGGTCACTTGTTGTTGAGGGGGAACCCAAAAATGGAGGTGGATGGAAGATGATTTTCCTTTTCAATGGGGTGATTTTTAGGTTCCATGTTAATTTTCAGGGGTGTAGACACATTTCAGATGTATGAATTTATGACGCTGTTTTATTATGTAAGACTAGGTGGTGGCAACTCAAATATTCTTCATTTTCACCCCTATTATGGGGAAGATTCCCATTTTGACTGTTATTTTTTCAAAGGGGTTGGTTCAACCACCAATTAGAAGAATATTTATGTATGATTATGCAAATATTTGTATGTCGACCTGCTGTCATTTGTCCAACAAATGGAGGTCTAGATTTGTTGAAGTTGCTTGGATTTTATATGTTTAATATTGTTTTATGTAGATTAGAGGGAAAACCATTACAAGTTGTATATAGGGGTCTATTCTGGTGAAAGTGTTGTGCTTTTGAATGCTTGGGGGTTGTTTCGTTGTTTGTTTGTGTGTGTGTGTGTTGTTGTTGCTGTTCCTCATGCTGCTTGTGGTGTTTTTGTTGTTGGTGGTGGCAAATTATGTTCGCACACTTCCAGAAAGATCGGTTCACACCATTCCCTACCGAAGGGATCAAGCAAGTCTTCTGTCAGAGGGCTTCCAGTGAAACATCTTACTAGGCGGTTTCAAACATTTTTTATTTTCACCCCTATTTGGCTAAGATTCCTATTTTGACTAATATTTTTCAATGGGGTTGAAACCACCAACTAGCTTAGTTTTGTCATTTCACATGTTTTCACCTATTGATTTTTCTCAGCCTCTCGAAAAAAAGCCTTGGGCAAGTTCAAGGTTGGCAAGCAAAACTGGACAGCTTGAATGCATAAGAAATTCCGATGACCCTAAGGTTAAAACTGCAAGTTGCCATCAGTAATTGCCTGTGCATATTGCGGCAATCATTTCCTTCTGGGTGAGGCAATGTGAGACACTTTCAGACTTTTTCTATTCCCAAATTGGCCCAAACCCCCATACAAAGTGGGCCCCTACCAGTTATAAGTGGAGTTATAACCCCTATAAATGGCCTTAAACACATGGGCACATGCGTAACTGCGGTTATTTTATGCGACTTATAGGGGCTATAATAACCCCAGCCCATTTATAGCTGGTTTTATAGGGGCGCACACTTTGTAACAGGTTGAAACCATTCAGTCCTTGTGGCCAGGTTACTGAGAGAACCATGCAGCAGTTGCTTGTCCTTTGGTCACGACCTCGGTTTTTGATATTTCACACTTTTGTGGCCTGATGGTCGGCACCAAAGAAATTGATGGATTTGTTCATCTAGTTTTCTATGCTATATATGTATTTTTTACATATATGTGTGTATGTGTACAAGTCCTAAGAAGGTGTTTGAGTGTTAAGGTTGTGTGTGTTTTAGAATCTGATTTGGAATAACAAATAATTTTCTGAGGTATTTTTGGAATGATTTGGATGCCCCAGTAGGGGTTAAGAGTGCAAAACCTTTCTTCGTTAACCTACTTTTGTTTTGGCCCACCATTTATTGCCAATGGGCTGTTGATGGAACATTACACTGAATTATATATTATATATTTATATATACATTTCGATACCGAGTGGAAGGTAGGGGAAGCCTCAAAAAGGCATGCTGTTGTCAAACCAAAAACATGGCAGGCAGGTAGAACAACCAGAACACCGCGTTTTGCGTGCTGAGGACCCGTCCGGAGGAGGGCGAATATCTAATTCGCCATGCTTTGTTGGACGTTCTACGGGCCTTGGTTCTTATGCCACTTGGACTAAAAAGGGGGCTGGTTGGATGAGGAGGTTCGCGTTGCTTCACCGACCCTTCAGATCATCCAAGTGGGTTGGCAGTTTGGCTAAGAAAAGTTGGCGAAGCAATTGGTATGGAATGATATCCATTGTTTTTTGCTTTAAAGGAAGGGTTTCATATATCTCACCTGGTTTTCATGGATTTCAAAACCCTCAAGAGGAGTTTTTCCTTTGCCTTACAGGGTCTTGATATTGCCCAGTACTTGTTATAGGATATCTGTTCAACAGACAATTTCCCTCGTAATGAATTTTTTGTGCGCTGCAGTACTCTCCCTGAAACTGACATAGCCCATGAAAATCCCCATCTTTCCTGGCAAATTCCATCAACATGGTGGAATTCCATGGCTGTGTTAGTTTGCAGGAGTGTAATCAAACACGAAAAAATCATAAAGATCCACCCCATGGCCGCTGGCTATTTAAAGATTTGCTCAGGTCATGTCGTAGTCGTTCACCACGATTGCCCTTATCACAACCTTTGCTGAACTGCTGTCCGGGAACTTATGGGTTGGCCGGTAGATTGCTGTAAGAAAAGACTTGTTTTTGTCACCCTGCTGTTTCTGAAGAGACTATTAACCTTGTCATAAGCATTTTGAATGTCTATCACAGCTAGAAAACAAGCCAAAGGGATATGCTGCAATGGCAATTTCTTGGATTTTTCTTTCTCATTTGAATTCATCAGAATTCGGATTCTTCGAGCGGGAAGGATTGCGAGCAGCACAATTGAGTGGTCACACACTTGTCACTTCTGTAATTTGAACTATGTATATAGTATCTGCATAAGTCTATGTGGACCGTGGAAATTCATGAATATCCCATAAGCCACTCCCCCTTATTATTGAAACCATCACCTGCCCTCATATGATGAATTTAGATCTCAAAAATCACAATGATCATGGAATTTGAACGGGAGAAGTATGCTGTTTTTTCCCAAAGAAATACTTCTACAAAATCTCCAAGCCATTACCTACACGATCCATGTGACTGGTATATACATGTACCATAAAAAAACAAGCATTCATGTAGGTAAATATACAATCGACCCCATTGATCCGTCATGGGTTATGATCACAACCAACCTTTATGGTGCCGTTTTTTTCTCCGAGCCGAGGTTTAACAGTGATCTCGGATTGTTACAAGGTGCATCGAGGCGTGGCCACGCGAAAATTTGGGGAACATGTTTATCCTCCAAAGGTGACCAGGTGTTTTTTTTGAAAATCTCCCTGACAACTATAAGATTAGTACAAGGTGTGCCTTTCGGATCCAGTTATAAATGAGGTTATAACCCCTATAAGCAGGGTGAAATAACCCCAGTTACCGATTTATATCGGCCCCAGAACTCCACTTATAACTGATAGGGGCCAACCTTGTCCCCCGCAAAATTGAGGTGGTTCAGATGATTTTTCGAATTGAAAATGTGGTGACACAAATAGGTTCCGTGTTTCAGGGGTTAGTCCCTGAAAAGGAAGCCATTTCGAGGGAATTCTAAGGCGAATCATTGTTGAGAAGCTATAGTAATTTTCAAGGAAGGTCATTCGTTTGTACGTGAAGAAAAAAATCACCAATAGAAATAAGTAATCACTGAATCACACTGTAAAAACTCCTTTTGGATGTTTTTGTTCAGATTTTTTGTGGAAAGCTGGGGTAATAGTCGTGCATCGTTTTGAATAGTTTTTTCTCACTCCCAGAAATAGGACAGTGCCATAAGCCCGATCCAGGATACGCATCAAGTTCAATTTCCCAATATTGAGGTGATAGTTGGTTTTGATTTGTTTGGGGCAAGAGAGGTTTGAGAGGATTTGTTGCCTAGACATCTCAAGTACCTAAGTGTACATTACATATGTCATATATATATATATATATACACTAGGTTACTATGATTTCAGATAATATCAATTATTAAAATATAGTGATATAGTTGATTATATATATACATATACGAAGCTATTTCTATACATGTATATACTAGACATACAATATTTATCCCCTAGTGCTATTAAATACCTTGTTAGGTCCGGTGTTTTTGGGTACCCGTTTAACCCACTCCAAAACCACGACTCCAGGCGGCGCTGCAAACAATTCTGGCTATGAGGCGAGCGCAGCCCTACAGGCGCGGTCCCAGTCAGCCAGTCCGGGACGGGTCGGATAAACAAAGAAAACCAGCTGGACAACGAAAAAACGGCCTAGGGATCATTGAATTACCTATTTGGGGGGATCAAACATGATGCAAATATATGGTAATTTTGAAGGATTTCCCCTTAATGTTGGTGCCTTGTTTTTGGTTTGGTGTCATATAATGACCTCTGAAGGCCTCCTGGTTGTTTAGTTTTTTTTTGCGGATGAAAAACTACCCAGTTATTTGGGTGTTTCCTTAAATAATGGTACCCCCCAAATACCACAAAATGATCATTTTTAGTAGGAAAACCCATGGTTGCTGGGTACCACCATTTTAGGAAACCCCCATTTAGAGATGTTAATAAACCGTTTTGAGGATCCCTATTAAACAACCAGTATTTCATGGAAAGTATCCGAGATTTTTTTTCTTCGTGGCTGACCTACGTTCCCTGACACTAAGAGCTAAAAAACCCGCTCAAAATTGGCTATCCCAAAAGGACATGTCATCTTCTCCAACCATTAATTTTCAGGGGTGAGCTGTTTGTTTCAGGGAGTGTGAACACTTGGTGGTTAAATTGATGGAAGAAATCTTACATCAGTTGATATGGCAGATACCTCATTAATTTACAGGGTTTCATATATCTTAACTGGTAGCGGATGTTTTCCATCAACCGTATGTTTGCAGATGTTCGTAGATATTCAGATACCCCACAATTATATTTTCTGAGCACAAGGATTTAAAAAATAGTAAGACATAGTCATAGTGCTGTTTTTACTGTTCAATGTTGACCCACATTTGGCTTTCATCTGTTGGGATTGCAACCAAAAATTGGTCCAACTTTTTATTGAAGGTTTGTGCAACATTCCTGCAGGGTTTTGTTGTTCGGCATTCCGCCTTGATTCTTTAGATTTACAATCATCAGCTCTTGCTGTTGATATTTTTGTTGATACCCAACTGTGTGTTTGGACATGTAATGAACTAATTCTTCCATATGTAGCTATTATTCTTCCATATACGCATGTAGGACGGACAAGTCCTTGGAAAATCCACCACTTGTTGAAGGTTTTCCCAAATAGCCAGGGTTAGAAGGCCCTTAAGAAGGCTATTTTTTGTGATTCTGAAGTGCAGAAGCTCTTGGGTTGGTTGATTTTTGGCACATTTGAATATAGATTCGTTTGGCACTGTCTATGTAGAATATGATTAATCATATATATTATAATACAGATGTATAATAATTTAAGCGTGACTTTAAATTACGACAAACCGTATGCTATCAATCTGGGCAAATCATAAGATTTCTCACCCCAAATGGTGGTTTAGGATCAGGGAATCCCGGAAGTGGCCGAACAATTCAGGTTAGCAATTATAGTTCCATTTGCCCACCCTAAGAATCAGCTGGAACCCTCGAAAAAAGAGGGGTTTTGGATATGTGTATATATATATATATATATACATATAGCAGGGGTCCCCACCAGTGACTTGAGATCCCGCCTGATTCTTATGGAAAATATGTCATATCATATAATATAATCAAAATTGTATAACCACCTTAATGTTCAATAGATGTGAATAACCTGTCCTGTTTAACCCTTTTCTGAGGGCAGAATCAGTTATCAAACGCAACATCCACATGTCAACTTCGATGACTTTGAGCCAGGCAGATGCCCATGCTGCCGCAGGTGGAGATTCAGCATCGGGGAAGCTGTATGGAAGCTGCCATATATGGTATACACCTACACTTGGTTGATTTTTATTGTACATGTAAGTAAATATACCGTACATGGATTGTTTGGGTACTAGGTGAGCGTTTCGGATCCAGTTCTAAATGGAGTGAAACTTTGCCCTGTAGGGTGGAATAACCACGGGCAAACCCATTTATTTTGGGCCATTTATAGGGGTATTTCACCCCATTTATAACTGGATCCGGGGCCGAGCTTGTAGGGAAAACATGGGAAAACCATCATGTCATTTTTTAACAGCAAAGATTTTTTTGGGGGGGTCAGGATTATCACTGTTTTTTTTGGGGGGGGATCCGCAGTTTCCCTTAATAAGGCCAAATAAAAACCCTTATTTTCTTGGAGGGGTACGTTGGGGTGGGGGTAGGTTGACCAGCCATGATCCCAAGTTTCGTTGAATCATACTTTTCACTGGAGCAACATTTGACAACTCATATATATCATATCCCATACCATCCATGTATGGTATATTTACCTACATTTACCATACAAATCAACCAAATGTAGGTAAATATACCATACATGGATCCTATGGGTATATGGATTTTATGGTTTTCGAATGATTGGCTTTGCGCATTTGCCCTTTTTGAGTTGATTCATTTGGGATGTTGAGACTACATGGGGGTCACCAAGGATGGAACATGTTTAGCAGTCTGCATGCATTTCTTCTTGAACTAAGATTGGAAGATTTCCGGTGATAGCCATTTCCGGTGATAGATGGTAGCTCCTTTTGTTTTGCCGTGTCTTATATGTCCAGAAATTTCAAGTATCTGGAATTTTAGATCATCTCGCCGTATTTCTCCAGACATGTTGGTAGTAGAGATTTCGGATGCTTGTCGAAGCTTTGTCAAAAGGAGATGAACGGACCGAAAGTATTGTTGATGGAAGAAATCCTGCACCACTTGGAATGTATAAAACCTGGTAAATACCGGGAAAAACTACCAACCTCAACTGGTGAACGCCAGATTTCTTCCATCAACAGTATCACCAACTTGAAAAACATCCTTATAATGTGTATTTAAACCCCCACTATTGGGGTTGATGAGTTTATCCTCTATTATGAAGCGAAATTCGGACTGTCAATGAGCTCCGATGTGAATCACCCCTTGGATTTGTACGGGGAATGGCCACTTAGCAAGCCATCCAAGTCTTTGTATGAAAATAATGACCGTCCCCAGTATGATTGGCCCAATCCAATTTTGCCCCGTTTCAATCGGCAGGTGCATTAGGTGATTCAGGAAGTGCCAGTGGAAGCCTCTTCGATTCAGGAAGTGTCCCTTGGCGATGGACCGATTCGATGGATGTGAAAAATCACGGTACAAACATGATTAAAAAAACATGATTTATGTGGGACATTTTTGGGTTGTTTGAAGCATATCATATATTTGAAAGAGTATATGACAATTGGCTAACAAGATTCTGGAATATGTGAACTTACAACTGCGGATGTTAGCTGTAGCGGATACGTGTATGCTCATGTCGGCTTGAGAAGATGCAAGTACTGTATCGTGGTCTATACGTTTCTTGGAAGTCCCATAAATCGAGGTAAACAACTAACATATACCTTCCCCGAAACTAACATAGCCTCTGAAAATCCATGGTTGGCAGATGTAATTTTCTTTTGGGAAGGCCTATGTTCAAGGGCTTCAGCTGTTGATTTTAGGGACCGGAGGGTTCTAAAAACAAAAGACCCAAGAAGAAACAAGATAGTCTTCCAACCGTAAGAAAATAGGGGCTTGGCCCTCAGCCTCATGATCAGGGAGTGAGAAATGCAGTCAAGTTTGGCACAGTTTTTTCTTAACGTTATATGCCAACAGCTTTATCCCAGATGCCGAATGTATGGATGATTTCCTACATCAGGTCAAAATGGCCACATTCAAGGGGAAATGTAGTTAAATACTCCCTACATGGAGCATTTGGGTACGTTTTAGGCTTGATATTTCCAATTAAACTGTTTTGACTGCGTGAATTTCTGTCACACAATGTCATCGCAAAAATTGAGTATGTCATATACCTTATCCTGCCCCTTTTAGGAATTATCATACGTTAGTGTTGCATGTTTCTATAGATCACAGGTGATCACTGGATGGAAGTGCTACCAACAGATATTCCCGGAGGATGATATGTTAGCGTAGTTTTAGGATGTCTTTTGGTCTTGATTCTCGGGTAGGGATGTAGTTTTTCTTCTCAGTTTCGACATTTGGATGTCCAGGGGTCAGGTTACCTTTATTTCAGTACTATATCGTGCTAGGAATTCTCCAAGGCAAACAAATCCTTTTCCCCCAAGCTTCTCACATACTTCCCTTCAGGATTACTTTTGGACGTGGGTGTTTGACCACTTAGGGGGGGATAATCTGGGATCTTTCTCCAATCAAACCACAAAAGATGAACTGGGCAATCCCACCAAGTTCTGCGAAAGCAAACCACCTTCAAATTCTCATGTTTGTTGATGTTTCTTTTTGTGTATTGTTTGTGCGAGGGCTCTTTGTGGTATTTTTGGGTGGACGATTGACAAAAAGAAACAACATGAAACTGGGACCCCCCGAAAATGTGGGACTGAAATTGACTGGTGCTTAGTGAATGAGCAAGAAATGGCTAGATCAAATTTGAAATGATGAGCAAGTGAGCAAGTGATTGGGGTTGAGCACTGGTCATTGGCCAGTTGATTTCTGGGACAAAGGGCAAAAAGCAGATTCTTACCCTCCCGAAGTTTAACATAGCCCCTGAAAAGTTACCTTTTCAATGGGAAAGTAGTCTTCCAACCATCATTTTTCAGGGGCTATGTTAAACTTCCAGGGGGTATATTCTTTGATTTGATCAATCAACTTCACGGACTTCAACATGTTTCATGATGGTTTAGTCAAAGGTTTCTCCTTCAAAAGCGACCTTCCATAAAGGTTGACAAATTGATTGAATCCCTTAATATTGGCGTTTACTGTTTTTGTCGTCTCCCAACCCGGTCCAACCCTGCGATAGCAGAGGTCCTATTCTTGGGCGTGCTACGAACTGTGGACATACAGCAGGTGGAGAAACAACAAAACAACACCCTCCCTGAAACTAACATAAGCCCTGAAAATAGGCCATCCTAAGAGGAAAGTAGTCTTCCAACCATCAATTTTCAGGGGATACAAGTATGTTAGTTTCAGGAAGGGTATTACCCTAAGAATCATGGGATCTCAAGTCACTGGTGGGGACTGAAGATTCCAGACCCCTGCTGAAAAGACATCCAAACCCCTCTTTTTCGAGGGTCCTAGCTGATTCTTAGGGTAGCGCCAAAATTATGGAAGTTTGGGTATAAGATGGCGGGGCGTAGTGATGCAATCAGAGATAACCAGATGGGATGGTGACTTCTTTCCTCTCTGAAAGTAACAGCAAAAGCCACTGAAAATGGATGGTTGGAATTTCCTTTTTGGGGCCAATTTGGAGGGGGCTTTAGCTGTTGCAGGGAGTGTACTTCTAGCCCACTTGGGAGCTGGCACTTGAAAAAAAACGCAAATCACCATCCATCCCCAGAGCTTCTTGAAGCAGTTTCTGAACCATGTGAATCTATTGCTGGTATATTTATGTATAAATATGTCCATCAATTATATATATAATAATATGTATGGAAACTATATTCATCAATCATATATGCACATATATTTGATATATGTGTATTTACATGTATATACATATATATATATATATATATTTATTTATGCATATATTTCTTTCCTTGGGATTTCTTCAGCCGTTTCCGTTGCTGGGACATGTTTCTTCACATTCAGTTTAAAGGCAGCTCCTTTGCTGCCTTTCTTTCCTACTTTGCTGGAGCAACAAGTCAACATGAATGTGTCTTGGACAGCAAAAGTGTCCTTGGACAGACATTTCTCACAGGCCATTAAAAGGGATAAACTTGAGATGAAAATGGTCAAGATACGGTTGATGGAAGAAATCCTGCACCAGTTGATAGGTAGTTTATCACATTATTTACAGAGCTTTAGACATCCCAGGTGGTGCAGGATTTCTTCCATCAACAGTATCATAGAATTTTCGTCATTGAAAGTCAACGAAGCGGTCCTGGTAAGTTTTGATTTCCAGAAATCTGGCTGTAAATAACCCCTACTGGTGTGAGTTTGTTGCTACACCCCCCGAAAAATTAACGTAGCCCCTGAAGAATGATGGTTGGAAGAGTACTTTCCCTTTGGGAAGGTCATTTTCTTGGGCTATGTTAAACTTGGGGTGTGTGCCTATTTACTGGTGTAGGATTTCTTTATATGACCAGTACCATTACCATTGGTGGAATTTTCATTGAGATAGCAACTGGCTTGTCCCCTGGGCCCCGCAATAGTGACCACCAGGATGACATTACATCTTTAGGTTCGGGGTTCCTGAGCTAAAGCCTTCGTTTAACATCATGTAACAGGCTTACTGGCAAGCGGGACAACCCAACATACTGTTGATGGTTCAGAAATCCGGCCAACCACTTGATGTAAGGTCCAGGTAGTTCATGTCATTCTTTACAGTTTTTTAAATACGTCCCAGGTGGTTGTTTGGGATTTCTTCCATCAACAGTATCTTACTGGTACATTCCACAAAGGTTTCGCGGATTTCGACGTATGAAGTTGGGAGTTGTAGTAGAGTTGTCGTTGCTTGTAGAAGGTCAAGAAATGTTAGATATTTTGTTTCAACCACAAAGCAGCAACAAAAAATACGATTCTGACATGGTTTATGTATTATATATATATACAGTATACATATATGATTACTGTACTATATTTTTACTTTTACAAAACAATTTATATTAGTACATTTGTCGGAAAAGTAAGGGTGAATGAATATATCTTCCCTGAAACTAACAGCAAAAGCCACTGAAAATCAGTGGTTGGCAGATGAGTTTCCTTGTGCCATGTTAGTTTTCTGGAGGGGACCCATTCAATCTATCACCAAGCATTTCAGGTACCTCAAAATGGAGGAATCCTCACCTATATATAAGCAGTATGTAAGGGCTATGCAAGGGAAAATCCAGCCCCCAAAATAGCCTTATAAGGTTCAGTACCACTAGCGACTGAGTTTTCTGGAATTTCCCAGGGACCACCTGCAGAGTGGGCCATGGACATCTTATTGGAGTGTGGATGCTCAAAGCGGCGGGATGCTGGGTCTACTAATTATAAAGAAATATCAATTGTACATACATACATATATATATATATACATCCATATCTACACCCGCAGGGCGGGTTTTGATCTATAGGGAAATGTTATGTTTGAAACTGTTTTTTAATCGACACATGTTCTTTTGATGGTTACCTGGTTGATGTTGAGTCGTCATGATAAAAGACTCCAGGATTAGAGGAAAGGGACAGGTCGGAATCTATCACTGTAAAATTTGTGTGGAACGGTAAATAGTAGTTGAATCACCCAGCAGAACCCGTGGTAGATATACTACTGACTTGCAGAAACATCGGTAGGCATGCCCTTAAATGAGCCGATAATCACAAGTGTTGACTGAAAACTGAAAACAATGCTGGCAAATTTTTCCGTAAGCAAAGTACCAACATGATCTTCAACAAGAACGTCAAGGTGCCAGTGTCACATCTATAGGTTGGTAACAAATGTAGTTCAGCAATGAAAAAAGGGCCCCTGGTTGGTTGGGTTATATAGGGGATTATGCTATCCATTTATATGGGGATGATAATAAACAACAATTATAAGGATCCCTATTAAACAACCAGTATTTCATGGAGTGGAGATTCTCCTCCCGAGGTATTGTGCTTTGCACTGCTCGGGTGGTGCAGACCTAAGCTGTTTTGGTGGCTTTGGGGCGCATAGGTATCTCAATGTATATTTGTATATTTTTCCCGAAATAATGCATAATAGATATTGACTGAACAAAGTGTGTAAATTTGTTCTGTTCTGATGTTGGGTCAATACATATATGAGCCACGGTCAAAATATGCGAAGATCAATTTAGTAAGGAGGGGTCGAAAATGTTTAAGAACACACAGAGAACTGTGTTAAAAGCAATTGGGGGCCCAAAAAACAATGCCTTTCAAGTGCATGAAAACTTGTGATTTTGATGACCAGAGCTCTTCTTTTGCATGCCATCCTCGGAGAAGTTATGTTTGGCAAATTCAACCCACCAAAACAATAACCATAACGATAGCTCAGCTTCACGAGAACCGATAACCTCTTTGTCAAAACAGTGTTCTAGCCAAGAAGAGGGCCACATGTTGATAAAGGGTCATGGTAATGTAAGCAAACGTGATGCGGGCTTACCCATAGGATCCATGTGACTGGTAGTATTTCCCTACATTTACCATAAAAAATCAACCATTCATGTAGGTAAATATACCAGTCCCATGGATCCTATGGCTTATAGAATATGTGACTATGTGTTCAGTATAAGTCATTCAATCACTCGGCAAACATGGTACCTTCAAGTCTCATTCAATGACATTTGACTGCGTACAAAGCCGAGCAACAAGAATGGGGTAAGCATATATTGTAAACATGGGTAGATTGCAGAAAAATGTGACAACAAACAAAGGGGTTTCGAACTTGAAAAGGATCCAACAAGGAAGAAATGATTCCATTCTTTTTTTACTCCCAACTTTAAATATGTTCAGTGAATGATGATTCACTTAGAATATGTATTATTTAATGATCATAAAGTTTATTAAACATTTTTTCCTTATATGCATGTATATATATATAAATGATAGGGCCACCTATCTTTGACCCTACCTACTTGACGTGAAGGTTTTCCAAAAAAGGGAGGGTTTGAAAGGCACCTCTGCAGCGACCGGATGATCGTCTCGAGGTGCTGCGAGTCATTTATTCCAATTCTACCCTGCACTTTTGAAGATTTGTGCGGTGCCACAGCTGTCAGGAAAGAACATATAAGAACATGACGAGCACAGGTAGAAATCATTATCGATTTTTCTGGTGGTAAAGGGGACGGCCGAACGCAAAGACTGAAGCGGAGGGAAGCACATGTCCCGAAAAATCATTACGATGTACTTGAGCTATGATGCACCAAAAATCCAATAGGGTAGAATTTGCTTGTGTTTTTCAATTTTACACATTTAAATTTTACAGGTACCCACCATCTAGCTTCTCACTGTTTTTTTTAAAGCAGTATGTAGTCGGAAAATATGTATACACAACAAAACTATATTGTAAGATAATTCCCTTTCGCAATTTTTGAGGCAGAAATTACTCCCCCGAAAACTAACATGATCATGGAAAAAACAACCATTTGAAGATGTATCCCTTATTAAACATGGTGATTGTGCATTGTCATGTTAGTTTTCTGGGGGAGAACAACTTCTAATCCTTTATTCATGTATTTACTTATTTATTATTTATCTATTTTCTTATTTATACAGTAGCCGGCTTGATGGGTTTCAAGTTGCAAGTTGAAGATTCCTGTCTTAATGAAAGGTACGTTTGGTGTGCCCCGGATCCAGTTTTAAGTGGAATTATGGGGCCTACATTATTATAGAGGTTATAATCCCATTTACCAATGGATCCGGGGCCCACCTTGTATCACCACCCCAATGAGATCCTTGAGGGCGCTTTCAAGGCTGAGTTGCAGCAAAGCCGAATCATCGTTATGGCAAGCTTAAAAGACCAGAAAAAACTGTTTGAGACTCTAAGAGCAGATATCACACACATGTGTACCTTATTTACAGTATACATTTGTATGATATGTTGATATACATGTATGTCTGACACATTTATATATATATATATATATACATGTATACATGGGCAAGTAAATTAGTGGAAAGGAACAGGACCCCTCTCCCTTATGTCAAGAAAACTCACGTTGGTGAAAGATTCTCATTCACCTAGATGTATATGTATGCTTATTATGCTGATATCTCGATATGTATAGATAAAGATACATATGCTACATAATGATATATGAAAAGATTCTTTCTTAGGGGAATCCTTGTAAAGGTGCCCTAAACACATTGGAGAATGGCGATACGGCGATAAGCATCTGAGAAGAGTTATATATTTTGCTGGCTTCTACCCACCTCCCTAAGATATTTAAATGTCATTTTTCTATTGGACTTGTGCTTTTCGTGACATAAATCTCTTCTACATGGATGACATGATTTTTGTTGTGTCATTTTACCCCCGCATAAATTTAACTTAGATACCAGCTAGAATGGCCATATTTAAAAGGAGCCATCATTTCCAAAGACCATCATTTTGGGTATCCATTGGTTTTCAGGGGTATGGTTTAGGAGTTGGTACCCTCCGTATTTCAGGGCTGGTAGCTGAACCCAGCCTTCTGCCTAAGGCCAAAGGCAGCTCAACGAAGTGAAAGCAACAAGGGCCACTGAAATGAGTTGGGAAGCTCGAGAATTGCGGCATTTTTTTAGCAGGTTTTTTTTTGTGAATTTCTTGAATGTACAAAAAAACAAAAACGCATGGAGAAAAAAATGAGGGAAATCTCTTAAAGTCGTGTTTTTGTAGATGCAAATTCTGCAGCCAAATCTCCCAGTTTGTTTGTTTGTTACTCAGTTTGTCAGTGTGCCACAACGCATAAGGACTGTAAACCCTAAGAATCCAGGACCATCCTGAGATATCCTGGGGATGGGATTGGAACCCTTAATCCCACCCTAGCAAAGGGTTTGGATTCTTAGGGAAATAGTCTTGCACTACCTTCTACAGTCGGTGGCCGTTCGCCGAAATCATACCTTCAACCGAGATGGGACTGGGATGTGGTTTTGGACCGCAGGCTGGGGAAAAGGAAGGTCATTTTATGCAATAGCTATTACATTTACCCAAACATGTGCCCATCAGATCCATGTCATATTTATATACCGACATGAAGTCCCAGTTGCTAATATATCAGCTAACTGGACCCAAAATGTTCCAAACAGAAAGGGAAACTGAAAAATCAGGTTTTGACTTTCTAGATATTCTTTTTTCCCCAGATGCTGCAGGTATGGACATATTTGTTTCTACATTTACCATTAAATTGTAGGGCCAAATGTAGGTAAAAAATTCCAGTCCCATGGGGCATATGGGTTTGACTCAGATCTGAGGCTGGGGAGGTGTCTCTGGTTGAAAAGGAAAGCAGCCTTGCAGTGCATGACTTTCAAACATACTGGAGATGCTCACTGTTTTCCATATATACCCTCCAGGGAACTAACATATCCCACCTGGGGAAAAGGAAAATCATCTTCAAAATGCCATTTTGGGGGGATATGTTAGTTCCCTGGAGGGTAATAGGGGATAAACTCATCAAGCCAATAGTGGGGGTTTATATGCACATAAGCTCGGATGTGTTTTTTTGGTTGGTGATACTGTTGATGGTTCAGAAATCCAGCGAGCCAGTTGAGGTTGGCAGTTTATCCCATGATTTACAGGGTTCTATGCATCCCAGGTGGTGCAGGATTGCTTCCATCAGCAGGTTTCAACAATAAACAACTGGGGAACCATGTCATGGGAATTTAGGTACGTACCCCCGAATGCCACCAATCTCACTGAGGAAGTAAGGCCTTATTTATATTTTCCATGGATGTGTGGCTACCCTCAAATTTCCATGCAATAGATGACTCGGTTTTTTCAACCTGGACCTGGAAAACCCCCTTCTAAAAAAGTGTCGGAGAGTGGCAAGGTGATGCGTTCAGTACGAGTCACGAGGATTATGTAGTACATTTTTCCACCTTCCCGACATAATCCTTCACTTTCCACTGGGCATCCTGGCATCCGGGAAAAAGATCCGACCAATGTTCCCCCACCTTCGGCGGCCAGGTTTACAGCTCCTCCAGTGAGGAACCCAAGGGAACATGTTGCGACTGTTGTGTCTTGGAAAAGACAACCTTTTTTTGAAACATAAGCAGGATCCAACGAATCCATTCCAATTTTTTTGTGTGGCAGTGAGTCATGTGCGAGGTATTTTCGTTTAGCGTTTGGTGCTTGAATTTTCCGGGAAAATAGATGCATGTTCACAATGCCATCGAGAATTTCTGCCGGTGGTGATTTCAATTTTGGTTTCCACCTCGAAATGATTTATCAAAGGGCACGATGGGAGGTTCCATGCCGCTTAATCCCCAGGCTCATGCTGGCTCACGCCCCTAGCGCGGAGGTGGGGTGGCCAAATCTTTGGTGGCAAAACTCGACCAGGAAAATATATGTCATGGTAGTGAATTGGATCAGGGAGAGTTTTCTGGGATATTTACATCCCTGAAAACTAACATGTCCCCTAAAAATGGACTATTTCAAGAAGAACTACATCTTCCAATCACTTATTTTCAGGGGATATGTTAACTTTCGGGGGAGTAAGTAACATCCAGAAAAAGGTGCAAGATGCGCCCCGGATCAAGTTATACATGTGGTTATGGGGCCCCTACAAATGGCCGAGAATGAAGAGGTTACTGAGGTTAGCGAAGTCGCTTCAACATTGGAAACGAGGGGGGGGGGAGCTACCACAAGGTTCAGATCATATCTCAGTATTGGTGGCCTGGTAGCAAGTTCAAAGCCACATTTCCACACGTCTACCACTAAAAAAAGATGTGGATATGCATCGATGATAGTCACGTGGATATTTCTTTCCAACAAAACACCCGTTTTCCAACGACCATGTGGGCATCGAAAAATGGGCAAAACAATGCCCTAAAAACGCGTTTTCTTCACCCAAAAATCGACCTGAAAGTTGGATGTCTACTTCAACACTTGTGAGATCACTTGGTTGTTCTCCCATTTCTCATGATGTTGTTGTTCCCCTCAAACTAAGAAACTGCCATGGAAATTTCCCCCATCTTTTCTAGTCTTAATACCATCCAAAATGCTGGATTTTCCTATGGCTATGTTAATTTATGTATATGTATATGGCTATTTGGTAGTAAGTGGAGAAGGAGAAAATCGACCTCCATAGTTGATCGACCTCTCAACACACCAAGGCTTTACAACAAACGAAGGAAGTGGTAGTGCCATCCTTAGCGGGATTGGATGGGTTGGCATGTTGCTGATAGTTGACACATGAGTGAGGTTGGGTATGATAATTACCCATAGGATCCATGGGATTGGTATATTTCCCTGCATTTGGTTGATTTTTATGGCACAGTGTAGGCAAATATATCATACATGGATGCTGGGCTATGATGATGCTTAGTCTAGAGTATGTTTCTTACTTTCCAGTACAAGTGCTGTTCAAAAAACGAGTCATGATGAGCAACTCATACCAAAGTATTTTTTTAAAGCCTGTAGCCGATAGCCCAATATAGCCCATAGCCTATGATCGATAGAAGTTCTACCCGGATGCTCGATGCATGTGTCAAAAACCCTGGTGATACAGTTTGTGTGGGTGTATCCTCCTAGCTTTTGAATGGCCATGATGGTAGATTATACATGTTTTATACATATACCGCCTGCACAATCTTTGTTTGGCTGGCATGTGATAACCGGCTTCAACAAATATGAATGTTCACATTTGTGCTCCCGATTCCATCGACATTGAAACATACGCCGTATAAACTGATGAATTGATTCAACTAATATATAGGAATATACACAGTTTCAACATAGATCATAAGTTAAACAACAAAAGATGTCAACTCCTTGAAACAAAGATGCCAACCTGGTACATACTGTTTTTTGGGGGAGGTGGGGGGTGGGTCGGAAAACCTCCCGAAAATATTTTGGTTCAAACTTTTAGGGGACCCCGTGCACGGCCCCGGAATCCATCGGACATCGAGACCCAAGGTGCCACTTTTTCAATCCTGGGCATGGGAGCCTATTGGTCAAAGGGGAGCCATTAAAGTTTTGGTCATCGTTTTGTTGGTTTTTGGTCGATCAAGAAAAAATATCCTGGGACCCACCCGGGGTGGAAAACCCCATCAAAAAAAAAAGTCAAGATTTCAGGTTGGTCAAATCTCACAATAGGTGGTGAAACTTTAATTTGTTTCTTGTTTTTACCGCGAAGTTTGGGGGAAAAGGATTCTCAATTTGACTTGCACATATTTTTTCAAATGGGCGGCAACAAAAAAAGCAGCAACTAGTATGGGTGTGACTGAAAAATGAGGTTTTTCACCCCCTATCCCCCAAAATGGTTGGCTTTCAGTAGGAAACCCTAATAGATTTTCACGGGCCTATTTTAGGGACCGAACATCTTAAAGACCACTCTGAAAAATCGGCAGACTTAGGGTACGGTACTCCGATAGTGGGGTAGAAACTTGGGCACGCTTGGGAAGCTACCCAGTGGCCGCCTATGCCGTATGCGCGAAAAATTCAAGTTACAACCCAACTGTACCGGGGTTTTCCTGTGACAGAACTTTAGGATACTTTAGGGAAACTTGTAGCAACCTTTGCTGATCTCAGCACAAAACAGATGGCGTTTTGGTTGGGAATCTGGGTGCATGCTCTGACATCTTTGGTGGGTTGAGGATGAAATAATCACCCATATGATTGTTGGCATTCCAAGAGACTTGGTGGTTGGTTTAAAGTGTTAAAACTAGATAAAACATATGCCAAGGTGTTTCCTTGCATGCAACAAAAGTGGGGAAACTTTTGCCAAATCATTTTCAAATTAAGGAATTATACCCTGAGGTGAAAAGTTACGTATTTTGTGCCAAAAACGTCCTATGTTTTGGTTTATGACATCGGCACCTGAAACAAATACCAATCTATAACCTACCCCTCCCTAACGTACCCCCCCCCCCAGAAATAAGGGTTTAATAAGGCCTTATTAAGGGAAACCAATGCTTAGTAAGCACTTAGTGGGGGTTACGTTAGGAGGGGTGTAGGTTGACCAGCCATAGTTGATGTTATTTTCAATCCTATTTGTTCAAATTGGTTGAAATCACAAACTTGGTAACAATCCTGTCAGTCGATCTTGATAGCTGAAGGTTGACGGTACTGTCCAGAAGCTACCCGCTTCCCCGGGAATGGGTAATACTACATAGTACTATTGTTGAGGGACAGAATCCGGCTAAGATATGTAAACATGTTCCTAAGAATTGTTCAACAGCTGTGCCCATACTATATCATATGTTTACCCACATCAGGTTGATTGTTATGGTAAATGTAGGTAATATACCTTAGGCTACATGGATGGTATATAAAACAGCAATCCTTACGCCTATTTTGTAACAGTCGAAACCAAACAGATCGACCTATGGCTTGCGGCCATTCATCAGCAAGTTGGTCATTTCCACATATGATCTAAGACATCCTTGTAGTCAGGGAAACTACCAACTACCACGAATTGGACTATCATCAACACCACTTTTCTGGAAGATGAGTCGTTTTTTGTTTCTTGTCTTCTTGCCATTTTCCACTTTAACTTCAACTTCATACCTACATGTTTTCTTGATCGTTATGGTAAATTAGTAGGTAAATATACCGGTCGTCCCATGGATCCGTCATGGGAAACCAAAAAAAGTCGACAAGTTGACTGGGACTTCTAGGGCTCCGTTAAAAACTTTGAGGCCACCACCTGTGACCCTTGGGCCACGAAAAGTGTCTCTTGGCCACCTGTAAACGAGACTCTAGGGATTTCCGTAGTGAAAATGGAAATCCTCCATATGGATCCATGGAACGATTGTTACATGTATTTTGTGTATATATATATATTTACCATTATTTACCATTTATTTATATACCTGTATGAAAAATAGTTTAGCCCTTGGAATTAGGCATTCATGTAGGTAAATATTTACAATCGTCCCATAGATCCTATAGGAATAGGAAATACAATTTACAAATTGTGTTTTTTTCAGTTTGGCTATGCTACTGGTGATTGAACATGTGTGGAGATGAAAACAGGAAAAGTCGACAAAGCTGTTCGGGAATCTATCAACGGCACCAAAAAAAATGCTCTTTGAAGAGTTGTCGCTGGAGTTCTTTGTTTCCCCAATTTTAATTGAGCAATAAAAAAAGGCCTGGTTGCGTAGGGTTTATACGGGATTATACTACCCAGCTATGTGGGGAGTATAAAAAACCACTATAAGGATCCCTATGAAACAACCTGTATTTCATGGAAAGTATCCGATGTTTTTTTTTTCGTGGCTCAATTAAAAAAGGCCAGACTTTGGGGAAGCGGAGCCTGAATTTTATTTAAGCAAAATTTGTAACATCCCTTCTCCCAAGAAATATTGCCCAAACATATGGGATGATGTCTTTTTTGTTCTAGTACCCAGATGCTTTTATGATTTACCTCTACATGAAAGGTCAAAAATGGCCATTCAAGGGAGAAATGGCTGGTTAAATATTCCCGTCCCATGGTGCATTTGGGGTATGCATGAAATAGTTCCGTAAATAAGGCTACAGCGACCGTTGATGGTTTAGAAATCCCAAGGCCAACCTCCTGGGATGTATAAAAAACCCTGCAAATAGTGGTAGATAAACTACCAACCTCAACCGGTTTAGCCGGATGTCCTGAACCATCAACAGCCATGTCCTGTGTTTTTTTGGTGGAGGTTTTAGTGAGCGGAACCGCGATCCTAAGATTCACAAAACGAGTTCCTTGTTTTATTTACCAATAGGATCCATGGGACTTTTTATATTTACCTGCATTAGGTCAATGTTGATGGTAAATTAGTAGAGTAAATATACCGTTCGTCCCATGGATCCTATCCGATGAAGTCTAGCCATACCTGAGTGCTGTTTTTCAAAGAGCTATTCTGGGATGTGACTAGTCATAGTCTTTTGTTGTTTGGAAAGGTTTTCGATGTGGAATTGTGGCAAATTTTGAGATTGGAGGTTAACTCCATTGTAGTTCACCATATCCTGCTTGGTATCTCTGTTCATCATCACTCTTCCAACATCCTAGTAGTTGTGGTATAGATCATTGAAATCTCAAAAGTGGATGCCGCAATTGCCATACTTTCAAAAAGTTTTCATTTTCCAAAATGTTGATTTTTAGCACCAATATCTTAGATATACAACATGTTTGTTTGTCATTAAAAGGCATCCCCTTCAGTTGTTTTTTCACTAAAGGGTCGTGACGTAGTTTCAAGTCATACTTCCTTTTGACACTGTTTGGTCGTCGAGCATCCTAGACCTTCTCACTGCCCATCACGACCTTCCTCGGTCTACTTGGGGTCCGGCATCCTTGACACAAAGTCGCGCCCGTAATGGAAGAAGAGGGATTCGGAAGGTGTTCAGAAAGGTACGTCACATGGTTGTGTTGCAAAATGACTCATGACTCCTCAAAACCCGTCAAAGTGTCCATTGTCAAAGGGACGGAACCCCAAATTGAAATTTTAGGGGAACTCCCTTCAAAAAAATGAGAAATATACCAACAAATTACTGTGATTCAACATCATTCAGCCCCAAGAATGGACCCATCCGTTTGATATATCACAAAAATGGCATGTCGGATGTGATGTGTTATGTGCTGTATATGTTTTCAGATTATCATACATATATATATATATAGTTGTGCATTTCTACATAAATACTATTTGATATCCCAAATACTCAATGTATGGTCTATTTACCTCCATTTGGGTAGTTTAGGGGTAAATGTAGGTATATACACCAGCCCCAATGAACGTTTGGGTAAGTGAATCTGATTTGTTTGTGTGCATCATAAGTGATGCAAGTCACGTGAAAAAAAAAGTAAACTCGAACCTTCTGGAAAACCACAGTCCAGCATGGACAATTGATATAAGGGATGAGGATCTCTTGTCATTATGTGGATTGTTCGGATGTAATACAGACACTCTACTCTACCAGTGAAATAAAATCAATTGATATACATGATACATTAGGTATATACTATATATGATATATTTCATGTTTTGCACATGTACCTTAGTTTTAGTTCCACTGTATATATCTTTATATATATATATATACGTAAACATATATTATAGTCATCCACTGGAAACAAGCGGGTTTGGTATACACTTGAATGTCGAATATTCTCCCCATCAATGTTTCCACATCACAGCATCCTCACATGAATCTCGTGGCATCCTCCTGGGGTGCTCTGAATGGTATGCAACGCTTCACTCTCACTTCGAATCCTTACCTTGAAAATACCATCCCTGAAACTAACATAGCCCCTGAAGATAGTGGTTTCCAATAGGAATCTCCGAGATTCCAGGGGTCTATTTTCAGGGGTAAACTCGCTGTTAGTTTCAAGGAGGGCATCCCGAAAATGGGTCAAAATGGGTCATGTTTAAGTGGGAAAGTAGTGGATATTTGAGAGAGGTGATCCATATCTACTTTTCTTGGCTGACACTTGACACCCCGAAAAGATAGACATCAAGATTGGTGAATAACGAAGGTTCCATACAAGGTGGGCCCCTACAAGTACCCCAGCTATAAATGGAGTTATAACCTCTATACATGGCCCTAAAAATGTGTAACTGGGGTTTATAACCCTACTTATAGGGGTTATAACCCCACTTATAGCTGGTAGGCATATCAATTTCACTCAGGATTTTCTTCAATCAGTGGCTTATCTCATGGAAATTTCAGGTTACACCTGCCAAAAGTCCGCCCCAAGATACAAGATAAACATGATTTTCCTTATAGGCCGTATTTCAACCCTTATTTTCCTGGGGGGAAGTGGGCATCGGGGGAAAGGTACCCTTACATTCCAATGATTAGTGCTTCTCATATAGCTGATCCAGTAACACTACCGTCAACTTGAGGCCTGGCATGCCTGCCACCCCAACGACTTTGCAGAGCAGTGTCATCGACTTCCGCAACAGGTATATCGGGTTTGTTTGATTAGTTTTCGGAGGGGCTAGGTGTTCCATCTGGGATGATGCGATGGTGGATCTACAGATCCAAAAAGGTTGCTACGTGGTGGTTTCATTTTCATTTTTTTTGAATGTTTATCCCGATCCCTGGGGAAATGATGGGAAATGATCCAACTTGACGAGCATATTTCACAACCGGGTTGAAACCATCACCTATATAGTGGTTGTTTGATTTTTTTTCACAGGGGATGATGCTACCCTGGAGCAGATTTGCCATTACATGATGCCCCGAATGAATCCGGGTGAATGACGTCTCAGCCGCTAAATGTCATTGCAACAGTTCCTTTTTGAGGGTGAAGGTAGTACGTCGATGATAGGAACAGGTACTTGGACCATGACTTGGAGTCCTGAGAGGCTGCCTCTTGTGGTGTCCAAGTGCCAAAGCTCAGCGTGCTGCTGGCAGCATGCTGCAAACAGGCCTCCAGAGTGGACGGAGGGAGTAAGTGAGGGCGAATGTGAAAACGTGAGGCGATGTCAGGGGACGGAATTTCCATAAAGAGCTGGATTTTGACAGGAAAGAACTTCTTAAAGTCTAAAAACTGATCAACTTCAGATTTGAAAACATCTATTGATATGGCATGTTGGAAAGATGGAAAGATAGTTGGAAACAAGAACATGTTGAGTGCCATTTTCGGTTGGTAAAACATGCTAACCAAAAAAAACATGGAACATGGTGTTTTCATGGCAAATTTTTGGTTACATTATGGCTAGTCAACCTACCTCCCCTAACGTACCCCTCCCCTCCCCAGAAATAAGGCCTTATTAAGGGAAACCAACGCAGGCTTAATAAGCCCTTGGGGGGGGAGGGTTAGTTAGGGGGGTGGTTTTTGACCAGTCACGAGTATAGGAACTCTTTCGAAAGTTCACAGATTGAGGTCCAAGAGCTTGGCTTATTGTTGGATGACGATGCAATCTCAAGTGTGGGTTATTTCTTGTAGAGATTGATCTTTGTTCCAAAAAAACAACATGTGAGCAGTGATCAAAACCCTGGTCATTTGCTGTAGATAGGTCATGATACTACCCAATTATGTGGTGATAAAATAAACCATCATAAGGATTCCTTATTAAACAAAAAGTAAAATGGAAAGAAAGAGGGCTTTTTTCGTGGCGCATGTGCATGTGGTGAATTCATGTGTCTTCCCGGGGACTTCACCTATGTCAAGGTGACAGCTTATCACAACGTTTACGGCTCCTTGTAGGTTGCCCACTGAACATATTTTTTTCGCTCATGACACTTTTGACCATGGCAACGATGTCACTAAATGGATAGCTCTGCCAACATTGGCTCTAGTTTAGCCATTTTCATGCAATTGTTAGCGTTTGGCAGGCATAGGCATTTACAACTAAGTGTTTTAGAACCAAAAATCAACAAGCGTTTGTTTATTTGAACTTTGTGTAATCAATGAGTAGATTTTTCAGCTCAGTAATTCAACTGGCCCCAAAGCAACAGTGCGATGGCACGCTATGGCAATTGTTTGCTGGAATTGCAGCTAAAGTGAACTTTGCATGAACCCCCTTCCTCCCCACCTTTTTTTGCGATGTGAGGCCCGCTCTGTCGCCCTTCGATCAGTGACTTGGCAACAGATGGAGTGGAATCGCTTTGTTGTTAAGGTCCTTTTCTTCGGAGAGAGAGAGCAGGACTCCGCGTAGGAGTAAATTTTGCAGAAAACGCATAATACAACTAGAAACAAATAGTGTTCTGAGTCAATCTCTTTTTCAGTTTTCACTTCTCTCGCAGGAAGTTGCCCTTTTTGACCGGCCACTTGTTGAAACCACTTTTTATTGCAACACTTCCAATGATATTCACCACCTATGGAAAGGATTTTTACCTGACTTGCCGAGTCTGTGATGAGTGCTGCTCTCACGCTGGCCAATGGCGTGGAGGAAGCGTTTCTCGGGCTTTAAACCGATGTTTTTTGTAGCGAAGTTGGATCGGGTCTTTGTTTGTGGCGTTTTTGTTAGCAGCCGTGCTCTGTTTTTGTACCTGATATGGGAAATGATCCAATTATTTGCATTTGCAAAAAAGAGCATATTTTTTTAAGGAAGTGGATGACCACACACAGAAGGATCAAGGCCCGTTCAAATGTGTGATTTTTTATTGGAAAAGAACAATGAAACAAACAGTTTTTGGTTCAAATCAGAGTTGTTTTGAGAGATTTTTTTTAATGGTATTGAAAGAAGTAAGGGTGGATACAGAGGTATGTGACAGGAAGTCGTTGTTGTTGTTGTTGTTGTTGTGGTGGTTTGGTTTGGTCTATTTGCTATTTTTCCCTGTAATTCTAGTGGAAATACCACATGAACTACAGTTCAGCCTGTACATGTTGTAGCACAACAAGCATCTGAGCACCTGGATATTTATCTTGAGAAGGTGCCTGTCCTGTATATTAAGTGTATATTCTTCCACTTCAAAATGGAGTGACATGAGGCCCCTACAAATGGCCGAAAATACATGGATTTACTTGGGGTTATTTCACCTTACTTATAAGTTATTTCACCCATTTATGAACATTTCCAACTGGATCCGAAACGCCCACCTTGTATAGATTCTATGAGATGATATGAGATGTACTGTCCCAGACACTCCAGGGGCCTGGTTTATTTACACTTTTCCAGCATTTTTTCCAGCCGTTGTACGGTTTAAATCAAGCAGTGACTTTGAGAGTTTGGGCCTGTATTTTTGGCCATTGCTTTTTATGACAGATTGATTCATCCTCATGTGATTTGTGCCTCAGGTTCTGGCGTGAAATCATGAATGGTTGCGGGGAAACCTATGAAAAACATGTGGTCGGTTGGTGGGGATATGTTGTATACATGTTGATGTTTCAGAAATCAGGTGCGCTGAAAACCCGTTGACTGTGGAGACCATGTTTGATAAGAAACGTTTTATAGATACCAGGTGGTGCATCATTTCCTTTGCCAAACGTTTGCTTCTGGCTGTTTCACAATTCTTAAGGATTGGTGGCTTTAAGTGTTTTTTTTGGTGCTGCCGTGGAACCACCCAAAAACACAGGGGTAGTTGAAAACTCTACAAAAAAATGACGGTTTTTGATTTATGAAGGAATATATTAATTTTTTGATATTTATTATATACATCCTACCCTTGATGTCCAAGACCAGATAAGAAATATAGTTCCTAAGAATTGTTCATGTACTAAAACGCTTACTAGCTCAACGCTGGTCTTTTGCCAAAGACCATGTACTTTTGGACTCCCAGTGTATAAAGTTTGATGAATACTGATCAGTGCGGGTGCCCCGTGGCTTCCAATCTCAAATTACAATCCATGACTTGCTAGACTAATCCTACTTAGGGGACTTACTAACCATGGTCATTAGGCCACTTACTAGCTGGGATGATCCTCCAGTTATATAAAAGTATGTAAAAAGTGTGTTGCTGCATCGAAGATTCAGCCGGATTTTTCAGGAAGCAAACCGTGAGTCAGGGTTTGGATTTGATCTTTGTTCCACAAGGTTTGAGGTGGTTCATGTTTAAAGATTAACTGTCTAAAATGCAAACAAATGCGAGATGTTCAGCAATGTGCCCGACAAGCATTCGACATTTCCAAAGGGTTTTGGGGTAACACTAGTTTGGGGTGACGGTCTTATTCGAGGATCAATCTTATCTGAAGGAAACAAGCAACAAAAGGACTTGTTGACAATATGTTAGTGATTAAATCTAGTCTTTAAGGATCCAGATGACATATCCTAAGAGAGGATTTCCCTTTTTATCCTATTCTGGGGATGGGATTGAGACCATTGATCCGAGTCTAGGGAGGGGTCTGGATTCTTGGGGTTTACGTACTACCACCCCGGTCCCATTGTTGGAGCTGGCAACAAAAAAAAATGTGACAACACAAGAACATTATGTTTGGAGATTTCGTTTGTGGAATTCGCCCGAAATTACCTTATACATCCAAAACGACATGGGCTGAGAATCTACAAATGTCATTGAGTACCTGATTATGCCAAGATGTTGCATCCATGTCAAGGCAATGAATTGATTATGGCAGCCAACAAACGGGGCATCTCAAGCGCGCTTGCAACGTGGTTGCAGCGGGTTGATTCCACCGTTGTTTTTCGAATGGTTTCAGTAGCGGTGCTATGTAATCTTGATATTTAATTTTGGTGTGTTTTTTAGTACTGTAATAGATGATCATTGTTCAAAATAGCTGGCATGCAGTGGCTCTACGTTACATGGTCTAAACAAACAAGTTGAAGCTCTTTTGACATAGGTGGTATGGTCTTGGTTCTACTACCTGCTTGCGGTCGAAAAACACGTAAAAAGGGATTCCGGAAAAAACAAAAAGCAAGCAAGTAGACAGAAAAAAGGCAACAACAAGAAATGTGTGTTCAAACCCCCTGTTGTGAAGTTACCTACCCTGAGATACTGGGAGCCATCATGGTCGTTTCTACTAAATGAGGAGCTATTTGGAACCCCAGAATTTCTCAAAATCACAGGGTAGTTCAGCTACAAGAGGCAGACCTTACAAACCTATCGAATCCGTAAGTTTAGACCTTGGCCATGTGCAGATTTGTGTTAATTCTCCACTAAAAAGTGCTTCACTGTACTGACGGAACCATTGAGTTTAGCCATGTCTTTGATCTTCCTCAGGTGGTTTCAAGCATTTTTAAGTGTTTCCCCTAGTTGGGGCGGGAAATGATCTGATTTGACTATAGTATACCGCTTTGTTTTAAACTGGGTGTCTCAACCACCAACTAGTTCCTCGTTTTTATATTTATTTTGATTTGTTTCGGGTGAGTTTTACTTTATGGAATAAAGAAATCGTATCACCCTTTGTCGAATATGTGTGAAACTGGTTCCAACCATCGGACAAGCAGATCCAGCAGATCCAAGCCATTTATTGTGGTTAAATGTTGACATCGTATAAAGAGTTCGAAGGTATCTTGCAGGTTGAACAAGCAAGTCTATGTTATTGTTCAAGCTAGGAGGTAACGTGCCCTCTACTATTCTGTCTTTCACTCTCTGTTTAATTCTTTCCTCCCAAAATGCTGTACAACAAACACATGGTTTTCATCGTTGCAGATCTTTGCTGGAGATAAGAGCCCAATATCTTTTGAAAAAACTGCCTTTGAAACAAATGTCAAACAACAGTTGCATCTTGAATCTAGATACATACAGATGTTATGTATATATCTATATATATGTATTTATTTTATCATTATATCATACAGCTGATACCTTCACAATATGATGTATTCTTATTGTCCCATCTATAGTAATATTTCATGTGGTGGGTCTGCAATGCACCTATACTGCACCTATACAAGGTGGGCTCCTACCAGTTATAAATGGGTTATCACCCCTTTAAGTAGGGTTATAACCCCAGTTACCCATTTATAATATCATTTATAGGGGCCCCATAACC
>Ga0126337_10000131_pt1 | contig 28818 bp, 16 predicted proteins | sample DipCmetagenome_FD_92527 | JGI IMG/M metagenome (GOLD analysis project Ga0126337, IMG submission 92527) | Coral microbial communities from La Bocana,Puerto Morelos, Mexico - Diploria C A metagenome | ecosystem: Host-associated > Invertebrates > Cnidaria > Coral | place: La Bocana,Puerto Morelos...
GTTAAAATTTTACCAGGTTCAAGCAGAACTAGTGACATTGTTCGAGTGTTGAAAATGTTGCAAGTTCCAGGAACTCTTGTACAGTACAAAATAAATGATGACTCTGCATTCCCGACTATGACGATATTTTTCTTCTCCTTCCAGACTTCACCAACAGTCAAGTCCTGCCTGTGTTCTCTTGGAAGAGCAAATGTAGTTCCTTCAAATTTGCAATTTCTCTGGGCAGGAGATTCGTTTGGATCTAATTTAAATCTTTTGCTTGCAACAGCTTGTTCCCAAAAGTAATCTGTATCCCCCCTGTTGGGAAAATAAAACAAAGAAAAAGAAAACGATTATTACCTTGATTGAAGTCCTTCATTCAGGTTTTGGGTCCTGATTTGGAATAGTAGGGTGTATGCAGTTAGGATCCTGAAGAATGTATAGGATTCTTGAAAAGAAGTCCAACAGAATCCTAAACAAGATTCACCAGGATCCTACTAGATCTTGTGCAGGATCTTATAGAATACTAGATGTTGCAGGATCTTTAGGTTACATTATCCCTTCAAGGGACAATTTCTTTGCAAAAAATATATATATTTCAAGCCAAACTATCAAAAGCTAGCCCATAACAAACAGGAGTGGAAGACCAGCAGTAAGCAAATAAGAACTAACATGGCTTTGTAGAATAGAGCAGTTTTCAACTGAGTGTTGTAAAACCAAAACCAAACCAAGAAAATGTTTTAATGTTGTTACATGTATTTACATCTATAGTGGTCAATGTGCTTAGCTACACCTAGCTAGTTAGCAGGCAAGCCACTCAAACCGAAAGAAACAAATAGATGAACTACATGTAAACATAATAGGCTTAACTGGCAGGAGGCAGACCAGCTGGTTACTTAAAAGCATGACTAAGCAGTTGAACTGGGGTCTACGAATAACAACTCTAGCTTAGTGGTCAGAGCTTTTACAAAAACAGGATGACAAAAGATGATGTGTGAGCTTTAGAGTTGAATACATGTACCGACCAGACATCAACTTGTGGTCCTTGTCTTCCATGGGAATGTACCCAGGTTCTTTTAAACCCTGTGCTTGGTATTAAGGTCCTTTTGGATTTGTTTTTCCTGGATCCTTTGTTCCTGAAGGCATTCTCTGGATCATTAACTCCAATGGCCAGCAGTGCTTCACGGGCGGCCAACTGTTCTGCTTGTTTTTTGGTGGTGCATGGTACATTGGATGATACAGTCTTCTCGCCAAAATGAACAAAACTGACAAAACCAGATCCTTGGAAATGAAATATGAAAACTGACAGTGTTAAGAACTCAGTTATACTCTTTTATAATCCAAAAAGCAGAGATTTTGGCAATAAGCGAAACAACATTATTATTACAGTGGTATGCATGTCCTAACACCCTCATGAGCAAGTCGAGTCTCTCAGGCTAGAACAAATAATTATTACAAAAAAATAGTAAATCTAAAATGAAGTTGAGTAATTTACCATCCCATGATGTTGAGTATGTAGGTGGTTTGTTTCCTCTCTGCTGACAGTTCTCCTGAAAAAGATTCTTGTAGGACAATGTGACATCAAACTTTTCAGGAGTTGCGGCAAGGATCTGTTTTCCTATTGGTCCATCAGTTTTAAGTAACAAAGAGTTCCCCTCTGATCCTTGCTCTGAATTTAATTGTTTGATGGCTACTGATGCTGCATTCTGTTGGGCTAGTTTTTTGTTGGATGAGACCCCTTCGCTCTTAAATTGCTGTCCATCAAAGGTCACAGTGCAGACAAAACCAGTGCCCTCGAGTGTAGTCTCATATTTGGGGAGAGCTAGTCCCATTTTCTGTGCTCTTTCTTGGAGGACGTTCTTAAATGATAAAAAAACATTCCTAGCTGTTGTAACTGGAGTTGAGGTATCAGGAAGAAGTGTTCCAACAACTTCTGGTACAGGAGAAACAGTTGGAACCTGAGCCAGATCTGGAGGAGGCATTGGTTCTGTGTCTTCTTGTGATTCAGCTGCTACTGCTGCTGATAGAGGATTCAAGTTTGGACCATCAGACCAGTCATTAGTAGCCAAAAGCAGCTGTTTCTGGTCATCTTGTGGTGCAGTAGCCTCACCTGTATCAAGCAGCCCTAACTCGCGCAAAGCCACTTTGGCCGCATTTTTTTCTGCTTGTTTCTTGTTACTAAATTCAGCTTCACTTGTAAAAGTCCGCCCCAAAACGGTCAAATTAGCTACGAAAACTGGACTGCAGCCTTGCACCCTTTGCACACAGCTGTAATGAGGAAGCTGAACCTTAGCTTTTTGGCAGTGAATTTGCAAAAGACTTTTGTAATTGGCGTCCGCCATTGCAATTCAAACTAACTCATGAAATTAAGCCAGGGATTCAGTGCTAACACTCAAGCCTAACAAATCGACAAGGGGGGGCATTTTCTGACTTATTCTCAAAAGTATGCACCTTCTCTGCTCAAAGAAAAACGGCATAGTTTTGCGGACGTCAAAGCATATACTAGTAGCCGCCATCTTTGTCTTAAAACCCATAAAGGATGATGGTTATCAAGAGTTTTGTTTCCAGCGGGGTATAGTGGGGGTAAACAGACGTTTCACTTTTATTTATAAACATTTTTGTTTGCGTTTTTAGTCTTTTTACTAATGCTAAAATTGATCCAGATTGTATCCTAAGGTTAAGTACTTCCAACAATGAGAGTAAAAAAGTTATTATGAGTTATTATTTTTTTTGAATTGTTATGAAGTTCCTTAGCCTTGGTATTCCACATGCAGAACCTCTGGATTTCGTCCATCTTCATCTCTTTTGCTCCTTCCAAGGAGAGCCTTTTCCAGCATGTTAATATCCCCTCCCTCGTCCTTGCCGACGAAACTCAGAACATCATTGTGCCAGCACGTGACGATCATTCCTTCTGCTGCAGAATTCTCCGTAACATTAAAATCTGCAGAGGATGTCGCAATCCAAACGGGGCCGTACTCGGAGATAATCTGAGTAGCTTTGGCTGCTGCATCCTCTTTGCTAGACGCACCTTCCATGAGAATCACACAAGTCCCGTGTCGAAATACAACCCAGGGTTTACCTTGTCTTCCGGAAGTATTTTGGATTATTTTACGCCATGTATCTGTGATCTGCTCTCGTACCACCACCATGTCGGCAGTCGGGCACCCTCGATCGGCACTGACCTAAGATACTCTCAGGCCCTCCCCGAAAGAGAAATTACTACTCGATCAGCGGTATTGCGTGCGGGCTACGTAATAAACAATCAAGATGGCGGCCACCTCCGATTTACAAGTGGTTCCGCCTCCGAGGTTAGAACACTATGTAATGACCGAAAAACTAGGCCAAGGAACTTATGCAACTGTGTACAAGGCATTTAAAAAGGTAAAGGCCTAAACACTTCAAGGTTTTCTGGAACACTTCTTGACTGTAGAGACTGGAGTCCCTTGAGATTTCTTGCACTCGTTCCGGTTTTTCCTGCTAGAAATTCGACTTTTTAATTAAGCTTGCTTGCATCCTTTAGAAAGTAGGACAAATATTCCTACAATATTAGGGGGGAATCAAATTAACCTAAGCAAACTTGGTGTAAGCTTTGATGAAATGAATCACGCATTATGTTATCTGCCTGTTTGCAGATGAACGTTGAAGTTGTTGAAAGTGAAAGCAGTTACCGGGCTCCAAACAACACATGAAACAAATAACTTCGAATTGCGCGTCTATTACTTACAGCGATGTTAAATTCTCTATCACTGAATTATGAGGGCTTAGGAAGCCACTGAAGCATAAATTTATAATCCTTTGCAATGTGTTTATTATATACCTGCCAACTTTTTCTGAGTCAAAGGCGTGAGATTTTTAACTGGAGAGTACCAGGATTTCCGAAGATGACATGAACATATCCGACGTTTTACGAAGACTTCTGAAGGTGTCCGAAGACGTTGCGAACAATTCTGAAGATCTAAAGGAAATGATTCAGTGCTCCGCTTTTAAATCTAGTGTTATGGAAATTTGAGATTTCGGGTAAGTGCCGTCCGGTACTCATTTACTTTTTCAATTACATGGAGTTTTCGTTCCTCGGATTGGTGTAAGTTTACATCTTTTAGGAAAGTGTTTCAATTCAAGCTGTTATGGCTCACATTTTTCATCCAGGCGTGAGAATTTAGTCCGTAAGCGTGAGTTGGCGTGAGAATGAAGTTTTCAGCTTGCAGGTGTGAAACTCACGCCTAAGGTGTGAGAGTTGGCAGGTATATCATTATATGGCACTTACATACATATAATCCTGTGCAAGTGGGAATTTGTTATGAAGGTTACTTGCTTGGATTTTTAATTCAAGGTCACACCAATCAGTATTTGGACTAATCTCTCTCAGGCTAACTACAAACCATTCAGTTAAGACTGAATGAATTATTTAATTACTTTGTTTGCATTGGTTGTAACAGAGCAGTATTCACATAGTTGATGTTATCATGTATTTTTAATATCACCAATTTTCTTTTACATATTTTTGATTAGGTATCATGGGACTGTGCATTTGAAAAATCTAGGTGTATGGCTGTCAAACCTACTTTGCTAGAGCTCTGTTAATGAGATTAATTTAATTTAATAATACTTATAGTTGTACTTTGGTCTAGAAGCCCCTAGTAATGATTATAAATAAACTGATTGGAATCTAAGTCCAGCGGAATCTTGCCTTATGAGTTGATCACTTTTAAAATAATGTGAACACCTTATTACAGCTGTATTTTGTATGCTACAAGCAAACTTAAATCATTTTTTTTTACCTGAAAACATCTTTAATATGACTTTGAACATTTTTCCAATTCACATAATAAGATAATTACAAGCAATAATTTATGAAAAATTGTGCTTATTTAACGTTGTACTGTACTGCAAATGAAAGTCAGCGGGGAGTCACCTGATATGCTGGAATCATAAGTTGACCCTACCCAATTATTACAACCAATTTTTATAGCCTGTCAGTAACATTATTGGGGTTCCATGTCCATATTTTTCTTCTATTTCTTACTTTAGGGTGACACCAGGGATGTGGTTGCAATCAAATGTATTCAAAAAAGTTCTCTAAGCAAGACAGCAACAGAGAATTTACTTACTGAGATTGAATTACTCAAGAAATTGGATCATGAACATATTGTCAAGTTAAAAGACTTTGAAGTAAGTGTGGTCATTCTTATTACATTGATTTTTCTCTATGTTAACCATTATTTTAGAAGAAAGCTGTTATATGTGGGATTCTTTGAGGCTGGGAAACATCTTTTTTGTATTCATGGGAATGCCCCGCCTTTTAGCCAATTATATTTATTGTAAAGAAGAGAATAAGCAAACAGTACCTTCAATTGTCTACAGAAGGAAAGGTAACTGTCTTTGAATTAAAGAAATTATATGGATTAAATGAACCCTTGATAGGAGATACATAGGATGGCGTCATTTGACTACAATAACCAGAAGCTTTCATTTTTTTTTACTTATGCTGTGTTGATTAGATAAATATTGTGTTAAACCCCATTTGGTTCAAATTTTGATCAGTAATGTTGTTATGCTTGGTTGTATCGCTGAATAAACGAGAACACGTTGGCGGCTGTATTGACTATTTTTATTATCCTACAAGAACACGAGTTCATCCGGGAACTCGAGAACACATGACGTAACATAAAGCGAGTAACGCAACAGTAACGTAACAATGTCACTTCTTATGATTGAGTGTAGAAAATACTTAGGGACCAGGCAGGACAGCATAAAACCATTACATTTCCAAAGAGTAATCATTTACCTTCTTATTCTTGGTTTTCATGTGATGTCACCGTGTTCCAAAACAAAAAATATTAATCCTTCTGTGGTTTAATCAGACATAAGACCCTCTAACTGACTTGATGTTTTGCAACATTTACGCCAGACAGGGTTTCTCATTTTGTATGTTTGAATTTTCAAGTTTGTGTGTTGCATGAAATGGTGGCCCGATATGGCTCTCAAGTAGGCTAAAAGGATGAGTTATTGCTCAGGTTTTTACCAACTAAACATTTTCTTCCTCTATAAGAAGTATTATTTACAATGTGTCGGAGCTCCTTATTAAAAACTTTTCGTTTCAACGGCAAAACTCAATGACAGATGTTCCACTTACTTTATGGCTGCCATGTTGGCGCCCATGTTGGTGGGCACCACCATAGCGTCTCCATGCATAGCTCTTTAAATTTGGGTGAAACACTTTTCCAAAAAGCTTGCGAATGAATCACCACACAGATCTAAATCTTGGCAAAGTTGTTAGATATCAATTATCTTTCTTATCCCAGTTTCTTGAATTCATTTATTGAATGGTTACAATTTTTATCTCTGATGGCGTGACACTGCAAACCAGCCATATCTTAGGTGGGTTGACAACTTGGCATATCTTCTTGATATACCTCAAATTTTCAGATGTTCATGCAACTGTCAACAACAAAAATTCAAATTTTACATTTGGGATCCATAAGGGGTTAGCAGTACATGTACTTTAAGGTCAATGAACATTTTCAGATTAATGATTTAATTCTTGGTGTTTGTTTTTATCTAGTGGAATGACCAATATATTTTCCTAATAATGGAGTACTGCAGTGGAGGAGACCTATCTAGGTTCATTCACAGTAGAAGAGTTCTGCCTGAAGATATTGCTAGAAGATTTTTACGACAGTTGGGTATGGTATCATGTAAAACAACATGAAACAAAATATGATTTACAATTATTATGACAAACTAACTGAAGATCTGTAAAAATACATGTACCTGTAATACATATATAACACATGGAATGATGTGAAGTATCGCAGAAATCTAGATCAGAGGTGGCAGTAAGTTGTTAAAAATAACAGGATTTCATGTTGACTTTCATTGAGGTATAAAAATCAGTTGAATTTTCCTTGCTGTGAAAAGAGGTATTATTACTATAACATCTGGCTAAAATGCCAGAACATTTAAAGTTGGCAGTTTAGGGAACTCATTATCCAGCCACCTGGGTGAAGAAAGAATAAGGGCAACACTAGATGTTACCTAAAATGCACTGCAAAGAGTTAGACGGTAAATGTTTGCTTACACTTCTGTATAGTGATGATTTTGAGGTAAGCAGTACCTTTTGTAAAATGTTTTCAGCCACAGTTTATGCCTAAGATTTAGTTTTTTTTTTCAGCTCTTGCTCTTCATTTTTTGCACGTAAACAACATTGCTCATATGGATCTCAAACCACAGAATTTGCTGCTGTCAGCCAGACAAAATCCTATACTAAAACTGGCAGGTATAATTATAGTTTGCAATCATTTGTGTTTTCAGTTTCAATATTACATGGGTCTTGTAACACAAGTAATTTAATTTTAAATTATTTAACATTGATATTTATTTAATTAATATTTACATTCATTTCATATGTATTTATTCATTCATTCATTCACTTATTTCTTTACTTATTTATATAGGTATTTATTTATGGCACAGGCATCAAGGTTTAGATAAAAAACTCTTTTAATTGTTATAGATGATTTAACATCGATATTTGCATGTATAATTCTATTAACAATCATTTATTATGTGCATATATATTTATTTACTTTGCTTATTTATTTCACTTATGTCCAGGATTGAATGCAAGTATTGTTCAATTAGTACTTCATATTTGGTAGGGTTATCTGACATTTTCATATTATTTCATATTTGACAGAATTGTGTGTGTTTTGGTGTTTTTTTACCAACGAGGACACTTTGTGATGCTTATCATAAGGAATTTGAATCTCATTAGCGTTCAATCCTGGACATATCTGATTTATTTGAAGCATGCCATCAAAGATTGGAAATGAAGCCCCTTTCATTTGAAAGGGGCTTCATTTTAGAGGAACATATTTACAAACGTTATAGTGCGCTTGTATTCAATAGATATATGCCCCATTTTTGAGCTCTTTTTTTATTTCTGAAACAGATTTTGGGTTTGCACAGTACTTACACAGTGAAGAGGAGACAAAAACAATAAGAGGGTCCCCTCTATACATGGTAATAACAGAGAAGACCAGTGATTGGGAGAATAGGCCATCTTTCATCAAGAGGTGGCATCAAGGACTAGAGAATAAACCACTGAGAGCAATATACCTTAATTTACTATTTTTAAGAAAAAAATTGCTCAGTTATAGTACTTGTGTTGTAGAAACAGTGTTATTAACTTTTTGGCAAGAGTAACTCAGAAAATTTGAAACACTGTTTTGTAAAGGTCGTTTTTCACCCAGATTGGTTGGAACATGTGAACACTGACGTGGATATGTGGAGAAATTTTTCGTTGAATTTGAGGTCATTCGACAACTTATTTACCAAAACTTTTCAAGTTGTAAGGGTTACCTTGCTACAACAGTGAAGATACTTTGTATGGTAAATTGCTCATGCTTATTGACTATGATGGTAAACACACAGAAAGATGTGATCTGTAATCCCTGTTATGATTAAAATTAATAAACACAAATCTACAAAGTTGTTAAGACAGTCAGTGTAACTTACTGTTCTTCAGCCAAATTATTCACTTTTTAAACTAAAGCTTCAACAGATAATGTAATGCTTACATACACTATGATATTAATTTTATTAGGCACCAGAGATGATCTGTTCTATGAAATATGACGCTAGAGTAGACTTATGGTCTGTAGGAGTAATTCTGTATGGTAAGTTACTCATAAATTCCATCAATGGCCATAGTACCTGCTTAGCTTACTGAGTGCAGATTCATATGTTGTAGTTAGTATCAGCATCCATGAACTTCATGTCAATTTAACCTAGTTCTTCATTTTCTTAACAACAGATGCATGAAATTAGTTTCCCTGCAAATTAATATGATGACTAAGACTTCCTTTTCATGTATCAAAATCAGTATCACATTTATATTTTACTTTCACAGTCAGTGCAAGGTAAACTGTTTTAAATTCTACAGCAAAACTTCTTTTGTTCTTTCAGAGGCACTTTTTGGTATGGCACCATTTGCCTCAGGATCTTTTGCTGAACTTGAGAAGAAGATACGATCTTCAGACCCAATTACAGTAAGATTTTCTTGGCATCAATAGAGTATCCAACTTGTATTGATGTTTAAGGTTGCTCTAAGGTTAATCATTTAATAATATAGTATTACACATACTAGTGGTATATTTAAAAAGCTGGTTTTCCTCTATGTTCTTACTCCCAGTTTACTCAGGCCTATCAAATTAATATAATCAGCAATGAACTAATAGTAGCCTGGGAAGAAAGAAAGGAAGGAAGGAAGAGTTTAATTTTTTTTTAAAGTTCTGTCTTCCCCCTCATTAATTTAACCAGTCAGATTGATTTCCCTGTATAACAAGTGCCTAGTGAATTAAATTAGTTTTAACCAGTCTGCTAAATTTTGTAGAACTTTACTGAAGGAAAATTCATTGCAAGGTTTGCTTTTTGTGGTTGTGCTGACATCAGACATAAAATATCAGAAAACCGTAACATCTTCCTTTGAACGTGTGCAAATTACTAAGCTTTCATCCTTAGGGTGCATGCAGTCATAATACCACAGGGACCCACCTTAAAATAATTATTTTTCAATGTTAATTCATTGTAAGTAATACATGTCTAGGTAAGCAAGTTACTTGTCATTTGTTAAAGGTGTGTCACTTTTAATAATAAATATTTGAGGTAAAAATTTTTTGGATGATGACGCCAGCAAGGAGGCCAAGCTGATCATGGCAGCTAAATGCTGGGATCATCCCTTCTCCTCACATAATCAGGAAGCCTCTTAGACACCAAACCACATGACCAAATCCTCTAACATGACCTGCATGACCAAATCTTCTGTTCTCTCAAATTATTGTCCTGGATAGGGTTGGAAATCCTTGAAGCATCTGGTACATTTTTTCTTATTTTGGTTGATTTGGGGGGATTTAGGTTTTACTTAAATTTGTATAGATGTTAGAAATCAGGTAGGAGGTTGTCGACAAGAGGTATACAGGATTTGCATTTCCTAAGTTGAATCTAGATTATCAAAGTTACCATGTTAAATAGTAATTTCTTGTGTATCCCTCATCAGCTCCCTGCTGGATCCAAGGTGTCCCCAGACTGTCAGGATCTTCTCTTGGCACTACTTCAGAGGGACCCTTTGGCCAGAATATCCTTTGAAGACTTCTTTGCTCACCCTTTTCTTGATCTGGAACACATCCCATCACCACTATGTTTAGAGAAAGCAGTGAGTAATGATATATAAATTAGTCCTTTGTTTGATTGTCTTTTAACCATAGAGTTAAAGGTCAAAAGTAACCTAAGAAAGGTCTGTAGGGGTACTTTCGAAAGTTCAAATTCAAGCTTATTTGAATGCCTGTGATCTATATAAACTGTTTGGGAGTATAGTCGAGCCTCCAGTTGAGACCACATCTTTTAAGCGACCAGTAATACCAAAAGTTTCCAAGTTAACTCAATATATTTCGAAACTCTTCTAAGCAATCACTTCCCATAAACAACTGTGACCACTTTTAGAACTAATAGTTTGAAATTTTTGTTTGCATTGAACATCCCATAATCAATCACTTGACAGATGATAGAGCAGAAATTGGATAATAAGGTGTTGTAACATTTACTGGGTAGTGCAAGAGACTTTTGTGCATGAAGAGAACATTTAAAACATTGGGTAAGTCTCTGTAGTTACCTTATACTAACTGGGAAAAATTTTGGCCCAATATCATCTGAACACTCGTAAGCGACCACCTCCTACATGTATGAGCAACCCTAGTCGTGTTGGCCCTTATACATTATGTGAGCCAAACTGCAAGTATAGTAATGATTAGTAATCCAATCATTTTCAGTTCAGTTAGCTCTGTGAACTTGTTAGGTTTGAGCTGATTTGTGTTTGTGTTTCAAGTTTGATTGTTAGTAGTTCATTGTTTCATTTTGTTTGGTATTAACCAGATAAAGCTTGTGACAGAGGCCATAAAGATGGATGATGCCAATGAGCTAAAAGAAGCTGCTAAACTGTACTGTGAAGCCATGGCTTTCTTTTTACCAGCCATTGAGTGTAAGTTAATTGCTTCTGTTAGTAATTCCTGATCTGAGTTGTAACTGTTTTAACTAAACATTAATGAGATTGTTTGGTTTACAGATGAGAAAGATCCAGGAATGAAAACAAGATTAAGAGCGAGGGTAAGTTGTGTTTACAGCTAGAGTCACTAGCATGTCTCTTTATAAACTGGATTTTCTTAAATGCAAATGAAAGTTGATCAATCAGGATCTTGCATGAAAGAGATTTGAACTCTTAATTTCATTCTTAATTAGCAGAAGTATTCCCTTTTGGATTAGATTTTATTTGTTATGTTCCAGGCAAATCAGTACATGAACCGAGCTGAAGAACTAAAGCAGTGTTTTAAACTAAAATCACAAAGTAATCCAGATGAACTTTTAGCTCGCTATAGTAAGGATCATCCAGAGTTGAAAGAAGCACTTCATCTTGCAAATATTGCTGAAATCAGAGTAAGTTGCACATGAATTTGTAGTCCTTTCTTAATTAGCTTTTTTTCTGTTTAAGTAACTAACTTAGGCTTTCAATTTGGAATTTGAATTTTGTTTGACAAAATAATTGTTGAGAAAAGTGTATTGGTAATAAGAATAACACAAAAGGTTGTCTTCAGAGCAAGGTCTAAGATCTCCAAAGAGAATTTTTTCAAGAGGGTCAAAAAAGAGAGAGGATAATCTGCAATCTGATCTTGGGACTGTGGTTTGTTTCAGGATGAGCATGGGGCTTTTGATAGTGCACTGTCCCAGTACCAGGTTGCCTTGGAGGCCTTGTTACCAATATTATCAGGTAGCAGCCGTACTTTAATTAATAGTGGAGCTCTGGCAGCCAGGGCTGCTAAGGGGAGCACCATACTATAGGAAGAGAACCACATGCATGCATAGAAATAGAAACCCATGCAACTCTTTTTCATGGTCAACATGGCTAGCAGTATGGATTGCAGGTGTGTGCACATAACGACGATGACAGCATTATGCAACATGGTGGCTATACTCTAGCTAATACCAAGTCATGCAGCCTTAGTTTACAGTGTATATCTTTGATATTGGACATCCATGTTATGATCAATAATTGACCATAACATGGATGTCAATTATTAACACCTGTCAACCGGTATTATGTGACCACATTGTGCGCTCATCAAGGTCAAGTGTTTTCTTTTAAGTTGACAACTCACCAAGTACTGCTTTTCGATTGGATGGTGGGTTCATATCAGGTTAATTTGTTGTAATCAGGGTTGGGTTGTTCAGAAACCAAAGTATAACTTTTCTCTTCTATGCAAATGTTTTTCGTTGCTTTTGGGTCATGGTCTCCTGCGTAGTTTGAGATTGTTCAAGGCCAAACAATACAAACAGAGAACCTCACTCCAAAGTTGCAAAACTTAAATCAAAATTCTCACTTATCCTGTTTTAGCTTAATCAGGCTCGCAACCTAGCCCAGGAGCTCCACTTTAAGGCTTTGCTAAATGTATATATTAGAACCAAGTAAGTTATGTGATATAGTCAATTTGGTGAGCACCCATCCAGACCAAGGTCTAAAGGTTGACAATGCATGTATTTTAAGTCCCTCTTTATTCATTCATTCATTCATTTCTTTACATGGCATCACTCACAGATGCTGATATAAGGGGAAGTGGAATGTGAATAATTATTATAGCAGAAATAAAGGCAACACTGCCCTCTAATGGTAATATTTTTGGAGCTGAAATAGTGACAAAAATACATTATTCTTTAACAGCTACACCAGTCTAACTGTTTTCAATTAGGCTTCAATTATCAAACTGCAACATTGTGAGAGCACGCCCCATTGCAAACATAGAGATACCAGTCACAACCCTTGAAAAATCCTGGATCTGTCCCTGCTATCACTGCAGAGGTTGTGCCAATTTCACTACATGGTCCTACATGCTTAGCACCTGTGCTCTTGTGCATCCCAATGTTGTTTTTAGACCATTTTTGTTATATGCACCTTAATATGTTTCCTTAGCCTTTCTTTCTGTAGACATTCATCTACTAATTCCGCCCTTGTTCGGCCTGCAAGTGTGCATGACAAGAGACAGTTTACTTTTGTCTGTGTGATGTTAAATACAAATGACCATTCTCCTGTTTAGTTGCATAGTTTATCCATACAGACTTACTGTAGTACAGATTGTGCGGGAATGAGTAAAACAAATGTCGGAACCAAAGCTAATTGCACGTTGGCCATACATCCTTATCTTGAAGTTCACATCTATAATCCTAACCATTCTGGCGTCCCTCCCTGTTGGTTTTGTTTTTCTTTTGAAAAGGAAACGTTTCTGTGGTTACCTTCAATGTTAATAGGTTTTTTCTTTTACATAACAAAAACAGGGTTGATACATCGTGTTAAACAGTTCTTTAATTGCTGTTTAATTGTTTGTATCTCGTGCCAGGAACTCCTCGTGGACCTTACAAGGACGCTGTACATTTAGAGGCAAGTTTCCCTCCACTTGAGCTTCCATTTGTATAAGTTGTATATATTTATAAAAAAATAAATTAATTAAGTTGGGCTTCTTTCCGTAATAGATCTAATGTCATTTGTTTTGTGTTTTCTTAAGGTATGCAAGTACATGAGAAGAGCCGAGGAAATTAAGCTTTACCTCAAGGTAAATGATATTTTCTGCCCAATACAAAAAGATTCCTTGTTGTTAACGTCTTACGGTCTGGTAGATGATAATAATAACAAAAATAATAATTATAATAATAATAATAATAATTAAAGTAAATAAATATAATAATACTACTAGTAATAATATTATGAATTTCCTCTTTGTGATCAGATTGGCTGAAAATGGTATAGTAAAAAAATTGAGATTGTGTTTTGTCATCCTTCAGTTGAGCAAAGAAAACATGAAGGTTGTCCCGGAGGCAGGAGAGGCAGAACAATCGCGTGAGTTTTCTTTGTCCTGTGTTGTAACTATGGCGAAAATCCAAATTATGAGACGATTGGAAGAGAGGGGCGGGTAGTGAGAACTTTTGCATTGAATAGTCACGCACACAAGTCTTCTACTTCCTCCTTCTCTATTTTACTTCGTTAAGGCAAAGTTCGCTTACGTTTAGTCAGCTACGTCAGGTTAGAAGATTGCTGGCATTTTCAGTAGATTTTGTATTATAGAGTCAAGATGGGGTTATCTCTGTGTAAGCCATTTATTTATCCATCTAATAATTGAAAAGTTTAATACTTGAAGAGGCGGATGAATTTCTTATGGGTTTACAATCTGAGGCCTCTCATATCAAGGTCAAAAACAATTTAATTAACTTAAGATTAAAGCAAAATGTAGTGGTACTCGAGTGAAGTGGAAATCAATACATTTCATATCCAGTCTGATGTGGATTAATGAAAACTATTTGGCATATTGTGAGCTGTGTTGAAAAGATATAAGCTGAAGTTATCCAACAGTAACTATAGATTCCATTTGTTTTATAGTCTTTTTTAAGATTACAAAAAAACCCATTAAATTTGTTGAGAGTCAAGAAGGGCCTGTATTTTGACTGAAGTCAAAGATCTTACGGCAAGGAGAGGTTTGATACCGAGCTTGTCTAGCCTTGCGTAGCAAGCGTCACAAAAAAGCACGCGAAGTGAACGAAACTGCGAGCGAATGCTCACCCCTCTCAACTTCTCCTCCGTTTTTTGCTCACCGCGTTCCTTCGCTCGCCCGCTCGATCCAAACATTTCTGGTGCCGAGTTTGAAGAACACTGCTTCAATATTTCCAGAGATATTCTTTATTCAGTATTTTACCATTATAGTTGCAAACCTCATGACATCATCACTTTCGTAATTTGCACAATACAAAAACGTATCTTTAAAGCGGGAAAAAGATATTCCAAAGAGGAAAACGCTGTTCTTCTGTATTTTTAAAAGCTTTTCAAATACGCAGCCATTATTTTTCATGTCATATACACTTTAAATTAGGGCAGTAGTTCGCTCTTTCATTAAAAAATAATCGAAGTATCATAAACTGTACTATGTCCGACTATTGATTACATCTGTTTTCCATTTTTGGTTAAAAAAAAATCAGCAAATATTCCGGAGTGTTGAAATTTTTATGACCAAAATCAAAGGTCGTATGGAAAGTAAGGGAATCACGCAGAGCTGATGTTATTCTTTGATCAGGCATGAGAAAATAACACACGAATACTGAAACGTTCAGGAAAGTACGACCGTGCTACTAGACAATTCTTCTTTTATTAGACCCTAAACTGAACTTCACCTTAAATTTTAGCGACGTTCAATTCACACGGTAAGCCTCAACACAGAAACACGTTAACGTTAGGACGTCAATTTTAGGTATACTGATATCTTATACGGAAATTTCGGCTGTGTTTCATTGGACCCGATCTCGAGCTAACATGCTTACGTATCTCTTTTTATTGCATTAACTCTTAAGTTATAGGATTTACCCCATTGTCTGAATGAAAGCCGATCAACTTTTCATTTGAATCCCGTGCACGTTTCCCACCTTGATGAAAGGTTCCAAAATTAGTGTAAATTCATCACTGACGTGGTTGTACTACACTTCAGATTTTCCGTTTCGTTTGATGACGGGACAAGGGGGGCAGCGGACTGGGTGGTTTTTGTGTGGCTTACACGAAGTGTAATCCACACAATGCCATGGTCCAAGATATTTATTTTAGAACAAAAGATTACCAATAGACATAGTGCAGTGAATTGCAATGCCATTCTCCAAGGTTGCATTAAACCGCTGTGAAAGAAAAAAAATGAAATGAACTGTCGACTGGAGAAAAAGAAACTGCGCGATTATAAGTAAACTGAAACTTCATCATATAGTAGACGCATATATTTATTAAGTTATTTTTGTGATAGACACTGAGATTATTCTTAGAGTGAAGCGGAAATTAGTTGTTGAAACAACAGTTTTTTTTAAGATATAAAAGCACCAAAGAAGGCAATAATGTACCGCAAAGATTTTCGAGGTTGGGAGAATATGACACGGATTACAGAGGGGTCATTACAGCTATTCGTATTATTCCAGACCAAAACAAGCTGGATCTGTTTACCTTTGTGCACTAAATCAACGAAATGAATACCCTATTTGGTTTCGATTTGATATTTTTAGAGAAAAATATCCTGTTCTAGACGAAAATGGAAACTTTCTACACCCTGCATCAGACGTAACGTAATACAAATACTGGGAGTTTTTTTTAATGAAATTTCTCTCTTGTTTCTCTTTCCTTACAAGCAATTCTTCTTTAAGTCAAACCAAATAGTGTCTGAATAATTGCTTGAGATTCGAATGTGAAAGATCATATCAAACCCGCATTTCTGTAATTCGATAGTTGAATCGGAGTCGGATGAACAGGAAAAAAAGGAAGCTTTTGTCGGAAGGATTTATGCAAGATTTATGTGCTGTTGGTTTCACTGTTTGCGTTCAATTCAACGTCATTCCTGTGTGGCTTTTGGAAGATTGATAGACCTTCTGTTTTCGCTAATTGTTTTTGAACGGGTTTTGCAGATCCTTGTGGTAATCAAACTGAACAAATGTTCCTTACACACGTACATTCCCGCATTGTGTAAACTCGAGACGGTGACTATATTGTCCGCGGCGCAAACTGTGAACTCTAATACAAGTTAATGTTCTGAAAGGTCAGTTACGCTAAGGTGATCGAACATCGTTGTTGTCTCTATTGGGTCTTAATTCTGTTAACGCTTAACCCCCGGGCGAAGGTGGCCACAAATACGAGTGTATGTTACTTGTGTTTTAGTCGGGTTAGTGCTCGAAGAGTTACAGAAAACTCCAAGAGATGCTGTCGCACACACCTCTAAACGCTAGCTAACGAGTTGTCAGTTAACAGTCAACACTAACACAAAATAATTTTAAACAGACACAAAAAATAATAACCCCTTTATTGTTGTGGAGCTGACAGCAAACAGTCTCGGAATCCACAGTCGCTACCTTCTTCTTTGAGCTGAAAGCGAGCGTTCAATGACTTCCTTTTGTTCAGTTGACTGTGCTTCTCTTTTAACCCCGAGCGGGGAGGAGAGACGCAAATCAAACATTGACAGCCGAGTAGATTTTTAAAAAATTCATGGTATAAAGCGTGAACAAACAGTTAACGATCGGCCACTTTAAACTCACACAAAACTTGTTTAGGATTTCCTCAGAGTGCTATCATTTCCGGCCTACTTTGGTCCTATCCAAGTGTCAAATTAGTTGTGAATTAATGAAAATCACGAACAGGCGTGGACGCTGCCAGCAACGGTTTCATAGGATAAAAAATTGAGCGCTGAAATATGCGTTGATCGTTACATGATTAACTAGTCTGATTAATAGCGAACTTCTCCTTAGTTTAACGTAACATTTTAAACTGGCAGATCAGGAGAATGTACGTGTACATGATTTATGGATTTGCAACATCTAGACTAGGAACTGAATGCAAGGATTTGCTGATTTAGTGACTTGAGAGGCTTAAAAGCCAAAAAGTACAAATCCGCACCAGTCTTGTAAGAAAACCGCGGATCGATTGATTGCAAAACAAGAGAGGTCTCTTCTTTCAAAACTATTTTAGACTTCTTAATCTTACGCTATGTTTAGTACATTTTTGGTCCTTTCGTGTTGTATGTAGCAAACTGCGTACGTGAAAATATGAGAGTTCGTCCAACAGAGGAATTCAGACTCCCCGCCAAACGACACTATAATCCGCAATAATGTACTTAGCAAAAGATTAAAGTATTTAATAAATCTCTTGCGCACGACAGACAAAGCGGAACTGGGTCGCCGGGTATTATTGTAATTTCCTTGCACGAAGCAGTAGTTTGCTGATTAATTGGGACGTAAATAGCAGGTTAGCTGAGTTTTTATCCCGGCTTAGTTCTTCTAAGAAGCTTTAGGTGTTATATGGGGTTGTTTCCTAGACAATCAGGTCGGAAAAGCTCATTCGTGCCATTTTTAACGGAACAATTAAATTAGAAGAGACCGGACGTGGGTTGGGCCTTTGTTTTGTTAGTTTATGTTTCTGTTGTTTGTAAATTTAGCCAACATTTCATTTCCCTTACAGTTTTTTTTTTTTTCTGGCAACTTTTTTCTATTGGAATTGCACTTCAAAAAGACATTTTTTTGCGATTTTTTTCCCACCATTTATATAAAAATTTCCTGTTGTTGGTCTTTGTGTTTCCAAGTTCCTAGGACTCCACTTGAAGTATCAGTCAAAGTATGAAAACGTTTCTCAAGCTATTCGTACTTACTGACACGTTTGTTTTCGACCAAAATCAGTAAACCATAAATACTGTTAGCTTCAAGACCGCTGAAAAAAAATTCAGCGATCATTCCGATCATATGAAAACAACTCTAGCGACCGTGACGATAGTTGAGATAGACCTCAAGGCTACAATAGGTTGCTTAAAGCCTGTATAAGCTGAGACAAGTGAAGAAAGAATTTTGATCTCAGTTTTTCAACTGGTCGGTGAGATTGTCTGTATTGTTTGTCCTTCCGTTTTGAGTTAGAATAATACAAAACGTAAGCAGTGGGCTTACGCGATAAAATAATACTTTGGTGAGCTTTTCAGCCTGGGTTAGTATTAACAGACTTTCAAACAACCCGGCCCCAGAACGAGGCGACCATAGCAATCGTAGCGGCCCGTAATATACCATAATACAGCGCGTCGTCGCCTGGTTCAGGTTCTCTCGGAAAAAAGCCTTCGTTTGTGTCAGGCTCGACTGCCAACCGCTGTTCTATCGGGAATGGACCGAATCGACCCTATATGAGCCCTTCTTACATGTATCATTTCGTATCTCATTAACCAACATTTTGTGGATTACTCTGAGTAGATTAATCTAGTAATCTGTTTCTCCATAATCTCCGCCATAGAGGCGTTCAGTTCTTTTCCACATACGAAAAACCTCGTCACCGAGTTACAGCTGAAATGTAAACTGTATTTTCTACTGCATAAAAAGGAAGCCAGGGATTATATATGACAAGGATCTGACTTTTATACACATTAGCTGTAAAGAACTTGTTTATCTTATTCTTTTGTTCAGAATATATTTGTTCCTTAGCCTATGTTTCTCTAACCACAGGAAAACGGGAACCTAAAATCCTATCAAAATAAAATCGTTATCTGCACACGCGTGAAGCAAGTTCAAATACACCACAATATTTGTACACTAGCAGACCGGTTAAACAGGTTTTATGTAGACCTCGGCTTTTGACAGCGTAAGAGCAAAAAACATGGTTCATCTTGGATAATAAATCTCTTATTCTTTAAAGTGTAGAATCGCTGTAATTTACACTTGTTATTTGCATTGTAACCCGTCCTACGGGTTTGCCAAAATGCTACAAGACTCTTAAAACTTTTCACTAATACTACACATTTAGTCTTATGACTTTAAACCAGAATCCGGCGGGTGGTAATGGACCGGACACATAATTTATGCTTATTTCCTCACAGGGTGTGTAATACAGTGACACTGGTCCAAAACTGTTTTCCCGTGGCAACCGGAAAAGTGATGCACTTCAGTACCACTTATGACGTCATGTGGTCAACATCAAGCGACAAGGAAGGAAAAAAGTCAACGGAAATGGTTTTATTAAAAGAAAATAACTATTAAGTGCTTTGCATACAAGTCACGGAAATGGTGTTAGAAACAATACTTTCGAAGAAGATTGTGTGCCAGCTCTAAAGAAACTCACGAACCGCAAACATGTCTAGTTCGATTTATATATTAACAGGGAATAAAATGGTATTGAAGTTGGCGAGTAAGACCAGAAGGCCATTGAACTCCTTTATTTTACAAAGGTGAACGTTTATCTTGTTACAACGCGATAAAGCAATTGGTTTTTGTTTAGCCGGGTTATATTTTTAATTTTATTTCACCTAGAATCATGGAAATGCCGTGCGTTTCCATACTGTTTTTTTAACCTTGGTTTTTTTTGGTTTTTGTTATGGATTTTTGGGCTATTATCAAGCTTTCTCAGGCTGATTGGTTGTGTATCCGTTTTAGTGGAGGCATTTTGTTGGCTTTCTTTTGTAAGTAGATTTTTGTTTACATTTCCTTATGTAAACATTCCGTACGCTAAGGAGAATGAACATAAACTTGAATTTTCCCACAGTTTCGCAAATGTTTCATTGGGCTATGTAAACACGCTCGTCATTTTCCATTAACTTCCATTCTTTAAATTTGATTTGTCAAATACTAAATTTGGCTAGCCCAGTTTAATTAAACGAGAGAAAAATATAGTCAAAACGCACCCACTAGAACCTAGTGTTTTCAAGCTAGCCCGAACAGGTTCCTATATATCTTATGGCTACTAAGAATGTTCGACTGAAGTAAGACTTCTATTCTAAGGAGATAAACTGCACACCCTGCTTAGGCTCGTAATGTTCAATGTACTGCATAGAACTAAGTAACAAGTAACTACGGAACCTTTTTCCATTTTTAGGTTCATAAGCGTCTTATACAATGGACTTTTAAATGTTCTCAATCGCTACATCTTTATTAATGATTCGTACTGTATTTTTTTCGCATAATCTTGTCAATCAAAATAATAAAAGTTCGGAAATGAAAATGTTTTTTTACTGTCTTTTATAATTTGTTTCTAGTTATAGCCACTGTTTGCTTTCACGTCCACACTAATTATGAGGTCGAAAGGTTTTATGTTATGAATGTGTTATCGGTGATTTTCTGTTGTTTGTTGCCATAGTGAGTTTAAGAGAATCGTGACGAAGAAAATACAATAGCAATTTGATCTAGATCGAGGATGTTACTTCATCATTCACACGACTAACTCTGAACTGAATAGAGAGTGACTACCAAAATGCTGCCAGATTGTTTCTTGTTATGGTACTCAAACCAGAAGAAATTGTCACTTGTCAGTTCTGAGGATTTAAAATCGGTTAGGGTTAGACAAGATAACAGTGAATGTAAGAGAAATGTATATTAACGCAAGTTTCAAATCCTGCCATCTTTTATGGCTTCTATAAATCAAATTCTCAAACTGATACTAACACATTCAATCTCCTGATTCAATCCAGTGTTTACTTCACGCCAATGTACCGAAAAAAAAACACATGATATGGCTTTCGATTTCACGAAAAAATTAAACAAAGGAAAAAGACGTCATATTTCAACGTTAGCTCAAATTTAGCAAAATACTGACAGGTAGGTGGTTAAACCGCAGACCCACGGCGAAAGGCTTGATGCGACAATGTTGACGCCCGGGATTTGGCGGTTTTAGTGGGCCAGTCCTTCCTGCCCTGCGTACGTTTTCGGGACATAAAAAAACTGATTGGGCACGTACATTCACGCATTTTGGCTTGCCTGTTGAAATCTTTTCAAACTCGATAGGTCATCCCTTATGTTATTATTCTCTGGATTTTATACCAGACAAACATGACCTGACCCCGACCTGGACCGCTTTACGGAGATGATGTTCAAGATAAGAACTGCTCTTATCGTGATATTTATTCGTTCAATGCGTTTAAAATACCTTTGATATTATACGACACAAAAGGCGCCGACCGGCTCATAGGCTGGTTTCTCTACGAAGGCAGGACTTCTGCTAATGCGTGCTTCTTTCTACTTCACCCTTTCGACTAGCAGAGGGAACTGAAGTAACAAAATTTGTCATTCTAAAATTTGGAATTATTTACTTGCATTCAAGTTTTTTTTTTGTACGAGAACACCACCGCAATTATGTAGCACCAAAACGGAATCCTTGACTTTTGGAAGAAAAATAAAGTTATAAAAGAAGATCAAGTTTCTTTCTTTTTACCTCTAAGTTATCTCACAGTGTATGACAATATATATTATCCAGCATACGCGCGCAAGAGAGACGAAATATAGAAATCGGTTCCCCAAGTGACTGAGCGAATGCTAGTGTTCGTAAACATGGTTCTATTCAGCATGCCACCTTTGCCAAGCGGAATCCACGGAGATGAGGTACAAATTACTTATTTAGTTATCTCAATTCAGCGACTTCCTTCTTCGTCACCCTAGCCTAGGTTACAACTATGTTACACTATGAAGCAGAAAAAATGGGCGTTATGTACGATGTTCGTTCAGTCAGTGTATTTGTTGGTGAACTGGGAGGGGACAGTTAAGATTTGTGCTTTATATCCAATCAGTTTTGTTTTGTTTTTCACGTGACAGTGTCTTTGCTGGGGAATTGGCTGGTTTCACAAGTCTGACATCTGACAAAGAATATACATAACACAAACAGTGGAGATAAACTTTGTTTGTGTGTTGAATTTCCGCATGTGGCAGATGCCCAAAGGACGTAAAGCGCGATGCTGATGAGAATCGAAATCCGATCAACAAATCTCAGAACTAACATTAATAGAACTGTTTGGGGAATTAGTAGGGAGAATAATTATTTTGAGCACCGTCTTGGAATGCTGGCAATGTCCATATCCAATGACATGTTTTGAGCCCGGGGGGAGATTCCTGTATAAAAGATACGGGGCTGCTCGTCGGAAATTTTGAAAGGCATCCTGTTTAGTGGACATAGCTTGAAATGTTTTCCACCCCTAATGGGTACCGATTCGAAAATAAAATTCTCAATACCCTTTTGAGGCTGAACACATTCTAATCAAATCCACTAAAAGGTACGACGAGAGTCTCCCGCCCCCCCTCCCTCCCCACCCTGGAGATAAATTGAGTCTAGACAAACATTATGCAGGCCAAGAACATTTGATACTTGAAAATAATGTTTGATAAGTAGGATGTTTACTTTGAAGCCTATTTAGGAATAACCTGATCTGGTCCAACATGTCTCCTCTGATATCAGATACCAAACATTGAAGAAAACTTGTCGTGTATTCAATATCGTAAAACCATCATTAATCTCCACACCGAAATCCCGAAATGGCACTGTTGACAACTGAAAAGGATTAATCACAACTGATGATCAGAGAAAAACATTTAATTCAAAACAGTGGAACTTGGAAAAGAAAATCTGGACTCGGCTCAGCAAGGATTTTGTCATTGAGTAACCTCATGTCAAGTAGAACGAAGGATATGATGACATTATAACTCTAACATAGATAACAACAGCTTCGCAACAAATTTTTTAGTCTTCACTTTAATTTTCAGTGAAGATGATTACAAGCCATTTTTGCCGACGATTTTCAACCACGAAAACATGAGTCAATTTCAAACATCAAACATATTAAAATGAATTCCCAAGCTAACTAAACCAAGGGTCTTCTAAATACTCATACAAGGTATATTGCGTGCAGCAATAGAGCGTCCTTAATTGGTTTTACTGTCTGGTTGCCGCATTTAATCATGGCGATCGTGGCACGCATCCTTTAATGTCTCTAAACCAGAAAAAGGGGCAGATGGTTGAGCAATATTTGAGTCCTTTTTCTAGTAAATAGCTTGAATCATTCAAATACGAGTGGTGGCGATCACTATGGAAACCGTCGTAGAAAAAAGACTAAGACATCACGCGATATTCAAGCATTTTATTTAAAACAGCCTTCGAGTCTGTCTTTCAGTTACGCGTCTTATTGTTGGGGTTTTTAGTAAATACCAAACCAATACCATCAATGTTCACTTTTGGCTACGGATTGTGCCGAGCCCAATATCAGGGATCGTTCTAAGGGGCTCCGAGCAATCATCTTTTGTTCGTCAAGTTCTACCTACCCATGCCAAATATGCAAGAAACCAACTTAAATTAAAAGACACTGCTTGCAGATTAAGGTGACTCTGGTTCAAAGCATCTATCAAAGGGTTCCACAGCTTGAGCCATGAAATTTCAAGTACCCTCTTGTTTTCTGACACTTTCTACAAATACCCACTCTGAGGAATCTATCAAACCTGAAAAAGTGCAACAACAGGTCACCCTTTGGAGTGTCTATGAACCCATCTACAGTTTAATCCACAGTAAATAGTAAATTATAAAGGCGCCGAATGTCTGGTTTGCAAGAAAACAGTCTAGCTAATGAATTTCACCTCCTATTCGTGAAAGGTCTTGTAGCTTGACACCATCGCAAGAATGCCGGCCTTGTCGCCATGATGAAATGTGCTAGATGCTAAAAGGACCTACGTGTCAAAAATGCTTGTCGTTTGTCATAGACTGCTGTGAAAGCGATCATTGAAGAACTCTGTAGATATTATAAGAGTTTATATTCAGGCATAGTTGATAAAACTAACGCAGGTTTTTTTTTTCTTCCTGTAAAAGTGAAAACTGACGTGATGGGTCAAAAAAAGTAATTAGATTAAAAGGTACTTTTTTTAGTTTGAATTACATGATTGGGGAGTATCTGAGAAACATAAATGTGCCATGTTTTCGATTAATTTGTTTCTAATAACGTGTGGATACAAGTTTGAAGCGTACGCCACCAAGAAGTGAAATAAAACATGGTCGAGGTCGAGAATATGAAGAAAAAAAATGCGCGAGAAACAACAATGATGACGCTTTGATCTGAAGTCAAACAACCCGGGGGTACGGTTTGCAATACTAAAGGAAATATTTGTTATGGAAAGAGCGTGATGACACATTGGTGTTTAAGGTTATCATTCAGAACGGAAATTAGAAATAATAATGTTGGAAAGGACCACGTTATTGTCTTAGTATCTAGTCGGCCAGTTGTAATTTTCAACAACGTTCAGTCTAGCATTACATGCAACAAGCAGACTTTGTCAATTTCGACTTTGAAGTCTTGGTGGTGATGGCAATTTTTGGCAGCCATCAAATCGCAGCATGTCGTAACAAGACAAATTTTCACCAAATTAGAGTGACCTTGCGAAAAGAGAGCCGTCAATGAAATGGGCTGTAATTGAATCTCGATAGCGGAAATGTATGTCTCGTGGTTTGCATATTCTGTCGTTTACTGTTAAGCGATCTTCAAGATAGGGTGAAATCTTTATCTTCAAGACATGTATACACTTAAACAAATTCGCCGCATGTTCTTTGAAATCAAAGTGAATCATTTGTCAGAACTTGAAACAATTCCTGTGTCAATAGGTTTTCGTGATCGCATCCAGACGTTGAAGACATTGCAGGAAACTCGAAACTTTAGTATGCTCGATATAACCTGTTAACTCTTCGCCTTGGCGCGTTAAGGATTCCAGGAGGGAGATTAGTCCGAAAGAAGTTATGTTGATAATCATCATGCATTCAGTTAGACTATTTAAAAAAAAACTTTTTATAGTGTGGTTTTAGAAAGAAAGGTTTCTTGGCCCAGTTACATGAACCTCGCGAGATTGAGTGTCAGCTGCAAAATGCTATTTTTGCGTTAAGGTCCCCCATTCTATCATCATGCCGCTGAGAGATCCATCTAGATCCCCCGTGGAACTTGATGGTAGTATTTGGCACCGTCAGCGTCAACAGAAGGCGAAAATAAAGTGTTCTAAAATGACCCTGAGCAATCAAACGGTAATTTACGCTGTGTTTGTTCACATTGACTCGCATCCCAATCAATTCGTTCACGAAACTACAAACTAGGCGTGTCTGTACTTTGTCCCTTATCGATGAGGACAGAAAAAAAAGATTGGAAACCTAAACCTCACTGCAATGCACTGTACAGAGAACGTTAACAAACTTTAGTGGAAGTTGTATGCCAGTGATCCTCTATCATAGAGACTATGCGTTATGTATTCTTTCCTTTAAAATGGAATTAGAAAAACTGACCTAAACTCTCCGGCCACTCTGTTTGTTTCCTATTATTTTGCTTTGAATCTTCCTGTTAGTGTGCATGTGATACCCGTTGTTTACTTTATTGTAACCACAAGACTTTGTCATGTTACGAAGTCTGCTGAGTTCACTACCTAAGGTGTATTTTTTTTGTGTGTGCGTGTGTGTTACAAGCGTGAGAAATTTCGGACCTTGCATATACAGAGAATATGAAGTTCACAACCAAATACTGAATTCCTGTAATTAAACGACTGGGAAATCAATACTGCCATGGTCGGATGATAGATAAAATCTTGTACACTTTCCAGTACAGTGGATTAATTCTTTACGGGAGATCAGGAAAAGATTATTATTTCATCAACACTTGAAAATATCACCTGTGAAATCAATAAAATGTTTTTTTTTTGTACCCCAAATTTTTGCGTGCCCTGAGTTTGAAGGCGCGATTGAAACACAACAGCACAGCACTAGAGGAGTGCAGCTCCTGTAATTTTCGCTTATTGACTACAGATTGAGTATTTGTGTTTGCGCAATGTAGCGGACAATCATAATGTAAAACAAAAAACAATAACTTCTCGAAGGGGAGGTAACAGAATGAGGCTAAGATGCTTATCTTCGATTACTAGTTTCAACTACTTTTTGAGTTGCGTTCCTGAGGCGGGATATTCATTCGATTTCGGGGCTTTCGCGGCGCGGAAATCGTCCGAACCTCACACTTGTCTTGCAATGAAATACGCTTTTAGTTTCCTCGCATATATGTTTGCTCGTCAGCAACTACGCTTCCTTTTCGTCCTGTCCCTTTGTCGATCAGATTTAAGCTGCGCGCGTCATGGCTTGCTCGCCTTAGAAGAGGGAAGAAAGAGAACCTCCTGACTAAGGTAGACCTAGCTTTGGGGCTAGACGAAATACATAGAAAAAACGGAATATCATGGTAAAGATGACTTTTCTGAGATAATTGTTTTTTATTTCAAGTTAATTATTATTTACATAATACGATTAAATACGGAAACTAATGAAAACGTTTGAAATTTGAAATCTCAAGCAAGGCTTATGGAAATCAAGGGCGAGATAATAAATTTACATTTCTTGGTGTTGTTGTCATTTTATACGTGCTTTTAACATGCGTCCCGAGTTGCATTCCTTGAACCTTAACGTAGAAACAAAACGAGTATATAGGAAAATATCTGACGGTATTATCGGGTGCTAATCCATTATATGAAGCCCTCTTGGTGCTCGATTAGCCGACGTAAATGCCAATATATAGAGTGACCCCACTATGGAAAGATAATGGTTTAGACGACCCCAAGATTATAACAATAATGATGCTATTTCAAGCATTCTCTAATGCACTACTTATTGACAATAATTCCGGCTGTAAAAAACAAAAACGCAACAAACCTGGTTGTCAAACTGTTGTCGGGTAGTGATTACCCGAAGAACGAATTGACTAATACAATCGATGCTATCAGGGAGCTTGAACTTATTTCCCGCAAACGTCTCTGAGAACGAGAGCCAAATGGCTGCTCTGATCAATTCTCTTTCATAGTTTTGGTTTCAGCAGGAAAGTTTTCGATCTTTCAGGGACAGTTTTTAAGCCAGCATACTCGACAAAATGAAATATGCAAATTTAAAACTGTTATATACACATTCGATTAAGTTGATTTAACTAAATTTTCAATTACCCTAAAAATAATCCCTCTCCGCACAATTCTCTATACAGAATGAATAGCTTTGTGCAATTCTTCCGTTGGAGGTTTTGTCAGCATGCGGTACTGACGGTGCTGTGTACGAGTAAAAACGGATGACATGACTGATTGCAGTAATTATGATACTGATAAACACACGAATGAACAAATGAACGCTCAAATTTCTTCATTTCCTAACGAACGGGTATTGTTCAAAGTCTGGGTTATAAGAACCAACAAATGTCACTCTGAAAGTAAACAAAAACGGCTATAGATTGAGCAGCGCAGATATGTGTACCATGATTGCTGCATAGAAAATCCACACAGGAAGTTCAAACTGTGAATTGGCCCTGTTATTTTGGTTATCGTGTTGAGCTCTCATGACTGTTTGTTCTGTAGGCGAGGGATACTCTGGCCAGCGAGGGCCTCGCGTCCCTTTACACAGCGCCTCGTAATTTGCACGAATACCACGGCAATACGGTTCCTCTCTGCCGTCACACTCGCAGTCGTTTAGCGCTTTTCCCAGCACCGAACCTAGTAATTCATCTTGGCTCTTTCTACAATCCTGAGTGCATTTCTCGCCTGAGATTAAAGACGTACATCGCCGTAGAAAGCTGTGTTGTGTTGCTTTACATTGTTTGTCTTCATTACAGCGTTTCCTAGCTGTGGTACAGCTAACGAAAGTATAATTCCCTTGGCTGCTAAGTAAACATCGTTGCAAGCGCGCCTTGATTGTGAGACACTCCATATCTCTATCACAGTCGCAGGTTTCCATTTGCTTTCCCGCAGCAGTGGCGGTGAGGTTTATAATGGCGCTTACGCATGTTGGAGGACATGTTTTCGCCATCGGTCCGGAGATTCCATTCGGCCATTTGTCATCGTAACTTAAACCTAACGCCGACTTGCAGTCGTCTCCGTGAAAAATTTTCATAAGCATAGCACCACATTTTGTTAAGTCACTTACGCAATTTTTCTTAGCCTCGTTGCAAAGGAGGACACTTTTTGAAAGAACAAGGACATTCGCCAACCATAGAAACCTCCACATAACGAGAATTAGTCAATTCTCCGGTGAAGTCCCCTTCTTTCGCTCGCTTCCTTCGGACGAGTGAATGTATCTATCGAAAGATGATGCCAGAATATATAGCACGCGATTGACTGATTTGTTATTTGACGAATAGTAGGAGTGAAATTCGATAATAGATTATGATGAAGTGACCAATGGAAAGCGGCGCTTGTCGAGTTGCATGACCCCAGGAAGTGGCTATTGTTAGAGAAGTGTATCCTCTGTTTCCTGCTTGAATTACCTTTATTTCGTGGTATTAACCAGAATTAGCGCCCACTACACTCCATGACTGCAAGGCATGGCGCGTATCGGCTTCTCTTCAACCAATCTTGTTATCATTGTCTTTTGAGGTTTAATTAAAACCCTTTCTGTGTCTTATGTTTATTTATGTTTGAGTGAAATAGAACGATGAAAAGTAAAAGGCCAGTCCCTTCAAGTTTCGGAAA
>Ga0126337_10000132_pt1 | contig 28769 bp, 12 predicted proteins | sample DipCmetagenome_FD_92527 | JGI IMG/M metagenome (GOLD analysis project Ga0126337, IMG submission 92527) | Coral microbial communities from La Bocana,Puerto Morelos, Mexico - Diploria C A metagenome | ecosystem: Host-associated > Invertebrates > Cnidaria > Coral | place: La Bocana,Puerto Morelos...
GATCAAATACTTCGCATTCACTCCGCATCATCCGCCGACTACGGCAGCCATTGAGGAATTTACAAGACGATAGCTGATTGGTCGAGCGACAATGAGGAAAGTACAAACTGTTTACATGCATAACTTTACTTTGGCGCAAAAAAATTGTCCAAATAAAACGCTTTTTGCGTTAATATTAATTTTAAATCACTAGCTCTATGTGAAAGAAATTCATTCAACAACCTCAGCCTTTTCTCGCTTTTACTAAGGTTTCAGTTTACCTTCACAAATTGACCACTGTCTTTAGGAATTAGTTTGTACTCGCTATAGAGGTAATATTCGGTCATACAAGTAACCTGTCGCACAGTTAGTGCTTGTTTCGACTTGTTGGCGTTAAAAACCTCATTTGCGCTGCCATATTACCGAGAACACAACACAGAAATTGTAATGTTTGGGATAGAACAAGATTTTGTATAAGTTTTTTGAAATGTGGTATTAAACAGGGCTATCAAAACGGCATTGTTCGTGCTGAAAACGTAACCTTTCTAGCGACTAAAATCCTTTAATTTTTATAAAGGTTTTATTCATGGTGAGCCGGAAGAGAGGGTGACAAGAGGCTGTTCTATGTCATTTCTAAAAATGTATTTTATTTCATCAAAGGCTAATATCGAGTTGTTTGATATCAGTTCAATCACAAATTCAATGCTAGAGTCTTACATCTTTTAACTATACTGCTATTGAAGCAGAAGGAGCTATTTTTAGTACAGTTGCCTACGAGCTGACATTTAAAAGCTTCACTTTTGAGAGTGCAAACTACCACCGTCGTGGAATTATTTAGTACATGTACTCGATGATACAACTAAAAATGGTAGAGTCAGATTTTGTCGTTAGAAAAAGATCTGTTGCTCAAAGATTATCATCCAGTGCCTTTTTCTGCAAATCATAAAAACCTTCGTTTTAATTGTCAATTGCCTTAGCTTTGCAAACCATTGAGACATTTAATTATAAATAAGTATAACAGTTTAATAAGGTTGTCTGGAGCATCAAAGGTTTCTAATCTTTTATATGACGAAAAGCAAGGTTTGAAAATAGACATGCCACAAAAATGATTGGAGGGGGGGGGGGAAATACAAATGCCACGAAGTGTCAAATCAGTCAACAGAATTAAATAACACGTCCGCCTCCACGACCCTAAGTTTCGCTTTCCCCATATTTAACTACATTGATTTGTGATGAAATCGGGAATGATAAGCCAGGCTTGGTCTTAAACACTCTTGTATAATCCGGGAATCAGGGACGTAGCCAGCCTTTTGTATAGAGGGGTTCCTAGTGTATATCGCTTGCCTGATGACAATAGAGCGCCGGAGGCGCTCTTTACTAGGGGGGTACCGGGGCATGCTCCTCCGGGAAAGTTTTGAATTTCGGGTCTTCAGAAATGGCGTTTCCTTGATTCTGAGTAGCCTGCGTAGCCGGCGGGAGTGGGTACCCGCGCGAACTTTGTTCCCGAAAGTGAGTGCAAAAAGCCGCTAAGGTCGCGAGAAGAATGGGGAGGAGTATTTTGCTCGCGGCTTCGCCGCAAAAAGTTTCACGCTCGCACCCACTCCCACCAGCTACGCAGGCTAGATTCTGAGCACAAATTATTATTTCAAATAATTTCAGCGCCAAACATAGCTAGCATTTCCAAGAGGGGATTGTAAATGTCGCTTCCTGAAGAGATGGATTTGAATAATATAATAGTTATTTAACATATTACATTTCATCAATTGCTGTAGAGTTGTGATTTACCGTCCACTCAGATAGACTATCAGAAAGAAGGAGGCGCCGTGGATGCATTCGTGCAAGATGCGATATAGCATGTGATGCCTTTTCAAATTGCTTTTCTTTTGTTCTTCTTCAAAAACGTAAATGTCGTCTCGCGGAATTTCGAAAGGGGGTTACGATACTTTTTTTCCTCTTGAAATGATATGCATTTTCATAGCCCAAAAGGGGAGTTTTAGAACCCCTGGAACCCTCCCCTGGCTACGCCCCTGGAATGTCTGACATGTTTACTCCTGTCAAAGTTAGTATGCTTCAGGGGTTTTGCTGCTCCGCTCAATTTCTCAAGCTAAACTGAGCGGGGCTTCTCAGAAAATATTGCACTGTTTGTGGGTTAAAATAAGGTGACTCACATACAGATTGTTCAATATTGTTCTATTTTTATTTCCTCAGTGTTACAGTCTGGGCTTTTTTTTCGCTCAGTTTTCAATATTCTCTTTTTCTACAAAGAAAACTTGCTTTAGAACAACTAATATACAGTAGTTGTTTCGTTACATAATACGACTATCTACAATGCAATCAGTCTTTTATTCAGGCAGTCGACACTCGATTATCGAATATACTCGATTTTGACTGATATAGTTAGCTTGTGCATAGACAGGTACACTTAGAAGAGGCGTCATCTGTCTATTGATAGCAAACATCTATTTAAGAAAGTCGCGATATTGCAACAGCTGTTTTAGGAAACGGCAACATGGAAACTGAACCACTTGTAGAAACAGGACCAAATTATCAAGTTCTCTTTGTCCTGTATCCATTTCTACATATCCTGTGACCGCTGACTCGCATCATATCTAATGTTGCTGTCGAGTGGTTGTAATCACCCAGAATGGCTATTCACGGTCCATTCAGCTCAATGAGGATCAAAATAAAACTTATAATTATGAATTATTTTTAATAAGTTATGCAGGTATTTGAGTTCTTGAAATTATGTTAAAAATAAATTAGAATGTCTCTGTATTTTTTGTTTTACAAGGAAATTCAAAAATGTTGAAGTGCCCATCTCTCAACGTTTTCACTGTTTTCCACCTCGCAAACTTCTCTTCCTTTGCTTCAACATTTATGCTTCTTTTGACTAGCCTGTTCCAGCCTCTCGGTCAGTGCAGACGATCGAAAAAAGCCGCCAGGAAAATTGCAATGAGTGAGGTCTGGTAAAGAAAGAGGGGAGGTCTCTTTTTTTTTAACAGATCCCGCTCATCGAGCGCCCGCTCTTAATTCGATCGTCCCCACTGACCTAGAGCCTCAGGCTACGTTTAGTCCACCTCGCTCTCCACCTTCTAAATCAGTTTTTCCTGAATGGGCGTTTTCGGTCTAGAGGGAGGAACCTCTGCCATCATGTCTCTAGTGACAGCTGTCGTTGCACAGCGGAACCCATAACGGGGATACGGTAACTCTGTTATGATCGACCATTCGTCTTCTCTCCAGTCATAACACTCTACTGACGTTACAGCCACGTGACCATATGAACCACCGAAAACGTAGATTTTCTCGCCAAATGCTGCAGCTCCAGCGCGGTCGCGTTTGGTTTTCATCTCTGTGAAAACGAAAAATGCAGAATTTTGTTCCCACTCGCTTGAGGAAGTATAAAATTGCAGATCACCTTTGCACATAATTTAAGTAGACTTAAAATCTTACTTTAGCAAAACTCGCGTGTATGCAACGTGAACGTGTGCGTGCCAGCGTTTATGTGTTAATGACAAATACGAAAGATTTTCGCAGTATTTTGCAGTATTTACCTTTTCCATAAGACCATTTATCAGCACCTGGATCATAAATCTCACATGAACTCAGAATGTTCCGAAAGTCCGATCCTCCTCCCATCACAAAAATTTTTCCCATCAGTGCCACAGCGCATGCTCCACTACGCTGTGTGTTAAGACTGGAGACATTGGTCCATTTATCATGTCGAGGGTCATATCGTTCCACCGTTCTCAGAACAGTGTTGTTTTTCGAAATTCCTGTAAAAAAGAATAGTTTTTAATAGACCATTTTGTTATTTTCGATATTGGATTGGAACTACCTTGCAACTGAGGCTAATTTTAATGCTGGGAGTCTTTCCAATGATAGTTGTCCGCACGAGCCTCCATTGCAGGCTAGTTCCAGTCCAATACCGCGAAGACGAGTTTGGCCTTTTAGAAATAATACCGTGTGAGTTGACTGAAATCAAAAATTGATGTCTCAGATGAAAAAAAATATATATACGCCCAACTAAAATATTTAGTGAGGTCAGAAGTACATAACATTATAAACTTCTGCCAAGGCACAAAAGAAATACCTTAACTGAAGTCTAAGTTACTTCGATCGCAATACTTTGGGAGTTCAATTACCTCCAATGACATAAATATACTCGTCAAGTGAAACAGCACAGTGATTGTAGCGCTTCTGACGTGGAGGGGAAAGTGAAGACCAAGATTCTGTCATGTGGTCGTAGCATTCCATCGTTTGTTCTTGACTGTTGCTTCCCAGGACTCCTCCAACCACATAGATCTTCCCGTGGAGCTCTACGGTCTCGTGGTTTAAACAACCTGGGGTATAAGATAGTTACGATTTGTGATTTCTCAACAAACACACCCGTGTATGGAGAGCGGGGAGCAACCCTTGTATTAGGTATGGGGGAACCCCCATATGCTCTTATTTCCGTTTTTAGACTCGATTTCTACCACTCTCACGAGTCTGGTTGCGGGCTCCTTTTCTAAACAGTGGCTGGTAATCAACCGTATTCTATTTTAAGCGGTATCTTTTTAGGGGTCAAATCAGCTCGAGCCACGCCCAGATTAGTAGGAGTTTAATTCTAATTTTCCGACTAGCATCTCGACTTTTTCAAATGGGAGTCCTCCCCAAGATTATTGATCTCTTAGACTGCGCAGCAAATCGCGAAAGACGCGACTAAGGGTGACGTGTCTTCTAGAATGCTAAGGTCAAGAAACTTCATATTCAGTTTTCGTCAATAGTATAATGTTATACTTCAAAGGCTCAAAAAGTATTTAGCCTAAAAATAACATCACTCAAAGATTGCCGTTTTATTCGACCTTTTAATTACTTGATCGGATTTTGAAGATTTTTTCGGTAATAAGAAATGAAATCTGAACAACTGTCTACTTCCATTAACTCGAGTTGCTTATAATTAAGTCCTTGGAGTCATAGAGTATATGGACGTTTGGATTTTCCGACTTGCCAAGCTTCTGTGAGCGTCAGTCACTTCTGGATTTATTTGAACAAGCAAATCCGTCCCTGCGCCCGACCCACAGATTCTACTAACCTGTACTTAAAGAAGTCGTTTTCTCCCAGGTGTTAAATTTAGGGTCCAGTCTCTCAACTGTCGAGAGAACAGTCATGTTCTCCCCAGGAGTGGAACCACCCACAGCGAACAACCATCTGTGCGACCTGGCCAGGCCAAAGTTCAACCGACTGTCGATCACTGGAGACAAGCAATACCACTTACTGGTCAGCGGATTAAAACAGTGGCAGCATGGTAGAGCGTCATTTTCGATAACTCCGCCAACTAGTATGATGACATCGGTCAAGTGAGATTTCCACCTATTTCACTCATTAGAGAAAAGATTAATATTAAAAGAGAGCCGACGTTACATTCTGAATTTATTTCTGGCTTGTGGGTAAACTGTTAAACGAAAAAGTCTGTATGCGAGCGAAATGGCCCATCAGGCATGAACGTATCCCCAGTTCTGTGCTATGAAGCGACTACGAGTATTTCTACTCCCCCATGGGTGGAATGCTAGTACCCTCAGCACTAAGTTCGCTGGTACCTATTTATACACCTGGATGGAGAGAGGCACTGTGAGAGTCAAGTGTCTTGCCCAAGAACACAAAGCAATGTCACTTGCACGCGAATCGCTCGATCCGGAGACAAGCGCAAACCCCGGCATGCCACCGCGCTTCCCGCAACCGTTAAAGCCTGGGTTTTATTAGCTTATTGCAGAATTAAATTTTGTGACAGAACTTTTAGATCGTAACGAAAGAAGCCTTTGGAATAATCTTGAACCTAGACAGAGAAAAATGACAGAGAAAAATGATCTGCAGTAGTAACCTGTAAGTAAAGCAACAGTTTCTCACCATTAACTTTGAAAAACGTGAAGGGCTATTAAACTTCCTAAACCAGTTCTTACCTTCGCTTGGTCCTCTCATTCTGAAGCAGTTTTTTCTCCTTGTGACTTGCCATTTTGAACGTCAGAGCTTCGGCTATCAGCTCTTTACTTGTCGACGATGACGTCACAAGTGGATCTTTGTCGATAGTGCCAAGTAAAAACGCACGTGATATGAATGGCAGTCGCACGTGACTCAACAACTCGGAAAATGAGGCACGCCTTGATATAACATCAAAGTTTACCCACGCGCGAATTGAATTAAAAATTTGTTCTTCGTTTTTCACGTTCAAGTCATCATCTGCAATTATTTCGGCCAGTTCCTCTTGCGGCATCTTGGAGAAATCTTCAGAACTTTGAATTTCCAGGAAATTTTCTATCATAAAGCGTTTTCCTTCGTGCAAAAGTTTTTCGCAAGAATAGATTCGAGCCATGGCGGTCATTTTGACACAGTTTTCGACGCAGAGATAACGAATAAGGAATTGCTCGCACTCTAGTCTCAGGGATTCCAGTCCGAGTTGATAGGAAGAACACAAAATCTCTTCAATGTTTTCTTCAGTAAGCAAGATTTTAGCGGAATAAATGTAGTCCAAAATAACCTGAAGGGTGGGATCTGTGATCCCGCGTAAAACTGTTTCCCTGGTGTATCTGGAAAGCGAAGTACCTGTGTAAAGATCGTAGAAATACGAACTACTGGCCGCCAGAACACTTCTGTGCGCATAAAACTTTGTGCTTCCCTCCTCTGTCAATAGCACAACGTCACACAGGACTTCAGAATCGCGCATCTGATTCATTTTGTTGAAGAAGTTCATCAAGTACAGCCGATCGCTAATGGCTGCGGATGCTGAGGTGTCCATGTTCTTGCCTAGAGTGCTTTTGTTTTGTTTGACGCTGGAGACCTTCTATCTTGTCCCACCACCAGCTCACTTAACAGGTGGCTTACATGTTTAATTAATTTTAACGATATATGCTGATTTTAATTTCTACCGTTCCTTGCGTTAATTCTCCTCGACATGCGCACTAGGCAGTGAAATTAAGGCCTCTTTGGTTGAATGTACCGTATCACGCAGCTGAGTTTTGATTTGAGTTTGGTAACTTTGCAATGAGGATTTCTGCATATATTCACTGTTTAGCCTTCTGTTTTGGGTTTGAATAATCTCAAAATACACAAAACAAAAGCGGTGAAGACCATTTGTATACAAGAAAAATTTATTATTGGGTTGATTTTTTATCTTAGGTTAGCGTTAAACTGCTTCCAGGCAACCCTGCCCGGTTCCTCAAAGCATCTCAGAAGAAATTGTCAAATATTTGTAAATAAAGGAAAATGCAGATTTACGTGGCATCTCAATCAAGAGTGCAGCCGATCGTTCTATTCAACTCATTCATTAAAACTGTGACATGCAGAAACAGGACAAAATACAATTAAGACAATGTGTTTTTAATAAAAAGAAACAGTGAGCAAACATTGCACAGAGCACTAAAACCATTCCAGAACCTATTACAGCCATTAAGAGTTCTTTTTGTTATAAATTTCAGAGACCAGGTATTGCATCTTCACAGCACGAAAATGTATCGTCATCATCTCCACAAACTGCCTCCAAATTATCATCATCTGACTCACAGTTTTCCACTGTCACTGATGGGTTTAAGATCACCAAACCTATTGGGATCAAAAAATAAAATTGCTTAACTAGGCTTCCAGTAAAAGCACTTATTTAAAACAGGCCAGTGTCACAGCTACCCTTGATTTTTATTTAAGGGAGGGTGGTTGTGACCCAGGCTAATTCAAAGTTATGCTGAAATTTTTCACCCCTTGATGAAAGGGAGGCATTGTGGAGTGATGATGAAACCTTTTCGATGCTAAACATCTTGGGATCAAAATTAAACCCAAGATTGCTCTTAGCTTCACAAAATGTCTACCAGATTTTCTATGAGACCAGAAGAGTTTGACAGACAGTCAATATTTCATCTTCTTCAGTTACAAGCTCTGTAGTAAGTTCATCGTCCCCATTCCCCTCTTCCTCTTCACATATTATATCCACAACAGAAGTAAACAAGATTTGATCTAAATAAAGGCAAAAGCTACAATTAATGCAATCTCTATGATAAAAATAGGTACGACAGGATAACAACAGATGTTGTTATATGGCAAGCTCTGTGAGTGCGTAAGATCTGTTCAGTCAAGATGGATTGATATTGGTCTTGTTCTTTTTTGTCCATAAACAGCCAAATCTGGACTCAGCTAATATCCAGCCATCTTGGCGACCTGAGTCACACAAGGTCAAAAACATATTCACAGGTTACTGCTGTTAACGACAGTCCTGTGATACGCAGACAAACATTTCATACAAGGAGCAGAGAGTTGAAAGTACAAAAAGTAGTAGGTTTTTTTGACAATCTTAATTTGTGTGGTAATGTAGCAAGCTGATAATGACAAGGTATCCCTGATACCAGGACACCATTTCATTTCAGCAGCCCAAGTATGTAACTAATAAACCAAAGTCTCCAGAAGGTCTTGATAACAGAAGAAATGATAAAATACTTTAAAATATCAAATAAAATACTTTTACACTAGACATTACATACAGTATGTTATGACCACTTCTACTGTTTTCGCCAGCCATGTGAAACATTGCAGCGTAAAAAAAATAAATGACTACATTTTTCTAAAAAAATATCTACATGTACCGGTACATAAAATTGCTGATAAGAATAGTGAGAATATAGTAGAGTGCATAAGTGAGTGAAAATATGAGAGCTTTAAACATGTATCAACTGTTAGTGCAAAACGGCTCTTCCCAATGGATAAGATTAGAATCATTGAAATAGAGCTGCCAAGATCTAAAATACTGGAGCAACACAAAGTGGATAGTTTACAGAATCTGGTGAGTGTATAAAATCAAAATAAATGAGAAGTGCTAGTAGTAGCTAAATCCTCACGTAATGCATGTGAAAAAATGTCATGTTGCTTTCCCAATGCACACGAGAATTTGACAAATTAACAATGTTTGATTTACAAGATGTATACTTACTCACTGCTGCTGATAATCTAGTGTGTCTTCTGGCAAGATTTCTGGTCATGTTATCTCTTGCTATTGTCTTGAGCCTTGAAGACAAGAAATTGTAATCTGGACTAAAAACAGTCTAAGCTCAACAGTATACTTATATATTGTTTACTTTGAGTGTAATTTGTTATCTGAGACTGGTTCATACTCGACATAACATCATAAAGAAACAATTAATCGGATCATTTTTACTCTACGTTGTCTCAACCGATATATCAGAGAATATTAACCGATATATTGGCCAAGATATCAAATAACATGTCAGAAGTATTGTGTTCTCTTGACAGAGAGCTGACTGATATTCAGTGAATTATTGTTATTTGTCAAAGTATTAGTGAAGTCTCGGCGAGGTTTTGGTAAAGTACGGGTGAAGTAAAAGCTATGTCAGCCAACATGCATCCTGACTTATATATTAACCAACTGCAAATGAATATATGAAAGATCATATATTTGAACTGCAGAGAATGATACCAATTTATGATTGATCACTGCAGTCTTAAGCAGTTGTGAAATGAAAGCCTGAAACAAATTCAGGCCTGAACAGTATCCCAGAGGTCATGGGTTCAAATCCCATTCAGGGCTAAATTTTTTTCAGGCTTTAATTTCCCAACTGCTTAAATTGTGTGTATAACTGCATTGATCAATCATAAATATGTATCAACCATCTATCGGCCAAGTCTCAACTGACCATTGACTAATGTATCAGCTGACTATCAATCGACTCTCAACCAATATAATTTGAGAAAACCTACAGTAAACACAATCTGATTAATCTTTTCTCATGTTTTTTCTATAATTCTTTCAAGTTGTTATGTTGTGTTGTTCACATTAAATTGGTGACATAAAACATTATTCAAAGTCTGAAAAAAACAATTGAACTGTGAGTCAGTATGCTTTACCACTGGAAATACTAAAATGATTTTTTGGAATCCTTTGGCATTTCCAGACAATCATAAAATACTACTACGAGGCTTGAAAATCTGTGAAAAGTTCTGACTGCTGGGCATTTAGTCAATTCAAAGACTGTGCCCAGCTGCCGGGCAGCAAATGAGTTACGCTTTTATTTTGCAGAAAGGTTGAGTACTTACAATCCACAGTCTCTAAGAATAGATTTCCCCACTGCAGAAGATATACTTCTTGCTGAAAATACGAGAAATGAAACCAATTAATACAATTCAGCTTACGCATGCTTATGTTACATAAGCTTGATTTCTGTTCACTATAAGCTTAATTCTACAGACCAAATGAAAGCGTGTAATACCCTTACTTTGTGATAAGCCATTCGTAGACAAAGCCGTTTTCTGTGAAAATAATAAATACATTTACTACGTTAGAAAGTTGAGTTCGTCAAGTTTAGCTTGCTTATCAATATAACTTACTGAGATTTGAATTGAAGCTCGCGCTAGTGATCGAACACAACGTGCAGACAACGCCGCCATCTTGTTAATTTCCCGTCAAGCACTACGCGCAGACACGAGAGGGCAATGTTTGGAACAGCGGTAATCTCAAAATGGCGGCTGCAGTACGTTGTCTTCGATCTATTTCGCGTTCAACTGCTTTGAAGGTGAATTTTCTTCAAACCTCATTGGACTCTTTTTTTGCTAGTATTAAACTGATTGTCGTTTTCTTTGCAGCATTTGTCGTCTTCCCTTGCTAAGAATGCTTCACAGAGTAAGTAACCCAACACAGCCAAGAGATGATATAGCATCTCTTTGCTTTGTGATGGCATGATAAAAGCTGGCAGTTTATCTTGACTTAGCACGTTATGTTACTAAGTTGATCTTTGGTTGAAAAAGATAATTCTGATTACTTCCCTAACAGGTTCAAGTAGAGGCACATCAACGTCATTATTAAAGTCATATCTTAGTACTGATAGCGGATTGTAAGTATGAGCTTACAGCACAATATGAAAGTTGCACGTGACATTACTTCGCTCAATGCTTTAGTTTTTTGTTAATTTTCCCTGTGTTAGGCTGAAAGGAACAAGAACTTTTGGAATGTCTACCAGCATGAATTTCAGCAAAAGATTTGCACCAGTGTCCTTTGTCTGTAAGTGTGTGATGTTATGATTATTGGCAAAACAGAGGAACTTATAGCTTACTAAAGACTCCTTGTTGACTGTTATTACTTTGCACATAAACATACAAGATAGGGGTGCAGCCCCCCCCCAGCTATGGAAATTATGTAATTGCTCAGGCTACCGGTAAATTGCCAAAATTTGGGCAAAAACTTAGACTGTTGATACAGGTCAATGAGTATACAACCTTTCAATATTACAATATTTGGAATTATAGTAGTTTCATTAGATGCGAGAATTTGTGAATGTTTTTCATGCTGTTTGAGTATGCTTGTATCCAGATTTCAACACTCATTTGGGCATTGCAAAATAATTGTTTTGAGAAGGAAGATCACCGCCTCCCTATGTCCGAAAGTGCCTATAGACCCTATGCATAAATGGCTGCCGATTAAAAATTATTTTGTTATTATTAAAATTAGCCCAACTAGCCTCGTTTGAGACTAAAAATTCTTTTGAATTATCAACTCAAAAACGAGGTTAGTTGGGCTAATTTTAATAATTACAAAAGAATTTTTAATTTGCAGCCATTTATGCATAGGGTCTATAGACCCATGGTCTTGTACAGGAGCTTATGACACTGCAACCTCAGGTTGCTTAGTTCTTATTGGTCAGACAAAACGCCTTGTAAGCAAGTTCTTTACCTGTTCCTGCTTGTTAGATAATGAATATTAAAGACTTTGCACACATAATCCAAAAACAAAAAGCTGGCAAAGCATAGACATAGACATGGAAATGCTGATGAGTTCTCCAGACATGATAGTGTTGGGCTCAAGGTTGCTTGAATGCCTTGAGCTGACATTTTTGTGATAGATTTTAGATTTCCCTGCTCTGTCATGCCCAGTTTTAAGTACAGAATGATTTTATTTTTGAGTGCAAGTACTCAGGTAGTCTCCTCCACAACTGTTTTTTTTTTTTTTTTGGGATGTCACCACCTAACACCCTGTCCCTCACCCCCCCCCCCTCCGAAAATGACTGACTGCTTACATCCAAACCAAATTCCTTTGCTGAAATTAGCCAATGACATTGAGAAGTTTGTTTGAGGGGAGTGTTGCATGACATCCCAAAAACAGCTGCAGAGGAGAGTAGTACCCAGGCTTTTCCCTAGTAATGTGATAAGAATGTAGTTTGTTTGACAACACCAACAGATCATGATCATTATGCTTCATGTCATTAGGTAGTATAACCAAAGCGTGTCCTCTTTCAATTGATGCTGGTAATGATGGAAGTGATGTTTTGGATGGTAACCTTGGTGATGATGATGGTGATACTTGGTCTCATAATAATGACGATGAACCCTATCTAGATGGCACATGACACTGATGTCACTGGAGATGACTGCTTATCAACCACATTTTTATTTGAATCAGTAAAAAAGAACATTCCCAAAATGCAGGAGGTTTTTTTGTTCAGACTAAATTGATTATTTGAGTTGTGCATAGTTATGCACAGATCTCTTGTATAATATATGATCACTTATTTACTGATAAACTGACTAATGTAAGATGGTAGTATTTTAAACAATTTATGGAGGAAAATCACTGTGCTCATCTTACAAGTTCAGAACCACCTCATGTCCTGTGCTACTGCGATTAAAAGAACTCTAACATTTTAAATTGGGAATTTTTTAAGGTTGCATTCCTGCATAACTATCTAAATTATGTACATTCTCTCTCCTTCATCCTCTGTGCAAGGTGAAATCTTTCAGAAGATTCTTCTCACATGAAAAAACCTTTAAATTAAGCCTTTATGGAGGAGAGAAATGCACATTAGCCTGGTATGGCTGCTATGTTTACAATATTTTTTGATAATGTTTATTTTAAAGTAAGCCCATTAGAGATTTGTTCCTGTTTAGTATCATTCTTGTTGTCATGCTGCTTGTAATATTTCACTTCAATAAATAATTTCTCACAAATTACAATAACAGCCTAATATCTCTTTGTATAATAGATAGTAAAATATGTTGCTACAAACATGGAAACCATTATGCTGGCAGAGTTGATAACACCGTGAATTGACCAGGCCATTGGTTATGCCAGTATATTGCAGGTTTACCACATCCACTTTGTGCTATGTTGTTGAACCAGTTCTCCTGTTTCAATTTATAATATAGTTTTTTATACTGCCTAGAGTGACAAAAGTGTTCCAATGCTTTGCTATTTTTGAGTGATTCCCCCAAAACCAATACTAGTCTCATTACTTTAATACATTGAAAATGTGGGGGAGGGGGGTGGGGGGCTAACATTAAAAAGGGAGGTTGAAGGTGGAAGGGATGGGGATTCAAAATCTTAACTGGGTTTGAAAGAAATAGTTTAGCAGTAAGCACCCAAGTCAACTAATGTTCTTAACTACATGTATTTTTGTCACTCTGCAAAGCTGGAAGGACACGACTTATAAAATCCATCCTATGTCAAGGTAAAACAAGTTTAGGATGCCAGAGAATCTCAGTGAAATTGATGAAACTTTTTTGTAGAGTCCTGAGCAACTAAATGTGAATCCAAGTGATACATCTCTCCATATAAATATTTTTCAGTCATTGTTTGCTCCAATTATGTTAAAAAGGCATTGATCACAAATGTCGCTGTCAAATATGACAAGACCAAAATAAGAAACTTAGCTGTTCTTATAAGAATAAGACTTTCTTTATTTGGGCCTGCATGCACTGTTTACAAGCTTGTAGCCTGTTAACCGATTAATGATGCATATTTCGAGAATTTTCTTAATGAGTTGCATCATTATTCATATCATGCTTATCACATTTCAATAATAAGAAATAGGGAATACCAAGCTCGTTTGTGAGTTATAAGAGCTTAAATCTTAAATAAAAGGTCTTTTTAGCAGGTCATTGTTGCTATGGCAACCAATTAGCAACATACTCAGCAATTGGCCAGATTTTTATACCATTAGTTTGGCATCAACCAATTTACAGTGGTTATAATGACCCTTCAGAAATTATCTATGTCTTGGAAAGTGCTGATTGACAATGGATGAGTCTCATGTGATGCATTTAAAGCATGATGATTGGTTTACCATCTTGACCACTGCAACCTGCCATAAAACAATTGCTGATGAGCTTTTAAATGTACTTTACTTTGCTCTTTCTTCTATTTTTTGTCATCACAGACTTGAACTGCAAAATAAACAATGTATGAACAATTCACCGAGGAAATATTACTATATTACTATTTGATGTCATCTTTGGCTATTTATTCCTCCTAAACTCCCTCAAATCTCGTGTAAACACCCAGCTATAACAGGAAATGACACCAAACAATTCGGTGCATGCATTGCATCATTTCAGTTTCATTACACTTGGTTAAAAACACGGACGGGCGAGGTATCTGGGGACTGGAAACTAGTATACTTCCGTCATGGCGGACGGGGATTGCTTCAACGAAGAGCTTCTTTTCACTGAATTTGAGATAGACAAAGCCCAGAAAAAGACCATAAAAAGAGAAGATGATTCTACTGGAGGAAAATCATCGAAGTCTTTAAAGGAAGAAAACTTACGTCTGAAAAACGCGCTGAGAAGTTTGATCAGTATGTTAAAAGTAGCTCATGGTACGACTCAAGATCCTGATTTTGAACAAGAACGGTATTCACCTCTTTTTCAAGCGATTTATTTTGATAACAGGACGTCAATCAGAAACAGGGAAAAGATTGAAGAGTTCGTTCAAACTTTACAGCGGCGTGTTGACGACGTCAACGAGAGGGAGTCGTATGGCAGAGAGAATTTTCCACCCTCGATCTTCGACATGAATTATGAGCTTGAAAAGTTAGCCGAGGATGAGGGTTACTTCTCACCGTTTTCTGTTGTCAGCTCTTTGCAGTACTACGATGTTTACTGCATTGACTGCTGTGGGCTGCCTTTAATTGATTTCAACCCGAAAATCAGCGATGGCTGGATTATTCCCAAATACGATCAGGTTTATTTCTCTGTTTTGCATGGCGAAGAGACTCTAAAGGTGAAAATAAAACAAAGCCGAGCTTGTTTTAACTGTGGAGAGTGTGGTCATGTTCTTCAAGACTGTCCTGCACCACAGGATCATGAAAAAATCAATGCAAACAGGAGAGAATTCCAAAATAAGTTTGCCTCGCCAGCGTGTTCAAAATCTAGATACCATTGTGATGATAAATCAGTAGAGCGCTTTTCAGAATTTAAACCAGGGATCATAAGTGCAAAGCTAAGAGAAGCACTTGGAATTGGTGAACAAGATTTGCCTTTTTACATTTATAAAATGCGATATTTGGGGTACCCCCCTGGATATTTACCAAAGGAGGCTAAACCAAGTTTGCTTCTGTATGACGGCGATGGAAACATAAATGATTACATTGAAGAGGAAGACAGCGAAAATGGTGATAACATTCGCAGTTCATTTATTGAGTTTCCAGGATTCAATACTCCCCTACCAGAAGGTGAGATCATAATTTTAAAAATTGTTGCTGAGAATTAATACATAGTGTGTAGAAAAAGGTTGATTTTTAAAAGGTGAACAAAAGACTTTAATTAGATGAACTTGTATATTTCATTGTATTAAGAGGTGTTTGTAAAACAGGGGCCTTCCTATGATTGAGGGCCCACTGATCTAAAACAAAGATGCCTGCAATAAAATGGAAAATAATAATGAAGCCCATAAATCGTAGACATCCCTGATAATCTAGGATGGTCGGAGATGAATCGGAGAAATAGAAACGCTTCCTCTTTTCCCGATTCATCCGTGACAAAATCTGGGACAGACAGATTTTCCTGATATATGAAAACCAGGCTTAACAGTGTAACTTCACATTGATTTACTAAGGGTTTTTTATTGTCTACAGGTGTTAAAGATATATCCACTGCAATAGGAATGCCGCCAATGCAGAAGCATCAACATATAGACAACTTAGCAGCTCACTACAGACATCAGAGGGGACTGACAAATACATGTACTTCTAATCAAAATAACCAGAAAAGAAAGAGAACAGAGCTGCAAAGAGACGAACAGGACATGGATGTGGAGGAAGGTAAGAGGTCTTAGTTTTGGGGTAATTTAGAAGCAACTGAACAACCAAAACTGTAACTTAACAACTCTGCCCCTTGCAATTCTATGACCAAGGCTTTCAAGAATTCTAATATTATTCCAAAGGTTTTTATCTAGGTTCGCTAAAAACTCACCTTGATAATTGTAATTTTTATCTCAATTCAACTTGGTTCAAGTCAAGTCAATTATTAGTCAACTAAATCAAATATGTATAAGATGGTATTGAAGATAAATTTCAAGTATTTAAATTAGACATACATTATAATAAAATTAATAGTACTGATGATAAAAATTAAAGCACTTTGTTATTAGAGATAGATTTTAGTTTAGAGAAAAAGAAAAGACAATTAAGAAATGTTAAGGGCCAGAATCATAATATATATTTAGATTAGTGATGTCTCTCCTTCATTCCAGCTGTAGGATAGCATATTTCTTAGGTATGGAAGAAAATTCATAATGTCAAACTCTTTGCTTTTTAGGTGGAACAAATGCTTTATTAGAATTGGGTTCGACAGATTCACCTTTGAAGCTTGCACCTGCCAAGAGAACAAAGTATGATTATAAAGAGGAAGATGGTGCTCAAGAGGACAACACTGGTTACTCTCCTTCCCACCCTGGGGTTCACTGTGGTTCAGAGGAACTGGAACTTCTCAAACGCTACAGGAAAAACTCTGGGAGTAAAGCCATGCCTCTCATCCCTGCACAGCAACACACAGACCCTGACAGTTCAACCCAGAATGGCAAACCAAAGAGAATAATCCAGAGAACTACCAGAAAAAGCCTCGAGGAAGGTGAGGTGATTTCGGATGATGAGATAGAGGTTGAGCTACAGGAAGATGAAGAAGTTGAAGATGATTATCCTGAGACTACACTCGGATGGTGGCTTAAAGAACCCCTAGATCCAGTGTCAACCACACATCCCATGCTTTCACCACCTCCCAAGCCCCACGTACAGTTGCCATTGGAGGCGCTCTCACGGTTCTATACCAAGAGCACCTCACTACAAAAGATGAGTTTTGAGGATAGAGTCATGTGGCTGGACCCCATATATGGTAACCTTCAGCCAGTGTCTGGTCGCTATGACAGGCTCAGGAAACTTTTAGGGAACAAATCTGCTAAAAAATGACACTTTCAGTTGCCATGGCTACCAGGTAAAACTTTCAGTTGCCATGGTCACCAGGAAGCTTGTGCTCTTTTTGGCTGGTGCTCTAGCTAAAAATTCAAATAACAATATTGTGACAGGCAAAGAAAATACATTGCTATGGTTACTGTTTTCTTCCAGTCACAATCGTCCTTCAGCCTCATTACTTAGTGGGTTCTTACATTTTTCAATTTTTGTGGCACTTTTGAGTCAACATTTCTAAGAGTTTTAACTTTTTTAAACTTTTCTTCCTTGAACACAATTAACTGAGAAATGGATAAACTATACTCTACATTTTTTTTTTTATCTCAACTGAGAATGTAATCTTTTAGCCAATAGTAGAATAACAGTTCATTTGATGTTCAATTGAACCACTGAATATTGGTGGTCTCAAGTGAGAGGTTTTGAGCTGGATGAAACTGTACTTATAAATGATATTTTTATACACAAGGTTAATGTTAAATATGCAATTGAAAGACATATGGTTTTTCAACACTCATTTTCATGGTAAATTAAGATATTCTGAAATTCTCTTAGGGGTTAGTTTTTTATTTTTTCTGCAGCCTTTGTCACTAGTTTGAGGAAATGTTTTCTTGTTTTGTATTTAGCTGGGATGAAAGAGTTTATTCCATAACTTTTAATGCATAGCAAGTTCAGCACGTGTATCTAGTCGGGATTTGGGTAAAAATTGTCACGTGCTACATGTACATTTAAACGGAACGTTTTAATAATTTTGTACCTAGATCCCTCTCTTGGTGATCCAGCCCATAGGAGACCTCGGTCACAAATAATCTCCTTGTAAATATCAGTCACATACATAGCCACCACTGAGGGTGCATTGCACTCCACACCACTCAGTAAAGAAATTGAGACTATTTGATGCGTTTGTTTAGAGGGTTTATTAAGGAGGTCGTGCATTCCGTAAAAAACGGCATATTTTGTTCCTTTAAAACCGCCCTACTGATAGGAAGATTATCATCATTAACGATGTTTTAACAGTACTGAACAAATTCTCTACGATACTTTAGGTCAATAATCGTGTCTCCTCACAATGACCACACGATCTTATGAACAAACTGTTCGTTGCCACAAAACGCAGTCTTTTGTTGAGGGAGTGCAACATGGAGATAAAATAACTGCTCAATGTGACCGCCACAAAAAAACTGCAAAAACTGAAAATCGCGAGCTAAATTTAAAATTTTTAAGTCAGCGTACACCAACCAATCACAGCAGACCTGAAAGAAAACTTCAAACCAAAGTTACGTAATCTATGTGCGTTTTCCCGCGGTTTGGGCCGGTCGCATGTTTTTGGTGAGCTTTGATTGGCTCACATTGTCTCTGTAGTTATCTCCAGATGTTCTCTGTATGATATTAAGATTGTGCAATTATTTACCTGAAAAGGAGTTCGTTTTTTAGGCAGCGTCTACACTACGCCGAAGGAGTTTTATTTCAATGGTTACGCCTACCGCTCACTAGACTGCAAAACAGTCGTCTTTTCTTCCTTATTCTGAAGGCGCGAAGCGCCATAAGCGTAATCCTCGCGTGTGAAGCGCGCGAGACTCACACGCCCTCTCCCCAGCCTTCCTCGCTGTTTCTACACTTTCGTTCGAATGCTGCCCGCGTCGTTCGGGTTCGCAAAAATACGACTGTTTTGCAGTCTAACTGTTCACACTAATCCGTAACAAAAACAGAGCGTTCTTCAAGTTTAACGCTCATTAAACTTGAAGAATTTGAAAAACGCCGGCTTTTCGTTCTAATGTCGACGGACTTTGAAAACATAGATTTTCGAAAACGATGGCGTCAAAATAAACATGTGATTTCGCTGACTGCGGATTCCTCAATGTACAGAACAGGCCGAATTACTCTGGTTTAAGTGCTCCATAAACTAAAAAAGGTGTATAGTCTACACGCGCAAGAGCGCAAAACGATATGAACACTTTACAGGTACTTTTACAAGTAGAACAACACAATGGAAGAACATTTTCACCGCTAGGTGATTGTTGCTTTCTTAAATTTGTTCCGCATTTTGTGGACAAAGTTAAACGCCGTTTTCAAATCCCTCCAGGGTAATGCGAACGGGGCCTTAAGGGGGGTGGGGTTCAACTGCTGCATCTACCTTGTAATATTATCATCTTCTTTGATGAAAAACATCTTTCACTGTGATAAAACTTCATGAAGATCCCAATTCTATGACAACACCCTACAGCTCTCCTCAATTTGTTTTCCTCTAGTCTGGTTTAAACAATACGACACTTGTGAGACTATTCGTACAACCGCGAAATTGGTAGCATTCTTGACTCCTGATATTCTTATATAACCAGGATGCCAAGCTGTCGGTAAATTTACAGATGAGATCCTGAGAGTGAAATATTTACAGAATTCGTAGGTCATAATAAGGTCTTAAGACTCTATTTGATAAGCTAATTTCCGTTTTAAGGTTTTCATTACCGTGCAATTGCGTTGTGGCGGTTCTTTTTAAGAGCGACTCTTTGTCGGCCACTTTTGTCAACCCGACATAGAAGATTTACTTCCGAGGGACAAACAAACAAATCCAGGAACGTATTTACGAGCCTTTTTGGGTAAGGTCCCTCGAGAAAGGATTCGGTGAGATAAAACACTGTCGGTACATTCAGTGCCAAATTGTTCAAGAAACTAGAGATTTTTTGTAAATCATGCTTGGTGCATTGCCATCAGTACTTTGTGATTCAGTATTAATGCACAATTTTTAATAGCTTTGTGACATTCCCTGCACTATTTTCCACACCGTCTTAGCATTTAAAAGCCAAATTATGTGTTGGGAACCGGGGTTGGGAAGTTGCCGGGAGATTAAGGTAACTGACCGCGAACTAGTTAATGTTTTTTCAGCGAGCTTCAATTTATTCTGAGGTTGAGTATTATAGCCCTCACAGATTTTTGTAGCGTTTTTTCTGATCGTTTCTGTAGGACCTATTGATCGATAATATTTTAAACCTTAAAAATCGCTTAACCCGGAAAAGCCGGTTTTGACGTCGCTGAAAACAGACACTGAGAACCGGTGCTGCCTGTTACATATTGTATTTTTAGAAATTTATCTAATCAATATTTCTGCCTTCCTTACTTATTATTTTATCTCGTGATCTTCAGAAATCCTGACAAGTTTGCAGCTGCAAATATATTTTGTTATTTAGATAATTATTTGGGATAAGAAATTTTGTCATTATGGGTATAAAACACGTGAAAATTTCTTTTTCTCAGTGGAAATTTTTCTTTAGGCTAAGAAAAAACGAATTAAGGACGCAACATTTCCTATCCTTTTTTTCCATTTTTTCCAAGAGACTGCTGCCAAAGGGTATGAAGTTGTTTGTTTTTTCAAGAAGCCGATTCAATCATGGCGCTGAAGGCGGAAAACACCTTTTCCTCGTTTATAAGGACTACAATTAAATTCTCTTTTCATTCAAAATATATCACGCGTTCATTTCCCTTTGTTTTTAGACAAAAAACCATCATCTTTTTAGGGACAATTTCTCTTCATTTCGCATTATTAACAATCCATGACCACAGCGATGTCGTTTATTTATCGTTTAATCATTTGTGAAGACAGCGATTAATTATTTCTTTGACTAGGATTTAAAGCGATAACCAATTCTAACAATAAATATTAGTACTGAATTACAGCAATGCCTTGGCTTAAAATATTGGGCTACAAGATAAAAATTCGTTTTCTTTTTAGTCACGAAAAATGCAAATTTTATCGCCTGAAAGCGTTGAGACGAAAATGATTGGAAGTTTAACATTCAGGTTAGCTTGAGATCAAAAACCTTTCTCGCGCCAGATTTTGCAGCCACGAATCAAAGTTAGATCTTTGATTGTCGGTAAACCAGTTACTTGCGTAACTCGCCGCCAATAACATGTGTACATCTTGTGAATAACCAGCATACCCGTGATAGTAATCATAACAACGTTTCACAGCGTTAAAAATGCGGTTGCGATCAATGTAGTAAGGCTTGTTCAATAAATATCGCGACACCAGACTTGCGAGTTGCGCGATGCTTGAAGGAGAGTAGCCGTAGTTGTATTCTGGGTCCCAGTCCGGGTCAAACTCTTGTTCCTCTCCCATCCTTACTTCCAACTGAAATTGCAATGCCCTTAATTCGCGTTTCACGCGTCGCACGTCCCCCTCGGATTCTTTTAAGGCTGTTTTAGTTTTATTTAAATCTACTTCCAACAGCGCGATCTGTTTTGTGAGGTTATCAATGGAAAGTTCTTGATCCTTTGCTTTCTTGTGTCTTGAAACCAAGTCTTTTATCACTTCGCATTCTTCATGGTGGTCTGGTAACTCGCACCGTTTCACGCTTTCTCCACACGCACCGCACTCAATCAACCCGAAATCGCACACTTGCATATGCGCTCGAAGTTTCTCCAGCTTTAAAACCATTTTACATCCGTGTTCATCATTATCGCAGTAAACCACCAAGCCCTCCACCACCCCTCTAAGGGCTAACACTGGAATTACATCGAATGGCGAAACGTCCGAGCGACAAGTGGGACACGAGGTTGTGTTGGGTCTGTCTAGCCAGATATGTAGGCATTCATCGCAGAACGAGTGTCCACAAGGTGTAATAACGGCCTCTTCTAAGACACCGGCGCAAATACTACACAGTAAATTGTGATCCACTTGTGAGATAAATCTATTTAGTCCATAGCCCATTCTCGACTTGCTTTAACTCGTGTTTACCCTATCTGCCGGGAGATTTAAAAATTGAGACTCTGTCGTTTTTCTGGACCTTGACGTTAAAGAAAAGCGGTTGTATTATTGCGCGTTCGTCAGCTGAGACAATACTGTTTTGTGAAAGTTGTACACGTCACTTTTTATTAACAACAAAAGCTCGCGCGATTTGCATAACGAAACACGAGCGCGCGTGACAGCTTCAAATTATTTGCCCGTGAAAAACGCGTAAATATAAAATGCAACTCATTATGCTCGAAACTGCCGTTGAATCCATCATTTGACCACACAAAAAATTTCCAGAAACTTCAGTTTCCAGTTATTGTGAAAATTGTCGCCTTTGTTATACAATCTGTTATTTTCAGCGGGTAATTAACATCTTTAGTTATTGTTTCGGTGTGTTCCCCATTAGAAAACCTGTTGGTTTTGTTTTGTAAACCCCCTGAAGAAATTGTATTGTGTTATTGATACCACACGACAAAGAGAAATGAAAAGAGGTAGGATATTTCCAAATTAAGAATCTCTTCCAGTCGTTTTATTTTCTCAGTGATATTGGACTGGATTAGCTTTCACTTTCATCGGCTATTCTTAATTCAAATTTTCTGTTCAACCTGTTGAATCCTTTGTTTTCAAACAATCTGTTGTGTCAGATTTTGCGATCAAGGCTTCGTTTTCTGCAGTGCGAGACAATTTGTTTGCACTATATTCCCATTTAATGAAATCTCAATTGAAACAGACGTACTTCGAGTGAGTTTCTCGATCGGTTAGCCAGTACTGAATTCATGAACTTTTTTTGTTTTGTTTCTACTCAGTGGAAGCGACTGACAGGTGAAATTAAAGGAAACCCATCAAGGTGTGCGTGAGTGGCACTTGTCGCTCACAGGCAAGGTTTAAAAGGACGCCGATTGGAAGATGAACTCATAAAGGCACAAAATGAGGGTTTGGGTGGTGTTTCAGTTGAAAAATCTTACCAATATAAATAGAGGATGAATCAATCTTTTAATGTTCTCTAAAAATTGATGCCCCCGGGAAAAAAGAATCCAGTCAAACATTACTTACATGAAAGGAAACACAACATCAGCTGATGTCGCGAATTATTTTATTATGTCGCGATTTCAATAATATAATACTCTGAAACTTCATTCGTACCAGGTGATCCTAGCTGTTTGGATTTGCCACTGTGCAACAGAGAAAAAATATAAAACAAAACACGTGTTGGTAACTGCAATTTATGCGACTACGGTTTTAGATTGAATTAACTTAACCGTACTTACATTTCCCCTAAACAAGCTAACTCCGTCCACAGTGCGCCGTAGAGATTTGAAAACAACGTTTTCACTTGAAAACACATTAAATGTTCTCCGTTCATAATACGCTGGAGAAACAAAAACTCAACAATCAGCGGTCATTTTGAATTTTTGTTTGAGGAAATCTCGCGCAAGGAAATCACATGTTTAGCTCCGTTTTAGTGTGGAGGACACGCCTAACCGTAGAAAATTAATATAGCTGTGCTTTTAAATTTCGAATTCACTGGAGATGCGTGTGGACGGTGCGTTAGTTTCATACATTTCTAGATTGATGTAAATTCGGGAGCTGATGTATTCCCCTGAAGTTCCATTAAGCCAGGAGCCCCTTAAGTAGATTCCCCTGCATTTTAATCTGAAAATAATTTAGTGTTAAATTTCGCGGTTGAAAAATCCCGTTGGCAAGCTCATAGTCGAATTCGAATCGCTGAATGGTATGTCAGTTTTTATGACAAGCTTTCTTTCTTATGTTTGTGTGCGATAAAACACGGTCTGGATTGACGTTTTTCGTTGACAAGTTCCCTGGTTAAAAAGCTGAAAGACATGTCAAATTGTGCAAACTAGTTTTATTTTCGTTCTCTGAGGAGACCCTTTATTTTACCTGTCAAACCCTAATAAACTGGTAATGAAAAGAAATTATTTCTATTTTTTATTAAATCCACAACTTTATTCTACTAGATTTTAATTATGGAACATATAGCATTATGACTTCGTAGGTTGAAAAACTCACTGAATGACTTACAAGACAACTTTCGAAAAATGCAGTTTGATGATTCGCTCGGAATCTAGGGTAAACCGTTTGACGTGGGAGGGGAGGGGGGGGGAGGATTTGGTTAGGCTTGAATTCTTTTTATAAACCTTTCATTACAGTAATTTTTTCTCCATGCAAGATTTTCGGAAACCGAACTGTCGAAAGTTCCAATTTTAGCAAAGCTTCATATTTGGTGAAATTTAGACCAGGTAAACATACTCTATACAACACAATTAACTATATTAAATAAACTTTTGCAGCTAATAATATGTAGTTCCTTGAGGTACAATAGGCCTTAGTCTGGTTTATACGCCGCATTCTGCCGTGCCGAATCCAATTCAATTATGTGCGGTAAAAATGCGACTGCCGATTCAGAACGTCGCTTAATTCAGAATTAATACTGACGGGTATGTCGGTCAGCGGATAATGTTCTAAACGTAGAGTATTCAGTATAGCGGACGGACATACGGAGCGAAAGGGAAATTTTTCGTGAAATTATCTGCAAAAGGAACGAGATGGAGAAGGCTGACAATGCAGCAGTGTGCGTTGCAATATGTTCAGGTTGAATTAGTCGCGAGTGACCAAGTTTCTTTTTCCACGGCGGGACCACATTTACGCATGCTCAAACATTAACATAATCGACACGGCAGAACATTCGACGTTTGAAATCAGTGTCTGTCGGATAGTGCGACAAGAGCAGTCCAACGTGCTGCAGAAATGTGCCAGCCGATTCGCACGTTAAATCAGTTTCTGTCGAATATAGTTTGTTGAATTGAATTCGACAAGCCAAAAATAGGACGTATGAAACGGCCCCTAATAATAAGTCATACTGGCCTTGTTCATCAACGGTCCAATGGAAGAAAAGGCGAAATATTTATAACTCATTATATTATTATATTATTATCAGTCTCACTTACAGATTTTTTCCGTTTTTTTTTGTTAAAATTGAGTAGATTGGTAAAGGAAGTGATCTATAAAGAGAAAGAGGAAGTCACCGACCATTTAAGAGATCATTTACAGGCGAAGCTAGCGCACTCGGTGCCTTAGCGCGCGCTTGATATTTATGATGATTGAATAAGTGGAATCATTAGGTCTTTTAATTAGATGTTACGTAACAAATGCTGGAGCTCTCTAACTCGCTTAAGGCCGATGAACACCCATGGATCATGGACAGCCATAGACCGTTGTCCATTTTTTCCAGCCTGGTAGCGACTGTAAGAAGAAGCGCGTCCATTCAAGTAATTCATGAGCTCCTTGAACAGCGCAACATATTCACGGACTTGCTAAACAAGCTAGAGGCCGCCACTAATGTCCGGAGACACACTCTTTTCCTAGGTGGCTTATCTTTCATCTTGTTCTACCTGACAGTTGGTTACGCCGCGAACTTTCTTTGCTATTTCCTCGGGTTCGTATTCCCGACGTATGCGTCAGTGAAAGCGATCGAGACAGGAAATCTGTCAGATGATATCAAATGGCTTACCTACTGGCTGGTTTTCAGCACGGCGAATTTCTTGGAAATTTTCCTGGAGTGGATTCCTTTGTATTACTTACTGAAGTTTTTCCTGCTCGTATGGTGCATGTTTCCTGGTCCGTGGAGTGGGACCACCGTCATTTACAACTTTCTCATCTGTCCCTTTGTAATGAGACACAGGGACAAATTCGACACTGCTATCTCCGAGGTCGCGAAGCACCTCCGACAGGCCGCTGAAAAAGCGGCGGAAGACTACGAGCCTGTTGAGAGTGCGGACCTCTTCTTGGAGGTCAGAAAGATACAAGAAATTTTGGCCATAACAGAATTGGACCCCAGCAATGAAAATAAAGATACCGATACAAAGAGAGAACTGAAGATTGAATGAAAGAGAGTTTTAATCCCTGGCTCCGACAGGATCTGACATCTGTTTGAATATGACACTAAGAGTTAATCATCTCATATATGAAAGAATGTAAAACAGGTTACCATCTGCTCTGATCGTGAATAATAAATCTGGTAAACCTGCTTGTTTATACATTATATTTTTGACGTGAAACGTGAATTGATTTTTAGGGTCAGTAAATAACCATGATATGTATCGTATAATAAGAGTGGAATTTTCATTAGGAGCCAGATATTTAAAAATTCTCTCACAATTGATTGCAATTTGACAGAATTTTCAAATATCATGCGCTCGAGCTTTCATGCGATTAAAAATGCCCAAAAAAGAATGGATGGTCAACCCTTATTAGTAGTTCTATGAGCGTGACTTCGTCACGCTCAGACACTTGTTTTGCGTTCTTCCCCACGGATTTTCGAGAAAAAAAAAGAGATTGCTAACAGTCTAGAAATAATAACTATGCTTTGATAATTCAATAGACAAGAACGAAAATATAAAAACATAACCCCGAAGCCGGTATCTGTGTTTCACGGTTGCCGTGTTGAAAGATCTATAACGCGTAAACATCGCTTTGACGTCCGTGCTGTGACTTTTGTGCTACTCCCCAATCTACTCTAAAAAGCTTGGGAAGAACCGCGCTCTTGTCGGAGCCAGGTTGATCAATGGTCATCTAAGGATGACTAATGCTATCTACCCGAAAAATTACTAATCCTGACTGGATAACGATCAATTCGCCTTTTGCATAACCAGGCCGCAGCATCTGTAGCTCAGCGGCCCGGCCAGTGGCGGGTTGTTTTGTTTTTACAGTGCATGATTGAGGTAAAGCAAAGTAAATTAGCAACAACATCAAAAGCATTTCATTTTTTCCCGATATTTTTGATTCGACATTATGAAGTGTTTTTCTTTTGTCGTCATTCTCAATTTCGACAATTCCAGACTCCGGATTCCGAATTCCATATTTCAGCGTTGGTGTCATATTGGAGAACAACAAGTTCTATCTTGTTAACTCTAAGAGGTGATACTCTGTGCTCTTGTATGTGCTGATCAGTTGAAAGCAGTGCCGGAGCTCTTCCACCAAGTAAGTTATAGAAACACTTTATGGTCAGTTTGTAAACCTGAAAAATTGATACATAATAAACTGTTAGATGTACATTTGTTCTTTCGCTCATAAATGGTTGGATGATACCTTGAGAGGAGTATTTCAATTGAATGTACAGTCGAAATTTGTCTAGCTCGACTCGTAATCCTCTGTCTTGCTTTCAACCTTGTTATTCATTCGGTCAAGCAGTTTCGTTATTCCAGTAGAAAGAAGACATAAAAAGAGCACAATCGCTGTTACTCCTCCAATCACCAGGAACGTCCACGACCCTCCAATGATGTCTACCAGGAACCCACCAATCATAGATCCTATTCCAAAACCTACACCAAGGTAACAGGAGAATACAATACCTGCAAATTGAGAAACGAGTCGAAATATTTAGTACATAATAAGAATAACAAAGCCTTTTCTGGTAAGTGAGAACGCGGTGGCCTCATGTTGATTACATTCGCCTCCGCATTGAGCCTTCGCCGGGTGCCTACGACAAGAAACGTTACTTTCACAGTGTCTCTCTCCACCCAAGTGTATAAATAGGTAATGGCGAATTTAATGCAAAGAAGTGATCCTGCGATAGACTAGAAACCCATTTAAGAGGGAGTAGAAACACTCCTAGTCGTTTCATCTTACAGAAACTGGAGACTGAGCGCCGGCCTGATCGCGATGGGCTACTTGGTTCATACGCAGACATAACCTTATTCTGATAAACGCTCCTTCAGAAATATCAATATACGATTTGATATTTAACGAAAGCAACGAAATTAACTTCTTGGTGATATTTTCATTTTTCTTTCAGTAGGATACTATGATACTTTTTTTGTGATATTTTCCCGTTCTTCAAAAGGCTAAGGAGGAATTTAAGGCTCAAATCAATCATTGTTGTATTTATAAGAAAATAGTTTACAGTATTGAAAAACAATCTTCAGGAATAATAGTATAGATTATAAACTATGCATAACTCACTTCTCCGAAGATCGCTGTGGTGGAAGCAAATACGATTTAAAAGTTTCTATTTTAGGAATGTATTTTGGTCAGCTTTTATTTTACATATCAATTTTCTAATTCTCCTATTTTAGTTTTCCTGATGTTAAGCCCACCTTGTGTTGTTGCTGAATATTCCTCGGGTGTTCTTTGTTTAAAATACACAATTGAAGCCGGCATGGAAATACCGAACGCAATGTATTGCATAACTTCGGGGATAATGGCTAACCAAGGGTGTGTGAGCAGTCCATAGATGACGAAAGCTGCCACATAGATGGCAAGAGACAAGTTAACTGTGTTTAGAACTCCTATTTTTCGAATCAATATTCCTGAGGAGCCAAATGAAAATACAGCTGCGATGTTACGAATTGCTCCAGACACGCCTATAACCCACGTGGCTTGAGATGGGTCGATATCAGTTAGATACCAGAACATGAAATTGTTAAAAATTCCGTCCACTATTCCAAGGTAAAGAACAATAACGATAAATGCAATGTTATGAAGGTTTAACAAGACATCTTTAAGGGATGATTCTGATATTTCCCTCTTGGTTCTGCACGAGTCTGTTGTCCTTAATTCATCCTGTTTGAAATCTATCATTAGACCCATTACAAAAGCAAAGAGCAGTACAATCGCGAAAGGGAACATGGTTAATCCGTAATCATCGTGAATAACACCGCAAACTCGAACAGTGTTAGATTTTGCTAGAGGTGAAACTGTCAAATAAAGAATGATTTGACCAAAGTTTCCCCACATTCTAAACCTTCCGTAGTTAGTCGACTCAGTACTGTCGAGGTTTTCTAAAAGAGCCGAATCTGCAAGATTTTTCGCTGGTGCAGCAATGAATTCTAAAACAGTGAAGAGAA
>Ga0126337_10000133_pt1:0-27500 | contig 28740 bp, 11 predicted proteins | sample DipCmetagenome_FD_92527 | JGI IMG/M metagenome (GOLD analysis project Ga0126337, IMG submission 92527) | Coral microbial communities from La Bocana,Puerto Morelos, Mexico - Diploria C A metagenome | ecosystem: Host-associated > Invertebrates > Cnidaria > Coral | place: La Bocana,Puerto...
GTCAGGTCATAAATAGGGTAGGAAAAATCGCAGATTTTGGTCATAAATAGGGTAAGGGTTTTGGGAAGCGGGCCGCACACCTCTACCAAATTTTTCTGGGAGTACCCCCCCCCCGGGGGCTTATTATCCAATCAAACTATGATCAAACATACCGCGAGTATTCGAAAGTATTTCGTAGTTGTTTAGCAACTTTGATGCGAAGTCTGCTCGCTTGGAGGTCGAAATTGACAAACAGCTGGAATCAACTGGTGCCTGTTTCCCAGACTGGCTCATCCTCGGTGTAAAAACCTGTGAAACTCACCAGTGACGTAAAACAAAGAACGAGCAAGACGACAAAGAGCCCCGAAACAATATAGAGCACACAAACAATAACCCCTAAACAAAGAAAAAATTCACAGGTTTTACACCGAGGTATACCCCAGACTGTGCAAAACCCGATAGCTGAATGAATGAATGACAACTTTTACTAATTACTTATTACTGAGAAATCACTATAACACAAAGGCAATTTTTGCATTCCATTTGGGCGTAGTTCAATGCAGGCTTCGTGCTTTTTATAACAGTAGAAAAGATAGGGAAATGCAATTATTCGACGCGGGAATTTTCTTCAGTATTTTTATGATGCCCCTTCATTTGTATCGCGGCAGAAATGTTTCTGTATAAACTTGATGGACTTTTATCTTTGACAGTCTACTTCAAAAAAAAACTCGAACCAACAATGACGAGAGACAATATTTGGAAGAATCCGAGTGAGTGGAAGATTTTACAAAAAAATTATAAATTTTGGTGGCTCTAAACTATCTTAGCGACAGGCTGTTGTGAAAACCTCTTACATTCAGTAGTTGAGAATGCTGGAAATTAATAGTTTCAATGTCGTAGATTTGAACCATAGCTTTTATAAGTCCCACTTGACTTGGGTGACCTTGAATGACCTTCATTGTTTATGAATTCAAGTTAGCGCCGCCATTTTGGTTGCAAATTGGTCACGTGAGTAGCAAACAACTTTTTATTAGATTTCTACCAGATTCATATTATTTCGCGCTTTCTGAATGAAATTTTCATGATTTTAAGACACTTGCTAAGATTTTCTACAGATGAAAAAAAAATGCTTAAGTGTTTGCTGTTAAACCGGTTAAAAGGAAAACTGCCGCTATTTTCACGAGGACGAAATGTAACTTGTTTTTGCTACTTTCAGTTTTCGACCTGTGTACGCGTTTGATCCTTCAGATGAATGTTTTTTTTATTTAGTATAATTCTTGATCAACATTATTGACCTGGACTCGTTTTATTTTCCCACAGTGTGTGATTCATGATTTTATGGTTGACCAGTGTAACTACGATGGTCAATCACAAAATGTCTTTCTCCGCAGTTCAATAATATCATCTTTCATATATTCATTTGCAGTGTGAGATTCCTTGCTCAGCATTGTTGGGGGAAACTGGAACCAACTCTCATGGATGCTTTGGGTGTCGTGGATTCTAATGGCCGCCAGCTGCAGGCTAAGAACAAGGTCAAGGTCAAAGGGTCTGAATAACTTGGTGTAGTTCCCGTCGCTTAGGTAAAGAACAATAGTTATACCTAAAAAAAAAATATCGAGCTTTTTGTTTCCAAGAACAGACATCGTTAGCTGACGAGATTGAAGCAAGGGATAATTGTTTTGAAGCGTAATCAAATTCTTATAATTAGAAATAAAATAATTGTATGCTATTCAATTAGGAGAGTTAAATTCGATCCTTTGGAGCGAGCGGACGCCTGCTTCGAAACAAAAATGTATTGTTGGACATACAACTGAAGTTTAAATTTTTTTGAAGTCATTTCATTTTCCATTGTACGCTAAAAATAATTGATGTTTCCAAAATTTCGCCGTATTTTTTCTTTCTAGGGATCAAAATTTGTTGCAGAAAATGCAGATCTATTTCAGTATTTTTAATTCATTTCGTATCCCATTTCACGATGAATTTTAATGTTACTACGACTCTTGTCGTATTTCTTGAATTCAAGATTTTACAGCAAATTACGCAGTGAAGTAGTTACGAGATATTCTAAACTAGAAAAACTTAAATTGTGAACAGCTGCATTTTATAAAGTAGCAAACTCGCCGAATTCATGATTTCTGAAGTGAACACTAAATTTCTGACAAATTCTTTCAACTTTCACATTTTCGTTTGATTTCTTTGTATAGGTGTGCGTTTTAAATATGCAACGCATTGAAAAGCTAAGAATATTGTCAGTTGGCGAAATATTAATTAAAAATCAGACCTAATCTATTCACAATAAGTGGTATTTAAAATTTTCCGACAATATTTACCACGTACTCAGTCAGTATGCACAGTTTGTATAAAGAAGCTATTTTTCATTGAATGTGTAATTTCACTTTTTACTTCAAAATACTACTGTGATACTGCTTAGATATTTTTCAGACTTAGTTCTAACTGTCAACTGTTTTAATTAACTACTTTGGTCGATTGATACAAAGAAATTTTACGACTCGTAAAATTACTCTGCATTTATTGACTTAGTAAGTAGTCAGTTAAACAGTTTGACATTTGTAAATATATGCTCAATAAATATCACAACTTGTACATCAATTATTAAATATTTTATTGAACTGAAATAAAGGAATAACAATGTTATCAACAAACGAGTCTTGTGTCACTTAGTAAAAAAATTGCGCGCTCTTAAAGGGGCCTGGGAACTAGTCGGAATGTAGGCTATCTCTTTTACTATTTTTTGACTATGTAGGGTTGCCGACGCGGGAAAACGTTCTGAACTTTTAAACAGGGTCTAGTAACAAGTCAAAATAAAGGCGGACTTTTGATAGGCCAAATCTGACTGCTAACTGCAGAGATTTTTCCCGCCAAAAGACTTAGTTTATTTTTGACATATTTCTAGACTCCATTTAATAGCGCAGACTTTTTTCCCGCCAAAAGACTTAGTTTTTTTTTTTCAACAAATTTCCAGGCACCCTTAAAAGCGCAAACGTTTTTCCCGCCAGAAGACTTATTTCTAGACTCCATTTAATAGCACAGACTTTTTTCCCGCCAAAAGACTTAGTTTTTTTTGGAAAAATTTCCAGGCACCGTTTAAAAGCGCATACTTTTTTCCCGCCAAAAGACTTAGTTTTTTTTTCCGACAAATTTCTGGGCACTGTTTAAAAGCGCAGACTTTTTTCCCGTCGTGGTTAATTTTGCAGCACATACTTTTTCCCGTTAAAAGACTTCCAGACACTAGACACTGTCTAAATTCCCGCCGAAGGACTAAGAATTGACAAAAACTGAAACAAAAGTAACCTGCAAACACGTAATTATCTTCGTTCAAAAAAAATATATGTTGTTCGATACATTATAATCTTAATGTTTAACAAGTTTTCGCGTTCTTTGTTAAATATATTTGTGCGTATTCCGGCAAAGTAAAAAACTACACGACGAGAGCTTGCGACTTTCTTATGAAGCATCAGTTTTAGCTGCAGTTCAAAGGTGGGATCATCTTCCTTTAATCCTGAAAAAAATGAGAAAGAATAGAATTTACTTTACAAATTCTGAGGAAAGGCATATCTTCTCTAAGCTTTCAACTCAATTAAAATCACAAAATTGAGCTATATCGTTGTGGTAAAGTGTGCCAATGGGGGTGAGGCAAAACCCGTGTCAGTGTATTGCTTAAAAATTTGTATTACTCCAGTAGTTCTTGTACCTTTCATGTTTGATTTTGTCAGTCAATTTTCTCCCCTCGTATTCTCCAGCGTGTCGAAAAAATCTTTCACTTTGGGTCCAACACAATACACAAATAATGCTTATTTTCTCTCCTTACTCTGTAGATATTTCTGGATCTAAACAATTCGATAGATAGGTCAATAATGATCACTGTCGCCAATGTAACACAGTCTCAATGTATTGTTCTGGTTCGCTCAAAGAGTAGCTGAAAGATCTGTATCAACTTAATCTTTTCTTTCATTCTTTGGTCGCGTTATGCTCTCTACCGCGCTTACTACGCCGTGCATAAGATTCGAGTGCAACTCGCGGGGCCTTGAAGGCCTGAACATTACAAATGACGTTGTCACAGAAGACAAACGTCGCGTGAAATCTTAAACGCCCCATTTCTCAAACTTTCGTTGAAATTTAAATGAAACCTGACTAAATATAACATGAAAGGCACAATGTAATAGTAGGTAAACATTTAATTTTCGTAGTTTGTCTCAGAGAAAACGTAAATTCACTCTGTTATTGTCGAAACGTTTATGTCAAGTTTTAATTACTTACACAATTGGTCAAGAGAAGTATTAAAAACTCAAATCCTTGTTTATCCCTTGTTTACTTCCAAAAAGTCATTTATTGTTTTATTAATCGTCACTATAATTCCGTGTCCGAAGTTCATATTTTTTCAACCCCAAAACCAAAAGAAGGTGCTGGGAGGGAAGAGGAGAGTGAAGAATGACTGGATCAGTGGACAGACCTACAGGAAGATCGAAGAGCGACGAAGGTTAAAGGGGAAGGTCTGCCCGCCTGAAGGGGAGAGCCACTGCTGCATATGCATTGAAGGACAAGGAGGTGAAAGCCAGCGCCCGGGAAGACAAGCGGAGAAGCCTGAACAATTTAGCAGAAGAAGCTGAAATGGCAGCCAGAAACAACTGTAGCGGTGGCCTGTACCAGCTCACTAGAAAGATAGCTGGACAAGGAAGGAACATGATTACCATCCAAAGATAAAGAAGGCAAGAGACGTGCAGGGAACACTTTTAGGGAGTTCTGAATGTACCACGACCTGACATATCCCTACAGAAATGGAACAAGCACCTGAAGTCATTACAAACATTGACACTGGCGACATTTGAGATTAAGAGAGCTATCCACCGTCTGAAGGATGGCAGTGAATGTGCTGAGATGCTCAAGTGCTCTAAGGATGATGCTGTGAAGTAACTCCACTTACTTTTCAACTCAATCTGGAAAGTACAATGTGTACCAGAGGACAGGAAGATGTCAATAGTAGTGAAAGTGCCGAAGAAAGGGGACATCACTCAGTATGATAACTCTCGTGGTATCTCCCTACTCTCGGCACCAAGCAAAACCTTATGTAGGGTCCTCATTGACAGGGTTAAGAGTGGTGTGGACGAGATGATTAGGTCGGCCGGAGCAGACAGGATTTCGATCTGGAAGGGGAACCTCGAAGCAAATCTTTGCTCTAAGGAATATCCTTGAGCAGTGCCAGGAATGGCAAGCTCCGGTGTACATTAACTTCGTTGACTTTTCGAAGGCTCATTACTGCATCATCAGAGAGCCATCATGGGGCAGTATGGCATCCCTGATATCTTTATCAGGACTTTCAAGACACTCTACCATCAGAGCTCAAGCTGTGTTACAGAAGGCGGAAGGTATTCTAGCTGGTTTGAAGTGAAGAGTGGTGTACGGCAGGGATGTGTGATGTCTGGCTTCATCTTTGTCTTGATCATGGACTGGGTCATCGGCACACAAACAACAGGAAACGCGGCTTGAGATGGAAGCTCGCATCAGTTCTAGAAGGCCTGGACTATGCTGATGATGTTGCCCTAGCCTGCGTAACAGTCTTTTCCGTTTCCTTTCTGGCAAACGGGAGTCGCGCAAGGGCTCGGGGACAGAGATAACAAAAAATTAGTGGCAGGGGGGAGGGGCAGGAAAGGAAAGGAAAAGCCTGCTGATCAGCCTAGACATTTTACCGAACGCCTCTAATTGCTTTCGCTCCCCACGAAAATAGCGCTAAAGTCAGCAGGGTAATTTTTCGCGGTTTGAAAAATGTAGAGGTATGGCGTCCCAGAATTGCCGTGTTTGTCAGTGCTCATTTAAAACGAAGTTTGGAAGTTTCTCTCAAAAGGAATGATATTTATCTATTGATAATCTATTCAAGCCTTCCAACAGAAAAGATTGTCGTGGAGTCGTGTTAGCCAAGTTTTGAAAAAGACTGGCATTTCCATCGAACGTGACGAAAATTTTTCAGATCGCGTTTGCAATCCCTGCGCAAGGAATATCTGCAATTTGGGCAGTCTGTATACTTTGATAGAGGGAATATTACAGAAAACTCCAGAGAAACGGAAACAGCACACGAAAAGACTGATGAGAATATAAACAATTGAAATTTCCCCGCACCCACGTCTCCAAGAGAAACTTCGGAAAGAGAATTCGCTGTCAATTCCATTGATCTTGCTTCTGCTATCTGTTCTCCATTAAGTTTCGAAGATAACTAAAATACAGGCCGAGTCTTTCGACATATACTCTGACACGAACGAACAATTGAAATATGGCACTTTCGCCATTAATTGCGAATTAAGTCTTCCTTTACACGCGTTTACTGCGGTAAAACATCGACACGCAAAGTAAATATTCTGAATTATAAGTTTATTCTCTCGAAAGAATATTTTGTAAGTATTCTGAATTACGTCGCAAATGTTCTGCATAAAGGTCAAAATAATTAAAATAAATTCAAATTTAATCCTGTGAAAGGAAGTATCTCTTAGCACAGTTTGTAAATGTAGACTTTATTCGCAATTAACTTTGTGGCAAAGAGATGCAATTAGAAAGTAATGGTTTAGAAAACAACAGAATTGGAAAGTAATGGCTAATAAAAGAACTGTTTAAATATTCATATTGCAAAAAGTTAGCACGTTTGATTTTGACCCTAAAAACGCGCCATACTGGTTTTAGATTATTGATTTCCCACTCCGCGAGAAACCTTTAGCAGTTTCCTGCAGAGCAAATTCTAAAGAATTATCTTCGACTACGGCCATAATATTGATTTGGTCTGATCATTCCGCTGAATCTATTGACAAGCTGTTGACATTGATCGTTTTCACTGACACGCGATTGACCAATCGTTATGCCTCCCGTTCGTGGACGAACGGCGTTTGGTAAAATGTAAGGGCTCAGCTGCAGGCTCTTCCTTTCCTCTCCACCCCCTCCCTCCCGTTCCTCTTTTTGCTCTCGCTCCATGCGTTCGCGCGAGTTTCCCTTGCCTCTCGCTTTCTCCCGCTTAGAGGAAACGGAAAAGACTGCTACGCATGCTAATGTTGCCCTAATCTCGAGTAGATTTAACGATCTCCAGGAGAAGACTGATAGACTAGTAGCCATCGCTGGCATTGTTGGGCTCAAGATCAACCCGCGCAAAACAAAGACGCTTAGGATGAACCGCAGACGTGCAGACTACATCAGGATAGAAGGAGAGGAGGTGGAAGATGTGGAGTCCTTTGTGTATTTAGGTTCAGTACTTGACAAACTTGGTGGCACAGAAGCAGACATCAAGAGGCGACTAGCACTAGCCAGAATTGCATTCACCAGACTCAAGAACATCTGGAGGTCAGGCAGATTCAGCCAGAAGACCAAGCTGCGCATTTGAATTCAAACGTGCTGGCCGTGCTACTGTATGGAGTCGAAATGTGGAGAGTGACAACAACTGATCTCAACAAACTAGATAAGTTTCACCTCACCGCACATGCCTGAGGAGAGTGCTGAGGGGATTCTGAGCAACGAAGAGCTCACATGAAATATCACATAATTCTGAGCACCAAAATGCGATTTTTTAGTCGAGATCGTTGTAAAGACATTTACTGAGCCAGACGTTTGAACGCATGTATTAAATGTCGATTTACTTTCGACACTCAATTTAAAATGGTTTTTACCTAAGTGAATAATAAACTATTAAGACGAATAAAAAATAGTTAATAATAAAGTAACAGCACATATAGCATTTCTTATTCTTTTACTCTTTGATAACTAAGATAATTAAGTTGACAGGCAAATTATCAAGTATTTAATTTCAGAACAGTTTGTTTATCAGTAACTGGCCTAGAATTTGTGAATGTGCTAGACAGTTAAGTCTTGTTTTTTTAGCAGTTGTACTTTAATGAAGTAGCAATAAACCCCTTTTGGGTTGGGTATGGACACTTACGTCTGCTATCAATCATTCAGTCATTCACTCATGCAGTCAGTTAGCTGGGCAGTCAGTAAGTCAGTCATGTGATCAGTCAGTATTAGTCCGGTCAGTCAAGTGAGGAGTCAGTCATGCGATTAGTCAGGCAGTCATGTGATCAGTCAGTCAGTCAGTTAATCAGACAGACAGTTGGTCATGTGGTCAGTCAGTATAAGTTCTGTCAGTCAAGTGACCATTCAGTCGTGTCATCCGTTATTCATGCGATCAGTCAGTCAGTCAGTGTATGTATCCCTTACAAAGCAAATACCCCTTGCCAGAACCTCATATCATATATGTTCCTTTTTAAACTACTTTTTTGGCAAGGAAAATACCAGAGCGGTTTAAGGAAGCCTGCAGTGCCACTGACTTAATATCAGAAGCAAATAATATTCAGAAATGATACGCTATGTATGTAATATTTTAGGGTAATGTCTTCATTTCTGAAGCTTTCACCAAGAGAAAATGAAAAAAATAAGGCCCTCATTTTCTCTTGCTTTCACCTATTATCTTTAACTGACATAAAAAGTTGGCGGACTGGAAAACATTAGGCGTCCGCCATATTGACATTATTTTCTCAATTATTCAAGAAGGCCAGTGAACTTGGGAAACGTTTATTGGATCAATTTTAACCTCGGAGGGAATCCCGTAAACAGCAAAGAGCAACCTTTGTTTCCAATTTCCGTTGTAGATAGCAGGACCCAGGTTTTCTTTTCGTTTTTTGTTACATAAAAAAAAGTCCTTTCATACAGATATCGTTTATTTGAAAATGTTGAACTGAAGGTAGCGCTAGGCTGTAATGTTAACGAAAAATAGATAGAAACACGTACCGCTATAAATGCCACGTAATAGCTTGTAATACGTATATCCTCCGAAATGACGTGTTGAAGTAAGTCCTGATGAAGCGCGGTTTTCGTTCATCGAAGTCTTCACTCATCGAAGAGTTCGTCGTGGCTTGTTTATTAAACAAAAACAAAACCAAGAGATGAGTTAGATAACTTACAACCATTATTAGAGTTCTATTTTGGTCGCAATTAACAGAGAAAACCAAAAACAGTACTTGACGTCTGAACTACAAATTTCTTGGCGGTTTTTTACTATTTTAATTACTTAACCTATAGTTTGTATCTTAATGCACTGTATGCCGGTTTAAGTAAACTAGGAATTGAATTGAATTGATTTATTCTCACCTCTGATTTGGATCTGCAAGGCGAATTATGACCACAAATGACCGAGTGACGTCCTGCATTGCTTTTTAAATTCTTGTTCCTTCACCTAAAGTAAATCTAAAATGAAATAAAAAAAAAACATTGGAAACTTTTCACCACACAAGCCAAGCAACTGTGAATCCTCAAGTACAACGAAAGTTTGCTGCGGACTTACTATTAATAAAATTACAAGCTGGCTTCACACCGATGTCAACAGTAAACAACGCAGGAGGATAGCATAACAACACAAAACTAAAACAAAGCAAACGAATATATGAAAGATCATATATTTGAACTTCGGAGAAAGACATGATTTATGATTGATCATCGCAGTTACATACACAATTAAAGCAGTTGTGAAATTAAAGCCTAAAAAAAATTTAAAAAAATAAAATAAAATTCAATACTAAAATGCGCGTTTACTAAGCCTAATAATAAAATTAGTAAACCATTTAATGTTTTATCTCGACATTTTAAGGCTAAGGTAACAGATTGTATATCATTTGCCTGCAATGACTACTGGAAATCAGCCTATGTATTCTTGAAAACAGGAAAGTTTACTCCAGAAGTAAATCGGTTTGTGTCTTAACGGTATTTGAAACAGTTAGCGAGTAAAACCGTATCCGTTAGTATTCACTAATGAAAACCTGACATATTTTACCTCAAGATTGAATGAAAACTGTAGCAAAAGTTTCAAGAACTACATAGTGGTTTCCATAGTTCTATTAAGCTAGCAAACATCAAATACTAACAGTAACATTATTCAACCTGTACAAGCTCGACTTGACCTCCGCACGTGTACCTTGTCTTCACGCCAAACATGTCGTTGTTTCGTTGCGGTGCAAGAATCTCTAACTGGTCATGGAGCATATGTGTTTTTGGTACTTAAAATGTAACCATCAGTTTTACAAGCTAAGGTTAAACAACCGTTAGTTTTTTGTAAAAACGTTAGTAGACGGAGCAAGAACCAACGAAGATGATCCATGGCGAAATAGCTCAACATGAGATGAATAATTATCAGCACGTGCATTTTGAATAATTTGCAATGTAGATTATGGACCGAGAGTAGTTTGGCGCTAACACATTTCGAGTTTTGTTTGCCAGGAACTGGATGACTTTGTAAAAGGTCAACTGGTAATCGTGATATAGTAATAAAAATTATTTTCAGAAGGCAATAGCAAAGGAGATATATCATAAATTTAATTTAAGGAAGCTCTTCACGAAAAACGCATGTTGAAAAAAATTGCCAATATATTTCAACTTTGTAATTCCTAATCCAGTTTCTTCATCCCGGAACCTTAATTGTATGGGGAGCTCGGAAGAAAACCAGGATAATTTAGCTCTTCAACTCGAAGATTATTTTAATATAGATAGAATAAATGTGCCTGTTTGTTACATCTCTAGATATAAAAGTGATTAATAATTGTAGCAGCTTTTAATTGGGTGTCAAAAGTAATCAGGCAATTACTTTGGTTTCGGTCTTATTGCGGTCTGAGATTGGCTGAGTAGTGTACTTGATGAGTTATAGGTTTGGTTTTGGTTTTATGACACCCAATTGAAAATCACTCTAATATGAACAGGCTTGATCAAGACTGAGAACATCAAAGTCTTCTCTTGGAACTAGATTTGCAAAAGGTGAACTAAAAGAAAACAAGTAGAGGGATGTAACATACCATCATTCAAATGAAATGTATTATTCTTCATAACCGCCATAAAACACCCCCCAATACGCGTCTTCATTTACCATCGCAATACTTTATAAGCCTCCACATGTCGTTTTTACCCTCTATACCTTCATACACCTTAAAACCTCTTCATCCAAGTTGTTACACCTTCCCTTGAACTTCATCCACCATCACACAACTTAATACATCTTCATTCACCCTCACGCACCTTCATCTATACAGCTTTAAACACGTTTTTAGCCACATTTACCTCAATACAACTTCAACCCCCTTCACACAACTTTATACTGTCAGTATGAAGGCCGGATCCTTGTTCGTTCTCATGAAGTTAAAGAATCTAGATTCTGGATTGGGTGAACTAGGATCTAGTGCAAGCCAGGGTCACAGTGTACAGTAGTATACATGTCAATTGGTTGTGGTGAACAGTTAGAGCAGTCTGTGTGTTACAATTTACAACCTTGTGGAGGAGGGAATGGGAAAGGAACCTATGGTGGACTAGCTTTCCTTCCTGAGGGTGTGGCAAAAACTCCTGGACGTAGTTCAGTTATGATATACAGCAGAACCAGATGGTTTGAGTGAAGAAAATGGCTCTGAAAAGCCCTAGAAACCCAGGGCTGAACAGGGTGCGGTAGAGCGGATGACGGAAGAAAATCATGTACAGCAGGAAAATGGGACCATCTACATTAGAGTCTTAAGAGGCACGGGAGGATTTCAAACGACAGTTAGACGCAATCATGGATACTACTAAGGAACGTGAGTGTTTTTTGCTTTATGATTGCAGGCATTCTAAGAGTTTGTTTCAAAGTATACTTTTTCCCTTGTGAGAGAGCTTTACGTTTGTGAAAATGATTTCTTTCTGCTGGATCTAGGCCTCAATTTAAAGAGCGTTATACTTATATTAGTCATAAACTGAAGACAAAGTATGTGAAAAAGGTGGAAAATCCCATACGAGTAAAATTACAATGGTCTTGGGTGTCCAACGACTAGGGTAAGTTCTTAGCATACAGACAACAAATTTTTGGCATTGCCCTAAGAGTAAGCTCTAACTAGGATGCACATGTACCAGCCCCGAAAATATCTCATTTTCCCAAAATCACAGACAAAGAGACCGCATGCGATTGGCTAAGCCAAGTAAAACCACACAAGTTAAGGTGCACACATTGTTTGTTTATTCAACAATGCTTCATGCAATGTCTCAACAAGCAAAAAATTATTAGACCATGATAGCGAAAAGAACCTTATTGTACTACTGTAACACACGTTACAAATAAAGGGTGAGGGGCAAGAGAGTGGACTCGTTACAAGGAGAGCGAAAAAAATGTTGCTACAGTAGTAGAATTAAGTGTTGTTAGAGAGCACAGAATAACTTCAGTGTAAATTGATTTAGACATTGATTCGTGGGTACAGCTGGAGGTAATATCCGTTCTCTTGAATCATGACTTCTTTTTGTCATGTTTCTTTTAGTTAATCAGTTCACAGTTCATGAATTACCAAGTTCAGAATTAGCATTTAGAATTTCGAGACAACTACATGAGTTTTGTTTTTCGTCCACTGTCAGTAACTGAAAGGGAATTAGTCCTAAAGGACTAATTAGTCGTGGAAGAAGTCCTCCCACTCGTAGACTTTAAAGCGCGCCATGTGTAGGCCTTTTTCTGAACTCTCTTGAGGTGCGCTGACATTCCGTTCCTTTTGTCCTTTTCACGACGCAATGCATTTATCGCGAAACAAAGTGTGTTTAAAGTTGTTTTGCATTGTTTTATGACAAGACGGCCGCGCTTGAATTATTATTAAAAAATCCCCTTGTGTGAAGTGAAAATAATTAAAATAATTAAAAAATGCATTTTAAAATTTCGCTCATGCCGGATGGCGTCAACTTAGTGGTTTGAATAGAACTACAAAGTGGCTCACGAGGCGATAGCAAAGTGTGTCACTGATGTTCTTACCTGATTTTGATCTATTGGTGAACAGACGCACGGCAACATGGAATAATAAAGAAACAAACTACAGCTTTTTTATTTTGAAATCTTTCATCCTTACTCGAAAGCGTGTGTTTGTTTTAGTCTCGCTCAACTACCAACTAAGAATGCCCGAGTATTTTTTTTTTTTGAGTCATTTTCTAAAGAAGAATCGGCTTTTCTTTCTTCTTCCTGCTTCTCGTACTTGTTCAACGCTTCAACAAGACGTTTTTTGTTCCTTATCTTTGGCCAATAACGTAAAATATAATCTTAATTCTCAAAACATTCAGCCATTTTAAAATGCAGAAGGGAGATCTTTATAATGATGACGTCAAACGCGCATCTGTCCACTAATAGATCATAGGCGAGAACCAATCAAAACGCGACTGTCTATGGGGAAACTCTTTTTCGTACAAAGGAGAAAAGAGAGCGATTGCGTTGCGCATAACGCCTGAAGTGTTCGAGAAATACTCAGAATAGAGCTTGAACGGTAATGAAGTAACTGCAAAAAATAAGGTCTTGATTTCGCCGAATGAAAGAAAAAAACAACTTAGTGTGTTACCCTCAGTGTTTTATAATCCTCCGTAAGAAAAAGGATGGTGACTGGTACATCTACATTTTAAAATCTTAAAAACGTTTGTAAAAACGTGCGGAAGGTTTATAAAATCTTCAAACCTAGGCTACAAAATTTCCTTAATTAGTACAGGGACAAATATTGTAAAAGTTTGGCTATAGGCTGTGTTAGGTTCGCAAGGTATTGTGGTAAAATGTACAACCGCCATCTTCTTACATCTAATTTTTCTAACAGCTTGTTATACGATGAATATAGAGATGTTACACCAGTTAATAAAAAGTTATTGAAAACCATGAAAACCCAACGTTTTGGCTATTGACATAATCCTTCCTCAGGGGTAATAATAAATATAATGAAGTGACAAGTTTATTTAAGATCGCGTAGTTGCTAATAAAAACAGAATATATCGGGAAATTAAAAAAATAATACGTTTTGAATTCCTGACATAAAAGTTTAACGCAATTCGCAAACAGATAAGATTTTATGTCATAGGTACTGAGACATACCCACGTAAACTCATAGTAAATCAAATTTGTACTGATTCTAGAGGTAGCTAATCAGAAGCACGGATGAAAAAATTTCACCGTGAAAAAATACCGTTCGTCCAATTAGCAACCCAAACGACGAAGTCTCACTAACGTCACTAACGATGCGGAATGAACGTACTGAAGAGGATGTTGCACAAAACCCGCACGCTTTGAAAAATGGGCGAAGGAAGGTTTCTTGTGTTTGCTCAATTGAAGAATTTTTTTTTAGAATAAGAAAACAAAAATGCTTCTTAAAAAACTGAAGGAGATGTAAGATTACTTGAAAGATTGTTGAAAATGAAAGACGAAGACAGGAAAATTGAAAAACATTCGCCAATTTATCATCTTTGTCTACTAAAGATGATTCCGAGATCTTTGTGAAACTTTACGTTAGAATCATTATTTTCAGTCAAAGAAGCTTTGTTATCTTTCCTGTTTGAAACAGAAACAGAGTAATTCCACATTGCGCAAAGTTTTCTTTTATCCTTGCAGAAGCTTTGCCGACCAGAAAAAAATCATACACAACATACTAGGCCCTTGTGACTGTAATGCCCTCGGAAATTGCCCAACCCCACCCACTCCCCCCAAAAAATAATGGTCGTAATCTGACCTATTAGAGTCTCCCACAGTAGATGGGTTTGGTAAGCTGCGTAAAGCTCGAAGCGAGAATGCTACGATGTACTTGGAAGCGTATCTGTGTCAGCAGACCTCTGGGAAAGAACATATCGCCTTTGGTCTTAAAACAAACTTTTGTCACCAGTCCAGTTAATTTTAGTAACGGTGAAGCTAAAAGAAGCCTGCAAGTGCTCAGCGAAGACCAGAAACAGCAGGTGAGACAGTACCCTATTATCTCACACTGGAATGTGCCTTCACGTGTTCTAACGAATATCACAAAAACTTTATCCAATAATTGTTTATTATAAGACCATTTTGTTAGGTTCCGACGTGGAATCGTAACCCTGATCCATATTCCAAGACGAGACTACTTTAAAATCATTTTAGGTTTCACTGTCACGCAATAAATAAATTTATTCGAATTCGAATGAAGTCAAAAATAGCTATGTAATAGCTGATAAATAAAGAAGATACCACTCTATGTCTTAGGCCTGTGCGCCACAGTACACATAAATATGGTGGCCGGAAAATAGTGTAAACATCTGAATCATTTGTGTACTGATCAAACGGACATTTACTTTTCCTGATGAACTCACGAGATAAATACTGTGTATATTTTTTGACAACCTTTATGTCACGCACTTTCATAGCTCTGATACCGAGTGCGATCGTTCAGTCGAGTGTTTTGTCTGTTTCAAAAAAGAATGCCTGATAGGTTAGCATTGTTTTCAAACGAGGTCCACATCAGCATGGTGCAGCCTTTTATATTAATTTCTGGACCTTTCCAAATAAATGATGTGAATGATGTACGATGAGGCTCACTGTTGATCTCAAAAGCTGTAAACAGTTAAAACATTTGTACGTTTTACACCTGCTGAGAATAATTTTTGATTTGATGACGTCACTTAAAAACGAATCAGTGCTGCTTGTAATTGGGTTTGTGTTTGTAGCCCATATAACAGGTGCTCTGATTGGTTTATACCAGGTATAGTCAGACAATAAACCGATAATCAATATCAATTGAAAACAATCATTATAATCCATCAAATATTATGCACAATTGATCTAAATACGTCACAAATATTCTCCAGGTAAAACTGGTGATATTTGTACATCTTGCAAAAACATGCCAAGGATAATAATAAACACAATAGCTTCCTATGGTTCGATGTTTGTCCTTGGACATTATCTATTCCTTGAGTTTCCTCAGAGTTTATATTGAGCTATGCTCTCAGAAAATTGTTTCTTGGAACAGTTTGAGATGTGCCCCTAAAGTCCTTACTCTTGGTTAATAATTAGTTAAAAATAACCTGATCTATTTACTCACTAAATTATCATCTGTGGACTTTTCCCTGTTTGCCTTACTAAATTATCAGGTAATTTGTTTTTGGGCTTTTTACATGGTGGGTCTTTCTGCATGATACTTTCCGTAACCAAAAAAAAACTTTCTCCTCAAATCAAGGAATGACAATCTGGCACGTTTTTAAACAAGTAAACTAACAATGTTGCAAATTGATATCACTTTACATGAATAATAATATACCCTACTTTCATATTTGACTTGATTGAGTATGAAAAGATCATTGACACCATTGTTTTGAGCTAGTCTTCTGAATTACACCACTGATCAGAGCTAGAAAAGGGGTACCCTGGGGCTGTCAAGCCCTTTTCTGACTTTACCCTCCCCAGATATTCAATCTTTTAAGCACCACTGGGTCACCACTGAATCTTCCTGCTGCCAATACTACTACAGTTGCTTCTGGTGTTCCTCCTACCTCCCTCAAAGGGAAAGTGAATGGGATACATGTTATTAACTAATGTACACACAAAGTATTTCCCTTATCATCTTTTAAACTTCCTTCAATTGTAGTATGAAAGGGATGGCTACATTGTTGTCCCAGATGTCTTTAATAAGGACCATGTTGAAGAGATGAACAAAGTTCTGGAAAAATACATTGAAGAGTGAGTAGAAAGAAGTCCTTCTCCATTTTGAAAATGGCTGGTTAAATTGACAATTCTAATGGGGAGGGGTGTAAGAGCCAGTACCAATTACCCCTAAGACATTCTATTCCAGGACACAAGTAAACTCTGATGGGAGAGGTGGAGGGTGGTATAACAACTCTTCTTACAAGAAGGTTAGAAATATAGGAAAACAATCAACTAGGTGTCATTGTCTCGATATACCAATTCAGTTTTGTGTTTTAATTCAATCTCATGCCACCCTGGCCTCACGGATGAAATATTTGCATTACACGAATTTGGGAGCTGTCTTTAACTAACATTTTCATGGGAGGCATGTTGGCCTCATGGTTAGTGCACTGAACTCAGGATCGAGCAGTTAGGGTTAGATCAAGTTCTAGTCAGGGACAAAGTTCTTATGCAAGACTTTTTCTCTCATGACCCTCTCATAGTGTCAGTCTCTCCACCCAGGTGTTCCCACAAATTTAACACTAGGTGGTAACTCTGTGATGGACTAGCATGTCATCTAGAAGCGGGGTAGAAATACTCCTAGTGGCTTCAATTGTTACATATAAGCATAGTTAGTGGAGGGTCCCCCTCCACTAACTATGATATAAGCCGGAGATAAGCGCCAACCCGATGGGCCACCTGGCTTGTCTGCAGACTTTACCTCTCACGTTTCAAGTACATTAAGGCCTGGGTCTAAGACTTTTTTTGCCAAAAGTACATTAATAGTCACCTATATTTTTGATGAAATGAATGACAATGGAACCAAATTTAGCACAGACGTTTTAAAGTAGAAATGGTGCTTCTAACAGGTCATGTGACATTTCACAGGATGTTTTGCAAAAAGTCTGGCATTATTATTTTGAGGAATCGGTGGTGGTTTTTGTTAATATCACCTTAAAAAAACACATATTCGATTCAAACCAATTATTGTCATTAATTGTCTCACGTTTGCAATGACAATCGATCCCAATTTGAGCAGAAAAAAGTTGTGGGGTCAAAAGCCATTTATTTTCACCAAAATTCATTTTTTGATAAATTATTTATATCTGTTAAAAACAAAACCAAGGAAGATCATTTCAGACATACAGAGTATAAAATTTAAATTTGCTCTGAGAGCACTCAATAACTGATCACTACAATTACATACAACATGCAACCAGTTCTCTGATGTACTTAATTGTAATAAAATGATCACGTCATGCCACATGATCAAAACAATCTGTTAAGGCAAAGCAGGTTACTGAGTATTTATAATCAGGGGCATTCCAGGCCCAAGCCATAAAATGCTGCTTGGGAGTAACATTATTTAATTTGTAGTTAATATTGCAGTAAATTGTGTAACTACTAGTAAAACTCAAATGGACTCAAAATTCTTGAATATCGCTTCTGTGAGCAAATACTTCGGAAACCTTCCTCGTGGCAAGGGTACACACCTGTGGAATGTCTTAGATAACTTGTGCCTCTGCAGGCACTCAGGAAAACAATACAAAGGTAAAAATAAATCTCAGTAGAACAAAGGTATTTGTTTCTAAAGAAGCTGTTCAACTGCACTGACAGCAAATGCTTAGCCAGGTACCAAGTGAACTTGGAGTTAATCATGCTAACCTGTCATCAGAGCAAAGTGTGATGAAGAGCCAATTCTTGACATGTCAGCTTTACATTAAAGAGGTTACCGGTAATTTATGATATTTTCTCTTCCTAGGTCTCGCAAAATTAAACAGACAGATAATCTCTTTGTCCTGGACCCCCATCACACTGCAGAGAAACCTATCCTACTGAGGCTGCGTTGCATATCAAACCACAGCAAACTATTTAAAAACACTCTGTGTGATCCTAAGCTGGTAGAAATTGTTTCTGATCTGGTAAGGCTTATTTTAAACCTCAGTCTATATTTTTATACTCTGTGTCCAGCTATCAATCCATAATAACCCTTGTCAGTGGCTCATTACTCTCTTCAGGGGGGGCATGGGCCTCCATTCCCAACTGCTTTCTGTCTCATTATTGGTAATGCAAATGAACATATGAAATATCATATATTTGAACTGCAGAGAAAGATATGAAGATATGGTTGATCATTGCCGTTACCGGTACATACATGTACATGACTTGAGGAACTGTAAGAGTATAGCCTGAAAAAAATTCAGGCCTTAATGGAATTCCAACCCATAACCCCATGATACCAGTGCAGTGCTCTACCAAATCAGCTAAATTAAGCCAGCTGGGAGCTGGTCACATTGTTAGTTCAAAGTATGCCTGTAGATGTCCAAATGATGATCAACTATATATGTCTTCATATTGGTATCATAGAGGTCATGGGTTCAGATCCCATTCAGGCCTCAATGTTCTTCATGCTTTAATTTCACAGCTGCTTAAGTTGTGTATATAACTGCAATGCTCATCTACGTCTTCATGTTATTGATAATGTTCTTCTGTTCACAGAATTTTGCTGCGATATTAATGGTACTACCGGTATCTTAGTGTATAATACTAATACAACAGCAGAATTTGTTTGTTAGTCAAAACAAGACCTGGGCTTGAATTAAATTTCTTTTAAAAAAAGTTAGTTAGAGTTTCTTGCTCTCTTAGATAGGCCCATCGGTCCGTTACATAAACCAAGAGAAAGTGAACATGAAGCCACCACAAAGCAGTAGTTCTCTAATCAGATGGCATCAGGATTGGGCATTTCTCCCTTACACAAATGACAGCTTGGTCACAGTCTGCATTGCCATTGATGATTCCACTAGGGAGAATGGTAAGCCCCTTTCAAACACTAGCCATGTTATTTTAATCACATAAAAGTGCAGAGTTCTTTCAAAAAAGGATTGTGAATTTGATGCATAAAATTTCTGAGTTACAATTATTTCTCTTCCAGTGATAAAGGACTCAAACTCGAACAGTGTCAACCTGAAAAACTATACAAAGTGACCATTATTGCCAATTAGATGTGGCAAAATAATCACTCCTTGACTTAAAAAAAATTATGCTAGTATAATCTTCTTAGTTCCTTGCCCCCAGGTGGGGGATAGGGCCAGTATAATAGAGAAAAGTAATTATAGAATCCGAAAAACATTACAATCCCTGGCATACTGCTAAAACTCTTGGCACAGATAACATGTCTTATTATTCATTGAACTCACCATCTCTTTTCTGATTGGCCAAAAGCACACAGTGAATTTTCAAAATCAGTGCCTGTGATGTCATCTAGTTGCAGATTATATGATGATCATGTCAAGGATATGCACTCTTGAATGGTCATGGGTACTCATGTCATATATCACCCTGCTGCATGATTTTTGTCAAATTTGCCCTCTTTGTGTTGTTTGCCATCATAAAGAAGCAGAAACATGACTTCCATTTTTTTTTTCATTCAATGTGTAATAAAACAATTATTAGATTCAGTTTTTGTGATATTCAGAATAATCAAGGTCTCTGTAAGGGTTATCAGAATCAGCCTTGAGCTTTGGCTGATAACACCTACCTCCACCTTGATTATTCTGGACATCACAAAAACCTCAACCAATAATGGTTTAAACTCTTATACCTGGGCAATATTTTATTTGATTGTAATTTAGATGTCCTTTACATTCCTTAATTAGTTTTTAATTTTTTTCGCACCCTTTTTGTAGATACTTCTATTGGCGCTCTAAAATTCTTTATTTGTGAAAGGCTACAAACTGATTGCTAAACGTGTTTTAAAATATGTTTTATCCTTGTTACAGCTCTCTATAATTATTATTATTATTAGACAATTAGTATTATAATGATTATACAATTATTATTATTATTATTATTATTATTATTATATTATTTAGTGTCATTGTGGGTGGTTTTTTCTCGCAGCATCTGAGTCCAAACCATTGACTTTGGGAGGCAAAGAGGGTTTACATTACTATTACTGTTATTATTATTACTACTACTATTACTATTATTACAGCTCTGTAATTAACTTGAACAATTCTCATAAATTGTTACCAAGCATTATCTTTTCATGTAAATAGGATGCCTTCAAGTTATCCCTGGCTCAAATAAGGGTCCTCTGTATTCACACTTCCAAGATGGAGCATTTGTATCAGCTATAACAGACCCAGCATTAGATGCCAGTTCTGCAGTCCATCTGGAGATTCCTGCAGGTGGAGTGTCCTTCCATCATGCCATGACAGTGCATGGTTCTTCAGCGAATCATTCAAGCCATTCCCGTCGTTTGCTATGTCTTAATTACAGTGCTGCAGATAATTGGCCGTTATTCGGTGTCGCAGGACATGAGTTTACAAACCATGGCCCAGTGGACTGGGAAAGATACTGTTCAACCATAGTTAAAGGAAAACCAAGTGTGTATCCTCGAATGCAGGCATGGCCTGTTAGTATTCCTATTCCATTTGAATCAGGTTATGACATTTATGAACACAGTAAAGCCAGTAATGTAAGTGAGCCTACCAAATGATCTCTGTCGGTACCATCATATGGTGCATCTTAATGCATAATTATATCCAGCTAGTTTCTTCAGCTATTAGAGCTGTTATTACTTGTCTGTCAAAGTTAAGACAGCAGTAATTTTTTTTAGAAAGTTAGGGGAGGGGTGAGTGGCGTGGAGGAATTCCGGAAAGGTCACCATAAATTTGACAGAACATAGAGGGAGGGGTCACTTATTTTTTTCCAAATTTTAAAGGTTGATATAAAACTATTTTAATAGTGATCATTGAATAGGGCTAGTTTAAATGAGCTTTTGCCACTAAACTGAATAAAGCAAGGACAAGGCCAAGGCTAGTGTTAAGGAATCAAAAATGTTGACTTTAGCAGCTTCTGAGAATCAGTTGTCTGATATGACTGTCTCATGCAAAACCTCTAAAGGGGGGTGGTTCACAATACATTTGTTGATCATTGGTTTATACCAGCTGCATAAGTTCAGGATAGGTAAAGTTTTATTATCAGGGTCATGTCTTTTAAAAGAGAATATAATATTCAAAATAGTTAAAAGAGCATTCTTTTCTGCACTTAGTCATGACAAGTCTCTCTCTGTTAGTATACCTATTACCCTCTATCAGTTCTTTACTAAGTGTATGTTTTGGGTTCATCCCAGATCAAGTTGTGCACCTAACAGTCAAAGTGCAGAAAGAAAGCTGTCAGTTTTTGTATTTGGATATTACTCATCTCCACATGTACAGTACAGTACTACATGTACTGTACTACATGTACTGTATGTAAAATAGCTCTTTGAGTAGAAGTACGAACTGTTATTCTGTGGCCACTGTCAAAGAAACATATCTTGGAAGTACTCTTCAAATTCTTCCTCCCTGTAGATAAGGGAAAAAATTCAAAAATCCAACGATTTAATATAGAAAAGAGACGTGATGTTCCGTAACTGTACAAGTTATGTCAATAAGTATTTGTTCAATTAAATCTATTAGAATTTTTGAGTGTATTATTAAAGGTTGCTGGCAACATTTTTGAAAGTTTGGAATGCATGAAAAGCGAAAACACCAATCTCTTTATTGACATTTAGTGTGATAAGCATGTCAAGGTACAACCTTTTGCAAATTTTGAAAATATCCTTTACATGGTGCCCAGAGGCCATTTCAAATTTTGGAAATATTAAGGTGGCTTTGAACTCCCCTCCCCAGAGACCAAAAATGCATGTATGAGTAACTTTGCGCAGGTGGGATCTGCTTGTCACTTGATAAATTTATACCCAATCAGTACACAGAGCATTTGATACTTTTGCAAATTAGTATTGCCTAGTGGTCGTAAGGGGTGAGGTAATGCAAAGTCTGCATATGATGAGCCAAGTAGCCCATCAGGCCGGAGCTTATCCTAGTTTCCATAGCATGAAGCAACTAGGGGTATTTTTACTCCCCCCTGGATGGGATGCCAATCCATTGCAGTGTTACCCCCAGCACTAAATTTGCCAGTACCCGCCACTGTCAGAGTCAAGTGTCTTGCCCAAGAACACAACACAAAGTCTCTGGCTGGCTTGAACTGGACCGCTTGATCTGGAAATGAGCACACTAAACATGAGTTCCATGTGACTCTCACAGTGGCCCATAAGCCCCGTTATTCACTCTCATTTCCATAGCATCAATCAGCTACATCTGCATGAGTACCTGATTCCTCTAGAGTAATCCATGGCTGTCCAGCTTTCCCCAAGATTTTTGTTAAGTTGTGTGAACAATTTCTTTATACACCCAAGGAATTAACATAGTACCAGTGCTACAGAAAAGGGTAACTCTACAATCTAATAGGCTCTGATGATTACTGCAGCTTTGAGGTCAAGTCATGAGGAACATAGCACTTGGTCCAAAATGTCCATCACAGATTACCTTTGGGCAAGGTGCTAAATTTCCTTAAACAACAGAGGTGTTTTGTAGTTGAGCAGTGTATGTACCTTGTTTTGTCAACAGTAATCTTTGCAGGACCCTTCCAGATATCTTCTCCTGCGCAAGTAGATTTACTGTGGTCAACATCTTTGGAAGATCCACTGTCTGCTGCATCTGCAATGTGTGTTTTATTTTTTTTGTTGCTTTAATTACATAATAATCTCATCAAATCCAAAATTACTTAAAATGTGATTGGTTTAATGCTCACCTTTAATTAGTTTTCATTTGGAGCAACAACAACTGTGATTAGCTTGTAAAGATGAATGATAGTGATTGGGTCTGGATCAACCTCAACCAACTCAACAAGTGGGAAATATACTAACTAGAGACTTGATTTGATAAAAGATTTGCCCAAAATGGGCAATATTGTCCAGTATTTCTACAAATTTATGCATGACATTGTATTGCACTCTATTGTGTTGCTTCATGCTCTATTGTATTGTATTTTTAATCTATTGTTAGGTGGATAAATACACTGCAATGCCATGCATAAATTTGTCGGAGATTTCGACAACCTTCAAAATGGGAAACTGTGCAAAGAAAACAGGTGAGTTAAAAACCATAATATGCCGTTTAAATTTTTGGACATTTCCACTGGTAAGATGGAACACCATTTTCTGAAATTTCTAGAACAGAAAACAAATGCGCACGTGATTTCTACATTTGAAAATTACTTGACACCATTTAGCTCAATTGTTAGGGTTCCAGAGTTTTTGGTCAAACAGAAATCTCCCCAGAACTTTGACTCAGGTCAGCCAATCTCAAGAGCAACATTCTGTTAACAAGCAGATGCTCGCAACTCTAACATATTTTGATTCAAGCTAGCTACAAAGGTAACAAGAAAAAATAACAAACAAGACTAGAAAGAACAAAAAAATACATACTGCTCTCTTCAATGTGATGGTCACTATCAATATCTTCTGAATCTTCAGCAGAACTTGAGGAGTTCTTGTCACTGTCTCTGTGATGCTTTTCATGTTTCCGTTTCTTTTTTGATCTTTTCTTTTCTTTTTTCTTCTGTTTTGCAAGTTTTTTCCTAAAAGTTGTGTTCAAAGGTTATGGAGATAAATTGCAGTAAGTGACCTTGTTCATTCAATCTTTGTTGTCAGTTATTAGGTGAGAAACACAATAATATGGTAGACAGCCTTGACTGGTATGAATGGAATATCCTGATGTCACCTAGCCCATAGCACATTCTATTAACAATCTGAGATATGACACCTCAACATCATGTTAGTTGGTTGACCTAGTTGTTACCTAGCATTACAGGCAGGCAATACATGCAGATCAGACCAATTTTATGTGTCCATATCCTCTTTCCTAATGGCCATGAAACCAGGTATAAAGGAATACATTTCATCATTTGAGCCATTCATAAAATTTTATCCCTGTAGCAATGATAACTTGTTGGTTGAAGCTTCTGCTAACAACGGTTTTTGTGTTGTACAAAACAATCACAGGCAAGTTGTTTTTCATGTGATAGACTGTCATGAGTTTGCTCCACATGGTAAAGTTTACAGATAAAATAAATTGCTTCTAGGACACTTTGTTAATACACTCCCTGTTTTGAACTTGTCTCTCTCACACTGCTGTTAATTTCATTTGGAAAAATATTTTGGTAACACAATGATCAAAGAGTTCATGGTAACTTGTTATCCAAATTTTGTGGAGGAGGGGGGGGGGGGGGGATTTGTTATGCTCATTATAGCTCTGATACTGGCTCAGTTGACTTACTTGTGATGATAATTAAGTTTGTAGGAACAATCAGGACAGAGCCCTGTGTGAAGATGAATTCAGTAAACTACAGTTAATGACAATGCCATCCAATCAACATTCATCAATTTACAACATTTTAATATGAAATGTGACACTTAATTAAAAAATGTGACCAATAATACAACTTGTGCCAAAAAGTGTAAGAAAGAGTGAAAACAAATCCCTATCATACATACTTAGTTTTATGAGAGTATTTTTCTTTTCTTCGTGTTCCACATAAGCAAAATTAACCTTGAAAAGAAAATACAAAAAATCAACAAATGAATATCAACCAAAGATTGAAAATGTTGCTTCTTGGTTGTAAGATTTCAGGTTTGGATACAGCTATAATTTTCCATTATTTCAATTAAGAGATTGAGCTTTTCTATCAGTTAATTGGAATTGAAATACAGCCTGTATCTGTACAAAATTAAAGAGTTTGATTATTTGAAATCAGCTGCACTTTTATATGATAGGCTTTTATGGAACTGAGATTTAAAAATCAAAGGACTAGTAAAAGAATATGACTTATTAGGAACAACTACTTGCCTCCCAGCTGCGAAGACCCTCAGATTCTGTACATCTTTTGTCACCACATGTGAACTGTCCTAAAAAGGATAGATTCTACCAATGTACAAGTACAGTCAAACCTCTCCACAATGGCCACATTGAGGACCGAGGAAAATGTCAAGCCATCGTAGAGAGGTGGCCATGATGGGGAGGGAGGGGCGTAATACGAGACCTGTCTCTTTAGACTGTATCCTAGCATAGATGGGGAGTACTATGATTGATACTTAAACTCATCAATGTGTCACTACTGTACACCAGAAACACATCACCTAGACTACGTAGGTGATATGCTTCTGTGTATACTAAACATCATTACATAACTACATGACTGTATGATTGTATTATGAAGTGGACTGTTTGAAAAATTAAGATCCTTCAAGATAATCATACCTTTTCCTTCAATTACTTCTTTTTCAATTCTCCATCTTAATGCCACCTGTCATTTGCAACAAGGAAATTGACAATAATTATAATTACTTACTGAGACGGTCATAAATTAAATGACAAAAATATTTTCTTAAACAGTATGCAACAGATGTTCAAGTGTACCCTAGTAAATAATATGTCAAATATTCTTATCAGTTAAAGCTCATGACATGCAGTGTCAATCACTGTGTAGCGACCATTTGAGAAAAGATTGAGTGGCAGGGTGGAGTGAGGGAGGGAAGTGAGGTCATGACATTTTCATTAAAATTATTGTTACATGAAATTACACTGTCTAGGAGGACCAGGAAAATGATACAAACAGAATCTTCATCTATGGGTAAACTCATTCCTGGATCTCTTGTGGCCAAAGGCATGATTTAGTCATTTGATTCCAACTTGCGTTACATGATCTCCTGTCAGAAATGTGGCAGGCAATAAAGGAGCACATGCTGAAAATGAATTTCATATTGGCAGCCATATCTGATCATGAATTTAAACATGCTTTAAAGCAAGCTTTCTAGTCAGCACTGCACAGCTGACTTAATATAACAGGCTGAGCCGTAAAGCTAAAAAAAAAATATATGTGAACAGTTGGAGGTCTTATAAGTTGTGGTGTCACAGGCAGAAATTGCATACCACTTTTAAATGTTACAATCTTGCTGCAATCTAACATAAACTGTTATCTTCTGGTTAAAAGTGCTTGCTCAGATGAGCATTTTTATACCTGCACTATACCATCTGTAATTGAGAGTTTGCAGGACTTCTTTTAATTTTTTTTGTGGTGATTAGCAGTTAGCAGTATGCAAAAAAAAGTGATGTGTAGGTGAGTTTGGCTTTTTGAGGAGGGTAATAAATCCAGTTTTACTGGTTTCAGTACATGTTCATTAGACTGGCTCTGATTACAAAGAAGAAACTTGGTTACATCTATTAAATGTTATCTGTAATATTCATCATTTGACAGAGCAGTCAGTGACCACATCTTGACAAGGCTCATTTCATCTATCTGTTGAGTGAATATTTAATCAAAGTGAAGAATCAATGATTGGATTTGACCAGACCTTTGGCCTCTTCCACAAGAGATCTGGGTATGAGATTACATCAAGAGGGCCTTCTAAAAATGCATGACAAAAACTTGAAAATCATCATAGCATCTCCTTAACTATTGGCATAAATTATAAAGTTAAGACCCCAGCCACCTTTTTCCCATGGCAAGTCTTAAAACATTCAAACAATGTTTTAATGCTCTTTTTGTACTATCACCTTGTTTTCCTTATATCTGCTTAGATCAGAAATGCAATATTCTTTAAACAACTTGTCATAATACTTCTTAGCCAAACGTTTTTCCCTGAAAAAAAAAAGAATAATAATTATGGCCTTCACTATTTGGCAGTCAACATCTATACAACTGAACTACACAGTTGCTAAACATTAGAAGCAACTAAAACATCCTTCACTGCTTGCCTGGAGAAATCATTCTTTCTCTACTAGAAGACTAGCTGGGGATAAACTGCTAGAATCTACGTGTACAGCTTTCCTTTGTCATTTATCACCTGAATTTGTCATTTATCACCTGAATTTTGTGTTACGGTAAAAAGTGGTCATAAGAAACTTACACATACACTTCACAGGATTTTCTTGTTTAATCAGGAACTAGATTCTGGAAACTTAATGCCCTACTCCAAGCAATATATTCAGAACCCATGCCAGTTATCTAGTGAAATACAGTTATCCCTTTTCTTTGGTAAAGGTTGGGGTTGTTCACTGTCTGTCTGTCAAAGATTTTGGTCTCATTTAGGGTGTTCAGGTTAAAACACTACTAGTTTTTGCTGTGAAATCTAACGAAACTGCCATCATTTCTGTTTTAAGTGGTATGTTTCAGGGTCAAGTAAAGTTTAAGCCACCCCCTAGATTGGTCAACGTCA
>Ga0126337_10000134_pt1:0-27500 | contig 28686 bp, 16 predicted proteins | sample DipCmetagenome_FD_92527 | JGI IMG/M metagenome (GOLD analysis project Ga0126337, IMG submission 92527) | Coral microbial communities from La Bocana,Puerto Morelos, Mexico - Diploria C A metagenome | ecosystem: Host-associated > Invertebrates > Cnidaria > Coral | place: La Bocana,Puerto...
GTGACCGCAGATAATGGTTGGCTGGTGTCTCGTGTTTATAAACATGAAAGACACTCACAAACGTTTTCTTGGCGTCGATGCTTCCATGACTGACTTCTCGGTTTCCGGGCCCTATGGTATGTACCACGCGGTTACCATTGTCAAAGATCAGTTTCTTTCGAATGACGTGCGAAAGAACCTTCCTGATTACAAGACCGTAGTTGACGACCCTTCCTACGCTTGTCGGAATCACGAAGGTGACAAGAGAGAGCGAATGTTTGACGTGTTGGCTCTACTTGCATGAATACAGATAAATTTGCTGTCGACTGGGTACTAAAGGTCGGCACACACGAGGCAACAAGTCCCCGGGAGTAGTCCCTGCGACAAGTCCCTTGAAGAGTTTACACGAGGGGACTGGTTGCAGGGACTAGTCCTTGTAGCGTTCACCAGTCCGGAGCAATTCCACTTTTGGAAATGCGCGAAACAATAGCGTGACGTAACAACATGGCGGTTGTCAGCTTTTCCTGTGTGGACTCAACCTGTGCGTTACCTTCATGTTAGTAACACAACAACAAAGAAGGCATTGAAGAAGTGTTATGCGTGATATTGCGAAATGTGTGCGGACGTGAGGTTTTGCTTTCGATATGTATGTTAGGCTTTGTTGTCTTCTTTATGCTTTGAACAGCTTCCATGTACAATATCTCTTGTGAAAAATTTTTATGGGCCTTGAAAAAATTCAGGGACGTTCTACGGTAATTCTAGTTGCCTTGAGCGAAATCTAAGTGATGGGCCGCAATTTGGGTGGACGGGCCGCGATTTTGCGGGAAGCCATCGTCTGCGGCAAAATGCCCGAGGTAGTCACTCGATAAAAATCGATATCGGAAAACCACTCGATAAATCGATATCAATCGATAAATTGAAATTAAGTGTTATCGATGTTATCGGTCACTCGACAAAACTCGATACTCACACGCTGGCGAAGTTTCAAAGTTATCGATTTTATCGATTTCATCGGATTTATCGATCGTCTTTCTTCGTTACTTTACGCTTTTTAAATTTGTATCCGTCGACCCAGAGTTTGATTGTGACTTTTTAAAGGTAGATTTCGTAGATGTACATTACAATGAAATTAATTTATAAGTCAGAGTTCAGTACACGTTGAAACTAAGGGGAAAGTGAATTTACGAGAGACCACATTATGTTTTTATGCAATTTTATTCATGATTTCATTTCGATAACTACGCCGGGTCATTTACTGCTTCTCGCCAGCAACATTCCTCTTCAAGTTACAGCGTTGGTACAGTACTTTAATAGTTTCGTTCATGTTCAAGTAATTTCGAATACTCGATTTTTCGAAGCTCCTGATTCTTCGAACCAAACCCTCCACTCATTTTAACATTAATTTTACCCCCGATTTCTCGAACTACCCGATTTTTCAAACCAATTCTTGTTTCCCTTGGAGGTTCGAAAAATCGGGATTCCACTGTATGTACGGGATGACAGTAAATATCATTACCGTTTTCTCTACATCGGTCTTTAATCATTATTGAACTATCGTTTTTTTTTTATGAGACTGAGAAAAGACGTAGCAAATTTTATTGATAACCGTTAAGGAAGTTGTTCTAAGTGGTTTTTGCGAGCTCGTTTATATCTTTTGTTAATTTCGTTTCGATAAATTGTAAGATAAGCCAGTATCGATAAATTCGATATTTCTATTGCAAGATATGTCTACAGTTCTCTGAATATTCTCTGTGAAAGTACAGGGCCTACAGTATTCTGTAAAGGATGTCGATTTCTTATATTTTTAATAATATGCTGGTTGGCTCGTTCCTTCCACGGGTGTCATATTTTCTTGATTTCGATAGAGATTTCTCCGGCTTCAAAAAAGCCATTTATACAAAGATAGCTGTTGTGAGTCTGACTCAAAGACCTTGTTAACTCAGTTCTTGCATGAATTTGATCGATCGCTTTGTTTATTACTATTGAGCACACTCGCAATGTTTGGCTTATATCAGTAGACCTCATGCTTTGTTCTGTTTGTTATTTGAATTTTCATCAACCAAGGTGAAGTTTACACGATCGCAGTAAATTTTCTAATTCTAGACGTCGCACAATACAAGCTTTGGGATGCCACGCTATGTTACTCCGTCGATACAGCGTGAATTGTTACAGACTGTGTTGAAATCAGAACTTGTACGTGTCATAGCTTTACTAACCTGAACAAAAGCTCAGTTTTTCACATGACGCGTGACGATTATCTCAACTAATTCCTGGCAAAGAGATATAACTTGCATTTTTCTCTTTCTGCAATCAGTTAATTTTCGGCCATTAAATAAAACGAAAGTATCGAGAAAGTAGATTGCGGGATTGTTTCATTCAAATCATCGCTGATCGCGATTTAGATCGACAAATGTAAATAATTTTATGACAACAGACCTCGCACCATGTGACCCCAAATTCGCGCGCTGATTGGACAATTCATTGTTTTGGTCCGTGAATCAAAACATTTCCAAAAGTGGAATTGCGCCGGACTGTTGACTAGCCGAAAATGTCAGTCATCTCCCGCCCTCAGCTTAATCGCCGGGCGAGAGTTTCTCGCCCGGGGATTAGGCTGAGGGCGGAAGATAACTGACATTTCAGGCTAGACTGTTCACACGCGTTGACTAATTGCTAATTAACAATGAAGCATTGAAATAAATCAGCGCAATAAAAAAAGTGCAGATTGTTCAGCTAATTTATCCAGCGTTTCTTTTTCTTCGATTTCCGGATAACAGAGTCAATTTTTTTTCGTAAAATTCTATCAGAACTCTCGGGGTAGTAAAACTCCAAGCTGCTTCTTCAACATCAACGCCGTCTTCCGGAGCCGAGCGGTGAGCCACCATCTCGAAACAGAGTGCATAGGGAGTTACGGGAGCTTATCATGCGGATCTGTGATTGGTTTGTTTTAATTTGGTCGCAGGGACTTGTCCCACGAACAGTTCACACGAAGGATTTTGAGGGACAAGTCGCAGGGACTAGTCCCACGAATTTAAACCAGTTTGAATTCGTGGCGAGAAGTCGCAGGGACCAAATTTTGGTGCCTGCGACTAGATTTTTTGACAAAAATGGCTAGTTCACACGATGGGACTTGTCCCCGCGGCTTGTTGCAGGCACTAGTCCCCTCGTGTGTGCCGACCTTAAAGCTAAATCCTAAATTGGTGACCTCTGTATCTTTCATAACGCTGGTGCTTATGGTTTCGCAATGAGCTGCAACTTCAACGGGAAATTGCAGCCCGCAGAAATTTTGCGTGTTGGTTGTAATCGTTTTGAGGTGATTCGTCGAGCCCAAACGTACGACGACTACTTCGCCACGATGAAATTTCCTTAGAACTGTGCTGTTGGCAGGAATATTTCTAGTAGTGTATGATATTACAGCGATTTCACAAACCTCGTTTATATGCTACTGTAGATAATTTTAGATTACACAAATTTTGTACTCTGTATTTTAGCCACACGAAGATAGTTTTTCTTTTTCTTTTTCGGCTGTTTTTCTGTTCTCTTATTTTGTTTTTGCTTTTACTTTTTTACTTTGGTTTTAGTGAGACACAAGGAAAAAACATCTAAAATGTAACCAATTTGCAAGCTATTAAATTGTTTAAATTTCCCGGGCTCGTGCGAGAATTGCTTTTCCGTGGAGGCTGACGCAATTAACCGGAAGTGAAATTTCACTTCCTTAGCAACCCACGCATAAATCGGTTAATGGGCCCTTAAATATTTGGACTCAATTCGTATTTAGTATGATCCCTTCTCTGCGCAAAGTCGTATGTTAATGTGGAAAAATGTAAACGATGACGTCAGCAACGATCGCTCTATTACAGGTATAATACAGAGCAGACACTGAGGAGAGCCGGGGTTGGGGGGAAGAGGCGAGGCGACTTACCACATTTTGACGTCTTCTGTGATCAATTATTGAACAGACGAACGGCAACATGGAATCTATTTTTTTATATAATAAAGAGACAAAAAATCTCAATGATGACATCTGTGTCTGTCTTCCAATTGATCATGATCATAAGTCACTTGTCGCTTCAATGTGGTCTAGAACCTGATAGATTCAAAGTTGCCGCGATAAAGCCATTGTTGAAAAAGAGCGGAGCTGATCATGAGAACTTTTCTAATTTTCGTCCAGTATCGAATTTGTATTTCTTATCCAAAGTCACGGAGAAAGCAGTCGCAGCCCAATTAACTGACCACCTTAATGATAATGATAGTTTTCTAGAAGAATTTCAGTCAGCATATAAGTGTCATCATAGCACAGAGACCGCGCTTGTGAGGGTTCACAATGACATTTTGATGACAACAAATCGGTTCTTCTACTATTGCTTGATTTATCGGCTGCATTTGATACCGTGGATCACACGTTTTTGTTATCAAGACTGGCGAATCGTTTTGGTGTTAGGGGCGCTGCCCTAAATTGGTTTTATTCATATCTTCAGTCACGTAAGCAGTTTGTTTCTGTCAATGGTATGGAATCGTCAATGAAGAGTCTGCAGCATGGAGTACCACAAGGCTCTGTGTTAGGCCCTTTGTTGTATTCGCTTTACACAAGTCCACTGGGTGATATAGCAAGGAAGCATGGCATACCATTTCATCTTTGTGCAGATGATACACAGCTTTACCTGTCGTTTACGTCCAACTGCCCTGACCATCTATCTAGCTCGAAGATGACAGTTGAACTATGTGTTAAGGATATTGGCGAGTGGATGCTGCGCAACAAATTTAAGCTAAATCAGGATAAGACTGAACTTTTAGTTATTAGTTCAAAATATCGTCCAAGACCTCCCCTCAACCACATCCAAATTGGAGATGACGTAATCAAGCCCAGTCAACATGCCAGGAACCTAGGAGTTGGATTCGATCAGCATTTTGATTTTATTGAGCACGCCAAAATAACGTGCAAGAGCGCGTTTTTCCACATTCGCAGTATCGCTAAAATTAGGCGATACTTATCGCAAGACACTGTCGAGATTATCGTCCACGCCTACATAACCTCGCGTTTGGATTATTGTAATGCCCTATATTATGGTCTCCCAAAGTATCTGATTAATAGACTTCAACTCGTACAGAATTCAGCAGCCCGCCTTGTTACCTTGACTAGAAAGCAGGAGCATATTACACCGATACTCAGGGGTTTACACTGGCTCCCAGTGCGCTTCAGGATTATTTTTAAGATATTGTTACTGACTTATAAGGCTCTAAATGGACTGGCACCCAGCTACATCAGAGACCTACTGAGATACAAGAACTCGGGCCGCGTATTGAGATCTTCAAACAACTACTTGCTTCACGAGCCTGTGGCCAATCTAAAAACATATGGCGATAGGGCATACTCTGTAGCAGGACCGAAACTATGGAACAAATTACCATTAAATATTAGGCAGTCATCATCAGTAGCCGTATTTAAAACTAAGCTCAAGACTTATCTTTTTAAGGACGCATTCGATTTGTAATTGTTATTAGAAACTTGAACAGTATTGATACTTGTTTTAAATTTTAATTCTATATCAATAATGTAGTAATTCACCTAGGTTTAGGACTATAGGCCATTAGTTTATAGTACGATTTTAACATTTTTATTTGTATTTTATTGGGTATGAATATTTTATTCTATCCTCTTATTTTTAATTAGTATTGTAAAGTGCCATGGACAATTAATGGATTATTGAGCTCTATAAATGAATTTTAATTTCAATAAGTAAGAACCAATCAAAATGCGAGAATAATTCGACATACTATATAAAAAGTTATTGATCTCTGAGAAAATATGCTGGAATTTTTACTCATAGCTGAGCAGTCGTCGAAAATGTAACTGATAGCTTACCATACCAGCAGCCCCATTCACACGCTCAAACAACACTTTGAACTCCGTTCAGTAAGAGCAATGCTGTTTTCTATAAATACTTGTTTGTATTATTATAGTTCTACACTAACTCAAATGCCGCAAACTGATTGGCTGAGCTATCGTAAACTATCAGCCACTAGCATAACCCACTGACCGATTATCAGGTAAACGTGCAATCTGATTTGCTGCAAAGGGGCGGTCTAATTATCGATATACGGCACAGGGGGCTGATCAATCTTTGAAAATGGCATCTACACCGTACTTGGCGTTTTCGTGAAGTGGTTTATACTAAAAAAATTAGACCTCTATTGAGCTTTGCGTTTTCGTAAAGTTGCTGAAATTAAAATATTCTATTGTTTGATACTTCAGTCAGAATCCAGCAGAGAACTTTGCCTTTTCTCATGAGTATTCCTTTTTCTTTCGTCTCTTCAATGTTATTAACACATTATTTAAGACCTACCTTGCATGCATATTTTAGACCGAAATGTTACTCTGATTTCCAACTTAGTCTTGTCATTGACACTAGGAACATACTCGAATTATCTTTCATCCTTTTCTTGGAAAAAGCATACAAACGAGGCGAAAGGGTCAATACATGGCAGAATAGACCAATTTCAATATTTTAAAATTCTTACTTGGCTCCGAGGCTTAGAGGAATAAAACAAAACAAAATAGTTAGTCATCCCTCAACCTCGATGCGATTTCTTTTGTTTTATTTCCCTAAGCCTCGGAGCAAAGTTAGAATTTTAATATATCGAAATTGGCTTATAGACCTTTTTAGCTTGAGTGGTTTGTTTTCCCATTACAGACCACGTGGTATTCTCTAGAGAATTGTTCTTTTATCCATCTGAAATTTGTCATTCGTATACACGTGACTATTTGAAAATTTGAAAGCAAGAATTTTCAAGAGCATCATCACATGGTCTGAAATGGAGCAACAAACCGCCCAAGCTAAAAAGGTCTATTGACCCGGCTTTAATTTCCCCTGGTTTGTTTGTCAAACCGCTGATAATATATAACTGCAACTAATAACAGCTACTAGACAGCTCGTTCTCGGTTTCTGTCGACTTCGTTGCTCACCAGCTATCAGCCAATAGAAGGTTCGAGCTCAGCACACAACAACTAGCTTTATTTGCATGACCATAAATACATACAGTGTTGCAAAATCTTTCGTAAACTAAAACTAAAACAATAATGATTATCGTGAACATATAATAAGATTATGATATAGCAATCAAGTTACGTCGGTTTGATTTGAAAGAATAATATTGCGTTGATCAAAACAAGATGAAATGAATTTTGCTAATTGAATATTAACATAAGCGCATATGCAACATTCGTAGAGGCAGTAAGGCGCTGCTAAGGAACCGTACCTTTTGTTAGGAAATTTTCCAAACAAGAGGCGTTAATTATCAACATGTTACTGCGTCTGCGTATAGTGTTTATGCTTACGATTAAGCGCAAGTGATAACCAGCCTTTACGGTTTACAGTTAGAGGATTCTGAATTGAAAATAGTTTTAAGTGCAGACACACGAATAGAGGTCAGAACCCATCATGCCATACTAGTTTACTTCTGCTTCACTGAATAACTCAAAAGGACTCAAATGAATAAGCCCCCAGGGTATTTTTTATTTCAAATAGATGGTGTTCCATGTTTTCTAAGAAAATAATGTGCGCTTGAGGTCTCGAAAAGCTTCTAGTGCACGCACGAGCGGAACGCGAATGAGTTCAGCAGTTTTCTACACCTCAAAAGTGCATAATTTTCTTAGAAAATACCATGATCTATTTGGTTTAGAATTTAGCATCAAAAAGATGTTTATTCACGAACACAAAACTTGCAAGACGCCGCCGCTTACGGCAAGTCACGAATGGTAAGGAATCGAATATCAGTAAGATGAAGGTTGAGTTGATTCGTTTTCTTCTTTTGATTCTTTTCTTCACCGCATTATTTTCGCAGATTACACCATCTTCTATTTGGTTTAGAATATAGCATGAAAAAACGAAAATATTACATCTGAGAAGGGGCGGTGATTGCGCTGGCAACACGTGAAACATCCGGGAGATGTAATCCGGGAGAAAAAAAATACACGCTCATTTCCAATAGGGGTGTACAGCAGCTATATTCTAATTTAGAATGTTGGTATCGTCAATGAGCTTCAAACAGTAGTCATGACCGCTTTACAAGACACCAAACCATTACCCTGCAGCGAAGAAGAACTCAGAAAATTGGCTTCGCAGTACAGGACTCCGTTTTATATTTACGACAAGGAAAAAATAGTGAACGGAGCCAAGTACTTCTATGATAGCTTCACCTGGGTGCGATCGCTAACCGGAACGCAGTTTAAGAACCACTTTGCAGTCAAGTCAACGCCGACTCCGATGATTTTAAAGATTCTACACGAAGAGTGTGATATGGCAATGGACTGTAGTTCACTTGGAGAGCTCATGCTCTGTGAAAAGCTTGGAATTAAAGGCGAAGATATCATGTTTACTTCAAACAACACCCCTTTGGAAGAATATCGCAAAGCTTTTGAGATGGGAGCCATAATCAATTGGACGACTTTTCCCAAATTGACAATGTCACGAAAGCGTTGGGAGGTACCATGCCTGAAATGATTTCATTTCGTTTCAATCCAGGTCCTAATCACAACATTAAGTATAACGAATGCATTGGTAATCCTGTTGAAGCGAAATTTGGAATGACGAAAGCCCAGTTGTTCTCTGCCTTCAAGAAGTGCAAGGAATATGGCGTGAAGCGCTTTGGCCTGCACACGATGATACTAACATGTTCTCTGAATGTCGATGATATGGCCGAGACTGCTCGGATGATGTTCACACTGGCGGTGGAAATCAAGGACGAGACAGGAATCAGTGTTGAATTTGTCAACATGGGAGGTGGTATCGGCGTGAATTACCATCCCGAAGACAACGCTGTCGACCTTTGCGATCTTGGTGTCCGAGTGAAATCCTTGTACGAGAAAATTGTATTGCCACACAAGGATCTTCACCCGCTACAGATCAAGTACGAATGCGGTAGTCTGGTGACTGGTGATTATGGTTGGCTGATATCACGCGTTATAAACATGAAAGACACTTTCAAACGTTTTCTTGGCGTCGATGCTTCCATGACTGACTTCTCGGTTTCCGGGCCCTATGGTATGTACCACGTGGTTACCATTGTTAAAGATCAGTTTCTTTCTAACGACGTGCGAAAGAACCTTCCTGATTACAAGACCGTAGTTGACAACCCTTCCTACGCTTGTCCAAATTACGAAGGTGTCAAGAAAGAGAGAATGTTTGACGTGGTTGGCTCCATTTGCACGAAATGCGATAAATTTGCCGTCGACCGAATGCTGAATTTAAATCCTGAAATTGGTGATCTCTGTATTTTTCATAGCGCTGGTGCTTATGGTTACGCAATGAGCTGCAACTTCAACGCGAAATTGCAACCCGCAGAGATTTTGCGTGTTGGTTGTAATCGTTTTGAGGTGATCCGTCGAGCCCAAATGTACGACGACTACTTCGCCACGATGTTATTTCCTTAGAACTGTGTTGGAATTAAACCTCTTCTGGTACCTTCGTATGGTTTGAAGTTCCTTATTTTATGTTTGATGAAAACTCGTAAATACCAAATTATGACTTTTTTTCTGCTTGGGTCGCTGAGAGTTACTGGGATTCAAATAAGCATTTCTTACCTCCCTGACCATTTTAGCCAAGGTTTGAGTAATAGAGGAACAATAATGAGGAATATAGTTTAAAATGTACCTTTGGGAATCCAGGACCTCCTCTTTGTCGACGATGCTGTTCTTGTCGCGCATACGGAGAGAGCACTGCAGCCCATCACTTCCTGCTTCGCATAGGCTGCCCAGCTCTTCGGGCTGGAAGTCAGCCTGAAGAAAACGGAGGTTCTCAACCCGCCTGTATCCTGGGTAGAGTACCGTCCTCCTCACATCACTACTGGCGAGGATGGACTACAAACAGTCCGGCAGTTCACGTACCTGGGGTGCACCATCTAATCTGATGGCAAAGGCGAACAGTGCAGTTGGCAGACTGTACAAACGTTTGTGGAAGAGCAAGGACCTGAAGAAGGGCACCAAGATCAGCGTGTGCAGAGCCGTTGTCCTTACCACCCTCCTCCTGTACGGCTCTGAATCGTGGGTTACCTACCGTCACCATCTATGATGATAAAAAGGGTTGACAGGCCAAACACGACTCCTATTGGTCAAGATAAGAGAACTTTGACCTTCAAAGCTTTGCTCTAACGAGTACGTTTTTCAAAGACCTCCCTTTTCTGTATGAGAGCAGGGGAGGGTCTTTATAGATCTCTGTTAGCAGAGGCTGGATTTCTATTAAATGCCATTCACTCATAAGAATATTTTTAAGATTAGGCACAGATGGGCGATATTCCGTTACAAACGGCAAAATTCTTTTGCGCTTTGTTTGTTTATTTTGTAGAGCCGCCATTCTTTCGCTAAATTTGATTTCTGAGAGAGTATTTTCTAAAAGGTTATCTGGATAACCTCTGTCGCGTAATCTGCTTTTGAATTGTGTAATGTTTTCTTCAAATGTAGCTTTTGAAGAGTTGGTTCTCAGAAGTCTTAAGGCTTCGCCTTTGATAAAGCCTTTCCTGACGCCTGGAGGGTGGCAGGAGGTGAAGTGTGTGTATTGGAAAGTTTCTGTCGGTTTGAAGTGCGTGCGCACGTCGAGAATGGATTCCTTTTTAAATCTTTCGCCCTTATATATACGCATGTATCCAGGAAAGTTATTTCTGTATCTGAAATTTCAGCCGTGAATTTCATGGTCGTATGATAGCTATTTGCTAGCTCTATAAACGTGTTTATCTCCTCTTTGTTTATGTTCCATAGAGAAAAGACATCATCAATATATCTTTTCCAAGTGAGTCGCTTTATATGGCTGCGGTTAATGATTTCTGTTTCTACCGCGGCCATGAAAATGTTGGCAAAAGAGACTGCCATTTTTGTACCCATTGCGGTACCGTGTGTTTGAAGATAATTTTTGCCGTTAAAATGGAAAGAGTTTTCTTTTAAGATAAGCCTAAGCATATCTCTGAGGTAGAGTGTAGGTATGGGAGGTTTGTTTAGGTGGAATGTTTCGTATGTTTTACATACAATGGTGATTCCTTCCTCCTGTGGGATGTTAGTATATAGGCTTGCAACGTCCATTGAAACTAGCATTGTGTCCTTTGCGACCTTCGTTTACTCTATAAAGTTTAAGAAATCTGTTGTGTCTTTAAGGTATGATTCCTGTACTTTAGCAATAGGCTGAAGGAGGTAACTAACAAATGATGAGATTCGTTCTGTTGGGCTATCACAGCCAGATATGATTGGCCTTCCGACCGGGTTTGGTTTGTGAATCTTTGTAAGGGTATAGAAAACTGGAATTCGTGGCGGATTTGGCGTTTGGGATAGCCATTTCTCTGTCATTTCATCAATATGGTTACCATAGTAGAGCGTTTTAATGAGTTCCTTGACTCTTTGAGATGTTTCTGTTACCATCGGTAACGCTAGGGACTCGTAGTTTTCTCATCGGTCCAGTAGTACCTATCCCTCCCGTATTTTGTCTTCTTTATTCATAATGACAGTTGTGGTCCCTTTATCTGCCTTTTTAACATTGATATTTGTGTTTTCTTTAAGCTCTTTAATGGCTTGACGTTCCCTGCACGGCAAGTTGTTTCTCGGCTTAAATATTTTGACCTCCGCCAGTTGTGTTTTGACCTCTTCTAAATATGTTTCTAGCGCAACCGAGGGTCGAATTGGCGGCTCCCAGTTGGATTTCACGTGGAAGGGGTGTGGCTCTTTGTCCTGGCCATGAAACATATACTGTGGGCGCATTCGTCTAGCGAACGCTTTGAAATCGTTTAAAAGTTGTAGTCTTATGTGACATTCGTTTGTCACTGGCGTGGGAATAAATTTGAGCCCCCTTGACTAACAAGGTAGTAAATAAAACTAACTGCTGCCTGAAAATGTATCACCAATCAATGGTACTAATCAAGATCTCGGCATTTCATTTATTTAGAATCTAATACTTTATAAACTGTGCAACCATTGCAGTCACATGATATTTTATACCTCAGTCTGATATTGTGCTACAACAGCTACACAGAGCTAGAAATTATTGTTTCCAAACAAATGACACAGTAGCCCCCTAACTTGAGCAATACTTTATCTGCATGGCTTGTTAGTAGTATCTGGATGTAATAGGATGATGTGCTCACGGAAATACCCGTCTGTGTTTCAGGATTCCAATCTAAGAACAGCTGTAGGCACTGGTCCCACTGTTGGAATGGTGCTCAGGCTTGTCACCAATGAGGTATTTAGGACAAGTGTTCTATGTTTACTTAGGTGTTCATGAGTGGTAGAAATGCCAGGTAGTTATTTTGGTGAAGTGCTGGAGCACTTCTAAGTTCTTTCAATTAGTAAGATATGTACTAGGTTAATAGGATTTATACCTAAAATCCTTCTATTGGCTCATGGTTAGTGTGTTGGAGTCAGTATTGAGAGGTCCATATCCCACTCTGACTAGTGTGCTTGTGTTATGTAAACCGGTGGAACTACTAGATATAACGCTCATCCTCTTCCTGGGTTTGTTCAGACTGAAACCTTTCAAGCTTAATTAAAAGTAGTCGCATTTACTAGACATATGATCGTTTCACAGCGACCAGACCAGTTGTTATCTGCTGCCCACTTGTCATCATTACCTGTATTTAGAGCAGCGCCTCAGACATCACAGCTTGGGCAGCCCTTACCTACTCAGAAGCCGGAGCCAGCAGAACAGGTAGCTTTTTTTAGTGCCTTTTGACAATGTTATTTTTGTGAGAATTTACGTAGAATTGTGTGCATGAGAAGTAAATGCTATACCCAGGTTGCCTATTCTAGTTCAAACTACCGGGTACTTACAGAAAGTAACAATGATGTTATACAAGTGATATGTATACTGTAGACTTGATGCCTCTGTAACTTTTTTTTTTTAATTTTTATTCTTCAGGTACCTTATGGCCTTCCCTGGTGAAAATCTTTGAAGGATCTTTGAAGATCCTTGAAGATCTACATGAAGATCTTAGTGCAGATCTTTGAAGATCTTTATAAAAAATCCTCAAAGATCTTCAAGGATCTTCAAAATTCTTGCCAAGATCCTCAAGGACCTCGCCCAGATCCTTGAGGATCCTTGAAGGTCCTTGCATGTATCTTGAAGATCTTTGCAGGAATCTTAAAGATCTTTGTAAAATCCTAAAAGATCTTGGCAAGATCCTTGAAGATCTTACAGATCTTTCACAAGATCCTCACAGATCTTTGCAATATCCTTACAGATCTTTGCAATATCCTTACAGATCTTTGCAATATCTTTACAGATCTTTGCAATATCCTCACCGATCTCTGCCATCTTTGCCAGATCCTCACAGATCTTTGCAAGATTCTCACAAATCGTTGCAGAAATCTTCAAGATCTTTGAAAGATCCTCACATATCTTTGCTGAAATCTTGAAGATCTTTGTAAGATCCTTGTAGGTCCTCTCATATATCTTTGCATAAACCTTTAAGATCTTGGTAAAATCCTTGAAGATCTGTACTTGATATTTGCAGCAATTGTTGAGATATTGTTTTAGATCTCTGAGGAAGTTCAGTTAACAAAGATCAAATTCTTGCAAAAGATATTTGAAAATGTGCAAGAACCTTTAGTTAATGATTCTTACAAAGGTGTAAAATAAATTTGCATTTAAAATAAAATTGAATTGACAAAAGGCGATTAAAGACAAATACATTTTATTGCAGGAATAATTCTTCTAAATGATATATAATTTTGTAATTATATTATTCTATGACTATCTGGGTAAGTTGTAGAATTCACTAATGATTTTTTTATTGAACCTTATTTGTATGTCACTCAAGTAATTACTTACAATAAATTTAAATGCTTCAAACATAACATACATGTCTCTTTTTTCATAGAATTTTGCTGAAAGCTTAAAAATGGAGCCAGTTATAATTTTTCAAATGTTTCCCATACATTAAACTAACATTGATAATTTACAATGACATGCTCCAAACAAAGAAATGAAAGTTCTACAAAAGAGGCACATCCAATCAATTTTCTTTCATGCTAACATAACTTATTCTAATAAAGTGTTTCGGTAAATTTTTTTTTTTCAGTTTCCACGTATTGCGATTCTGATTATTATACTATATACAATAATCTTTGTAATAATATTATTCTATGGTTGTCTGGGTAGTTATAGAATTCAATAATGATATTTTATTTTAACCTTTGTGTGTGTGTCACTCAACTACTAGCTTAGTTATGAAAAACTTAAATGCTCCATACATGAAATGTCCCTTTTTGCAGAGATTTTTGCTTAATGCTTAAAAAATGAGCCAGTTATTTTCTTTATATATATTTTTTCCTTGCACAATTAATGAACATTGATAATTTACCATGACATACTCCAAACAAGGAAATGATAGCTCTGCAAAAGAGGCATGTCTAATCAATATTTTTTCTCAAAGTTAATGAAACACATTCTAATAAAATGTTTCTTACAGACTAGGTTCTTACTTGCAGGTTTTCACTGTAAACTCAATTTTAAATAAACGTAAACAAAAGAAAGCCAGTACATGGAATTAATTCTGGGTTTCATTGCATACCATTAAAATCTGAAAATAAGCCCCTAGTCTAACATTTTTCAAAGGACACTTTTGGTCTTAGAACAGGAAAAAAAAAATAAAAATAAAATCATGTGACAGGGGCATATTTTCGGAGGGACGGAATTTTAAGATAGGTAGAAAAATTACTCTAATTATTACTCTAATTTCCCTTATTACACCACAGCCATCTTCAAAAACTCAGTATTTTAACCATGCAAAGTTTCTCAATCACTTATAATTTTATGGGAAAACATGCATCCTGGATGCCCAGTTTTCAAGGTCTGGCTAAAAGCCTGGTTCTGGATAATGGATTTTACTCTTTAGATGGCTGCAGTGTAATTAAGGTGAATGACTCTACTTTCCATCTTGCAGATGTCCAGTAGAGCCTGCCATATTTTTCTTCCTGATATCATTGCACTTTTGATTTACAGCTCTTCTGATGTCAGCCCAGTACTTATTGGCCACTTTTCCACTGTACTTTTGGCTGATACAATCTGAAAAAAAGGTTGGGGTACAATATAGCATCTTTTAGCAGATGCATTGATAAGTTACTGTTCACTTACATTTCTCGAAAGAAATCCCTAATCATGACCTTCAATGCAAAACAACTTTATGATCTTTGATCATTGACACAAGCACCACTTTTTCCACTCAAAGATGGATAAATGAATTTGGCATTCCCACTCAAAGATGGGCAGCCTAACTTGTGTCAATGAATGGTGTTCGCATTATAAAAAGAAATTCCTAATAGTGACCTTCCATACATGTGGTTTCCAAGTCTAGCAAAGATAAAAACAACTGTATGATCTTCGATCATTGACACAAGCACCACTTTTTCTGCTCAAAGATGGATAAATGGATTTGGCATTCCCACTCAAAGATGGGCAGCTTAACTTGTGTCAATGTATGTTGTTCGCATAATCGAAAGAAATTCCTAATTGTTACCTTCCATACATGTGGTTTTCAAGTCTAGCAAAGATAAAAACAACCATACGATCGTCGATCATTGCCAAAAGCACCATGTTTTCCACTCAAAGATGGATAAATGGATTTGGCATTCCCATTCAAAGATGGGGGGCCTAACTTGTGTCAAAAACATGTGTTTTCCAAGTCTCCAAATCATTTCACTTAAGTAAGCTGCCCGTAAGGATTAATAACAAAAAAAAAATAGCAAGGAGCATTACCAATATGTCAGGCAATATTCTTTACTTGCCAGCACAATTTGCTATAATGGCATTTGATAAATTAATACTTAAGTTAACCTTTTTGGGAGTAATTAAAAGTACTGCATGCCCATGTATTTATTATAACATTTGAAGGCAATTTGTTCAATATTATTTCAAGTAACTTTCATTCTTTTAGCAATACACATAAAAATAGAAATAAAAGTAATGTTCCTAACCTGACAACCATCACATAGCCATAAAGCTCCCTTTGCTTCTTCATGTCTTGCTATAAATTGCTTCCTTGATAACAGCAAACATAAAATTGTGGGTACATGTAAGATTCATCATGAAAATAATCACAGTTACGAGTATAAACGTTGCAGCAACAGTAAACTTATAAAATTCGGATGAATTCAACCAAACAAATCATTTGTCATTCGGCACAAATGCATTTAGGTTGTTTGTACATGTACATGTTCTTTCTCCACATCTCATGATGTATTTTTTGTGGCAACGATACCTCCATGCACATGTTTCTATTCTTGAATACGAAGTATGGGAGAGGCAAGACACTCCACATTTTGAACGTTTATATAAACCAATCTAAACTTGAAAATATATCAACGGAAACAGGATTCATACGGGTATATAAATATGAAGCCATGCCAGATAAGCTTACCTTCAGTTGGTGAGAAATTCAAGGCTAACACAGGCATATCGAAGTGCGACCAGGAGCTAGAATACTTCATGCAGACTCTCTGGAGATAACGTAGCATTTACCTGAAGAAATCTGTCGTTTTAGCGAGTAAAGGGTCTCTGAAATAAAGGTAACCTTTTGGGCAAACTTCGAAACCGTTTATAAATCGACCGCCAAAACTCATCTAAAACAAAGAGGACGCTGGAAATAATTTACATTGCGCATGATCTGTTCGCAACCAGTGCCTCTCGGCTAGACCTTTGTACAGCCACACCTCGGGAAATGTTACGAACGAACGAAACTATGTAAGTTGAAACATTCTTGTCTAAGTGTTCAATTCTAGTCTCTATTTCTTTCTCTGGAATATCTTACGAATAAAAATGTTGTTTGTCGAAGAAGTCGCCTACGTTGCTTCCTTTCAGAATGTTTCGCGGTCAGTCACATTTTTCCTGTTTTGGTCAATGAGATCTTGTGCATCATAGAAACAACTTTATCCCACAACGAGAATACGAGATAAAAGGTTTTCTGTCCTCTTACACCACACAACTGCGCCACCGTAAATTGTATTACAATAAAGCATGTTTCCATTGAGTGGCCGTCGCGGAAACAGCATAGACAGATTTCCGTGGACGGAAACTTTACGGAAACGTATAATAATGTAGAAATTTGAGCTACTGTGTATCCGTAACTATCCGTTCTGCGGAAATGTTTCGGATACGCACCCCTTTACGATTCCGTAGTGTTTCCGCGGAACGGAAACCTCTTATTTCACCCTGTGAATGCTTAAAGATGATCAGATGTTCCACAGTGTAGCCTACAAAAGGAAAGGAAAGAGCTGTAGCTACATTGTAAAGTTCCAAGAAAGTAACAAAGATGAATTTGGCATTGTTGAGTACTACTTGTTGGTTAGGAACACTGGGTTTGCAGTGATAAGAAAATTTGAAAAAAGGGGAAACATTTGTTCATTTGGCCTAGAAGAACAGGATGACGAAATGGTCAAATCCTTTATTGACAATCACATTCTGGGGAAGCAATTTCAGGCTGTCAAAGAAACAGCATTGTGCACTTATGTTCCCTCTTATGACATTATATGCAGATGTGTGTTTGTGCCATCCTCCAGTGATGGTGTGAGTGGCTATGTCAGCCCTGTCTTAAGACACTACCAACATGACTGACTTGGCAGCAAACAAATGCAATGGTTTAAATACATCAAGACAATTTTGCATGGATTACAAACAGTAAGAGATTAAACAATATTATCATTGGATTAGGTTTTTGTAATATCCGGAATAATCAAGGTCAAGGTAAGTGTTATCACACGAAGCTGAAGAATGAGGCTGATAACACTTACCTTGACCTTGATTATTCCAGATATCACAAAAACTGAATCTAATATAGTTGTTTTATTATTCAATGTTTTAAAGAAAGTACATGACAAATCATTGTTGCATGGAACATAGTTTATTATTTTTCAACTTTAATAGAATTCACCACCCTTGAATTTGACATTGCTTTTGGAAATCATGCATTGCATGCATATCCTACAGATAATTCACTAATCTGCAAGAAGATCAGTGAATTATCTGTAGGGTGAGCTTAGCCAATGAGAAGACTAATAATTAATATTGTGAATTAATATTGTCAAAGATCCTAGCAATATCCTTAAGGATCCTGACAAAGACCTTTGAAAGATCCTTATAAAGATCTTTTAAAGATCCTTCAAAGATCCTAACAATATCCTTAAGGATCCTGACAAAGATCTTTTAAAGATCCTTATAAAGATCTTTTAAAGATCCTTTAAAGATCCTAGTAATATCCTTAAGGATCCTGACAAAGATCTTTGAAAGATCCTTATAAAGATCTTTTAAAGATCCTTTAAAGATCCTAGCAATATCCTTAAGGATCCTGACAAAGATCTTTCAAAGATCTTTATAAAGATCTTTTAAAGATCCTTTAAAGATCCTAGCAATATCGTTAAGGATCCTTAAGGATCCTGACAAAGATCTCTTGAAGATCCTTGAAAGGATCCTTTTAAGATCCTGTAGGATCCTTATCAAATCTTTGAGGATCCTTAAGGATCCTTGAAAAGATCTTTGCAAGGATCTTTCCCAGGATCTTCATAAGATCTTGAGAAGATCCTCATGAAATCTTTGAGGATCCTTTAAAGATCCTTGTCTTTGAGGATCTTTGTGGGATCTTTGCAGATCTTTGAAGATCTGTGTGGGTCTTTGCAGATCCTCAAAGATCCTCAAAGATCCTCAAAGATCCTGTAAAGATTTTCACCAGGGTTCCTCCAATGAATGCTGTTAAGACTATTCTGCCACAGTTTCACTCTTTGTACAATGCGCCAAGAGCAGAGCCAGTCAAGGAATATGTTCCACTTCCGAATGTGTCATCCCCACCAGAGGGAGGGTGAGGTTTTAGTGGACACTTTTATATAACAAGGAATAGGTCTCGATTATGGCTTATATGCAAATTGTAATCTACCAACACCTAGCAGGTGTAAAGTGCTGTTTCATGAGCTCGAAAAACAAGTTAGCTGAGAGTCCAGTCTCCCGTGTTGTCTGTGTTTCCTCATTCCAGCTGGCTCTTGGAAGATCTCAGGCCTAGCTGTCACTAGCCGGTTGTACAGCCTCATACAGCTAGGGCATTTACTAATAGTTACACATCAGGAAAAATACATTTGTTATCGCACTGGGAATGACTTCCTCCTCATGCACATAATCAGAGCAAACTTACCCACCGTACACACATCTGGTTTTTCATGAAATTTGTTTGGAAGAAATAATTCTTTTTTGTTAATCAGTTATAATTACTACCAAAAGAGGTTCTTATTCATATTTAACTAGACTTTGTACTTAACCAAATGTTGTCATGTCAACTTATCACCAATAGGATAGATGATAATTGTCTTTCTCTGTTGCTGTCTCATCTAGAAACATTGATGCTGGTGGAACAAGTTAAATTCCTTCAGAGGTGAGCATAGTGTTGTCGTTATGTATTTCTTGACTGAAAATAATATTAGAAGCGGTTGTAAAAAGAAGAAGATGGTTTAAAACTGACTATCAACAGATACACGACTTACTGTGACGTTTGATTCACTTGTTGCTCAGAAAATGTATGAAGATTCATACTAGCAATCTATTACTTAGCTTCTTGAATTAAAAGTATTTTATTTCCAGGTCAGGGGAACGCTTGACATCAGAAGCCTTGCTGTTATGGATTACCAAATGAAGCTAATTAGAATATGAAATTTCCAGACAGATTAATTTGGCATGTCTTTGAAAATGATGAATATTAAAAGAATAAAAAAATGATAATGTTTGAGCAATTGCCTGGATGTGCCTCGGTAAAAAACATTTCCTGTAGTCTGTAATATAAGAGATAATATTTCTAATATCTTGTTTTGAGTTGTAATGAAGAACATGTTTATCATTTATATCACGTTTGTGACATGTTTGTGATTGTTGTCCACTAGAGTGTTTCTACCATGTCATTGTCCGTAGCCCGGAATAATCTTTCGATTTCAAACTAGTGACAAATATAGCTTTCATGTCTCCCAGTCATGAAACAAGCTCAATGCACTAAGCATTTTATGGAATTTACAGGAAGTGGATCGCTACAGAACTGCAATGAGAAAGATGGCAACAGATCTCCTTCATGTGCGAGAGGATTGCAAGCGATTAGAGGTAAAGTGTTAGAATTCGTCAAGTAATAATCATCAAGATAAAACCAATGCCTTTGTACAAAGAGATAGAGAGAGCGAGTGAAACCAGGGTTATGGTGTTTACATCTCAACACTTTCGGTTGCAAATTCGTTGATGAATAAAAGAAAGATTCCTTGATTGTTCCTTTAACAGAGTGGGCCTAGACTTTCCTGGTACTCTTTTAGTGTTAACTGATTTTTTCGCTGAATAGCGCTAATATTTAACCTACCCGAATAAATTGGTTTAACCCCCTCCTTCCAATAAGCAGCAACTCTTTCTAATAAGCGCTCCCGTTGTGTTGTTTCTTTTTTTAAGCAACCCTATTCTGATTAGCGCCTCCATTACGAAAGTGACCTTCAAGAATAGATTGATTAGACGTGTGAATTATGTAGTATGCTCTCTTATCTAAACGTAATTTTGAGCATATTGACTAGGAATAAAAGAATGACTATTCAAGTTCCTGTTGTTACAGTTCTTGTTACAGTATCTGTTTTTGTTCATTTAAGTGCCGTATCATATTCAGATGTTTATGCTGAAAAAGGCTAGTTCCCCTTCCCAAATAAGCACCCCTCTCCATGTAGTTTACCAAAAGTAAATTAGTGTCTGGGTGCTAAATTGAATCATTACGATGATATTTCCAGCAGGAACTCTCAAAACATTAGGTCTTCCTATTACTGGAAAGCAATAGCTTTGAAGTAATTATGAGTTATAGATTTTGAGCGTAATTTGTAAAGCTTCTCCCTGAGGTACTATGCGCACTAATTTCTCTATTACAATAATCTATCAGAAAAAGGACTATCCAGGAAATTGTCAGGTAATCTTAAAAAAACAAATAGCTCCTCCTATTATTGCGAAGCTTAAATTCTGTAGTTTGGCTGTCCTTTCTAAAACTACTTAATAGCATAATCACTGACACCCATCCTTATTTTTTATTAATTTTGTTAATACGTCGTGGAATAATGTTCTTTACTTGGTCGTCATTGATCCCTCAGGATGCTAATAGCAGGCTAAGAAGAGAGCTGGGCCAGCATGACGAGATATCCAGGCTGATGGTCAGTTCAAAAGACCTGGATAATGTAACCCACTCTGAGCTTGTGCAGAAGTTTGGTAAGATAATCCAATGCAGCCCTAAGACCGACAATTTTCCTTTTTTGACAGTAAAACCTATTATTCTATATAAAAAGCAGTGAAAAGAAACGAATTAAAAATGGTTTGGTAAACGTTTGTTTGTGATCCTTTTTCTGTAACTGGGCAATTTAATTCAGATTATCAAAAAACATCGTTTTGTGTATTATTTATGTCACATGCATTTCAAGTGCAACATTTTTGTGGTATGGGTTCTTAACTTTCACATAATTGTTGTATTAAAAACGCTGTTGTTAGCAATAAAGCAATTTTACTTGCTTTCCTTCAAAGTACAAGGAAGTCAACTTCATTTGGCCATATTTGGGAACTTTTATTCTGTAAAGAGAATGCTGCAGTTGTAAGACATGATGTGACTCTTTATTTCCTGTAATTCACAGTACTCTTAAAAAAGAAGTTAGCAGATGAATCCTCAAAGAAACAAGAACTACAGTCAAGACTTCAACGTCTGCAGAACGATCTCATCAAGGTGACTTAAACTTGCCTGTTGACACGTCATGTTTGTATGACTAGAGTAGCTTTCCTATAAATATATAGTCAATACTGGATAACAGACTGTTGTATGTTGACAAGTACATTGACCAGATTTTCTTTTCGACAGAAAAATGAGATGGAAAAGGAGTTTTTGAAGCTACAAGAAGCTCACGAAGGCCAACAAGCGCTTTTACAAAAGTTACAGGTATGTAGCATATCGATAAAGTAAATCTCACAACAATCTCAGCTATTTCAAAAGTGGAAAAGTTAACTTGCCGCTCAGAAAGTGCACCATGACCTTTAAATGAAGTAGAAACCAGGCTCTGAGTCATGAAAGTGTTCGCAGCTTTGGAACAGCAATAGGCCCATTTCGATAGATTATAGGAAATCGGTCTGTTAGAGAAACAGTAAGGGATAAATTGATCCGCTTCCAACCAATCAGAAGCGAGTATTTACGGTAGCAGTATTATTAAAATTCTAACATGGTGCCGAGGCTTAGGGGACTAAAACAAAAGAAATCGCATTGACATTGAGACACGAATAAACAATTTCTTTTGTCCTAGTTCCCTAAGACTCGGCGCTATGTAGAGGTTTAATATACAATTGAACCCCACTATTTCCAACTCTGACAGGGAAACGAAAAATAGTTCGAGATGGCGGGGGTTTGAGATAGCCGAGAGTAAATGACTGAAAATTATACCCAGGGGAAAAGGATTCGAGTCGCAGATAGCGGGAAGTTCGACATAGCGAGGTTTAACTTTACGGAAATTGGCCTTTTAATCTTTTGCACAGTTTAACATTCCTATGCAACGTGACACGTAATGCTCTCTACCGAAAAGCATGTGTACTCCCCAAAATGCCGATGCATTTTTCACGTGATTATATTTTGGTGTTTGCTTAGGGGAAACTACAGAAGGCAAAGACAATTCAAGATACTTGCAAGAAACAAGAAAAGGTAATACGTCATTGCAAGTATTTTAGAGGATGTTGACATTAATTTGACGCACAGCTCTTATTTGAGCCGGGGAACACCTTATGCTCTTTCAGTCTTTGTAAAACTTACTTACTTAGTCCTGTTCGTCCAGTGTGGGACATTAGACAACAACAATTCCTTTCCATTTACCCCTATTTTGTGCAACATGTTATGCCTTGCCCCATGTGAGTTTTACCTAACTGGGCTCAGCCATGACAGTTCGACACCAGGTGGTTTCTGGCCGTCCAGGTTTCCTTTTGCCAGGTGGTGTCCATCGCAGGGTAACATTTAGGGATACGAGCCTGATCCATTCTGAGTACGTGGCCCAGCCATCGGATTCGAGTGTTTGTAAAAGCTAAATTACAATTAGTCATTTTACCGTACTGAAATTCGTAATAAGCCAATTGGAAGCCCTGTTTTCTGTTCTGATTTCGTGTAATAATTATATAGTCACTAACCCGCTATCCCTAGATTTGTGTACGGCAAATAGTTGATCGTACGTACGCTTTAGCAGTATATCAGGCTTGTTTGGTCTCGCCATGGGTATTTAGGTATCACGAACCATGGCTTGACCAAACTCGCCTGATATGCCGCCGAAGCATGTCAAGCAGTTAAGATGATTGTTTTTTTGCTGCAGGTTATCGTGCAACTTGAGCAGCTTTTGGCCAAACAAGGGAAAGGACAGTACAATGGAGGTGAGTTAAGAAATCTTCAAAATGATAACAGCCTTAACCACAGCTAAACACATTCGGACAGGACCATGTTGGAATACTGGAATGACAACAGAACTTTTGGTATTGGGCGCATCAATCTGACAGAAAGTGTACGGGCTTCAACATTTGTACAGCATTATAAACACGGTTTGTTAAATAAAAAAAGAAATAAATAACCTTTATTTACCCTTGGTCAGTGTTTATAACCAAAGGCTAGTGGGGCCGAGCAATTAAATTTCAGAAACAAATAATTCAAATTAAACATAACAAACCCCAACTTACAGGAGGAAAACCAGTTGGCTATGTACAAACGTGGCTGAGGAGTTGAACTCGGGTCTACCGTGAAACAACTCCAGTTGGTGGTCAGAACTGAAATTGTACCCGCGACCTCCAGATTTCAAGTTCGGCGCCCTAACCACTCGGCCACGCTGTCTAATTTGGCGGAACATTCACATACAGATAAAGTGTAGAAACGGAGCAAGTGACCCACTTGTGTAGCACTGCTACCAAGTATAGGACAGGTTACCAAGCGAGGCGCGGTAGCCCAGGATGTTCAACTGATGTACGAAGTGTGTTAGTTTGTTCTGTTTTGAGCTACATTAAAGTTGTTGTAGCTTTTAGCGGTTCGTCCTTCGCTCACTTTTGGCTGTACTTACCCCTGGGTTCTATATCATTAAGCGACTAGGAGTGTTACTTTTCCACCTAGAAGTGATGCCAGCCCATCGCAGGTTTCTTTTGACAGTAGGACGACGCCTAGTTAGAAATGAATTTATATTTTAACTTCAAATTTCGCAGTTGTCTAGATCTGTTCGGTACGCCTATGGCTCTAAAAACGTGCTCAGCCTAAAAATGTAACGACATCGTTCAATTCCAAATGGAAATACGAAAAATTAGCCGCCGTCGTTCGCGTTCAATTCCTTAGACTAGGCAGAACTTGGTCATTTCACGTTGTTGTTTTGTAGAGGACGGCTAAGAAATGTACAAAGATTTATAACGCACGTGCACAGCCATTGTACTGCTCATTATACCTTTTCTTTGGTAGCGTTCTCGTTGCCGTCGTTGTCGTGGTTTGCTTAAGCTCCCTAGTATTGGTCATCAGGTTTCTTCAACAATTTGTTGGGACCAATTTGTACACCTGTCTCGCCAAAGATCCTGACCAGGCTTTATCCTAGCCCTCTGGACGTGAAGAGAAAAACACTATAACCATATCCCACAGCGCTTTAAAAAACAAAAACACCCATTGAACCATAGCCTGTGTAGCAAGCGTCCCGTAGGAGAGGACAACGAGCAATGTCTGGTCGCGCGAAAATTGGGGCGAGAGCAAAAAATCGACGGAGTCAGCTTCGTTGATTTATTTGCTCTCGCCCCAATTTTCGCGCGTCCAGAATGCGGAAAAAGTTCTTCGTTCGTACGGGAACGCTTGCTATGCAGGCTAATTGAACCAAAGATGACATCCCCATAGCGTTGGACTTAGCTGTGATCATTCCTCACCGTAATAAGTCTCTTTTTCCTTGTGTTAGTCTCTGTAGAGGGTAGTGAAACATACAGGACTCTTAGAGAAGAGAACATGAAGTTGCAAGCAGAAATAATGCAATACAAGGTAATCGTGGTCTAACGTCATCTAATTCTAGTTATTTGGAGGTTTAGGCAGGCATTCAGCATTTCAAACCAACATGCAAACACAGACAAAACGCATATTTATATTTTGAAATCTACTTGCAAAGGTTAAGCCGTAAATCGACGAACACGGGCCCGCAATTTAGATCGGACTCGAGGTGCGAAAATTGTCACCTCGGACATCAATTGTTTTTAAGCTTACACCAACTTAGAGATTTAACGTAGCTGTTTTAGCTGATTACGTTAATACGTCACTCAGATTGTTGAATTTGACACATTTGGTTCCAAACTGGACTTGTTGAAGACAGTTCTATTTCCTTGATGGTGAATTTTTCATTGTCCGGAGTCTGTTCTTTATTAAGAAATGCTTTCATGTTTATTACCTCATCAGGAGCAGCTAAGACAGTCTGACGCAAAGCAGAAGAAACTAAGGTACACACTGTCCCTGAGTCTTGCATGCGAGTACTGAATATTTCTTGTGGTGTTCTCATGTGAATCAACGAATAAAATATGCGTTTTGGACAATGCAAGGAAACTTTGTACGACAAATCGGTTATTTTTCTTGACCTTGTTCTGTAGGAGTGGCTAACAGCTCATTGTCTAATTTTGTTTTTGTTGCAGATCCCCTGGTGAACATGTGGCGAGTGTAAGTAAAACTCGTCAGTGTCAACTACGTTTATAACAAACACTGCTAGTTAATGAACATAGGGTTTTCGAGTAAACACTAGTCTTAGAGATAAATACTCTGTTTAGTGTGGTCATCTGGGTGAGTGCAGTCTTGAGAAACTCTCCTGGGTTCAAACCATGTACCTTTTAAGTGAAAAAATTTCAAGAAGGTCAGTTACGATTCAGGAGTCTGGAAAATGTGGAAAAAAGGTTGAAATCTTCTGACTTGGAGAAATTATAGAAAATGAAATTTATGTTCCGAAGTGGTCTGGAATTTTGGTTGTTGCCGAACCCTTGGTCAACCTGTGGCAAGTGTATGTAAACGTTATCAAAGTCAACTTCATTTGCAACAAACACTTTTTGAATAGTTCTTTAGTAAACACACGTTCTTGGAGTAAACGCTAGATAAATACTTTGTTTAGTGTGATCATCACGGTGAGTGGAGTCTTGAGAGACTCTTTTGGACTCAAATCATTAACCAAGTGAAATAAGTGATTAAGGTCCGTCATAACTGGTTTACAGACCTAAGGAAAGTATAGGAAACGAGATTGTGTCCGAAAAAGGACTGGAATTTTGTCGAAGCAATAGCGAGACTTTGTTACAGCCTGTGTCAGCTAGCCTGAAGGGGTAATATTTCCTCGTTACATGGTCTAAAGAAAGAAGACCAAAGAGATACAGACGGCTTTATAAAATCTGTGTAAGAATGACTTTGCAAAATTCTGAGGACTGACAAATGCTCATCAGGGAGTCATTTGTTGGCGAATATTTTGCAGATTAGAGAACTTCGCTGTGTCCACCATGTTAGTCATAGTGTACAGCGTCTGTAGGCCATCATGGCGGACGTATACGTTCTGTCATTTACGAAGCATTTGCTTACTAATAACTTGGTCAGACCCCCAAATTTTGCTAAGTTTGTTTATAAAACTTATCCTGCAATCCTAGCTAATTTGTTTAAATTAACTTTGCTTTGCAAGTGACTAGGTCACTGCATATCGCCTATTTTGCGATGGAATCGCACCTCTAAAGGTAGTCTATCCAATGATTTTTATTTTGTGTTTTAATAGAATGGACCAATGTCTGATATGGAACGCCTGGAGCTTTTTGAAAAACTGGAGAAAGCAGAAGGACGAATTCTTGCACTTGAAAAACAGGTTCAGTAAAGTTTATAATAATTGCTAAACAGATGCGACAATTGCTGTGGAGTGGCTTTAACTAGTTGTAGAATTTTAAAACATCACACGTGTAAATCCTTAATTGTATTCACATTCATGCGACAACCTATACTTATTTTATCTCTCAGATAGTACGCGTGTTCTGATTGGTCAATTTTGTAACGCGTAACGCTGATTTGGATCGTCACGCAACGCTTCTCCTCACGTTGCGTTACGACACAAAATACCGGCTGCGAAGGAGACCAGCTTCCCGCTCGCTTGACTTGAAATGTTTCCCCTTCTCTGGAGCGAGAATGCAAAATTAAACATGTGATTAAGTATAGGTAATCATACGGTTTCGAGTTCAATTTGGAATTAATTTGCACGAGTGAGTTTTTCAAAAAGCTGAAATTGCATGAGCCGCTTCGGCGAGTGCAATTTCAGCTTTTTGAAAAACTCACAAGTGCAAATTAATTCCAAATTGAACGAGAAAAACCGTATGATTACGTATTAATAATATAAACATGAAAAAATTGGCGTGGGGGAAGTGACGGAAGATCTTTCTGAAAGGCATTTTTTCTCATCCGAGAAAACTTTTTTCAAAGTTTCCGCACAAAATATACGTCATCATTTTACGTGATATGATTTGCTTAGAAAATTTCCTATTGTCTTT
>Ga0126337_10000135_pt1 | contig 28582 bp, 15 predicted proteins | sample DipCmetagenome_FD_92527 | JGI IMG/M metagenome (GOLD analysis project Ga0126337, IMG submission 92527) | Coral microbial communities from La Bocana,Puerto Morelos, Mexico - Diploria C A metagenome | ecosystem: Host-associated > Invertebrates > Cnidaria > Coral | place: La Bocana,Puerto Morelos...
ACGATTTTTATTCACTCGTTGTGTAAAACAAACTCACTCGCTGCGCTCGTTCGTTTGTTTTACACAACTTGTGAATAAAAATCGTACGCGCTCACCAACCGTGAAATAACCTATAATTATTTTTCTTTTATAAAAATGTCTTTTCACTTCTATGTTTTGTGTAGCTGGATGACTCCAAACAGAAGGGTATACAATATTAACTAAAAAACTTAACTTATCAAGAAGTTATAAAACTGAAATCAGATTCTCGCTAAAACCTAAGTTAAGTTAATGTGGCTTTGAACGATCGGGCCCCGAATAGCAACTTATGATGGGCAATCACAGCATACCTCCACTTTGCTCCAGGGGAATTTTGCAAACCTCTCAAAGTATCAGTTGAAGCGATTCGTTGGAGATCAAGCGGAAGTTTTCGCTGCTCTTCGTTGACAGCTTTCTCCAAATTCCATAATGTTCGCTGGCCAAACGTACCTGCACGAATAATGCGCTACTGTTAGATATGAAAGAACTATGTGTGTGGGGCGTGGTCTTGCCCTGTTAATAGGTCGGGTCCTAAATCACGCTTTGTAATTAGTCAATTGCGCTGTCTTTCAAAACCATGCTATGTTTTCGCATTATTTCAGTGTATTTGTCAGTGCGATATGCTTGGAAATCATTAGCCAGCTCATTACGGCTTGATAGTGAGTAATCGGCACTTTCTTTTTCACAAGGATCTTTTGACTCAGGGACTATTGATAGCAGCTTGGGCGCTGAACGATTTAAAAGGGTACTTATTTTTTTAATGCCGCATTAAAGGCAAAACTTGTTGCTGCATTAATTCAGTGTTCAAAGTTGCCAAGGATTAAAAATCTCCGATCAATCATCTTTGAGAAATGAATTGCAAAGGCCAAGATACGAATACGGTTTTGGAAACACTATAAAAGAAACACATCACGCTTTTAATTTGTGCAAAGACGACAATAGAAATCAATATCATTCTTCAGGCAACATGCAGCCCTCTTCTTTTAGAGCGGTAAGGAAGACCGCCCTGTCGAAATTTTTTTTTTTTTTTTTAAAAAAAGCGAGTGCTAGCCTTCTGTTGACTGGCCACCACATGTTTTTTACCTATATATAATCCTGTTTGCGTCCAAAGTCGTACTGAGGCGTCAGTGGAAGCCGTGATGATTAACTGGCGACTATCAACAAAGTCAAGACTGACAACTGCCTTGAGATGAGCTCGAAATGTTTGAACCAGTGGAGGAGGCCTGGTATCAATTGTTCCTTTCCAGTGGCTATTTTTCCTGTTCATTGATACTCGCTTTCCTGTGGCCACCTTCGGATCGCTTGCATTTATACAGTAACAAGAGATATCCCAAACCTGACAACCAAAATAAGCAAAACCAGAGGTGTTTCATAGTTAAACGTCTGAAGTAATAAAATGAAACAATCATTTAAACTTTGTACGAAGGAGAAGCTGAAGTCATTACCTTGACAAATCCTGCAGTGTCGCCAGTAACAAGAATGGTATTATCGTAGTCAGTTACCATGGAGATGACAGATTCATGGATACCCTGTGTAGCGGCAAAATAACCTAGCAGTCCTCCGCCGCACACGCTCCAAGCCCTGACCGAGCCATCTGAAGCTGTTGTCATCAAGGTAGCCGTGGATAAGCTGTTTTCACGCCTCTCAAGAAAAAGAACCTGCACGGAGAAAAGCATTTACATTACATTCATTCCATAGTCTTCGAGGTTTTCATAATGCAGTGTCCACGTTTATTGATCAACTGATTCTATTTTATGAAAACAGAAAGAAACAAGTGTATAAATGAATACAGCCGAATTTAATTCTGGGGGTTGTAGCCGTACGATGGACTAGCATCCCATCCAGGGGGGAGTAGAAATACTCTTAGACGCCCCTACGGAAAGGGGGAGAGTGCATACTGTATTGACCAGTGGCCTGAGTAACTGTCCCCTATTACTGTACCTTGTCCACGGAGGAATCATGATCACGTTCTTCAAACTCAAGTGGCAAGAAATCTTGATAGGAAATTTTTTCCTTTTGAGATCTTTCTTGGATAAAAACGTTTCTCTGCACCACTGGGTCGCGCTTTGGCCGCCAAATTGAAGGTAGATATGGTAGGTGGCGATGTTTCTTACTTGATTCAGCCTCAGTGTTCCTTCTGTTGCCTTCTCGAATTCGTTTTATTGCGTCGATCACTTAATAAAGTAAGACATAATAACAAAAATGTAGTGGTTACAATAAAACGTTTATATCTGGGCTGACAGCTCTCCTTACAATTTTAATAGATCTATAATTTGTTTTTTGAAGAAGAGAATTTTCCACAGGCAGTTATCAGCTCACAGGCCCTCGACAGAAACGCTTTATTGTTTATCAGGTGTTCAATGCCACCTAAGGGCGAGCTTTTCTCGTTTCTTCGATATTTTGGAAGAAGTAATGGTTCCAAAAAGACAGAAAAAAGAAAGGAATTCCGCCAGTTTAGTACTGACATATCGAACAATTATTTTTTCCCTGAATCAGCTATTATAAATAATGCTGTAAACAGTTGTGAACATCTCCACCGCACAATAGCAATCGTTTTGCAGCGGCAGGTCTAACACGAAGGTAGTGACACGTGTGGGATTCAGTGTGTTGCATTCAGTACCATTTTTGAGAGCTAGCCGTAAACAGGCCAAACTAAGCGTTATTCAGGCTAAGCAGAGAACTCTTGAGGCTTATCAGTGTGCTTCGGGCTTACCTTCACTTCTCTACCACCCTCGTTTTATCCCTGCTTTAGCATAATCATTTTTTTTCATTTTTATTTCGGTGAAATCTTCAGTTATTATAATAGTATTAATCTAATCACAATTATTGGATCGTTGGATAATGAAATTCAAGAGAATTCATTAGCTTAGCAGTCATGGTATATAAACAGTTCTACTATATGTATGGTAAGTATGGTAAGCGTACGCGTACTTTTTGGCTTGTTTTTAATTTGATGTTATTTTAGCTTTCCATATTTTGGTCTGTTTAAATAAGGCAATTATTCCACTTGTGCTGGTGGGATATGAGATAACTCGGCGCTACGTGCCTTGTTGGCGGCTATCTGTCATCTCATATTCAACGAGCACTGATGCCATCAATAATCCCGGGATTATTGTTTTAAATATTCTGTTTTCCAAGATTGCCGAGAATCCGATAACCAGCTCAAATACGCAGTGAATTTGCCAATGATTTAATCTCTCTGATGTTTTAGGTAATATGTGAATTCCACAATAAAAGGCAACACGGCATGGACAATGTAAATTTGTGGAGTTTCTGCAAGTACACTGGAGCTAACTCGTTTTACATCATTGAGTGACCAGCTCTGGATTTTTTCTCTCTCTGTAATTCTGTAACGTTTTTTACTAATTTACTGACCTGCATTACTATATGACACTTGTCTTTTAATATCTGCTGTAATAACAGATTGAGTGGTCTTTAAACCATAATCATTGGCATTCAGTTTGCAGTTGACATATCCACTGTCAATGTTCCACACTTTGACCACGCCATCATAGGCAGAGGTTGCCACTAAGCCAGTAGGGTACGTTGCAGCCGATAAAATGTCGTCCTCGTGAAAATTAGACCACACCCGAGGCTCGGATTCTTCCTCTTCTCTGCAGTCTCTGTGCAAGATAGATAAAGTAAACGGCAACAGATAAATTGCTGCTGCTTTGCGGAGTGATACAAGTAACTTAGAAGGGAGAACTGCAAGGAAGAAAAAGCTACTGATTTCACTTTTCAGACTAACGTCCTTTAAAAGTCTTCAGCTACACTGTTGCCTCTGTGTTGGCAACTTACCTGTAAATGGTAACCTTTCTATTCCAACCAACTGTGATGATCTTCTGTTTAAAACACAGTATACCTGTAATCTGCAAGATTTAACAAGAATATGCGTCGAAAAAATCGCATAAGATACAATTAAGTCTGTGTTCAAATTAAAAAAAAGGATACAAACCAAGCGAAACAGTCAATACTATAGCTAAAGCAGAAATTAGCTTTTTTTTCTCGTTTGTGTGTCAAACGATGATAACTGTTTTAACAGCTACTGCTCTACTTTCTGTAATTTTGACGAGAATGCTGTATACCCGCCTCCCCGACTTCCCCCTCCTGCCCCGGGCAGAAAAGAAAAACGTGAACGTGAATTTTGTCGTTCTCCAGATCATGTGTTTAGCTATTTTCGTAATGATTAACAGCGAAAATTAATGCCGGAAAATTCACCCACGTGGTACTTTTTTGTGAAAGCTGGAAGCCATTCGACGAGGTGCTATAGTTTTGCACGAAATACAGTACTACACCTGTATGATATATAATAATCTAACTTTATTATTGTTACAGCGCATATACCTCTTCATTATCTATGGTTTGTAACTCGCTCAAACAGCAGCCATTATTAAAATTCCAAATCTTGACTGTTCCATCTCGAGCTCCTGTAATGAGCCTTCTCTTGGAAGGGTCGAACCTCATGGCTGTGATTTCAGAGTTACCGTGAGCATTTGAAAACTGAATGATTTTCTCGCCTGTTTCCAGACTCCAAACACAAACCACAGAGTCGTAACACGCGCTCACAACCTATGAAAAATGAAATAATACATTAGGTAATGTAAGTCTGGCAGCCCTTCGTGGAAAAATACGCCCCCGGCGTTTCCTGCACTAGCGTTTTTTTATATACTTTTCAGCTCGACTAAAAGAGGGTTTGCTCGTTGTCATTAGTATATTCGTTTTTAACGCGCTCTTCTTTCATCAAATTCAAGTTGGAGCTTTTCAATGACCTAGTCTCCAATAACACTTGATAAGCCTCTTTGTCGTGTTTCTTTATTTCCAAAACGCCTCATAGATGACTTATTTCACTGAGATGATTTTTATTGTCTGTCAGTATGTTTCGAACAGTTTGTCTAACTGATTTCTCCCTTGAATGACTCGAATCCTATTACAGACATGATGTGTTTGATGTGCTTCAAATTCTTTGTTGTTTGCAATGATATAATTGTTTGCAATGATATACCTGGTAGAATTTTCATTCGTTCTCGTCAAGAGGTATATATATGGTGAAAGAGAGTGAAGACCATGTGGCCAAATTGTTAATTCAGTGTTGATCTGCCAGATAAGTCATCTGGTATGTTTTATTTGACTGAGATTAAATTGAGCTCATTTCACTTGTATTACAATTATAAATCCCGTAGTAGAGTATAAAGAATATGTTCAAATAAAAATATTGTACATCGATAGCAGGCAAACAATGCGATCAGCGCTCGGGCTCTAATGGTCAGACTCGGTGATACTGTTCCAACTCTGTTCTAATCACGCAAATAAGCACTATAGTTACTTAAATGACGTTCAAGACCTGGAATCCTTTCATCTAGAGAGAAATTGCTGTTTTGTATCCAACTTTAAAAGATGCCTTATTTGGTGGATGCATTTGTATCCTATCCGAAACACGCTACTGAAGTGATACCAAATCAGCAATCAGCGCCCTAATGCAAATAATTGCTCGTTTCTCTCCCTTTTTTGTGGGGGCCCCTTGGGTGTGAAATTTAACATAATACGTACCTGATTAAAGAGATCGTTGTAAATAGCTCCACATATTGGTTTAAAGTGACTTGTAACGTCACGTTCCTCTGAAGGCTCATCACTTTTACCCTCGATCACCGACAACTGACAAAAATAAAACACAAATCAAATATCCTTACACAATAACATGACTCAACAGCCAGGTGATCTCTTTGCCATATTTCTACTATTAATCTGTTCAGTGGAAGACATAGAAACGACTTGAAACGTTGTAGCTTAAAAAAGTCTGTAAGTTCCTTGAAAAAGCTAAGTGTAGTGGCGGAGACAACATAAACTTGCCAGGAATGCTCTGTTAGATTTCTAGAAATGGTAACTTAAGTAAAAAAGGACCGGAATTTCGCATAACATTTGAAGCTTTTTTTTGTGAGAATATTAAGTTTTAATTGGTGGGGAGAGAGAGATTTAACTGTCACCTGGTTTGTTCCCACAAAAATGCAGTGAGATTTGGAGTTGAAGTAGAGGCTTGAGATCGAGTGGGGGCCTGGTAACAACGAGCGAGCAGGGATGGTTTGTACACAACACAGGTCGCGCATGTCCCAAATCTTGATAACCTGCCAGATTCAAATGTAACTATATAAACATCAATTTATTTTCAATAAGGTGAAATATTTTTTAATTCCGATTTCAGGAAAGACTGTTGGACAGAAATCAAACTAGAACTAAATAAAGAATTATATTACTATAAGAAGTTTAATTACCTTGTCTTGAGCAGCGCTGATTATTTCTCCCTTCTCACTGTTCACTATAATGTGAGTGACTGCTGAAGTATGACCTTTCATCGCCTGAAAACCATTATTGATCATAGAAAAAATTTACATGTGTAACTTGCAGTTGCCAATTGAGTGCAAGCCTAGGGTGCGGTGCACTGATTAACGTAACGTGTTTGACAATAGTGGAAAAGCCTTATGCGGAAATCGGGAAATTTAAAACAGGGACAGTGACGTCAAGAGGTTTACAAGTCATTTCCTTAGTTTTCATGAATTTCCTATGAGTGACTTGACTTTTCTTTCACTGTGCCAAAATCAACTATATAAGCCAACCAGGAGTCGCGTCTACTCGCGTCACTGACCTGATATCATGCTAAGATATCATGCTCACTAGGCCGGATTTGGGTACGGTAAGTACCTAATCGTAATCAAAATCTAATCGGTGGTGCTCCATTGGCGCGACTGCATCTTGTCAAACTGTGAGACATGAGTCAACTAATTTCACCTGATCTGCCGTCGAAGCGTGCCAAAAAGATACGAATCTGAGGAGTATTAATTCACATTCTGCCAAACCAAACCATTGAACTAGGCTACAACTCAGCCAGTTACTTGAAACTTACCGATGTGGCTTTAGCTGTAACATAAGGGTTCCACAAACGAACATAATGATCAAGACCACCAGTCACTAAGAAAAATCAACACACCATGTTAATATACTTATTACGTGTGAAGTTTACAAACAATTGGAAATAATTGCTACCTTGGGAGAGTTCATTATTTTGATTATGACGTGATATGTAAGTGTGAAAATATATTCCACAGACCGCCAAGATATATCGCATGTACATGTGCCCAATGATATCATCCGTAGAATGGTTAGAGGAGTTACAGTCTCAAGATGCCAAATAAGGTAGCCGCCAGCCTGGGGAAGAGAGCGCGTGGTCGCGAGCCATCGCTATCTGGACCGTCAGGTGGCCCAGAGCCTGATGCATTATTTTCGTCTGACGAGGATCCCGGAAGAAAATAGTTTTATTTACAATAGTTACAAAATGATCTTATACCAGTATTATACAGATCGGCGGTCCTGGTTTACTCACCTATGACGTTCCATTCCTTACAGTAGTCAAACGATGCGATACCCTTACGGATTCGAAACACAGAACTCCTGTCAAAGGAGAAAGATTGTCGCTTAAGTCAGGCAAAATGTGTATCGCCAGATATAACGGCATCGGATTTCTGCTAATTTTTCGCTCAAGGTTTTAATTACTAAGGAGAATGTGAACACAACCTATAACAAAATTCTTTAAAGTTAAAAAGTGGATCGCGAGAAGGTTGATGGAATAGTCATCTGCTAGAGTACTTGGGATTTGTACTTACGTCTTTTTCCTGTCTATGTCACCAAGATACATGGAAGTGTTGCTTGCAGTAGCACATGAGATGAAGCATTGTAAGGAAGGGTAATACTTCACTTTACGAATCCAGTCCTCGTGGAGTCTCTAGAATGCAAGATACCAAGAAACGCTAATTTTTATACCCGAAAGGGGGAGGGGAAACCCTAACGAGTGTCAGAGGGTTTTTGTTGCCTTGTGCTCATTACAGCCTCATTACAGTTCCTTCTCAGCGATCAAGTTACAAAAAGCAATGAGCTCTAAACCTGAGCCCGCGATATTAACACATTATAGATAGATAGATAACCTTTATTTTAAAACGATGAGTATTAAAGCTACATAAACTTGTGGGGTTGTTTGCAATTAACTAATCACTAAGTAACTAAAAAACTAAAAACTAGGGATATTTACAGAAAAAAACGTTTGAACTTAAGTCAGCGATATATACAATAAGAAATTGTAAGCATAAATTTTTAAATATATGCAAAGTCATCTTTTCTAAAATTACAAGTGGATGCAGTGATTTGACAGACGTCAATCGATCTTAACATGGATGTCCAATATCAAATATGTATACTGTAAACCAAGGCTGCATGGCTTGGTCGCCCTATTAGCTTGCACGATTATATTCATGTGTCTTATTTGGTATCTCGCGCGACTTGGTCGTTTTTCGTCGTCGTCGTCATCAAGTTAGAGGCATGCCCCCGCGATTCACACCACTAGCTAAAAGTTAGAGTTGCAGGGGTTTCTATTTCTATGCATTCGGGTGGCTCTGCTCCTATAGTTATGGTACTCCACTTGGAATTAGGGCCGACGGAGCTCCGCTATGAAGTTTGCCATGATTAAAACACCGTGACCTTAAAGGTTTTCTTTTGAAGATGCCATTTGGTCGTAGTTAGGGAGATTGTTTCAGATTGTTATTTATTTCATTTCGCGCAGACTGAGAAAGCACAAGTAGTTTGTCGTCAGTAAATTCTTTTAAACTATCAAGAAGGGTGAGACACGGAACCTCTTGTTCTGTATTATTTTAGGTGCAGATTTATTTCATACAAGTGATGCAATCGGATGGCCATTAATTTTTCCATTGGTTTGTTATTTCCCAAACAGCACATTTAATTCCAGATTAAAGAAGAGAGTGAAAATACACCTGCAAAGTTTCACCCAACATCAGCAATCCTTCATTTAAACACGATTTGGTTTTAAACAACAGATTTGATTGTGCAGCCGTGTATTTAGCTAACATTTTAAGAATAACAGAACTATGCACAGAAATAATGATAAACTTATACTTTTGGATTCACATTACTAAAACTTAAAAATCCATCACGTTCTTGTTTTGCATTTGAATCGAGGTCGTATTACTGAAGTCTAATTGGATTTGAAGGTGTTTTCTATCTTTGGCATAAAATTGCTTAAAACTATCAGTATAGTACCTGGATGCAGTGTTCCGAAGTACAGCAGCCTGGGAGCTGAACGAGGTCTTTACATAGTACGAACAAAATAGCGGATATACGATCTTGTTACCTTTAGGGTGCTCGGAAGCAGTGCTACAGACCTTCCACTAATTACGTTATAGAAATACTTTTTTACTCTATTACTTTGCTCGGGACGCCTAACTGATTACAGCATTAAAACATCAGTTGGGTTGTACAAAAATCAGGAATATTAAAATATCAAAATGAAATAATATGGACCTGGAATTCAGAGAATTAGAAAAAATAATCAACGGATGATCTCGCTTGCTTAACATTCTCACTGACGCATTTATGTTAAGCAGGCGGAAGATTGAGATTGTAGCAAAAAAATTATAATCTTGGTTGGGCTGTAATTTCAGCTACTTACTTTAAATTGAAACAGTTTTGTCTTAGAATGCTTTCCTTGCTGAATTTCCGACAGCGAAAATCTTCTAAAGGATACTGAAAAGAGAAGAAAAATGGAGAAAGTACGAAATAAGGTCATATGTAGTAGAATATCTAGTCTTAGTGTCCACGTAAAACAAATGTACAAATTCTTTCCAAACAAAACAAAGAAGAAAAGACAAGCTTCGCACTTTTTGAGAAAACTGAAGATAGTGGGTATAGCGCTGAATGCTCTCTTTACCAGGATCTTAGTTTCGTGCAAACCGACTACAAACTAACTTGACAAATTTGCTTTTCAATGCCAGTCTGGTGAAAACAAACTGTACCAGATGGAATCTGTTGTCCAAGGTTTAAGTCAAACAGGCATGCTGTGACTGCAGAAAACTTTAAGCAAAACACAGAACCTCCGGCGTCACCACACAGCAAAATACCCTCATTTAAATTGGCTGCACTGTACCTGAAAAATACCGGGGAAATATCATAGCTAAATGAGATTTCAAAGAACGGAAGTTCTTACATATAACATGTGACCAGTACGCCTTACTTAAGGGACATCTGAAACTGAAAAAATCTGAAAAAATGGAGCCTATAGAATAATGTTTTATAATTTTTAGAACGCCAAAATGGTTTTGAATTATTAATTGGTAATAGTTATCAAGTGGACTGGATACCTGTAATTTGACACCCACGTGATTTGCCGCTGATAGCATGACAAATAAGCGCGCGAAGAACCAATCACGCTCGAGAATTTTGTTATATATACGATTAAAACTAAAAACAGATTTCAGGTATTTTTGTGATAAAGACTCATTTGAGTTGTATACAGTGTTAAAAACAGGATCAAACTCCCTTTCCCAGCTAAGGAGAATGTAATAAAGAAGAAATTTACTGATTTACTGACTACTGATTAAATTCTTCAACATTCCTAACCCCAACGAGAGAATCATAGTACCATATTTTAATAAGTGTTGCCTAGAACTTGTCACTGTGACAGACGCGATTTTATTTTTTTATATGGCCATAGGGAGGACCGCTTACCAGTAATCCATAGTGAGTACACAGTATTCCAAGCTACAAATCACAAACTGTTTGTCAAAACTGTTGGCGGAGCAGTCATAAAATGCTAAAGAGGAAAACAAAAGAACAAACGCCCTGCTATAACACAGTGTATTGCTTTGTAAAACATATACACGTATATTCACTGTAAATTGTCCAGACTATTTTCCAATTGAGGGCGTTGGACAGATAGTAATGGAGGCACCTCACCTCCCTGCACTTCTCTCTTGCAGGTTACTTTATTTTGTAGATAGCGTCTTATTAGCTTTAACCGACTCCGAGAGCCTGAACATCATTCAAGTAATTAAATTACTCTACTTAGGTTTTAAAGAATTTCTTTAAAAGATCGAAACTGCTACAAGAGAAGAAAAGTTTGATGTTACAGACCTATCTCTCTGTCAGCCGTTGAGAGGGCAAGCTTCTTGGCGTTTGGTAACACCACACAGTCTGTAATCCATACATTCTTACTGGCTTTACCCTCGTGCCCTAACTGAAAAATAGGATTAGATCAGCATTATGACCTGTTCAGTAACACAACGAGCATGCAATATTCTTAAGAGCTGACAAAGTGAAAGCAATTAGCACTAAATTGTTTTTCCCTAAGTAGGCGATGTTTCTTTCTTTCAAAGCTCGTGATTTAACTTGGACTTAAGCAAGGTAAAAATTCCTGCACCGATCTGTTCAGGATTGACTTACTGACAGAGTTTTTTGAGGGTGTGTCAGGTCCATGCTCCAGAAGTGGAGAGTGCCTTCCTTGCTGACGGACACATATCTTCCTGCATTGCTGTCAGTCGGGTCATCAGTACCATGAGACAGTTTAGGAAGATAAGTTATCCGGGTGATGGTGTCGCGATGGCAACTAAAATCCAAACAAAAACTAACTAACTACCACTAAATTCTGTAACTGAGTCAAACATTCTCTACCAGCCAATCCTAGCAAACAGGTGATGTTTTTCGACAAATCAGAATCAAACTCAAGACCAACTTTTCCTAGGCTGATTCGGTTTTTCAAGATCTTTACACAGATCGCTTTTCAAATCTTTGATGTTAAATGGTCCATTGAGATCTGTTAGTAGTGTTCTCGTAGTAGTGTTAATATTTATCCGGCTTTCGTTTAGGTTTTTGCCGACCATTACCAAAATACCGGAAATGGACGAGTCTGAACGGCTAAGGGAGCCAAAGGAGTCAAACTGTAGTGGAGTTACCATCCAAACGTTGGTCAAGCCACCTAAGCACTCGTGTTCTTATAAAGACTTTTAATCGAACTTTCAATCGTACCGGGGCTTTATCTCCCTCATGTGTTGGAATACGGTGTGTCGGCAGGAGGGAGAGTTCTCGAGAGACAAAGGTTGAAGTGTAAGAGGCGAAGGAGAGGTGCCTTCTTTTTTACTCATATGTTATAATAATTACCTAGGGATTTCCTTCGCCGGATTCGGAAATTCCATCTATAAGAATAAAAGTTTCAGATCACCTAGGTTATAGTCGTAGGCAGAAACATTAGTTGTCTAAAACATTACTCTCCTAATTTTAGGCGGAGGAAAAACTCTCGCATTCAATAAAAACAAGAAGCTCAAACTAGGCATCCTAAGATCGCTCCTGGTGAAACACTTGTATAACTCGACGAGGAAAACGAACAGAAGACAATGCTCTGAATGATTTGACTGCCTTCATATAGTTTTTTTTTAAAACAAATGGGTGCACAATTCGTCTGTCGATCTTTTCTGTAAAAATGCCATTTCTATAATTTTGATTTGTGTTTTAGTCCCTCAAGGGTAAGTGATTCGTTAAGTAACTGAGATCATCTCACCTCTCTGTCTTCACTTGTCATAACATCCTTTAATTGAGTCTCCAGCAACATGTAAGAACAGAACTCTTCCTAAATTGACAACAAAACATGCTACTGAAATCGTGTAATTCGCCACATAATGGTTTAGAAGCACAAATGCTTCCTTACCCAGTCTACCGTTCCATCGCAGTTCGCGTCAACTTTCATAAATATGATGGCAAGTTGATTATCATCAGGCTGCGAAATGAAAAAACAAATCAAAACATAACAAAAGTGTCAACCTGTCTCTCGTAGATTTATGGCAATGAAAAAGATAACACTGAGCACGTGGAAAAAAGAAAGAAAAGAAGAAGAAGAAGAAATCGCCTGCAGAAGGGGAAGGAGAAATCACTGTCTGGGCACTGAGGTCTTTAACAACAACAATAACAAGAACAACGACAACAACCTGAGCAATACCGCGAGCTACCACTTCACGTAGTGACAGCAGCACATACAAGAGAATAGAATACTATTAGCTTCTATTATATAATTTTTCACTTACCACTTCACCTTTACCAACCATGGTTTTGATCATTGCCTGACGAAACTCGTCCATATCCAGTCCTCCTCCGCAATCTTCATCTGCTTCCTACAAACGATATAAGAAGCTTCAGACAAAGTTCTGATACCATTCGTCTTCCTCTGATTTGGAATGTTTCAGTTGACCGCTAGTACGTGGGGTTCACACTTAAACACACTGTGGTCTCTCGATAATCTTACTTATTAATTAAAATTAATTACTTATTAATTAATTTTACTAATTAATGTGCTCGAAGCGAATTCCGGAAGAAAACTGAAACACAGAAAACAAACAAACCTCGAATATCTTCTGTAGCGTTTCCAGATTTTCGTTATTCATCTGGTCTTCTAGTCTGACCATGGTCGGTTTAGGTTGTTCCTCTCCTGTCTGTTAAATTAACGAGATCTTCAGAGTGTGGAGGTCGCGTTCAACGTAAAATATGTGGAATGCCTGAATAAGTTTACGGCTTTCCTGTGAGCACTACTAATTCGATATTTACTATCCGACTAAACAACTTGGGTAGCGAGGCTGATTTGGTTGGTTTTTTTTTTAAAGAGACTCATTGCGAGAGCTAAAGCAAAGGTATTTGGGAGAATGGGAGTCAACTGTTTAAGAACGCACACGCTTAACTTGACAAAAAAGGATATCTCAAAACAAAATTTTGAAGCTCAATTAGTCGTAAAATGGAACAATTTTCAGTCCTAAATCAACGTCTTTTTCAGTTTTTAGGAAGCGGTAGGGAAATTCGGCAGTGAACTATTAAGACTTGCAAAGTCAGAACTTAATTTAATTCACGCCTTTTTGTATAAGTCAGTAAATGGAAGGGCGGGCATTGAAGATGGATGTGAGATGTCTATTTGAAGTAATTTGTTATCGATTAGTTTAAAAGCTAACCGAAAACTATCAGTTGTACGGTAAAACGACGTTACTTACTCTAAATAACTTAATTATAGGACGGGTATGCTGTGTTTCGGATATACCATGTTTCGTTTATGTTCTAGATAACATGGCCACTTGCTTCACTAAAGATAAAAAGTTTCAACAGCAAAGTTCTACCTTGTTAGTGGTCCCTGACAGTTTTAATCCATTTTGGTCGGCAGCCGTGTTGGGCGACTCTCTACTCCCCGAACTAGCACTAGAGCTCTCTTGCTCGTCTTCTTCTAAAAATTCTTGTTCCACATCTTTTCTCACAGGCGAGAAAAGGTTTTTGTTATTTTCCTGCCTTTCTTCCATTTTGGAGCAGTTCACTGCGTTCAGCGCTTGACTTCCACTGATGTCATAAGAGAACAAAAACTTAAGTATTTTTTCAGTGGAGCGCGCGCTGGAGGGCGCGGGAGAAAGCCTATGTAGCATCAGGAGGCATACGCTCCGATTATGAATCCTGGTAAAATATTCAAAGTCATTTTACTCCGTGTAGTTAACAACTTGCTTTTGGACTCTATAGCAGTATTCTGGTGGGATGCGGGGTTAGAGTGAAAAATGGAGACGGAATTCGAAATGAAGGCAATGTTTTATGGAGGGACGCGAATGGGAAATAGTACTTTGGCAGTTGCGGGAGTTACGAGCGGGATCTCTGCGGGATAATTTTAAAATTGACAGCGGTATGCGGGAATCACAGGTTACGGACGTAGGACCTGTAAGCCGAGTCAAAGCTGACCCTACACAGTGTTTATTTTAACTGATTTTAAGAAGTGATGATTTGATAGTTCATTCCCGATTTTTGAGACTGAGAAAAGTTGAATTTTTTAAAATAAATTAATGTAACAAACATTTTGTTTAGTGAATTTGTTTAATTCGAGACAAGGCAAGATCAACTTTGTGTTTGGTTTAGTCTCGCTCAACTGCCGACTGAGAATGCTCAAGTATTTTTTCTGAGTCATTCTCTAAAAAAGAAACGGCTTTATCTTACTTGTTCCTGCTTCTCGTACCTGTTCAATGCCTCGACAAAACTTTTTTGTTCCTTATCTTTGCTCGATCACATAAAATATTACCTTAATTCTCAAAACTTTCCGTCATTTTAAAATGCAGAAGGAAAAAAAAACTTTGTAATGATGACGTGCGTCTGGAGAGGAAAGGGAGCAAGCAAAAATCTTTCTAAATTCATAGGCGAGAACCAATCAAAATGCGAAAATGACTTGGGTAATTGTATAAAACCTCATTCCAACCTCATCCAGTCATCCAGTAATTGTTACTAGTGCCAAGACCCTGTCGGCTAGAAGAGACAGGTGGCTCTCGGGAAGAGAATGAAATGGCGCTTATAAAAGTCACGCTCTGAAGAAATGTACTTTTATCCCACGGAGGAGCTTTGGAGTTATTCTAGCACTTGCGATTGAACGCTAACCATTGATTTATCGGGCAACAAGGATTTGCCAAAATATCTCACACACCCGATTGATTTCCAATAACTTATCGCAGCTAAAACACAGCATGTACGGTCATATTCCTCCAAACGCCATGCAACCCCCTCCCCCGATGGTGAGTGAAATTATGTCATTATGGCTTATTAGTAATCTCTAGCCCTGAAAGAAAAAGTCAAACTTAATGTTAAGTCAGCGTAATAAGAGTAAAGACTATTGCCATTCTACGCTCAGAGTTGGACTACAGATCGAGCATTAACATGGAACATGGCTATTCCATATTTCTTTTCAGGGAAATGAACAGGTTGTATTTTTTACACCTGGGTTAGCACCCGCTCAAAATGTATATGCAGCACCGAGCCCAATGGCTCCCTCGCCAATGCAGTTTTCAGCTCAGAGTGCACCTCAAGTTACTGGCATGTCTGTAAGTACTGACCAATACACATGGGTTGTGTAATTGAAATATCCTAAACAGTTGAAAATACTAGTTGTTTTGAAAATACCTGTCTTGATGAGAAAATCCATTCTTTTGGAGAGAAAATAATAGAAAGTTTTATGTCAGTAAGATTGTATGCAGTTCTTCTATTTCTAACAGAGCTCCTGGGATGATACTTAGGATTCAAGTGACAGGGATGATAGAATGGAGATAAAAAATCAAATCCTTCCAGAGAACACCAAAAAAACATTAACCCCAAGAAAATCCCAACCAAAACAAATCCACTGCAATTATGCAACACCATTGTCAAACAACCATAAAACTTATTTGCAGAACTACATTCCTGGGGCACTACCACAAATCTTCAAATAATATTTTATGACTTTGAATACACCAAACAATTCCTACTTTAATCAAGGCACCTCACAAAAAAATACTTGTCAAATTTTCCTGCCCCAGAAAATCCCAGAAGCAAAAGTTAAACCCCCCCAAAAAAATTATTTCAGCCACTGACCTAAGATCCAGAGTCCCCCCTGGAACAGAAGTAAGCTGTTAAACTCTCTGTTAATTGGTTCAGTGAGTACGGGGTGTGGAGAGGCAATTTGTTTTGCTTTTGTTTGTTTGTTTTTTTTTTTGTTGAAGGTAAAGTAAAATGTTGTCAATACCTAGGAAGAGAATTTAATCATGGACATTGCCTTCCAGGGATGGCACTGGAGCCCATAGTTGGAGGGTTGGTTTTCTTGCTGGGACCTTTGACCACTTATTTATTTTCTGTCGCAAGCTGACCTGTTATGAAACAAACTCTACGCATAGTGTAATGAATGCATGGTGTAATGAATGCATAGCATAATGAATGCATAGCGTAATGAATGCATAGCGTAATGAAGATTAAAATTTAAAAATAAAATCAATGAAAAAATACCAATAAATAATACCGGTATGTTTGGGAGCCTTTATGTTTTCTCAGAATTAATCACATGACCATGGGTCTGGTCCAATGACATCATCACTAGTTGTGAAAAAATATCTACGCATGAAATAACTCTGAACTTCCTATAAATGACCAGGTTATATGAAAATGAATTTTCCTTAGCAATGACTCAAAAAGACTACCGGTAGTTAATGGGTCCTTCACTTGAAAATAATATAACTTATTGTAGTCAAGTGTTGTTTCAGGGATGACCTTTCATGTATCCTTACTTCTGCAAAAGTAAAAGATGGTAATATAATTTTTTTCTGACTGTCACAGCATAACACAAAGTTTCTCTTTTCAGCCCCCAGCTGCATATGGGTGTGGTCCAGTGATAGGACTCCAAGTACCTATTTGGGCACATGTTGCTCAGGCAACACCCCATGTCATGGGGAGTATGATGCCAAGCTATGCAACACAGCCATTACAGTACCAACCCTGCTTCATACCTCCACTGCAGCATTCCAACCAGGGGATGTATTTTAACAGTCAAGTGCAGTCTTACAGTGTAGTTCCACAACAGTATATCCCTATGGCTAGTCAAGGATTCAGACATCACTTCATGATGAGGCAGCCATCAAACGTACCTTACATAATGCATCATGATTATGTGCCAGTTGCTAACTCTGGATTTTCGCACACTATGGGAGGTGCACCATCGATCCAGCCTCAGTTTGTACCAAATGACTTTTACACAAGAGAGGCTGTGTATGAAATGTCCACTGTACAACATGCTCAGTGTGTACCCCAGCAACCCAGGGTAATCCAACCAGCACTTGGTCAAAGAATAGTAGGGGCCAGTTTAAATTTGCAACCATTAATTGCTAGGGAGGAAAGGGAGCTAGCAAAAATCTTTCTAAATTCAGAGGATCAGGGTGGAATAGATGTTGCTGATTCATTACAGGAAGAACAATCTAGTGAATTAAAAACAGCAGGTGATTGTTCTAGGAGTAGCACTGATACAGCATCTACAATGCACGAACAAGCTCCATCTCCTCTAGATCAGAAGTTGTCAGATGATGCAGAATCACTTCAAGCTGATGTTTCACACTCACCAAGTGAAACAACTTTGGTAGGAAGTCCTATATCGTCAGATGGTGTACAAACAGTGTGTAACAGTCCATTTGGCTCAGACCCTTCAGACATTGAGGAAGATGAGTTGACTGCCACAGAAGACGATCAAATTCCAACTAAGGACACAAGTGATGAAATACCTATTCCCCAGTCTTTGGAACCATGCCACCTTGATAATGTTGAAAGGTTGGAACCAGAACAGCCATATGATGTTACACTCAAGCCCCCCAGTCAGGCAGAACAATACAACTCCTATGGTAAAAGCAAACCTTCATTGAAAGAAGAGCTGTGTAGTGTTCAAAATGTTGCCATTACCTCATCTACCTTGGTAGCTGACGTCACACAGCACCATTCCTCTAGTAATGATCGTGCTGAAGCTTGTACTACAAGTCAAAGCAACACCAGTTCAAATCAAGAACGCCAACACCAGCGGTCAATAAGGTCCCTCATTGATACACCAGTCTTTAACACTGCTCACAGTAGAGTCCTCAGTCAACTCACACAGCCAAATAATTCAATGGTGCGAACCCACAAAGGAGTTGTGCAGCGTCCTTTAACAACCCATTTTAGACAGCTGTTTAAACAGATAGACAAAAAAAGTTGAGAACATAAGTGCATTTTATATCAAGAGGTGATGTTATGCATAACCAGAGCCATATTCTACAACCCTTTACCAGATCAGAGTTGATGTTTGTCTGGTTTGTTAAAGTAATCCTGCTTTTAACTTTGCACCAGTCTTGCCACAATTAGGTTGATTCTATTTACTACCAGTATTTAAATTAGTCAATTCACTGCTGGTGCAGGACCTGTGATTGGGTCTGTCATTTGGTTCTTGGTTCTACTCCAATAGAAACATGATCTAATTGCATCCTGATTACAGCCTTGTACTATCAGTATGATAAGTGATTGTTCTGTCAGCATTATACAGTCATGTTCTCAATTGAGGATTTCAACTACTTAATTGTCCATTTGGTTATATCAACTAAGTTGAAAATGTGAATTGGCCACCGTAATGAGTTAAGGCTGCACAATTCCTCAGTTCGCTCTCATGAAGGGCTAACGCTCGAAACCTCAGCTTTTTAACTCATTACGGTTGCCAATTCACATTTTCAACTTGGTTGATATAACCAAATTACCTTGTTACCCCCAACGATGTAGCACCAGTTTCTTTAGAGACTTTTACCCTTTATTTAATTGTCTAGCCAGCAGCGAAGAATTTAGGCTATAAAAACCAAAATTCAAAACATTGACAAGACTGGTAATGTTGCTCTTGGTGCAAAATACTGTACAAGTTAAGCCTTCCTTTAGCTTTTGGAACAAACCAAGATTTCAGCAATGGCATAATATTAAGAAATGCTAAGTTCCCATACAACTTTGTTTGGTCTTTTCCCTTCTTACTTATAGAACAAATTGTTGGCGGTCAAGTCTTAGTCTAGTACCCCATACCAAGCATAGGTACTAAACACAATTTTTGGTTGTGCTGCATGTCATTCTTGATTACAGATTTAAATATGGAACTTTTCCATGTGCAATTTTGATTCCCAGACCTCTACAATTACCTTATGTCTCAGGGATATAGTGTACATTTTTCACAAGTGTGGAGCAAAGAGGTAGTTAAGTGGGTCTTGGTTGAGAACTGAAGGCATGAGCCACCAAGGGAGTTTAGGGGCTCGCCCTCCAGCAATTGAAATTGCCTCTTGGCACATTTTTGCCAGTAAGCCTTGCCTGGTTAGTTATTGTCATGTACTTGAGACACAGGCATAGCAACAATATACACCCTTAGCACATGTGCATCTCTAGAAATCCCAAAAAAATAAAATATTCATATTGGGTGCTGTGGCCCCATCACCTATCGCTTTGTAGACATATCCAGTGTCAATTGGAAGAGATTGGAAACCACCCCCTTCTTTTCAACACCTTCATCGATGTCATCCTCTCTGGTAATTCTTTACATTGTTAAACATAACCGAGCACTCCACGCCTACCTTTTACCTATCGTGTACCCACTCTGATGGCAAGCAAGTGCCAAAGCTAGGGGGTACAAGCTTCTTGTTCTAACAAATGTTTCATGAATTGTTAAGTATAAGTTTGTTGGTGTTAGGTTGAAATTTACCTTTGTTAGTATGAGTGTTTGAACTGGCCATTCTAACAACTCATTACAAACTTCTCAAGCATTCTGCTAGCACAGTGAGTACAGTGGTTATTTCTTTTAGTGACTTGGATTACTAGATTTTTATTATTAATTTTAAAATGTTTGACTAATTGTGTGTGCTGTGATTGGTCAGTTCCAGTTCATTATAAAGCATGCGGCTTACGTCACACACGTGCCTTATTGAGTTATAATGCACGCTGCTTATGTCACGAGTTTGAGTGTATGCGCGATTTCCTCAGCATTTTATAAAAGAAATAAAACACTTCATCCTCTTGCATTGTTGAGTTATATAAGCACTTGGGAATTTTTAAGAACACTCAAGAAGTGCGAGAAGCACTCGGCTGCACCTCTCTATGCACTTTTCTCATGTTCTTAAAAATTCCCACGTGCTTATATAACTCAACAATGCACTCGGATGCGTTTTTTATTTCTTTATTATTTTGTGTTCTTATTGCCACTGTAAATCTTATCATTCACATTCAACACAGAAATTTGGGGCAGACCTTTGCATTGATGTTAGTCACAGTGATCTATTACCTCATCATTCAATGGACGTATGACACAAAATGTTATCTAAAAAATCAAGACACTGGTCTATTTAAAATGGTCATTGTTTTGCAAGCTCAATGCCTAAGCCAGTTTTCACTTCAGGAAGGAACAAAATTTAATGCAATGCTTTATTCCAGGGAGAAGGTATTTCATGTTTATCTTTATGGAATTGCTTGTTTAAAATGAATGCATAGTTTTAACATCCTGTCCTGATTCAAACAGTTGAAAATCATTGCAGTATGTCTAGATGGTAGTTCCAGTTTGTATTTAATATTTAGTTAAAATGAGAACACATGTAAAGGAAAAAGAGAGAATTCATTAAAATGCTATTACTCAGATCATGGATAAAGTCAGTAGAGAATAGAAAGTGAAAGTAAAAATTTTATAACATCACATACATGTAGGCTGATGCAGTTGTTGCACAACTTTGAGGACAACTTAATTCATGTGCGTCCTTTATTGATTTCAACACAACAGAAAGGAAAGTAGTTACGTCTTTTTTTTGGGACTCTAGTTAAAACTAGTATTCTTGTTTCATCTTAAACTCTTTCAATCAAAATCTCTTCAAAATATAAACCAAAACACTTATTTGAGAAGCACTGGTGATATTAAACTCCCCATACCCCAAGAGGATATTAGTGAAATATAAAATTTATTTTAATGTAAACTTTACTTGTAAAGTATAGTTAACCACAAGAGCTTATTATTACTGTCCATTGATATGTCTCAGCCACAGAGATGCTATTCTATTATCGTGCAAGTGCACTACGAACTTGCCAAGGAACGTGATACCATAAACAATGGACACTACTAGCTATGTTGTCTTGTTATCTTTCTCAACAATCAGGGCTCATGTCAAAGGTATTAACCCTATCCATTACTATTGCGTGCTCATCTTACATTATCACTTTTACTATCTGTCAACAAACAGTACTCATGAACATGTTATGCTACACCAGTCTTTGTACCAGTAGCATGGTAGGCACGTCAGCAATTTTCTCGGCTAGTGTACAGTGTTTCCTTTCCCTCCTCTACTCCCCCTATAAATAAACGTGGACTACTGGCCTGGGTGCACAGCTTCCACTTAGCTATCGCCTGCGTCAGGCTGGGTGGGTCCCTTACCCCACCTTATTCTTACCTACCTGAGCAGCTAGGTTGGGCGGCTTCATTCTCTGGATGAGTGCGCTATCACCCCAATTCCAACTGGGTGTGTCCACCAACCACCCAAGTTTCTGTTTTGGGGTTTGTGTCCGCTAACCGCCCCATGTTGTGTTTATGCTTTGGGGTTTGAGTCTGCTAACCGCCCCACTTTGTCTGCAGGGCGTGTCCACTAACCACCCAATTACCTGTCTGGGTGTGTCGCTACCACCCACTCTCATTGCTATCCCAGGGAGCACCCAGTGTCCATGGTCCCATTTACTGCCAGATTTGCCTTGTTATTTTTGTGTATACAATATTAGAGAGTGAGTTGTTGTTAACAAGTTTTTTGAAAAATACAACAAAGGCTATTGTTGGAAAAGTTGAGAGAGCACTTGTGAAGTAGAGCTCTCAATCCCAACTTCTGATGTGAATCCACAAATCAGTGTTCATAGACATGATCAATCATCTACTGAGCACAAGGTAAACAACCATGGCTTGTACAATCAATGTTTATTCAGCTCACATAAATTTTGAACTATTAAAAAGTAAAGTACAAAACTATTAAGGTGAGTTATAGAAACAAAATGTTGAATATTGTAACAGCAAAATTAAGTGTTCACTGTTCGGTCAGTAATGACTGCTTAGATTGTTCTTTGCAGTCACAAGAAACATTTCTATCAGTTAAATGCTAGTTAAGGTAGGTTAACTTTAGTACCATCCAAATTGCTACGGCCAATTCCACTGATCTGCAGGTGGAGGATTTTGAAGCGGTTCCCATGGTTGCCACTCTTGCATTTTCTTGGCTAAAGAGAACTCATCTTCAGCCTTCAAATGGAAGAAACGTCTGAAAATTATTATGTGGAACAAATTCCTGAAACATGTTGCTTGGAAAAATGTAACCACCAAGTAAGCTTAGAGGAAGTAACTACAGCAATTTTAATATTATAACCACCATTGGGAATAATATGATTTTGAGATTCAGAGATCAGCATAAAAAAGTATCACATTTTCAAGGCACATAAGATCAATCTCCATGCTTTTATTCATTGTTGGAATTGCATTGTTTAAAATATTTGATATTATTTGTCACCTGTTTAATAACTTCTTCGATTTGTCCGGCTCCAAGTTTCTTCTCCAGTGTTGGTATGTCATTCTCCTAAACAAAATATATACAAATGTTATATTTCTAAAGACCAGCAAAAGACAAAGTTAAAAGAATTGCAGGTGGGGGGGGGGGGGCATTTCTGATTTTTTTTCAGGGTCCTACAATTCATATGTCAAGATCTTGATATACCCTCACTATGTCATATTGACCACTATACCTGTGAAATATCTATTTAAATACTGGTATATACAACTCACAAATTTAGCAAAATTCCACACTATTGCTAATATTGAGTTACATGACTGGGGCCCTTGTTATATGGTCTTGGGTACCCAAGACAACCCTACCCCCGAGACAACTCTTTCAAGTGTTAAATGTGAAAACGATTTCCCTACAGGCCGAGTCAAAGTTGACCCTGCATGATTATTCATAACCCTTATTGAATAATCAGATGTGCAGATATTCCTTTTTCTTTGAGTTTCCCTCAGTCATTTGATCACAGTGGGCTTTGTGAAGTTAATTTTCACTTCTTTGATACAAATTTCTGCTTTAAACCATTGAACTAAGCATTTTGTGACACTCACCCCATCAACAGTTGTCCTGGTTAGGTGAGCCAAAGTGTAGTCTCGCCCCGCGAGACAACTCAGGGACATTCATATAAACAGTTGTTTGAATTTTTGCATTTGCTCCATAGTCATGAAACATGTAGGTCAACATTTCATCATTAGGTTAGAAGCAGTTGTTGAAGTTGTAGCAGCATTCCAACCAACCAGCAGTTTCAACTAACCTGTTCTACAAGACCTAGTCTTTGTTTGGTAATCTGTTCTGTATGTATTCTGTACTGAGCACTTGTTGGCATGCTTCCCAACACCTGCAGCGTCTCTTTATAGAGTTTTGTAAGAGCCTGTCAAGAAAGAAAGTCAAATCATAACACGTTTCTTGTGCACTCAATTGCTAATTTTGATCTTCAACTAATGTAGATAAATCTCAGCAATCAGTTTGGCATCAGGAACTCTCCAAATAGCAGCAGATCCCATCTAAACAAGTGACCTTAATTCTATATTGGCCCTTCAAGCCAGTGCATATCTTTATTTTCAATGATATGATGTGACTAATAGTATTTCTACATCCCCCTGGAATGGAATGTTAGGGGTTAACCCAGCCCACAGGAGGGACTCCCATATAAAAAGGATGGGGTGCTCATCGCATTATCAAAAGTGGTTTTGGTTACCCTTGGGGTGTCCAGCCTCAAAGGGTCCACAGTGTGAGCTTTTGTGGTACCTTTTAGGCTACTGAGCAAAAAAAATATATGACCTGGGATGATGAAAATTCAAGCCATGCCCACAGAAAGGAATCTTGGTACATCTTAGGGGCTCTTTTCAAAATTTCCAACAAGCACCCCCGTTCTTTTTCTACGGGAATCCCCTTGAGCCCCCAGCATTAGCTTAACTGATGCCTATTTATAGACCTGAGTGGAGAAAGGCACTTTGAGAGCAAAGTGTCGAGGCTCAGAAACACAACAACCCCAAAAAGGAACTGATTGCACAGTGCTTGGCCTGAGTCCAGCATGCTAACCTTTAATTCACCATGTTTCCCACCATCTAAACTAGAGTTCTTCAAAAATAAAACCATCAGGAATAATTCAAGATGGCTTTTTTAGGTTGAATGATGAATAGACCATTTCACAGCTGTGCTCAGTGACCTGGCCTTTGAATGTCAGCGAGGCTGGAGGTGACCTTATTTTGATACAGACCTCACTGCTCTTGTTGTGCAAGTCAAATTGTTCTTATGCTAACTAGGTGAATTTTGCATTACAAAAACAGGGAGGTCTGTATCAGACCAAGGTCACCTCCAGCCTCGCTGCCATTTAAGGCCAGGTTGCCAAGCAGGCAACTGTAAAATGGTCGATCAGCTATGACTATAGAAAGACTCAAAAAAGTTATGATACTTTAAAAGAACTATGTAATTACAGTGAACTTGATAATAATAAAGTAAGAGTGTAAAAGATACCTTATTGTTTATTACCATGCACAAACCATTACAAAAGAATATCATTCTAAAGTAGTACGGGGATGGTGGTGGCGTGATGTTATGAGTGGGGTGGGATGTGCAGGAGAAAAGTGATTCCAAAACTTATCTTACCTCCCTTGGCGCTTTGGAAACTGCCAAACCGACCAATGCTGTTGACTGCAATTGAAATCAAAGATCATTACAGTCCAACTTCCAAATGGGATCGAAAGGCTTCATTTTTTTTTTTTTTCCAAATGGGAGTAACTACACAATATCAATTTGAAGATGCATATTTTTTAGTGGCTCGTCTGGCTCGACAGTGAAGGAACGAAGATGAGTGAACGAGGAATAACCTATCTGCGCGTTAAGTGCGTTAAGTCTTAAGTTTATTGGCGACTCGTCTGGATCGGCAGTGTTTATAAAGGCGCAAACAAGCAAAACCAGCCGTATGATGTTGTTTCTCACTTCGGGTTATTTCAGACAATAACTTAAGCCTCTAAAGAAGACTTCCATACACATCGATTTGAATGCACGCCATTTCATAGTTATTCAGTCTCATGCTCAAAAGAAATCTAGTGTGACCTGTTGTAAGCTTAAATGTTTTCTGTCAGACGATCACTTACCTTTTTCACGTAAGTGGACGCCATTTTGTTTTGGATCGTCACAGCCGGGAAAGGACTTCTGGGAAATATTGCATCACCGGTGTATGCATCTTGGGATATCTTTCGCTTCCATGTGGAAGTACTTCTCTGGAAGTCTTTTGTGGAAACCTCGTCGATTTATCAGCCCTAAATTATCATCATTCCGATTTTTTTGTTCTTTTCGTCAAAGCGACTCGTTCTCTATGGCCGCTGGAGCTGCTGAACAACACAATTTTCCTAAGGAGGAAGAGAATATTTTGAAACTTTGGGAAGAGTTGGATGCGTTCCAGTCCTGTTTGCGCCAGTCAAAGGACAAACCAAGGTCTGAAATATTTACTTCAACTTCTTTCCAGAGGGCCTGAACTCTCTTTTGGAGTCTTTGGAAAATATATTTCATCAACACTTAAGGTTATATTTGGTGACAATTTGGCCTATCCTCCTCGAGTTGATAAAGAGAGGGGACTGGGACTGAAAATTTGTTTGGGTCTAGTTAACGCCCAAGTCGCTAGTGGAGGGAAGGTGCCCATGAAGCCCGGGGGCTGCAACCGCAGTCACATCCCCAAGGCGCTAGAACACCCAGCACAAATGTATTCCAAAAAGGGGGGGGGGGGGCAAGAGAGGGATCGCCGAGAACCGCTTTCTTTTTTTTGAAAAAAAAGAACACTGTAAAATACATCAGGCATTAACAATTTAATACAAGGTTCAACTTCTTACTAAAAACTATATATACAAATTAATCTTTTATAATTTTAAATATTACGAACTATTAAAGAAAGTAAACTAATTTAAACCCTGTTTTACATGAATGCTGTGTCAGAATTAATTAATTGTTGGAAATTAGTCAGGGATGTTGCTTGCCTAGCAGCTGAGGGTAGACTGTTCCAGAGGACTGCACCACTATAGGCAAAGCTATTTTTGTAATAGTTAGTACATGGCAAGGGAATAGCAAGCTTATTATCAGAATCGCGGAAATTGTAAGAAGTAATCACATCACTCCTCAGAATGAATTTCGAGGACAAATAATTGGGTGTGAGGCCATTTAAGGACTTATAAACCATCTCAGCCCTTAGTTTTTGATGTCGAGTTTCTAAATTGTCCCAGCCTAATTCTGTAAGTAGCTGGTTGGCGTCAGCATCATAACTAGAAAGAGTAAGGATGTGGACAGCATGGTTTTGAGAGTCTCTATAATTTGTCAGATAATGTTTTGGCACAGTTACCCAAACAACACTATAATAGTCAAAGTGCGATTGAACCAACCCATGATAGATATTATGTAGAGTGGCAGGGGGAACACAGTGACTTATTCGTTTAATAGATCCAATACCAGAAGAGATTTTTTTTTGATATAGCATTGATATGTTAAATTTTCATCAATTAATACACCAAATGAAAAAACTATATAACACACCAAACGCCAAACTATAATTTAGAATCAACAACGCCACACTAACAGTGAAACGAACACCCTGTAACCACATGGGACAACAACGGATGTACTAACCCAGAATACCGCTGGACAATCTCAGCCACAGGGTTCTAATGACCATACGACTGCTGCAAACGCTACAGGATGTACCAAGCACTAAAAAACGCTAACAGATGGCCAAGACACTATTAAAAACGCTTACATAAACGCTAATGACCAGACTCCTGGTCATAAACTGTATCAAGCGCTACAAAAGCACCAAATGCTAACAGACTGCCAGGACACTAACAACCGCCAACAAAAAATGCTACTGACCATACTACATAGTTCCTAGTCATTAACTATGTTAATTAACAATTGGTTCATGCTTTAGCGTACACTATCGAGTTATGGAGCACGCGGGAAGTTTGGAGAGCACGTAAGAAGCGTAAGAGTTGCCCGAGGCAATAGGCGAGGTCAACTCTAGCTTCTTGAGTGCTCTCCAAACTTCCCACGTGCTCCATAACTTGATAGTGCACAGCTAAAAGCATGAACCAATTGTTTTATAACATAGCCGGTGGAATTGTGCATCAAATCCGACGCGATTTCTGGCGAAGCGATTAGCTCACGCTATGAGCGTGCACTATCGGGATTTGGAGCACGCTTACGTATACTGAATTTGATTGCGCGGCTCTGCTAGCTATGTTATAAATTCCATTTAACTATATTTAATAAAGTAGAGGGAACATGATAAATTACAACATTTAATTTAAACAGGGCAACATCAGTATTCATATATACCAAAAACTCCCTAGTAATTTTTGCATGGACTATTTTAAAGGACAAATTCACTCAAAAATTGACAATTTTTTTTTGCCAGCAGAAAGCTAGTATAATGATTGGTCACTCGCCAAATTTCAGCTAATGATGTACTTCCAAATTCTGAAATTGTTGTCTAAAGTAGCATGAAAATTGGAAAACAGTGCCGGCATCTTGGAGTAACTTAGCAGCCAGGCAATGTATGCATGACATCAGAGAGCCAGCCATGCTTTTTTTTGCAGCTCCATTTTGACCTCTTCCCACTGACGTCTTTGCAAACTTCATGCTGAGCTCTTTAACGTCACATATACATTGCATGGCTGCTAAGATGGCAGTGTTGTTTGTCGATTTTTGTGCTAGTTAAGACAAGAATTTCCTAGGATTTGTAGTTGCTTTGGACAATGACATTTTGGTCAGTGAACAATTGTACTGGCTTTCTATTGACAAAAAGAAAGATTTGCCAATTTTTGACTGAGCTTCTGCTTTAAGCATGTTTAAGGTTGGAGTGGATTGGGCTTAGACTGGACTATTTCCAGTATTGCATTACATGTAGTCAGCCATGAAAAGCCATGCTATGATTTTTACAGAGTGTAATAACCTGTGTTTTGGGTAATAATTTATTTCTAGGTACAGTTTCTATGATGGACCTCCATTTGCCACTGGCTTGCCCCATTATGGACACATTCTTGCTGGTACTATAAAGGTATGTTCACTATAAAGGAATGTTCATTTACCATAAATACAGGCATATAAGCTGTACCTTTTTGCTCAAAATTTTCATATCAAGTCTTGGGTGCAGCTTATCTGGGAGAACATCTGGACACCATATCATAAATTTGACAGTCTGTATATTAGATAGTTTCGTGTAATATATCAAACACGAGTGACAGTGTTTCATCAGGATATCCAAACACCGAGAAGAGAGTTGAAAATACGACGCGAAGCGGAGTATTTTTGGCGAAATTCGAGGTGTTTGGATAGCC
>Ga0126337_10000137_pt1 | contig 28487 bp, 14 predicted proteins | sample DipCmetagenome_FD_92527 | JGI IMG/M metagenome (GOLD analysis project Ga0126337, IMG submission 92527) | Coral microbial communities from La Bocana,Puerto Morelos, Mexico - Diploria C A metagenome | ecosystem: Host-associated > Invertebrates > Cnidaria > Coral | place: La Bocana,Puerto Morelos...
TATACGACGTACAAAACTCTTACGGAACGAATGTATATCGAATGTGTCAATGCCTTCGCTGTGATTTTTGCCGATCCACAACGGGAGGGTTACAAATTGCACTCCCCTACTGGGCTCAGTAGGGAAGCGTGCTGAGACAAACTTTAACTTTCCAGCCCCTCCCTTCAATCACATCTCTGGAATCTGCAAAAGTCTAGCAGACACGTGACCAGCCGCAACCAGGATACTTTCTCGAGGTAGGAAGAGAGAGGACCCTGGGAACGAGGTTGAAGACGTGTTTCGATTTATGACTCGCGTATGATGTCACTAAAAGTTCTTTCATGATTGCCTTCTGCCGGCGACCTTCCCTGTTGGTTAGTTCGTAGTCTTCGAAGACAAGAAGTCCCCGACACAAAGGAAAACAGAACGCGGCAAGAGTAGCACATGGCATGTCCTCAAGCCTCCGGTTAATGACTTTCGCCGTCATCAAGGGAAACAACAGAACATAATATTTCATTCTATGTTTATATTGAAGAGAAGAAGATGACCATGTGTTTTGAAAGAAGCATATAATAGATAATCTTTAGACTTCAAAAGAAATGGTCAGGCTCACTACTTATACCTTAAAAGATTTTAAAATTTGCGAGAAAGAACATCGTAGAAGAACGTATTGTACAGCCTTGAAATATTTTATTAGATTGCAGGTACTTTTGTCAACGTCTTGTCTCTCTGTCTTTCCACGTCTTCCATTTTCTTTGATCTCAAATGAATTTTGGATATTCAAATTTTCCCGAACTGTCTTTCAAGAAAACCTTATTTAATCGCTGGTTCTTTGTCATCACAAAATAAAGCTTCAATGCCATTTATCAACTGAGATGTTTGATTGAAAAATTTGTCTTCCACCCTCGTATAATTTGCGCTCAATATAAACAGCACCAGATGTTCAGCGTTGTACCTATTTGAATAAAAATTCAAGGCAAAGCTGCCTTCATAAGCAACACAATTATAACATTACAAAGGTTTGCAGTTCAGTGTCCTAAAAAATCGCGTAAGGCAGTTTAAAAATGTTTGTAATTGAATCGTGTTTCAACCACATTTGCTGTTCTCTACATAATTTACAAAAACGATGTTCGCTACTGTATAAATAAATTTTACTGCTTGATTTTCAGTTACGAATCTATTAAAGCAGAGTTATATTACATTTACATTTTCGATTTTCTTCTTGATCCTCTTGAATACCTAAAAAAGCTACATTCATTTAGCCGGGAAGTTTGTAACAGTGTTAAAACTTTAGCCAGACGTTCTAACTTGGTTATCATTAAGCAGTCTCTAGTCTTTCTCGTCACACCCCTCTCCTGTTCCTTCTTCGCTTTATACCGAAGAAAATTACAATTAACGGTCTAGGAAAAGCATTAATTTACACGATTCTTAAAATCAATCTGTTGAATAGGAAGGCTTAACTACTTGGGGCTTTGGTTTCAGATGAATTTTTAAAGTTCAAAGAAGAAAGAGTCTTTTTGGGCGATGAAAGGATATTGCGCCACGGAAAACAACACATTAGTCACCTGTAAAAAAACAAGTTAGGGCAGATATCACCAAGCAACATAAATTCTCGCAGGTATTTATTGCCCATTATCCAAAACAAAGTTACGTGGGTGGAAAATTTGGAATTTGTTTTGTGAAATGCCGGAAGAATAGAAAAGTAGTTTATTACAGTGATGTATAGCGAAAGGGTTGCTGTAAGAAGAAGGCCATTATTTGATTTACTCAACTGCTTTTTGTTAATTATCATTGAAAGTGTCCACGTTTAAGCAACAAAATTGCCAAAATTTGCATTAAATTCACATTTTTCCACCAGTAATGCGTCTATACTAGGAATTGTCTGCAGTAAATACAATTCATCTCCGCGGGAACAAGAAGCAGGTGCAGTAAGAAACGTCAGTTCTTGTCGTCTTCATGTCTGCAGTTGTGAAAAATGTTGACAGTTTGATGTCTACCAGCGGAAGAATAATTCATTTATTCAGCTTTCTTCTGGTTATCCATTATTGTGAGGACAAAAAACGACACAGAATGCCATTCAAGTGTTCATTTAGTGGCATGCTGTCATGCGCGCGTGCAAAGAGCTCCTGTCAATCTTTGCTTGCAATTGGTTTCTTTAAAAGTGTTCTGCTGGCTCTCCGGTCGATCAATTTAGCGAAGACGACGATTTGAATTCTCCGAACACGAGGCCCTTTGTTGCACTTTGCAACTGAAACTGGTATGTTCAATGCTTTTTACGGACTTCTTGTTTGTAATCTATTTAAACTCAATTTAACAAGATCAGTTGGAAAGCCATCTTTAAAGAATCGTTACATTTAGCTGCAAATTTAAAAAACATGGAATGCGATTAAACGGTGTGGCTCTTGAAGTAAATTTATGGTATTAGATTTATCCTAAATCCGTGGTGATTTAAAAACTGTCATCCCTGCACTTGAAACAAGAGTAAAATATTTTTACTCTGACTTCGATTGCCTTCATTGTTCAAGTTTGGACTTAAATATAGTGTTTCGAATTTTCACCAAAGGACTTTCAATATTATACTGGTAAGAACACGCTGGTGTATCTCTCGAAAAACATCAACAACCGATGTATCGCCGAATTTTAACTTGTAATCAGTTTTAAAAACACGTGATAGTTACTGTTCCACGGTAAGAAAATAGCAACAAAATTGATATTCATTACCCGTTCTTGAAGTTGGTGGAAATCACACTCAGTTTTAAGTTTATCGCGCGACATCGTCAGCGGCTAGACGATTTGTATTTAAACAATTTTGTACGGGCAGCCGGCCGTACCATTAAAACTTGACGGACATCGAGTTTAGCGATTGTTCTCACTTATTTTTGATTAAAACTGTTAGTTTTGTTTTTATTTTTCATTCTATCAAGCTGAGGATTATTATGTTAATGTTTTATGTTTGAATTTTCATTGCACTATGCAATCGGGATATAACGAATTCGCTAGGTCTCAGTCTCGTGGAGTTTGTTTCCCTTGAAATTCGAACATGACAAATTTCCTTCATCCAAGGTCTTTAACATTTATTTTATTTTATTTTTAACAAGATATCAACATCGTCGGCTTAAGCTGACTCGTCGTCACCCAGAAGTGATTCGAGGCCTCCGGTACTCTACTTTCTCGACTTGTTACTTTTCATGGGCAGGTCAAACTGAACTAACTTACAGTTTCGGCTCGAGTTGTACAAAGTTCTGTTGGAAAGGTAATTAACAAACTACTAGCCCCGCAGCCGTCAAGCAGGCCCCCTTTCAGCCCTATTTTACAGTTCAAACAAAATACCTCTTTATAAAGAGGCTTTAGGGTAAATTAGGGTCTGACAAGTGGTGGTTTCACAGCATTTCGCACGGAAAATGTAACATATAACCAATGCATACACAAATAGCATTGAAAATCTTTCCATTATATATGGGATAATGGAAAATGTAACATATAGTTGCAAACCTCAGCCAATTTAATGCTAAAAAACCTTCAGGCTATAGATTTCACCTGTAAGGAAAACGGCCAGCGCATAAGTGCGCAATGGGCACGAGGATAAACATACACTAAATTTGTAACAAAATAGAAGTATCGGATTCTGTCATCGTGGAGGATCTAATCAATTGTAATTGATAATGAACCAAAACAAACTCAAGACTAATCAGAGGGTATGGAATTATATAACTTAAAATTGCAAAATTTTGAAAGGCACGAAATTTTCTTTAGATTCTGACAAAGAATACCCTGAAAAAAGGCCATACCTTTAATTTTAAACTTTGACATTTTCATGATATGTAGCTTCCGTGCAGTTTAGTCGGCCTTGCGTGTAGTCACTTTCTCAAGGCCACTAAGATGGCCATCGCCAATCCCTACGAGACCGTTTCTCCCATTTTAGGTAGAGAACAATTTCATGCCGACTATGTACTCTATTGCTTCAGAAATCGGCTCCTGGTCGTTGTTGGTTTGAGAAGTGATCATCTACAAATTCAAAACTGCAGAACGCGAATGAATATATTCGAGATTTAGACTATTTGCAGTTGTTTGCGCTACCTTAGGCCGAACTGAGGAGAAGTAAGTTGAGAGTTGGGTTAAGGCTTCGTCCATACTAGACATACTACACGAAGGAATTTCAAAACGCAATAATCACCGGTCATTTTAGATTTGTGTTAGAGGAAAAACTCGGCCCGGGAATCAAATGATTTTCGTGACGCCAAAACGTCCACACGAGAACGAAAATCCGGGGTTTTCAAATCTCTCCAGCGAAGTGTGGATAGGGTTTGACTATCAAGCATGCGCTGTGGGTAGGATGCTTGGCGTGATTACGGGATCCCATACATCTCGCATTGATGGTAGTGTAAAAAACCAAAAGAACAAAGAATCAGCTCAATCAAACAACCCCTGCGATTTATGCCAATTTGGACTGTCCTGTTCACGAAACAACAACTTCGAAATTACTGCAAGTATTCGTTGCAGCATCTCGGAAACCTTTATCCCTTTGCCAACTGCTATGATAGTCAGGCCTGGAATGTGAAATATAACCTTCACTGCATTTATTTTGGGAAAGAGCGTTTTAATTAAATTCAGCCAGAGGGATTTATCACCGAAGTCTCGCACGTCTAAGATTTTGTTAGATTTATCGCCGCAGCTTTGTTAAATGAACTAATTTTTCATGACTGAAAATCCGAGAAAATAATTCAACAGAGATCAAATGATTTAAGTCATTTAAGTTCTCACTTGCTCCCTCCCATCATTTTGATCGTGCTCAGTAACGTTGGTCATTCTTATTCCACGCTGAATTTCTCGACCACACTTATTTGACCCAAGGAATGGAAGGACCCCATGAAAAGCCTCCATTGGCAAGTGATCGTCGTTTGGACGGGAAGTCATTTGTTTCAGTCTGACATTTTCAGAAACCTTTAATTAATGATAGGGAACACAAGCCTGCCAAACGCAGCAGGCTCGACTATGGAGCATGCGCAATGTAGTCTACTAAAAGTCACTGCACTAAGAAAAGTAAAAAATTTCTCAAGGAGGTTTTGATTCACGACAGCAGCCATTTCATTAGGGCTTAACTGAAGAACTCAACTTGTTTACGATTTCCACTTGAGCCCTTGAAGTAAGATTCTCGAACCTTGGAGATCAGTTTTCGCGGTGAAGCAAAATCGACAAAAATGCCCCTGGATTGCGCGGTCCTCTCTGATGTTCTTGCTTCACGCTGAAAATGATACCAAGATAAGTTTTCACTGTTTTTTTTTTAAACCGGCAAGATTAGCTTCCTTTCATGGTTGGTGCATTAAAATTAGAATTGTTGAAGCCACCCTGCACATACTAAGGAATTCTAATTATTACACAACCATCGGACGAAGAAATCCCTTAATATTGAAGTATAGCTAAATATAAAGCGAACATTTTACAAGAAATTTCATTCTTTGTCATAATTTCTTCAACCGCTCTCAAGGAAATACTAACAAAATCTTGAAAACACTCAAAGAGCACTTGAAAAAGAATGAAAGAACTTCAGAAATAGCCGGAAATCTTGAGTTCCTAGCCAAAGTCACTCGAAATTTTAATCACGTTATCTCGTGCTTTTTTTTAACGTTAACGAACACAAACCAAGCGTTTACTGTTTTTATTTGATAATGAAATTACGAGCCCGAGTTTTCTATGAGCAAATAGTCAACGAGGAGAGGTTACTATCGCTTATAAAAAGAGAGTCTTATTGATTAAGTAGACATTTGCTAAAGTATTACAGCACACAACCTACAATTTTGTGTGTTTTTAAGTCTAAAATCCCTGGCCTTAATTTAAGGATAATTCTCAGTTTTAAGAGCAGCTTCAATCGTCTATCCGAATCGAATTATTGTCACATTTTGATTGGCTCTCACTTATGATCTATTGGAGGACAGACGCATAGATGAAATAACGAAAATAACACAAGTAAATTGATGCTGGGCGTTTGTTCAGTAATAGATCAAAGAAGACATCAGAAGGTTTAAGGGTTACTGAGCAACAGCATAGACTATGACAACTGAACAGTTTAATTGTCATGTGGTGTCCTCGTGGCTTGTAAAAGTGTCACTCGTCGCTTGTTTGTCGATGTCTTTTTTCCATTGCAAAGCCTCCAAACTGCGGGCTCACTGGGATGCCTCTAAGAATAATTTTAAGCCGAATAAAAGGAAGTTTCAGATCAAAAAGAAGTAACGACAAAGCAGTTCCCGAATGATTGGTAGAATACAACACAAAGCGAGAATGTAATCATTGTATAATGTGTCCCGAGGATTTAGCTTAAGTGCAAACATTTCAGCTTTGTAAGTCAACCTCACTGAGTGTTTTGATGTTGTCGTCTCCACCTTACCAACATAGAAATTTAACGTCTTTTTTCACGCCTATTTGCCGAGCTGGCACAAACAAATTCTAAGATCCAGCATTAAAGAAAATATATGCCACCAGTAACGGGAGATTTCCTATTTGGATCTTGAGCTTGAAGCGGCTAAATGAAAGAACGGAATGGATTAAAGCAGTGAAATTCAGTAGTTTGTGAGAAACCGAAGATTTTGTGGCGGCTGACGTTCCGTCGGAGATCTGGATCAAACTATGTACTAGGGAATTGTGGGTAAACTGCAGATTGAGGTACGCCATTGCTGGAACTATGACGACGGAAACACGAACCTTGACAAATAATCGAGAAAGAATTACAATTGCGTCTTTGATAACGTTAGGTTTGATACCATTAAAAGAATTTTTAATCCTCGATGTTTGCGATCTCTCCTACGGTTTCAAGTGATCATGAATGCCTTCATTAATTAAAGAATTAATAATTCAAGAGCATGGGAGACGGTCCAAAACAGTCCCATCGGAAATATTAATTCTTAACTAAGGAGTTTGAACATTGTTTTTTTTGATTGAAAAACTTCAAGAGTAACACGCCGAGTGAAATAAAAAAGCCTCCGGAACGACCCCTGACTCGACGCCTCCCTTGCCACAGCTGTCGCTGAAGCATAGCGCCATTTGTTTGTCACGTGAATATCTATTCGTGCAACCCTTTCGTTTATTCTCTTGTTCAGTACATGAAACCTTTTTTTAGCTGACATATTTACACACTCATTCACGTAGAGATAATAACCATTTATGTTGACTCACCAGTCAGTCTGTCGCCGTCTCAAGAGTAGCACGTTTGGTCTAATACGATTTAATAGGCATGCCCTTTGCCTAATTGCATTTGATGGGCCAAAAGTTAAACAAAGCAACGCCACGGATGATAGAAATTTTCCCTGCACTATGATTTAGGCCAAAAACGGTACTATTTTTTTAGCTTTTTTTTTCTTTCAGACTGAGTCTAAACAGAAAGGATTTTGGCAAAAGCCCAGATGCTTCAGTAACAAGATCCCAGTCTGTCAGTGCTTAATTTACAAGCGCGAGCAAGTGCTTTTTCTTTGCTGGGAACAACACAAAAACACTTATTATCATTTTAATTATAGAAGCTTAAACCTAAAATTTGCCTCAAGAAAAATAAGTAGACGCGTATAAGTAGTATCATTAATCACTGTCTCAATTAAATGTAGACGAATAATGGATCGAAAATTCTAGAAATAGCTCTTGAATAATTCAGTGCTCTTCAAATCAGTAAATGGCCGGACTTTATTCACCGTGAAGAGGAGAGAAAACAAATTCAACTTTAGCAAGCAGATTGCGTCCTGCGGAAAAAACCGTGAGAATATCACTTTATAATGGAAATTAGATTGCTACAAGCTATGATAAAAAGTATATGAAATAGACTGCTATAAAAAATCGGCTTAATTGATAAGCTATTTTGAAGACGGAGAGAGTGGAATGAATCAGGATATTTGCTCGTCGACAGAGGAGACCAAAGCACGAAAACTTTGACTTGAAAATGTTGGACGGGTATTCACCAACCTTGAGATAACATTGTGGACTATTTGCGAAAAAAAGAGACTCCATTTTTTTTTAGTAAGAGTCGCAACTTTGAGGTCAGTCGACTTTACGTTTCAGTGAGCGACACATGTGTTGAACGTGCCTACTTCTTAAGTACACAAATGTTGCAGTCTTATCGCTTTTATCATGGCCTTGGTACTAAAATCAGAATTTTGACGAGAGGATACAAGCTTTGATTAGTTTAATTAAAAATTGATTTATGGTTCTCGAGCAATGGAACAGAAAACTCCTGACTTAAGTTTTCATCACTAACTGAGAATCTCTGCTCTAAGTTGGTCGCAGTTTTCTCGCCTTTCAATCGATTGTTTTGATCATGATTATCTGAATTTCTTTTTGCCTGTACCAAGCTTCCGTAATGTCTCTCTTCTGACCGTTTTCAAACAAATTGCAATTCTGTATTGATTTTCACTTTCAGCGATACCAAAGATCCCAATACATCCAAAGATATGTTTTGCGATTTAGAACACGTTACAACCGGGAATCGCAAAGCACGGTTTTGGAGAGTTTGACTTTTCGTTCCAAATTCACAGGGTGGAATAATTTTTTTTGTCGTTTTTTTTTCATACCGCGTTTTCGCCCTTTTTCATTGTTACTTTGTTTCCATGCACCGGCCAGAATCTGTTATTGAATTAACCTTTGCCTGTTTCCAGTTTTTCACGATCAGTAAGATTTTCCATGTTTTTTTGTACTTTGTTGATACGTATTTATAAAAGATAATGTTTGAACGCTGAACTGTAAAACTGGCAAATGTTACCATGTGGTTAGTAAATAGTACAATGTTCGCCACTATCGTAAAGCAAGTCGCGTTAGAAGACTTATCCAAGAACTTGACGGTGTTAAATGCTCATTTACTCTTTCATGACTCCCACATTACAGTATAACAGTCATTATTAGAAAACGCCAGTCTGCTGGCGTGCTACCAACAACTTGATAGTTTGTGTACTTGTGAGCCATCATCACATCAGCTTTGGAAAGGTCACAGGTAACCGTTAAATCCTCTTTCAAATGTAAGATGCCAGATATTTTGGTCCTCTTTACAAGACTCAAGACCCAATTCGTATTAAGTTTTCACACAAATGCCGCAAAAACAACTTTGATAAGTAAATTTTGTTAAGCCGTTGGTGTGAAAATCTTTCGCGGTAGATTAACACACTGTCTACAATCGCTTTTTTTTTGGTGGGGCTCTTAATCCGTAAATACTAAGTAATTGGAAAAATGAGGTCAGGGTTACGTTTGGAAGTGTTTGTAGGTGTGTAAAATGTTACTGCGGTAGTGGATGCCAGCGTAGACCAAGCTGAGCATAACATAAGAGGCATGGGGCAATCTTTTAACAACTATTTTACTGTATGAAATATAAATTACTAAAAGAGGCTAACCAGGAAATTTTTTTTGTTAACTGTTCATTAATCAAAATCCTATTTCAAAAGCAACGGGATTATATTTGAGTAGCGGATAGACATGGAAGCTTTCTTTCTGAGAAACACAAGAGCATATAGACGGTTGTGTTAAGGCACCGTGGTTTTCTGGAGGTATTTCAGATGCAGGTTTAATAATTGTAAATAAAAACTGGGAAGAACGCCTCTTAGGTATTGTGGCACCGAAATTCCAAGATATTTGAGCGTGAAAAGTGAAAGACGTGCCTGGCTTTCGACAAAATTGTCTTGCAACTTCTAGTCAATCAGTTCTATAAATATTTTGATAAAGAAACCTGACTCCGCCTGAAATCTCTTGCTTATAAACTTCTGCATGTCAATTCGCTCTGCATGTCTGTCGGTATTTTCGGAACGGAAAAGGACAGTTTCGTATTCAAAGAGTGCCGTTGTAACAGCGCAATCATGAAAATACCTCTAACATTCCAATTTGTTGACAAGCTGCCCACTGAAATGAAACATATGAGGTATTACAGTACACAAATGTTATCTCCACAAATTAATAATTTCGCTTCTTCCTTGACTTGTGTTAAATTTATAGCTTAGTCGAAGTTAAAATCAAGAAAATAGAGACAAAGAAATGGACAACTAAATAAAATATACTGGGGAACAAACTGTAAGCTGCGGAAATATTGGCTGTGTTTTCAATGTAACTCGACAGAGATTTTGACAAAGCCAGGCTTTCGCCCTAAATTTTATCACAATCATTTGCCGTTAATTTGACCCGGGGTTGAATTTCTCATATCTTGACCTTTCAATTTCTTCGTTTTCTATTTTTGCCTTGATATAAGACATGTGCACATAGAACTGCTTTGCCGTTTACCGACAAGTTTTTTCGAACTGTCCCAAAACTGATTCAATTCAGTCAAACTGATCCACAACGCCATGTTCAAAACTATAGCCTTATACCTCTCTTGTGCGCTAGAAATTGATAAATGAATTTAAGATATAAAGATCGGAAAATCAATAAACCATTTTTTTGAAGAGGCCTAAATTCAATTAAATTTCATAGATTTGTCCTGCAGTGAACATATCAATTACAACACAGATCCATCCCGAAAGTTAACTTTATATGAGGTACCTGCTTTCGTACGGCCACTGGGGCGGGGCATAAGACAAAGACAAGAGAAATTTACGAATTGTCGGCGCTTAGATCAAACCTGCAATCCTGGGTAAACCGTCACATGTACAAATTAGACGGGAATGGACAAGGAATTCTAAAAAAGACATATACTAGCGGCTGAATACAGTAGTTTAAAGCATACCGGAAAACCTAAAATGCTGGACACTGTGACTAAATTTTATGTGCCATAGAGCCAAATTCACCTTCGTTTCTTTTGGTTCAACACCAAGATGAAGTTATTCACTGAATTGTTCAGGGGAGAACAATTTAAAGTTAATTTCCAGACACCAAGACCTATTTAGAAAAAAGTACCTCACCTTTTCCAGTTTTCCTGTCTTCCTTGTGTTTGCATTTATAGACTTAATATATGATATTTTCAACGAACCTTTGCCGTCAATTTAAGGTTTTTTTTTATGTTCAATGCTAATTTAGCAAATATTGGATGAAATATTTCATGATCGCATAACTTACAAACAAACTGCAAATCTTGGATAATTTAAATTAAAAATTTATATCAACCTTCCCTGATTTCAATGATGGAAAAAGTGACGCGTTTGGGGTTTAGCGTCAGTACATCTTTGATTCGGGGGGAGGGCTGGTTTTATTTTTTATTTTATTCTGTCAAAAATTGTGGTCGAAGGGGCGTCCTCTCGGCCGCAGGAAGTTAGTCGATGGAAAATAAGAAATGAGATGAGATGAGAAATGAATAAAGTACAAGATAGTATAATTGACAAGTCTGAACAGTTGTTACCGATACCCAAATTGCCAGAATTATTCTCGCACTAAATTAACAATAATACAAAATGGACTGTTAAACAGTATGTGCAATATACAATTATAAAATGACGTTACCGAAAAAAGACCACATTGACTCGAATGAGTGTGGTTTCTTTTGTGACCAGAAATACACCGTGGAAAAAGAGAAATAATTGCATTTAAAAGGCAGGATGTAGAGATTAGGAGATTTGTGGCTGAATGCAGCCTGCAGCTAAAACAATAAGTGACTAACATGACGTTAAAAGGAAACCGCAAGAAGACTTCTTTTGTGTCAGTTTTCCTTTCTAAACGCAGGAAGAAATCAAGTGGTGAAAAGGAAACGTATTTATGTTCTCTATGTTTAGACTAAACGCGAGCTCTTTTTGTCACACACGGGACACCACGTGAAAGTGTCGAACGAACGACTGCGTGGCTTACGCAACCTCAGAAATTTACTATAAATTTATTCACAACAGGCGAGATGTATTCAACCGCGCGTAGAAATGCGTCTGTTTATGTATCTATGATCTAGATATGTATCCATTTTGAACAGTCTGTATGGTGAAATACACACACAATATATCCAGGAGTTCTTATCACGAAGGATTTGCCCAAATGCGCTCTTTATCAGGGAACAAAACACTTCGCAGCAATTAAAAATGCGTAAAAGCTCCAGGAGTAGAATCAACATGTTAAATGTAAACCAACAATAGGCCTATCAAAAATCTAAACCTGCTCTTTTTATCGAATCGCCTCGGGCTAAACATCTTTGAAAGGTAAAAGAGTGGCATCGGAGGGCCTCTGAAAAGAATAAACACCTCAGAAAAACAAATAAACACAAATTCGAGCCTTGGAATTCAACATAAAAAAAACTATTAATCCAGAACATTTCGATTTTAGGGCAGCGCGGTGGGTGAGATTTTTTATCTTAGTTCCAGAGCTGATATTTCTATGCAAATGGTTACTTTTTAGGAAAGTGCGTTAAGAATTTCTTTGTCAGGATCAGCGCATTAATGGCAGTTAAAAATATGGAAGGATTGTTATCGGCTTGTTTGCATTCCTCGTTTATCTTATAGCTTCATTACATCTTCCATCACGCGCCATCAACATCTTTGCGGCGAAGACGTTAATCCTATCCCAAATCGAACACCAATTTCAGACGCATTTGCGCTCACGGTTCTGACAGGTTGTCACCTCTTAATCGAAAAGGCAAAGATTCGTTTGTCGCGCGATCATGTCACCTCGTAAATCGAAGGCTGTGAACTGTCACGAAAGTTGCACTCGACGAATATTCACCGCCGTGAGATAATATTCTTATTCGCATGTCATCTTCGCTCGATTTTTTAGCGCGTTATTTGGATATCTTGACAAGAAGCCAACAGGTATGGCCAACATGTCTTGAATTGACAGGAAAAACTCGAGACATCCACGTTTACGGCAAACACACTCTAATTCTGACTTGTCTGGGAATTTTTGAAGTGCGTCGAATGCAAAGGTTGCAAAAAGTTGGAAGCACGGTTTTATATTACGTACTCGAAGGTTTGAGGGAGTGAAATTTCGAGGACGATAAACATTCGCCCACGCTCTAATATTCGCCTGCAATCGACAACCGATTTCCTCCAGAGCTAACACGTTTACTTCTTCTAATCCACCTACAAGAAACTACAATTTGAATTCTAAATAAAGCAGACAATACAAAACAAACAAGAGTCTAGGTCATATTTTCACCCTTCTGAGCTGTCACAACATCCTGATTTTATCCATTATCCCGATTACAGCTCACAAACCCAAAACAAACTGAGTGGGTTTCTTTACAACACTAAGCGTCACACGTCGTGTTGAATACGCGGTGCTGATTGGCTAATTTTGCTCGCAACAATTTCCCGCTAATTGGCCGTTTGATGTGATTGGTCGTTGAATGGCTTAGTTTGAGAGGTGCATCTCTGCGATGATTTCTATAACACTAACCATGCACCGTTTGATATTCTTTAGACTGGAAAGTACTCGACATAGTCCATGCAGTTCTTGATCTGCTCCCGACAAGATGCTTGTGCTCTTTAGCACACTGTGGCTCGCCTGTGCTGTTCTCAGAGGCCAAGGTACGCTAGCGCAGCGCGATTTCGTGATTATTTTCAACAATAATTCTCGTCTCTCCGTGTGTTTGGTCATTCATCTACAATCACGGGTGCGCGCTTCACAAGGTTTCTTGTCAGCTTGTTCGCCTTTCGCATCGCCTCATATCGCGCCTAAGTCGGCGCTTTTGTGAACTGGTCGTTCTGTTGGTTTTAGGTCGTTAGAATTAATCAGCGTTTGTGGATTTAACAGAAGAAATAATTAAGACAACCACGCGAATTCGAATGAATCTTCTCGTATTGAATTGAATGTAAATTTCCGGTGGCTCGAATTTGGGCTGCGGGTTAGTCGGGATTTACGTCAAATATACGGCCTCGGCCGTCACAGTTCGTTAGTAGAAATCTTTGCAAGGCTTTTACGACTGTAATGCTTCCGTTGTTTTATCTTCCAGCCATCAGTTGCTGTGGAAATGTTGGTGAATTCAGTGCTTGCGAACAGCGCTGTAATGAGGTAATGTTCATGCTACATACGATCTCTTTTATCTTGCCCGGCGGGACATTGCAGTTCAGTGAAACTGGAAAGGAACGTTGCATTGTTATTAACTTAATACATGATCACTTCATCTGGATCGCTTTCAAAGCAGCGAGTGTGAAATTTCGCTGTAGATTGTCAGTGCGAACCTATTCACACGTATGCAAGTTTATTTTAGACCATAGGCAAATTGGATTCAAATGCCTCTTCGCTAACATCTGTGTATGTTGTTTTGATTCTTTCTTGTCAGTTGGAGTCCGAGACAGACGTAAGTTTACGGTATCAGAAGCTACGCGAACTTCCAAAACACTGCCCCGGCCATTTGGTGAGTAAAATTTCACATTTCGGTATATTTGAGCCAGAGCTTTTGTGGCTTTGTGCGAGTGTCCCGGCATAATTAAGCTGCAATGCCCTGAAGAAATGGAAAACATAACCGGCTATTTCGCCGCCCAGAACACTAATACCAGTTATTGTAATCCTCTTCTTTCAGATTTCTTTTTGGCGCTGCCTTAATGCTTCCAATCCAGGTGAGTAGTTTGGAGGAGTAAGTAGCGGTATCTGCTTGTATTGTCAATGTAATTTCCACTAATAACTTCTGCAAATAAAGGCCTTGCTTTGTATAATAGGCCAATTAGCTTCGGTCTGAGTTTCGTCGCCTCTGCTAAAAACGATAAGAGACGCATAATTTTAGGAGCTTTGTGTACTTTACAAGTTCACAGACTTAACTGTCGTTGGCGCTTTAAGCTAAACGAGGTGAGAATTACTTTTCAAGGGAATTAAGTCTGCAAAGGTCGCGCCATTAAGTTCGATTCGTTAGTGAGTGGTTATCCATGCGTTCAGAATTTATCAAAGTTATGCTGGGTTTAACCGCTTCATGTTCTCCACTCGACTACTGTCATTGAAACAGGGCTTCATTCATTTGGATATGACGGGTTATTCCGAAGTGGTTGGAGCTAAATCCCACGTGTTAAAAGTGCGTTTTGCCTTATCATTGACTCGCTGTTAATAGCAACCTTTTAACATGGCATCATCTTCGATGCAGAGCGAGCTTAATGGAAAATTAATTGGGCTGTTGTATTGTTTATTCCTTCGATAGTTATTTTTTCGTTTCCTCTGAGACCATCGAGCATTCAAAAAGGGTTGCATGATTGAATGTGAGGCATGTTAGCGTTCACAGGCATCGCTCTTGAAAGGGCAAATTAATTTCTTTCTCAAAGACAGGAAAACGTCATTCTCAATTTTTTGTGCCGGTCGGTGCAAATGGCTCTGGTTTCGGATTTTTGTGATAACACAAAGTGTGTTTTTGGTCTCCGCCAGAGGCAAAAATGAATTATTTATCTTCATAAAAAAAGTAAAAAATGGACATTTGCCTCTTTCGAAAAAGCGTACTCGTCGAGTATAATTTTCTTTCTGTTCCGTGCGTCTGTTTAATTTCACGCCCGATCGTGTGCATTCTTTTGAATGTTGTACTCTTTCTGTTCTCGCTAGATTCCCCCACTGAGCTGTTTGGCAGCGATCTTTTGTTCAAGAAAAGAAAAGAAATTATGCGTTTTAAGAGGGTGTTAATATTCTTTTTCTAATATCCTTATATGACAAACATGCTTAGAGCTGAGCATTTACTTTCTCGGAAGTGTCCGCGTATCATAGTCCGATCTTTTTGTTCTTGTTCGTAAGCAAGTGTATTTTGGGAAGGCACTGTTTTTCGTCGCCTCCTCTAAAGGAATTGGGTTTAGGCTAAGCACTTAAGTTGTCAGATTATAACATAGCAATGATGTGGCGTGTTGCATTTGAAAATAAGGTTGCCGCAAAGAAATGGCTCATTTGGCGTGAGGAATGAAAAGGAATGCGTTTTTTACCATTTATCAGGTTTCACAATCAACGCTTTGCCAGATAATATCGCCAGTATTATTTTTCAGAGCCCAGATCATAACAGAGATTTATTGTAAACCGTAAAATGGAAAATCGAAAGTGTTCCAAAAAAATAAATATGTTATGTATGAATATGGCTGTAGTTTGAAATTTTCTGCGTCTTGTTGATTTGGTCTTGTCACGTAAAAAGCGTTTCCATTTATTTGGCGTTTAAAGTTTCAAACGTTCTTTGTGATGCAGTTGTCAGATCTTGATATTTGATTCTTGTTGAGGTCTTTATGGAAAAAAAACTAAACAAAATATTTATAACTCTCTTTTTCGTCTTCAATTTATCTAATAAATTCACAACTTGCTAATGTTCAAATTTTCCTGAACGTTAATTTTGTCTAATGTGTCTGTCATTGTAGATAATTTTTTTACTTGAAACACGAAACTATGACGTGTGGAGACAAATTTCAGTGTACATTAGTTGTGTGGCACAGATTAGAAATCTGATCATTTTTTTGGCAGAACTCTTTGTCTCTGAGGCTTTTAAAAAACCATTAGCGACATTAGGGTATTAGCCCACATAAGCTTTTAAGTAGTAAAAAAAAATTAACATCTAGCGATATATAGTCTGCTGCAAAATCTGCTTGGAATTAAAAAGAATATCCTTGGTGATTAACCCAATTTTGAGTTGGAAGGGTTGAGTTATTGTACAGAAAAGAAATTAGTATACACACAGAATTAATTTAAATTGCAAGATCTCTTTATATCTTGACTTACTAGACTTGCAGTCAGATGAAATCAAGAAAAAAAACCAGATTTACTCGATATTTTGAAGCTAGCAATGCAGCACAGAAATATTGGTCAATAGCTTTCATTTGAATAGCCACACACTAGGGTTTCATTGACATGCTGTAATATTACATGAACAACTGTAAAGAAATACTTAACATAGTGAGGAAAATGGTTAAAAGTCGCTATAGAGGGAAGGTTATGTGATTCTGTTTAATGTTTGAAAGATTATGGTTCCACTTCAAAGATCAGAAACAGCCCATGGAATATGAATTTAATTTTTTTAGAATGATACATGTACGTGTAATATCTTGTTATCTCATTTTCAATCTGTGTGCTGTCCAACAAAAATGAAGTTACTTGTTTGGGGACTTCTCATGTCATCCTGTAGTAAAATGTCTCCCATACAGCATTATCTTATAACCAAATATCTAATTGCCATCATCTATTGCCATTCTAAATTCATGGTGAAAAAACAGATAATTGAATGACTCAAAATTCTTTTTTCCTTACAAGGTGTGGAGTGTAATTTGATTTCCTGCATGTATGTAGGTTTAAAGAATGTTCCAGAAACTTTGAAATGCCTCACTTTTGAACTTTATGAGTGAAGGAGGTGTTGTGTTGATTGACACTGCAAAGTAACATCCCTGTTTTTGAAGAGAGAAAGCATGCCTAATTTTCGTCTTCTTCCACATATATTAGGCAACAGGACTGGAATGAGTTAGGCAGATTAACATTTGTTGTATAATGCAAGCTTCAATGTTACAGCCTTTTTATGCTGAGTTGAACAGATGAAGTTTTGGGCTTTAGGTGATCTCTGTTACTGACAAGATAACAAGCATTAAAAAGGTAATCCATTTGCCACAAAAAGGAAGCACTTAATGAACTTGGAGCCCAGTGTTTTGTACTTGGCTCAAAACCAAGAGTCTTTTTCTGAAAGGAATTATAATACTTTGTTCGACTTAAGGTTGTGATGCTTTGCTTACTTTTGGTCATGTGCACTGGTTTTGACTTGAACAAATTCAGACTTGTCTTGACAGTTTTTGGAATGCACAGTGACCTCATAGTTAGCTTGACTCAGTTGCAAGTGTTGCCTTTTTGAACCCTGGCTGCGGAAATTGTGTTGTGTTCTTGGGCAAGACACTTAAGTTTTACAGTGCCTCTCTCCACCCAGGTGTCTGAATGGATACTAGCGAATTTACTGCTGGGGGTAACCTTGCAATGGTGTAGCATCCCATGCAGGGGAAGGAGAAATACTCCTAGTCACTTCATGCTATGGAAACCGGGATAAGCTCCGGCCTGATGGGCCACTTGGCTCGTATGCAGACTTTACCTTACTGACAGTTCTACAGTTGTGAATAGTTGAGTGTTCTTTTGACAGTCAATATTAATATCATCAGTCTTACAAATGTTCAAGGTGTCATTAATTATTGCTTTTTCATGCGAGGAATGAAAAAAAACCTGTTTTGCTCCCATACTCATTGTGTGTACATGTAGTGTGGTTCATTGCCATTCTTGAACGTTTTGCTTTCAAAACTTTGCCGGTGAATTAATTTACGTTTGTCATTAAGAGTACTACTCATTTCCATTTCATGTATTTTTGATATTTTAAAGGTTTGAAAGGTAGATTGAATAACTCCATTATCTTCCATTACTACTTTTTTTGAACTCGGTTAAAACCGATATATTTCTTTGCTACACTTATTGTAATTATTGTATTGTTATGATATACAAAATTGTACGAAGAAAAAAATTATTTAGGCTTCTTACAAACAATTTTTCTTGTAATTTTAAAATGTATAGTACAGGGGTTTTGATTAATGCAATATTTGTGGCGATTGATTGTTTGCAAAGGGAAGTTTACTCTGTTGGAAGAGAAAATGAGGTTGTAAATGCAAAAGCATTGTTTGTTTATGCTGAATTTCTGTTGTTCATGATAAAAACAATTTTTGTATATAATTTTTGTGTGCGGTACATGTACAGTTAGTTTCCTTGAGAATAGTCAGTTTACATGTATTTTTAATAAGTACAGCTGTATGGCTATTATTAAAACTTTGTTGATTATTTCTAAGCAGTGAAGTGTGTCTGTTGCTGTGGGTCGGTGTTTGCCTTAATAGATCTACCCTGGTAGCTGTGTTTGAAGAGTTTAACATTTTTGAAATATTGGCTTGCTGTTTCAATTGTTCTAGAATGCTAAAAAGCAATTTACACAGTGGGGCAGTGAATGCTTTTGACAGCTTTGTGTTTGGTTGTCAAACTGATCTAGTTGACCATCAATCATGCTAAAATCAACAATTGCCGTCTACTTTTGTCTGAGTAATTAGTTGGTGCAATAATTTACATGAGTGTGGCAGCGTGCTTTCAGTGTTGCTTGTGATGTGTTTAGGTCTTACATTCTTTTGTTCAGTCGAAAAATTGGTTCAGTAATAAGTTTGCCCATTATGAAAAGGTACTCCGTGAAGCAAAACATTTTGTAGTTATTTCGTGCTCTTTTGTTGTACTTTGTATTAATGTTTCAAAGTCCAAATGACCTCTTGCTGTTGGTAAATGGGAGTTACAAAAACGTTTTTCTCTTTGTCTTGTGATGGTCAAAAGAACAGCAAGACTCTGAAGGCAGCTCAGTGGGAATAATGTGTTTAATAATTAATTTGCAGGAGGGCTTGTTATGTTTTCAAAATAACTCCATTTAGGTTGAGGAAATTGTTAAGCTTCCTGTGTCTGCATTCATGACAGAAAAGAACGATGCAAATGAGTTGCGTTTTCAAGGGAGTGAATGGTTGTCTTAAACCATTTAAATCTCTTAGTGGTTTTCCATTATTATTTTTTATTTGAGGTGTTGGTTGAAAAAACGGGAAGAAGGAAATGAGCTGTCTACAAAATGTTTATACTTGAACTTTAATGAGAAAAAAATCAGTTCTCATCATGGACTTTGAGGAAAGTTGCTTAAATTTATGTCAACACCCAATCTTATTGAGTGAAACAAAACTTTGTTACATATACAAGTCATGTGCTGTACTTTTCAATAATTATTGTTTCTTAAGAATCTAAGAGAAGGTATCCATTCTATAACAAATTTATTCCTTGGATATTTGACAGTTTTGCTTCAGTTTGTTTTTCTTATCTTTCTATAACTGGCATGTTAGCATGTACCACTCATAATGACCACGTGATTTCCATGAGGGGATTAAGCTGTCTTGTTGTGTTCTTTCACAGTTTTTCTCTACAAGGGATTTCCAACAATCATACTAGCTCTGTGTAGAAAGGAACTATCAGAAATTCTATTTATGAAACAGTTTGAGAAATAACTGGTTTACTGCTTAATGCTAACACCATTTATTAAAAGCTGTATGCACTGCCTTTTTTTTTTACTACAAATTGTATCAATTGAGAAGAGCATTTGTGATCTTAGAAGAAAACATAGTCCAGGAGGGTCTTTTTGAGGCACCTACAATTTAACACCGAAAATATGCACGACATAATCACAAAATGTTTATTTCTGGCTACATGATAAATTATTCAGCAATTTCTTGTGTGTTCTTAATTTAAACCAGCACCTCAGGCAGAATATGTCAGAGTTTGATTTATGGCTGCACGAACTGGCTCGTTAAGAACTTACGCTGCGCTAGGTGGTCTTTTTTAGTTAGTATACGGTCAGTATCTATAAAGACTAATTTATAGTCTCATTTATTGTAAGGCTTTTATTCTTAATTTGTAGCCTTTTTAATAATGAGGATATGTCATATGGGGACTGCATTGTTTCAAATTATGAAACTTTTATTTTGGACATTTCAATGACATTTTGGAATTTAGACTTATAAAGGACTGTCTGTTAAAAGATATTGTGCATTGTCAGAAAATATCCATTTCCTCCCACAGAAGGAATTGGAGCTTCCTGGAGGTGTGGGGGTTCTAGGTGTAAGACAAAAAAAAAATAAAGAAATAATGTACGAAGCTTGTTTAGAATTCCCAGAGGGGAGGTATGGTTGATGTGTGGAACTACACGTTTTTGCTGTGTGGTGGCATGTTAAATTGTCAGCAAGCTTTCAAAGAATATAGAATAGTCTTCATTACATATGTGTTGGCTGAAAACCTCAGTCTTCACCTCAATCTTCGCCCCAGCTCATCCTTACAGGCCAGATTCTTACATGATTATTTTTGGCTGAAAATTTTGAGATATTACAGCTTGAAGTCCTGAAATGCCCAGGATACAAACCTCATGCTTTTTGACTTACAAACATATGGCAAATATATATATATTTTGTGCTCCTGACAGCTGAGGCATTTTTTAAGGCGAAAAAAAAGTTAAGTGTAAGAGATAAGCATATGAAGAGAATGTTGTGTTTGTTTGGTCGTAAATATAGTATTTGAGTCACATAATTCCTTTTATTTTGCAGTAATAAACCTGTATATCGGAACAAACCCATCCAACTTTGCAAGGACCTGTTGTCTTCTTCCTTCGTCGCTGAAATGCCGCCAAGCATGTCGCAAAGGAAAACCAGAAGACTTAAGGAAAAACTGCCCAGAAGTAGAAGAGGTACATGCATACTGAGAATGTCCTATTAATTTTGCTAGTTTGGCATCTTTGGTAAGTTTCTTCATTCAAATACTGTGCATATGTGTCAAAGGAAACTTGTGCATGCCTTGGCCAACAAAATGATTTCTTTTTTCTTGTACTGTCCTGGGAATATTATTGACAACTTATCAATATTAATATTATTAATTATTGATATGTTTTCCAATTTAATTTTGTTCTGTTTAGAGTGCCATGTTTCGATGTATCAGCAGACATCAAGGTAATAAAACTTCCATTTGCAACAGGGGAAATACTTTTATCTACAAGGCCAAAGCAGACGTGTTAAATAATACACAGCCAGTCAATTTGTCCAGTGCCTGGTCCGTAATAAAAACTCTTGGCTTTTGTGCTGCCCCAGAAATATCTATACTCCCCCATGGAAGGTTTTGTTTTTACCTCCTCCTTCCCCCTGTATTTTCAAAGAAATTAGCTCTTTGAGTCCCCTGCTGTCAGCAATTTCCAATGACACCACAAAGTGGATGCAAACATTTCCTGAAACCAAACATTTCTCATTGACAATTAAATGTAATGCAATATTTTAATTTAAATGAGCTGTTTTTTACTTGTGTTTAATACTGAATACCGTTGGGGACAACAAGTTAACAACAGGAGACCAAGCTTGGAGCTTTTATTGACTTGTATGTGAATTTGAATGTAGCCAGGGGGGCACATACCCTCTAAAGAAACCAACGGCAAACATGAACCAGTGGCTGACCTGCGAGACATATCATGCCATTGAAGCCAATTTACATATTGTAAATTAATCACCAATAATTCATGCATGTGCTTAATCCTATTTATTACAACTGAAGTGCTTGTTCTGTGTGCTAATTGAGTTCTTCTTTATAATAGCATCCAGAAATTGCTGCAAAAATGATATTTGGACAAGCTCAAGATGTATCAGATCCTGCCAAGTGGTAAGAGTACTGGGAAATAATTTTGCTTGTGATGAACTTGAGCCTTCACAAAGGAAACAGTAGGACTTGATCCTACACATCAAAACTTTTCATTGAGTTACTTGTGCCAGTAACTAATCAAATATGGCTGTTTACTTTACCCACCAAGAACACTAAAATATTATTTACCAACACCAAAACTTTAAAAAAGGTCCTTCACAACCTCAAGTGGGAGGTGCGGTGGCCTCATGGTTAGTGCCCTCGTCCCTGGAGCGAGCAGTCTGGGTTTGAGCCCTGGCTGGGGACACTGTGTTGTGTTCTTGGGCAAGACACTTAACTCTCTCAGTGCCTCTCTCCACCCAGGAGTATAAATGGGTACCTGCAAATTGTTGGGGAAAACCTAACAAATTGCGGGGGAATGACCTGCGATGGACTAGCATCCTGTCCAGGGGGAGTAGAAATACTCCTAGCCGCTTCATGCTACAGAAACCGGGGGTAAGCTCCGGCAGCTATGGTCCAGTAGGATCTAAGGCTTCATTTTTTTTTTTTCACAACCCTAAGTGAGGTTATTAAAAATTTGAGTGGGGGGCATTTCCATGTAGAATTGTCAGTGGAGTGGGGCATTCAACCCAAAATCCTCCATTTTTTTCTGGAACAAAATACTTAAGTTTGGTTATGTGTATGCTAGTGGCGGCACTTCCTGGGATGACACCGCTATCCTTCCCTTGACTATGATCAACAATAGAGCTGCTTATACTATTATTTGTTATAATATTGATATTAGAACCTTATTTGAAAGTAATTAATCAGTATTTCCAATCTTATAGGTTTTTTCTTCAGAGGAAGTTCCATCAATCCAGGTGAAGAACAATGTACGCCGGTATTGTTCAAGAAGCCATCATGTAGTTTCTTGTGTAGACAGGCTAACTGCTGATGTGCAACTATGTGCAGGTAAGTAGTTTCTCACATCCAAGGAAGCTGTTGTAGTTCAAGTAAAATTATGTGACTGGAAATATCGATTACACCTGCAGGAATGTAAGTGTGTAGTTCCACAAGATATCCAGCCCATTGAAGGGACCCGCACCACTCTGGAAATCCCAATTAAGCACCATACATTTCTTTAAATTTGGTTCATTCAGTAAATTTAATCCCCTTGGTGGTGGAAGTTGGATATTTTCTCTAGAAGCTACACACTGACAACTTGGAATGACTTAGGAAGATTGAGAACACAGGCTGAGGGGGTGGAATATAGCACTGCATATTTAAGCTTATATCTAGTTGGTTTATATATTTTGTAAATCACTGCTGGGTTCTGAAGAAGCAGCACTATATAAGACTAAATGTTTTTTAATTATTTATTATTATGTTGTTATTATAATGTCTAGATATTATTTTTTGTTTTTTTTTCCTTTAAAAAACTTTTTCATGCATTTTCTCTACAAGCTGAACAAAATTTAACAAATTTGAAATGTTCCTCATATATACCAAATATGGAATTAATAACACCAAGTATATAATTTCCTATAAAATATGGGTTGTGGCAGTTTTAATTTGTGGTGTTTCCTCCCTTTTTCTAGAACAAGCAGTGGACTCAAAACGTAAAGGTAAATCTGTTGGTTTCACTTTATTTATAGATTTAAGCTTCTCGTGCCATATTTATTTCGTGATTTGTGCTGAAATTTGGAGAGAAGGGATATGGTGAGAACAATTGTCTTCACCATTGTTGCACAGGTTCAAATTCCAGACCCAGCATCATGCATGTATGTGGGTTGAGTTTGTTTGACTCTTGACTTTGCTTCCAGAGCTTTTTGCCAGGTTCTCTGGATTTCCTCCTGCCACAAAAATAACACTTCAAAAATTCCAGTTTAATCTGGGGACAGTAAACAGAGAGCCTCCACTCCACAAATACCTCTGATTTATTTAATATTGGTGAATTGATAGATTTAATATTTATTTATTTCATTTATATTTTTTATGACACCTAGAGCAATTAGCTTGAAATTGTTCTTTTAGTATAGACACTATCTTTTCACATATAATTTGTGTACATGATTTTTTATTGCACCTTCTTGTATTGTTATTTTTAGCATTGAGATGCTGCAGAAGACTACAGGCTGATGATTCAAAATGCAAGAGAACTTGTCGACAGGTACAATGTTTACCAGCCGAGATTTCCTCGATTTTTTTTATTGTTTCTCATTTCTTCCTCTACTATAGATCTCATTAATCTTGACTTCTCCCTCGTTTTTTTAGGTTCTTCAGTCACAGAGAAGTGAAACAACACTGATTTCAAATCTTGTCAAAGCTTGTGGAGACCCATTGGCACAAAACAACACAGAGGTAACTTGCAGTGTTACCTGTGGTAACTTTTATCTTCTTTGATTTCAGAATATTTTGCAAGTTCTGATTTTTATTGTGACTGATTTTTGTTCTTCAGCGTGATGACTTTTGGACTTGCCTTCTGGCCAATGCAGCTCAAAGCCCTTGTAAGTGATTTGATTATCATGATATTTTGTTTCTTATGAGGCATTGATTTTGGAAAATATCCATACTTCCCACATAAGGAAATTCTACCATATACCCTGTACTGTATACTACTCAACTGGATTTTCCAAAGTTATTTGCCCTAGACATATACGTGTACCCCCCTCCTCAATTTATACTTATGAGCTTTTTGCATATTTGAAGAAAATCTATAGGTGTTTATTCTCAAGTGAGTGTGGCTATTGATAGTGACTTTTGATATGTTTGAAGCATGCTTAACTGGTAATAATTTTTTTTCACAGCTCCAGCTTGTCCAACCAATCCTCCTCCATTACCAGGTATAGATATAAATTTATTACTTATGAAAATGCTGCTGCAATGTCACATTTATAATGTATTTGTTCTTGTCAGAAGAGATTGATGTTGTAAGAAGTCAGCTCATTGAAAGCTTAATTTCTATTATTTCCTTTAGTTTGCACATATTCAATCATGTAAAGTAATTAGAAAAATAATTTATTCTCACATTTCACATTTTATTTTTGAGATTCAGGAGTTGATTTTTCCAAGGTCCTGTGCTGCTCAAAAGCTACTGATTCTCGTTGTTGGCGCCTGTGTGTTCAGGTTTGTACCAAACTACCTTGGTAGATATGCAATTGAGTTGAAATAACTTATTGGATGCCTTTGATTGGTTCAGTAAATAAAGTTCTTGAGTTTCCATAGCATGAATTGACTAGTGGTTTTCTACTCTGACTGTATGGGAGGCTGGTAAAGATCGAAAGAGTAGTCAGTTACTTATTCATGTAAAAAGTTAACCTGTTGATACTGTTATCTGTTTTAAACAGATGTACACATCAAAGTGGGGAAAGAATCAGAACTGGCAGGCTTTTGATGCAGACTGTTCTTACAATCCTAAAGAGGTGCAGTTTGCATTTGAACTTTTTCATTTATGGTGTACATTTGTAATGTTGAATGACAGAGGTTCACTAATGACTGGTAGCCACTCGATTATGGCTAGTTGTTTTGGATTTTTGCTTGCCTTGTTGTGGAATGAAAAACTAGCTTTTCTTAGCCAGCACTTGGCACAGGCGTCATTTTCATCTGAACACAGTTTTAATGACAAAAGGTAGATAACCCTTCATAAACCTCACTAGGGGCTGTAGTTAAACATTTTTGTGGCTTGTAAAGTATGACTTTATCAGTAGCCTATAAGAACTGAGTTTGTTGACAAATTAGTCTCAAGCCCTGAGGAATTAAAAAACGCATCTTTGATAAATATTCTTGTGTTGAATTTTTGCATTGCTTTTCTATAGATCAGTATGATGAACTGCCTTGCTGATGGTAAGATTGCATTGTTTTTTATAAATAAGAAAATTAATTCAAAATTAAATGCTAGAAGAATAAATTAATTATACCCTACTTATATCCTTCTTGCAGCTAGTGTGACACAGAGTTACCCTTATTCTGTGATCCATTAGTAATCTAATGAACAGAAATATGGTATTTTTGTATTTGCAGTGACTGAACCATGTCAACTAGGATGCTCTGGTCTCAGTTTTTGTACAAACTTCAACAACAGGTGTGTGCTAGTTAAGCTCAGTCATAACTTGGCAGCCCAGGGCCATCTCGTGTGGGTTTCATTAGTTGTTTTAATTACTTACCTCTTGTTCCTGTGCAGATAACAACAGCACTATGCAGAAATCAAGTCTGTCACAAAAGGATCACAAAACAAAATTTACCTAGACAGCAAAAAAAGTCCTAATACAAATGATTTAGAAACTAATTTTGCATTTGTTTCTTTCTCTAATGTTAATGAAAGACAGCTGGTCTTACATAATAGGAACACTTTATAACCACCTGCTTCCCATAAGAAGACAAACTGACCTTTTGAAAATGACATTTCAGAGTTACAACTATAATAAAAATATTTTTGCAAATTGCTTGGCAAGTGTCACGTTGTTATCTTGAAGGTTAAACTTTATAGTTCTGGTGGCTAATGTGAGACTGGCCTGGGGTGGGTTGTTCAAACTCAGGTCAACAATAACCCATGATTAAAAGTTAACAAAATTATTAATTTTTCTTGCTTAAATTTTGTTGTTTGATATTATTCAAACTCATAGCTGAAGGACAATCAATATAAACAAAACTCTCAAAATGCTACTAAACTGAAATTTTAATTTTCACTAATCCTAGCTCAACTTAACTGGGCTTTGAACAACCTGGCCCAGATTGCCTTCAGTTTAGAGAAAGCTTAGCTTCTGATTCTCCTCAGATTTCAGCAAAAGGCCCTTTGCATCTCACAGGAAACTGAATGCTGATTGTTATGAATGGTATTTTGTTTGACAGGCACACAGAACTGTTTCGGAGCTGTAACAGCAATTCAGACTACGAAGCTAAGAATCACATTCAGGAATGGAAAAAAGGATTCATTCAAATGCCGAACATTTTGATCCCAATTCAGGACATCAAGAAATGCCTCCCTGATACATGGAAGGTATGTCCCTCAAAAATTCATCTAGCCATTGTGTATCTTAAAAGCCCTCTTCCTGCAAGCCCAGTAAATTTTCGACCTGGTTAGTCAAGATCTCGCTTTGTTTCTGTTCTGCTTAAACATGGAAAATTTGTATTCTGTTGTGGCTGGGACTCGGACACTTCCAGTCTCAGTAATGTATATCTGCTCCCTGCTGGATGAGGTGCATTGGACTGTGAACACCCTGCATGTGGTTTGCTGGTTCCTTCTTATACACAATGGAATGAGGCACACTGAGAGAAATAAAGCATCTTGCCAAAGGACACAAAGCAATGACTACAGCCACATCTTGAACCTGCACTGTTGAATCTGTCCTGGGTTGTTTGAAAGGTGGATAACACTGTTCACCAAGCCAGGTTGTTCAAATGGCGGGTAACGCTATCTACTGGATTAGTCGCTATCCAATAAATAGTGCGGCTTGCTAACATTAACACCCACTTTTTAAATGGAGGTTGCTAAAAGATCAACGGTCTTACAATTTTTTTTGTTCTCAGGCCATTGCTTGTGTACTTCAAATTAAACCATGCAGTATAAAGTCTCACAGAAGCACCATCTGTAGGTGAGTGATAATGGAGACTGTGCATCAGTTTCTGGTCTATCCTTGATATTCAACTTTGCCAATTTCTTCTCACACAAAAATACTTAATGTGTGTTCTTTTTTTCAGGCCTGATTGCGTTCAAATTCTACAGAAGTGTCGCAATTCCAGTGCCCACCTGGCATCCAAATCAGCAGAAGAAGTTTGTGATGAACTCTCTCCTCCCGAGGAGCAAGCTCCTTGTATTTCTCTCAAAGAATACCTTGGTGTGTACTTAATGACACTTGCATGTGTGCTGTAAAGTTAGCTGTAGTCATCAGCAGGAATACATGCAGTAGAGTGTCCTGTCTGTTGTATATGGACGTGTAATCATATACTGAAGTTGATTGGTCAAAATGTCTGAATAAGTAGCTATAAATGTGTTTTAGTAGAATCAGTATCAAACACAACTTGGAATGACACATACTCATATAACATTAAACATTTTTTGCAGTACCCAGCAAGTATACTGATGTGACAGATGAAGGTAAGGGTTAATTGGTGTAGGAATTCACTTGTGAGCTTACGGTATTGTGTTTAAGTCATGATAATTGTGTCCACTTCCTCCCTTCATTGTTGATAGGAACAACTTGTAAGTGCAGAAATTGTTTGACTTCTCATATAATGATTGGATGGCAGGAGAATTGCACATATAAATTTATGCATGTATTCAGTTCTCAATCCTGCTTTGACAAGAATTATAGCTAAATGCCTTTCATATGATTGCAGTACTCATTCATCTTTGCTTTGATTCAGTAACTCATCCTTGTAATCCAAACCCATGCAAGGAAAATCAAGTGTGCGATATCAACAGAAGTTGCTATGGAGCCCTACTTGACAGGTGTCAATCATACACTTGTGTGCCAGGTAACTATCCTTTTATAGCCTGCAATGAAGGTAACTTTAAGCGAGCA
>Ga0126337_10000138_pt1 | contig 28270 bp, 19 predicted proteins | sample DipCmetagenome_FD_92527 | JGI IMG/M metagenome (GOLD analysis project Ga0126337, IMG submission 92527) | Coral microbial communities from La Bocana,Puerto Morelos, Mexico - Diploria C A metagenome | ecosystem: Host-associated > Invertebrates > Cnidaria > Coral | place: La Bocana,Puerto Morelos...
GGAAATTTGATGTTTCCAAGGGAAGCTATCGGACTGATAGTTGCGAGACATTAACACTCTATTGTCTTTATTGTTCACTACGAACTTTACTTCCGGGCGCCATGTCAAAAATCATATTGAATTATTTCGAACTTTTTAAGATGAAAGTCGTGACAGCCAAATGTAAAATTTAAAAAAGAAAACAGTCAAAAACCCACAATTTTAATTGTTTATTTTCGATATACCCGCTTCTTTAGAGAAACATTTTCACGGACGAGTACTATACATCCGGGTATTTTCGGCGGACGGGCACTATGCGCTGGTAGTGTCTCCGTGGACACTATCGCGTCACGTGACCAATTTAAACCAGTTAGACTTGGAGAAAATTTAGTGGTGAGCTATAATGGCTGATAGTTTGCAATGGCTCAGCCAATCAGATTACAGCATTTACATTAGAATTCTACTAATATCATAGACGAGAATCAAAATGCGAGAAAAAGTTGGGTTATTATAAATAGATAGTGAGTATCGTAGCCAATCAGAGAATGGCATTCGTGATAGAACACTAGTAGATTCATACTAACACCCATTTAGAATTCTCTTTCATATAATACTCCGCCAGATTGTATTATTTCACGGCTAGTCACCAGGTCATCACGGTTTAAAGATATCAGATCTGTATATAAAGGCACCATGTGGAAATCTTAACCCGAAAACCAACTCGAAAATCCAACTCGAAAACCTAACTCGGAAGTTATTTGTCTCCTTTAGGATGCACAGTTGACAACTTTGTTGAATGGTTGAAGGGCTCGTTCCCACGGGCAGTTTATTATTTTTGGAAAGCGACGCTCGAGTTTGTTTCGAGGCAACACGGCTTTTCAAGAAAACCGAAGGTGTGATTTCTCACATTTTCTACACATGGTCAAAACTTTACTACTCTACTCTTTTTTTCGTGAAAGTGAATTGCTAAGGACTATGAAAATCGTGAGTTGGATACACCATTTGGACTGAATGAAATATACACTTCAGGAGGTGTGAATATTTCAATAACTATTTTTATTTCTTAAATTTCTATTTCTAGTTTATTTATGTATTTAATTATTCCATAAGATCGTAATACTAGCAATAAAGATAAATATTGAATAAAATTCAATGAAGATGGCATAAGCTTGCAAAAAACATGTCGGATTTTTGCGGTAAAAATTGGAGTTGTGTTTTTGGAAATTTACAGCTCGGATTTTTGCGGTAAAAATATGAATGAAAAGTTTTAATACGAAAGGATTGCTGATGTCCTATACGAGCCACGGTAGAAAACAGCTACAGATTTGCAGCTGAAGAATATTGAAGATTAGGTAGACAGTGTTGGTCTGTATTTTGTTTCGAATTAAACGCAATAGTACGTCTTTGTCATAAATTAGCACGGACTAACGAAGTTTACATGCTAACTTAAGGTCAAATTTAGGGTTTGAGAAAGGTCAAATAAGAAACACCAGCCCTGTGAATAGTGTCATTTCACCGAACACCGCAGCGTGAAAATCACAAATATCGCACACCGTAGGGTTTGAGATCACCGAAACACCTAAAGGTGGGATTTTGTTCACCGTATCACCACATTAACAAAACAACCGCAGAGCCCCATGTCCTCCTCGTAGTTGATGAGGTTGAAGGCCGAATGGACTAATAAGCCAATTAGATTGTTTGCTGTCGATTTCTGAGGTGATAATAACTATTAATTATCCCTATTTCCACAATGTCATAAGGCCACCAACTACGTCATATGACCGGCACTCCCTTCGAACTGAGATGTCGCGTCGAATTTCGAATCGAGAGAACATGACACCGACGATAAGGAAACGAAAGAAACCGACTTATATTTCCTTAGTACTCGAAGCCGTAAAAGTGCTAGCTAAGGGGAAAGATCGTGGAGTTTCGAGGCAAAACATTGTGAAATACTTGGAAAGAAAGCTAAATGATACAAACAGTGTGAACAATTTGCCGTCGCCGAACGAGGCAGCCGTGAAATCGGCCATTCTAACAGCTTTAAATTCTGGTTTTCTTGTTCAGTCAAGTGGGGTTGGCTTGAAAGGATCATATATGCTAAATCCAGATCGTAATGTACACTGCGACAAGCAGAAAGCTATCATCACTAAAGAGGCAAAGTTGAAGAACATTACTTCGTTGGCGACCCAACTCCACGAATCAACATCCAATCAAAGCGGACCGTCCAAGGTGGAGAATTCTTCCAAACGACAACGAATTACCAAGGGTGGCTTACCTTCAGGTGATTTGGTGGAAACAGGCGGTCAGTTTGCGTCTACTGAAAATAGCACAGCATTAAAGACAATACTGAAACCACCTAGCAGGAAAAAATTGACCTCGAGATTGAAACGCAAGAGTGGTTCAAAGAGGGTGAAGTTTCGTTCACCAGCAAAGGTAATTCGTATTTCCCCTTGCATCAAGAAAAGATCACAGAGGCGGAAGTAGAGTTATAGCTGTGCGGATTCCTGAATATGTCGTGCAGAAGAACTCCAAAATACTGAGCGAGGAGGAAAATGTTTTGCCACAGTAGCACGTCGTTGGGTAATAAAATAACCTGGATTTTACATTATAGTTTTAAAGCCATGGACACAAACTATATTGTGTTCTCCGCGCATCCGCGTTGTGTTTCCAGTCTTTCCAGCTCTTATGGAGATCGTGACGTCATAATAACAATAGTGTAGCACTAATTTCAAATAAGTGGAATGGACAATTTGACTGATTCTAAGCCTGTCATTTATCCTTTGTGTCTAAGCTGACTGTTCATATTTTAACAAACTGAGCTAAGTAAAACTAATATTTCATTACTATATTTAACAGTGTGAAAATCATGCTTTACAGACGTGACTTATGATTACTGAAATTTTTTTATCTTTTCCCCAGGAGTGCATAAGATGTTAATTGTTTCTTCAGATGTAACTGAAATGTTAAATAATAAAGGCATATTACGTCCAGGAGGAGGAGAAATACTAATTATGTTTTTTTTGTAAGAAGTGTGGTACAAAGAAAGAAATAACATGGTGGTTCAAAGATATAAATTTCGGTTTTTAGCTGTAAAGAAGCTTTCCTTGACTACCCAGGGGCTGTTTAGTTGGGGTGGAAGAAATCCCAGCTAAAACTTAACCTGTATATTTTTGTTGCTTAAATGTTTCCAGGATTCAGTTGTCCCATTACAAGTAACTGATCCCATGTTGCCAAGGATGTAAAGCAGGAAGATAAACCTCATATCTTCATGCCAAATTATGTGTAGTTATGGGTTCATGGAGACTTTGGTATTCTCACTAACATACAAAAATTTGTTATTTTTGTTAATTTTGTGAAGCTACAAGTGCTTTTTGTGAAAGTATATAAAAAAATCCTTTTCACCATGATAAGGTTTTATTTAAATTCTGTCTTATCCAAAATTACCATTTCCAAAATTATTTGCATCCCAGCCTGCGACATGATTAACATTTTCACATGTATTGTGGTTATCATGCTTACTTTTCGGTTTCAACATTCCTGTGCAAAAATATAAGGTTGGAATGGTGTAGAAAACATCTTGAACATTACATACCAAAATGTGCACAAAACCTGTTGTTTGCCATCAGAGTGCAATTATTGCATTTGACAGAGGCTTGAGCATTCACATCAGACCTGCAAACACAAGAACCTGCTGTATATAATGGGGATTTAAAGCAGCTCCTTTGCGGTACTTTGAGTTATTTTGACCATTCATAAAATTACCTTTAAATTGTAAGAAACCTAAAAATTAAAGTTTAATTATGTGGAAGAGCCCTAAAGAAATAATAAACCATAAACAAACACAATGGTTTGGGATGTAATATACCAAACACAAAAGACTGTTTGACCACATTAGACAACTTTGAGGTGTTTGGAAATGTGGTCAAACATCATCTTGACTGTTTGATATAGCTACTCAATAGAAACTGAAACTAAGGAGAAAACAGAGAAATAAAATTGTAAAAAATATGTAAAGATAATATATCCCAGCACCCCCATGGTCATAATTACCTTTGTTGAAATTAACGCAATGAATTATTAATGAGTTTCAGAAGAAAAAATTAACATGGATTACAATAGATAGATAGATAAACTTTATTTAAACACGATGATAAATCAAAGCTAAAAACTTGTGGGGTCGTGTATTTAATTTAACTTTGCTAAAAATTAAAATTACGATTAAAGTGTTTAGATTACATTTCCTAGATTTACAAATAATTAATTGCTAACTAGAACTATTACTAAGTTAATCTACTATATGACTACAATAACCTAACTAAAACTAATTGTATATATAAAGTCACTATGTCTGTGGCGGGTTGTCGAAGCCGACAGGGCATTAAAGTTAAAATCTTTAAAATAGGCTCCATTTACAACATGCTTTCTAAGGTCGAAAAAGCTGAGAAACAATCAATGAACTTGAAAAATTTAGGCTAAAGTTCTCAAACTGTGACGTAGGTCCTTCAAGAAATTGGAGGACCTTGAAGCACTAATATGATTACAGACCAACTACACTGTTTGACTGTGATAACAATTAGAGAAAAAGATAAGAACTAAGTTTCTGCTTATATTATCACCTATTTCATCACTATGTTGTCTGTAAATATGTCATTCAAGGGTGGACAGGCAACAGCTTAAGAGAGAAGTTCATCTATCAGACAGGCTACTCCAAAAATGTTTCAATTTTATTTCACTCCATTTAAAAAGACAAAGTTACAAGAGTCCAGTTTGCCTGGAATAATCCAAATGACATGATGTCCAGAATGATGAAAAAGCTGAGATCATACACAGCACTTAACATACCCATCACTTTACACATTTGCAAGAACTAGAAAACTGTTAATTTTAAGATTTCAAAATTTACTTATAACATCCCATCCCGTCCAATGACAACTGATTACAGCCCATTGCATGAAAAATATTTTATGTGTAAAAAAGAAATTTTTCAGACATCCCAACCACTTGTTTACCTCACAGCGCCCTACGTTACTGTAGTAACACTGCTTGGGCTATTGATCATGAGATGGCTAAGGACTTAAATGCCTTTCAGGATAACTTAGAAAGGGATTATTGAAGAGCAGCATCATAAGCTGGAGGTAATGTAGTAATGAAAGTAAGATGGGTGGAATTACTGAATTTTTCAACTGCTTGCTTCATTTTCACAGGAAAATGTTCCTACATTATGTATGATTTTGGGAATTTAAAGTTCATTACCTTAATTAATGGTTGTAGCACTTAATTGTATATACAACTGTGAACAAACAATACTTTATCAATCCAAATGTCTCTTCTCCGGAGACATTTCACTTATATACTCTTGCTAATTAATATTTTTGATTATTATTGATCTTGTTATCTCTTTTCTGATTGGGTGAAAGCATTCAGTGAATTTTGCAAATAAGCACCTGTGACATCATCTAGTTGCAGATTATAAAATAATCACGTCAAGGACACTCAAGGTCAGAGATAATCATAAGATTTCTTAGGGTATTTATTTCAAATTCACATGATTTGTGTTGCTTGTTGTTAGCAAAGAGGCAAAAACATGACTTCTATTTTTTCGTTCAATGTATAATAAAACAATTATTAGATTTGGTTTTTGTGATATACAGAATTATCAAGGTCTTGGTAAGGGTTATCAGCCGAAGCTAAGGCTGATAACCCTACCTCAACTTTGATTATTCTGAATAACACAAAAACCTTAACCAATAATTATTGTTGAAAATAATTTATTTGGACAACCTCCTTTGGAGATTGGAAAAACGACTAAAGTTAGTTAACTATGATTAACAAAACTTTTAAGGATCAACTCTAGAATGTAATACCAAAAATAAATTCAGTTTTATGCTTTAAGTAACAATGACAACCTAATTTTAATAAACATCATCTTCCATCTGGAAGAAATTTGTTGGTTGATCTCAGCATCTGAATAATCATACAGAAGTTGAACTGAATTAATCAAGGGAGTAAATCAGATACATGGGCACACACTCCTGACAACATGGCCATAATATGTTGTGCAATAAGTCATACAGTGATTTTTATTTCAGATGGCTGAGATCATAATTATTAGGTCTTCACTTATAGCAGGGATGGTTTTGATTATGATAATACTGTTTTTATAATTCATGAATACATGTACCCATCACATTCCACCATTTTTAACCAGGCCAAAGAAACTGGGACTGACAGAAAGGCGTATGGATTAAATCTATGACATGATTGTGAACCAGTTCATGGTGTACAAATGTACATCACAACACACTGTTGTAAATTATTAGCATAATCAACTTTTAAGCAAAAAAAAATTAATGCTTTTCACTTAAAACATACTTTTTATGTGTATAGTGTTTACGACAGACTGCCTTTATGATCTTCTACTGTAGAGGACATTCCTAACAAACAAAACAAAAAATACAAGGCTCTGTTCTTGATGTGGTAATAAATATGATGCCACTCATTGTCAGTCTGATCTTGTTAGCCTGCGGTAAGATAATGACTGTGGCCACGTTCTTCCTGCTTTGCTGTGTGACATAACTGAGCGAAAGGACTCCATTTCACAACAGTCACCTTCTATCATCTGCTAGCGTTGTATCATAGAATGTAGATGTAGAGTCCTTGTTAAGTATAACATAACATTTATCACACACTGGGTGTGGCCTTGATGATTTGCTTCCCACCACAGTCTTGGATGTACACTGTTCACAAAATACTTTGCCGCAGTGATGGCAGTGGTGCTGCATGTAGAAGAAATCAAAAGTGTTAGAAGTAATAGTCTTCTAAAAATGGCTTTAATCATGCTATTAGCTAGAGAAAGCTCTGGGATCTTCTTTTCAAATCCTAACTAGTGTCAATTTTAAGATAGAAATGTAGGAAAGGGTAACACAAATTTAAATTTAAAAAGTTTTGAATTTTGATTTAAACTGTCAGTAACTACTTACATGTATTAACTGAGAGTGAGGTCTTTATCAGAAAATGTCATACCAAGACTTTGCTGCAGATCTAAGCTAATTTTTTTCCAAATTTATCAAGATTTCGCCAACCTTGTCTTTGCTTGACTTCAAAGCTTTTTGGCAATGCTGACATGCTTTAACATCTTCAGCATGCTGCCATCGTACAGCTGTTTCTGATTCGTGGATCTGGGCAATCTGCATCTAGCACAAGGGCAACAATAATAAAAACTAACAGATCAAACATAACAAGTCATTGTAAAGGGAATCACATAGTGCAAGGAATATAAGAAATTTAATTATAATGCAAGAGAGTGCTTGTACCCCTCCACATTTAGTGATATTAATTTTGAATTTTATTCAATCATGAAAACAACTTTCACTTGAAATTTGTGCACTCCAAGTGAATTTGGCCCAGTTATGTTTGTGTTAGCATGCTGCAGCCTTATCAACATTTTGTTAATATTTTTTTTGATATGTACCTGTAAGGACTGAGACAAGCGTACAAAGTCTCTCTGCACAGTTTCACTTTGGTTAAGTTGTTCTGTCTTTGATTGTAACTGGTTCTTCAATTGTTTATTTTCTTCTTCTATCTTGGTCTGCAAAAGAAGTTTTTAGCCATGTACCAAAGAGCATTTAAAATCAGCACCTTCAGCTAGTAGGTTTATAACCACTGTTGGACTGAAAACGATATGATAAATAAATATACCTGTCAACTGTCACACCAAACACATAATTCTAATACCTGTGGGTTAAGAACTTTGATCTCTAGGAGCACTACTAATGCCTCTTAAACAAGACCTAGCTGAAATATTTGAACCAGTGCAATGAAGCAAAGTCTAAGTAAATATCATTATGCTTGGTGAAAGTATGAGAAATACTCAGATACAGTATCATAATGAGAAATACTCAGATACGACATTCTTCAAAAATCATAACTTTCTCAGGGAAACAAAACTCCATCCTGACATTTGTAAAACATTGGTTGGTATATGATATATCAAATGCTCCTAATGGTCATGATAACAATAAGCAAGGAAGAAGAAGACAGAAAAGAAGAAGAAGAAGAAGAAGAAAAAAACCAGCAAGAAGATATGATAACGATGATATCAATGATAATGATGATGATGATGAAAAGAGGGACCATGATGACAGAGAAGTAGAAGAGAAGAAGTATGACAATGATTTATGGTGAAAACTGTTCTATTCACACCTTTTCTTCATTAGCCTCATCTAATTGTCCTCTGAGTGCAATGATGACTTGTTTAGATTTGTCTTCTGTGTTCCTTAGCGACTGACTGGAGTTTCTAAGCTGAGACTCTGCCTGTCAATAAAAAAATTTCAAAGTTTAATTCAGTATTAGGACAGTAAGTTATAACTTAATGTAACAAGCACATTAGCGGCTGCAGTACTATCTATTACAACAAACTTTGTTAGAAATATTCACCATTCAAAGACCTTATAGTTGCTATATTATTACAATACCTTCTCTTTGGCACTTTTTTCCTTATCAAGGTCTGTCCGTAACTTATCTGCAAATTTAAAGCAAAATGACCAATTGAAATAATATTTTTAAATATTTACATCTGGTAATATTTGGCTGCATGAGGTTGGTTATAGAGGTTCAACTGTTCCACACATCATGGGTAAGAGAACCAACCACAACCAAATGAATACAAATTATACCAAAATACGTTTTAACTCCTGTAAGCCAGTTCTAAGACAACAAATGGTCAACCAAAATTTGTTTGGAGTCAACCAAGTTCATTATCAGGATTATCAAGAATACTAATAGTTGCTTTACATATATGTTGTAGTTAAAAATTAAATTCAGGTAAAAATTAAATTATTTTGTCTCTTAACCCTACCTATTCATTGATTATGAATAATTAGGGTTAGAAGACAAAGGAAATTGAGAATCAAACTAGGTTAAAATTATTTTTACCTGAATTTAATTTTCAACTACAACATATAGAAATACATTAATTTCCCATTAATTGTAAACTGTCTTCATACCAAGTTCAGCCCTGACATTGTCCACGTCTCCCTGGAGCATGGCCTCCACACTGTCCTTTGCAACTTGTTCTGCCATAACCCGATCTTTGAGGAAAGACACCTGCAAGTAACATGGCATATCAGTTAATACACTCATGCCAGCACTACAGCTCTCCCACTGGCTTCTAATGCTTGATGTGTTTTTTTTTCTTGCAGCATTGAAAGGGTTTTTAGAAGCCATAACTATGTTAAGTACAGTATAATGTATTTCAGCTCAAGTATTGTAAAATTCTGATGGAAAGGATAACATCCCTGATGAGGGCACTGGGCATGGGATAACCAGGAGAATGCATGATGCACACTTGGTCAGCCCTGAAATAATTGCACTCTTTGGAGAACTATGGTCTGATCATTTGAGTCCTAGTCTGTGCAGTTGATCACAATGCCCTTGTTGAAAACAAATTTTGATGCTTTCAACACATGATTGTTGTACTCTTGCAAAAGGTTGTCATTAGTAGGTGAAATGAGATGTGTCTCCAGAGCTAAAGCTTTTAAACTGCAGTGTGTAGCTTCATGTGACTAGGAATAATATTATGCCCTCTCAGGCAAGAGATAAATCTACCAGTGTATCAGGCAAAATTGAACAAACTGCATTGTACAGATTAGATAACTAGCAAACTTATATTACCAACACCTATTTTTTCTAATACCAGTTCACATTTAATCCCATTCTCCTAACCTCACTTCTCAGCTTCTCTTCTGTACTCTCAGATGCAGCTCTGATCTGCATCAGTTGTTCGCGCATTTCAGCCAGCCTGGCATCAGAGTCCATTTGTGACAGTTGCTGGATAGCATTGTCTTGAAGAGCTGCATAGTCTGTTCTCAACTGGGTAAGCTTTTTAATTTAAATAAAAAAATACCTTGAGAATACAGCATTCTTTCTGTTCCTCATACACACCAACAAGGCACTCATCACACAATCATTTTCAAAAGGGGTTACAGTATACCGGTACGTTCAAAAGAGGCATAGTGACTCAAAGTAAGCTCACTTTGGCATCAATAAACATATGGTCACCTCTTGCAAGTGACCACCTCCCAAGTGAACAACCTCCCGTGAGTGGCCACCTCTCTTTTATTAGTGACTACTTTTCCAAAATACCAAAAGTTTCCAAGTCAAATCACTGTTAGTTGTGACCTCTTGGAAGCAACCTCCTTTAATTAATGACGATTCTCCATTGTTTTACTCTCTCATAAACAACCATTTGATACAATATGACCTGATTTGGCAAAACTTACACTAATGGTTATCCGATTAACAGCTTGAGAGCTTTTCTCACTTATTTAGCATCCGTTTAAATGTTCACTGAAAGTGCTTAGTCTGTTTTTTGATACCTTTCATATCGTTGAGAAAACGTTCAATTAGTAATGATCATCTGTTATGAATTAATTACAATCTGTTTATATAGATGAGTCATGCATTCGAATGGATAGCTGACTGAGTATCTCTTTTCTGTTTGGCCAAAAGTGTACAGTGAATTTTCAAAATCAGCACCTGTGACATCATCTAGCTACAGATTATACAATAATCATATCAGGGACACTCAAGGTCATGAGTAATCTTGTCATGTATGACCGAGGTGCCTGATTTCTTAGGCTAATAATGTCAAGTTCACGTACTTTGTGTTGCTTGATGTCAGTGAAGAAGCAAAAACATACTTACATTTTTTTCAGTTCAATGTATAATAAAACAATAGGCAATATTCATATTCTCTGTGTTAGACTGGAACCAGCATGCAACTGAGGCTACTGCAGGGAGTCTTTTAAAATGCAAAATGACATTCCTCTGCATGAGCCTCCATTGCAAGCTAGTTCCAGTCCAATACCGGAAATACAAATATTCTCTATTATTAGATTTGGGTTTTGTGATATCCAGATTAATCATAGTCTTGGTAAGGATTATTAGCTGTACTATCTACAGGTGTTTCTGTTGTATATTCTAAAAACTCAAAATTTCAACCTCCTTTGGTGTGACCTCTCGTAAATGACCACCTCTAGTAAGTGACCACCTCATTCAGGCATTTTGGGTAGTTGCTAAGCGGTTAAAAGGTGTTTGCTCTGCTGTATATTTCACCATGGGCAAACTAACCCTGACAGGAGTCTACTTCATGTTTGGATTTGAACCATGTGTTCTTTTCAGGCTTTCAAAGAAGTAATGAGAACAGTGAAAACTGAGTATACAAAGCAGAGCAGAGACACTTGATGAACATATTTACTGAATAAATTAAGTGCTGAGAGAATAATTTACCTCCTGAGTAAGTCGATCCCTGGAAGCTACAAGCTTCATCTTAACAAAACAGGAAAAAAAAGTTAGTAATTACAAAATTTTGTTTTCCTTAACCTACAGGGTTATTTTTATCATGTTTTTGTTTTTCTTGCATGAAATGTTAAAAAGAAAAGTACAAGTATATAGGGATTCTCCTACTTACAACAGAAGATAAAGTGCAAAATGGTGAAGGTATGTTTGGAGCAATCAGAAATCAAAGTTTTACATCATACAGTGCTACAGTTGATGCATGGTCTTTTTTAACTCTTACAACATGTGTCTGAGCTCCATGTTTTGTTGCCTCAAAGTTTTCTCGCAACCCAGCAAGTAACTTTTCCAACTTGTTGTTTGTCATTGAATGTGTGTTGATTTGCATCTGCGCATCCTCAGCAGCACGAGCAACACTCTCCTCCAACTTGCTCCGCATCTTTTGCTCTTTAAATAATTCTTTCTGTTTGAAAAGAGAGAAATCAAATGCAACATTTAAAATTTCACTTAACACATTTATATATGAACATCATACCTAGACTTACTCCATTTCATTGAGTGAAGATTACATCTTTCAATGTTTAAAGTTCTATGTATCATGTATATGGATACCCTTTGAAACCTGCACATAATAATACTTTTTAGCACATAAATTACTAGCATGTTTACAATGGTGACAAAACAGATGTAGATCAATTTAAAAGTCTTACAGTTTGTTTTAAGGAGGAAGCATAGTAGTGTTATTTGAGGGAGCAGGTGTTAAATGGAGGCAAATAATCAGCACAATTATACCATAAGCTAGTTATTAATTGTAATTTCTCTGTTGTAAAGTAGACAGTTGATAATTGATTAGGAAATGTCTCGATCACTAAATTCTCAAAATAAACATAAAAAACTATGAAAGGCAATAAGTAATGAGTTAAAATATTTAAAATTGGGATTAAAAGTATCCAAACTGGATTGTTATGTTATGGCCACTTCAACTTATCTCTGACCTTTTCCTGATCCAGTGCCACTTGTAAGTTGGAAGCTAAATTTTGAAATTTCTGATTTTCATCCTGCATCTTCTGAAGCTGTCGTTCGTAATTACCACACATTGCACATGACCTATTCAAGCTACTTTCATGAGAAACTTTGACCTGAAAAAATGCATATGTACCAATAATATAGATGAACATCAAAAAACAGTTGACTCCCTCTACCTCAAGTTCAACCACACGTGTCACCTTTAAGGTTACAAACACAGGTATTCTATTTGTGGTTTTAGAAAATTCGGAAAAATTTGAAGTTAGCAACTGCTGAAATGCTTTCCAAAAATGAGAACAGTTTTGAAAACAAACCAGTTCAAAGAAATGAACGACAACATATAAAACAAGTTTCTTTTTGTAACATAACGTACAGCTTCCTGGAAATTCTTCCAATCCAACTTGCTGCCATGTCTCTTACTGGGAGGCTGTGGTCTGGCTGGGAGAGAACTGGGTCCTTCAGGTGGTATTACATCTGAGGGAGGTGTAGGTTCTGGGCTGGATGATAACAACTCCTCTACTGAGTGTGCTCTGGCAACTTCACTATTACTGCCTGAAATCACATTCAGTGCTTAATACATGTAAGCAATTTTATCTCAATTTTGCATAAAACTAACCTTAAAAGGAATACTTTAGGGAGTTACTATTGTTGTGATACATTTTAAAATAGTTGGTTGAGATTAATTGTAGGTTAAAGCTGAATGTGTAAGTGCAGAACATTCCCAAAACCAGTTATTGTTGTGAAACATATTTATTCAAAAATTACTGACTGTGACCTGCGATGAACCAATGTACTTGGCAAACAGTATGATTAACACTTACTCTGCAGACTCATTGTTAGATCAGAAGCTGAATGAACTCTCCTCACTCCTGATTCCTTGTTGTCAGACTCTGACGATGTCCTCTGAACATTCTCCGCTTCAGATGCCAGTTGATTTGTGCAAGGGACTGTGGGAATGCTATCCCATATTGACAAGGAGTCTGTAGTAGTCACTTGTACGGGCAAAGGAACTAAGCTTGGCTAGAGAAACAAAGAGGAATCTGTGATCAAAACTCCAATATGAAGTATCATTGATTTTGGGAAATTACATGTACATATTAAGTACTGACTGGATAACTTAAAACTACACAAGAAGGATTCTGCATCAAAATGTTAAACACTTCAATCTCAAAAAGATTGAAAAAGTACTAAAATGCTCATTACAACACTAAAAGATATAAAAATTAAAATTGTAATAGCAAGAAAATATTTGCTTGGAGATAGAAAGACTGCACACAGTCAGTACTTTGCCAGTTTGCAGGGAGCTCATTGTATATTTTGGCACCAATAAAACTTGTAAAAAAAGTTTCCCAAAAATTGCATTAATTACCTAACAGGAATATCTATTGTTGTGCCTTATATTACAATTATCTACATAGCTAGAATGTATGATGAAATATACTTCCAGAGCTAATAAATGGATGTGAAGAAAAGCAAGTTGAGCCTTGGAGAGTATCAGCTTGAACCAGAGAAGCGTAAGTACTCTAACAATTTGGAGGAGCATATGCACAGGGAATTATCAGGGCAAATCAACTTTGGAAACATTAACTTCAAGGCTTTACTATTGTAATAAAACTTATTCTCATTTTAAGCAAGAAAGATGTTTAAAACTCAGCCTCAAAAATTTCATTCTAGGTTTAACTATCCAAACATCCACAATGTATTGATGTGATTATTTGTTGCTATTCAATATCTATTGCTATTCAATATGTATTTGCACATACATGTAACAGAACTTTGAGTAATACCATACACTCAGAAAAACTGAGCTGCACTTATTTCTGCTGAGGGTATAGAGTGTCTCAAATTTGACATGAACTTTAGCTTCTGTCAGTTTGATATGAGACCAGATTTCAATTCAGAAATGTTAGTACTGCTAGACTTCGGGGGGAGATTTGGTGCAGCCATTTCTTATTAAAACCAAAATAAACTACCTGGTGATTAGTCGGCTGTGGGGAGGTCTGTGGACTTTGAAGATCAATAAGCTGGCCAACCTGTGGTTGCTGTTGTTGTTGAACGTTTTTTCTCTGATCAGGTGTAAGGATGTTCCACACTCTTGAAAATGCTTCCTCTTGTACTCTTAGATTCTCTACAAACTGTACATTTGCCATCTCCCATGTTTGCTTTAAATCACTGTGGGACATTTTTTCTTGCTCCAACAACCTACACACTGAAGAAATGATAAAATTCATAACAATTAATTTCAGTGATGAAAGCTAGTGATTATAATCTATTTAGTCCTTCAGTATAAGGCAAGTAGGTTGAGGAAAATTCAACTGATCTTCAAAGAGTAATAGTCTTGATGTACATGTTGCGGGTCAAAATAAATTCAGGAAAATATAAAATCTCTTAACCCTAATTATTCATTATTCATAAATAATTAGAATTAGAAGACCAAGGAAATTGTGAATTCAACTAGATTAAAACCATTTTGACCTGGATTTCATTTTTACCTACAACGTGTACACACAAATGTGTATGGTCAAATTCTCACAAATTGCTTTGTGCCAAATGTATAAAAAATACATGTAGGTAGAGAAACTTTCTATGTTGACTTCAGCTTAGGTGGAAGTACATACATTTCATACTGACCATTGTGAAGCTCTTTTCTAAGTTTCTCGGCATCCTCTTGTAGAACACCTCAAAAAGAAAAAGAGAACAAAACTTGAAACAAAACATAGAACAAGAGCTGTTATGTCAAAGACATTGTGTTCTTCCCAGGAAACTAATATTGTCTTGACAATTGTACACAGTGTTCTCACCAGGATTTTGCCTTGGGGAGTCCTAGGGGCCCTGTAAGAACATCAGGGGGACAATGTTACTCCAAATGGTCTGTTACCTACCTACCTGATCCAATATGGCGGACAAGGTCTTTACGATTCCGTAACGGTGCATACACCAATCTTCACCGTGTACGTGGGAACAACAAAATTAACGGCAATAAAATTAAAGACTAGATCTTTTAATAACACGTTTTTTATTCATTTGAACAAGCAAAATGCTGGGGTGTTAGGTTGACCATTAAAACTACTCCAGAGTCCCTACTCTAAGGTCGGTTTGACAAGTAGCTTGCCTTGGCTTTTAATGCGCCATCTCAGTTTTTCTTGCAGGAATCCCGCAAGGCCGCTGCCTGGTGAGAACACTGTGGACATTAGCATAATTATTCATCAACTTGTATGTGATTGAGCAAACTTGTGATGAGCGTGAATTGTATTCAAGTTGTATGCCTGTGTTGAAATAAGAGTTTTTTTCAACAGTTACTTTGGTTTTTTGTTGCTGTTTCGTCTGACCTTTCTGTTCAAAGCTACCTGAATCTTTAAATGGCTTGAATTAAGGGTAATAATTATTATGCAGCCTTATGAGCTTATGGGTGTGAAAAGAATAATGATCATGCCAGATAATTTCTAAATTAAGCTTAACCTAACAGATTATAATATATTGTGTGCTACTGCCAATACATAATGTATTACTTTAAAATGAGTGAGTGTCAGCAGCAGTGTATGTTTGCTAAATAACTGCCGACTTGAATGAGGTTAGTTCTTAGTGGTTGCAAAGGCAACACTGCATGACTTGGATATTTCACCAACACTCAGCTTGACTTAGAATTAGAGTTGACTTGGCCAACCAATAAAATCAAGTATAGCACACTGACTAACCTTTTTGTGTGTTTAGAACAGCTACATACATTTCCAGATCTGTTCGCGATGATCGTTCTGCCTCTAGGTATTGGTTTAATTCCTTAACCTACCCAAGAAATTTTCCAATTAAACCAGGATTTGAGAGGGTCTGGTTTGGACTTGGTCTAAAACTTCTTCAAAACTTAATGCATTTTCATGGAGTTGGAAATGAAGCCAGACCTGGAGTAGACCTTGTCAAAAACCCGCCTACTGTTATGTGGCTTCTAAACTTGATTTGTTGTTCAATAGTTTTATTAAGGTAATTCACTGCACACTTTTTCTAATTAGAACTCTGTGTGATTGTGTGGTAACCTACATGACAAATTTCATTACCTTTTCTTGTATCTCTTCAAACTTTTCTCTTGATAAAGGTTCTTCATCTTCAGACTTTTTGTCACTCTTTTTGCTTTCTCCTTCCTGAAAAAAGTTTATTCAAGACAATATATCTTGATTCAAAGTGCCGATTTATTCACTGGTACATCACTGACAACATACCTTAATCTTGGTTTCTGCAATTTGTAGTTTTTCTTGTGCATCTTTCAACTTTGTCTTCAAAAATGATAATTCCTGTAGATGAATATTCATCAACAGCAAATTCAGCAGCAAATGAGGAAAGGTAAAGGCAAAGTCTGCATATGAACCAAGTGGCTCATCATGCCCCAGTTTATCCCGATTTCTGTAGCATGAAGCAACTAGAAGTATTTCTACTCCCCTCTAGATAGAATGCTATCCATCACAAGATTACCCCCTGCATTAAGTTCACCAGTACCCATTTATACACCTAGCTGGATAGCGGCACTGTGAGAGTAGAGTGTCTTCCCCAAGAACACAACACATTGTTCCCAGCCAGAGCTCAAACCAGGACTGCTTGATGTGAAGATGAGTGCACTAACCATGAGGCTAATGCACGTCCCACATGAGACAAGATGGCCATCTTATAAGAGAAGCAAACTCATAACCTACCTCTTCCAATGGCATAACAATGGATCTCCATGCCTCAGCATCCTCTTGGGCCTTTCAACAAAATGCAAAAGTTTTAGCCAGTGGGGGAATTACCTCCATAGGGCACCCTTATTTCATGTATGATATTTATTTCTTCCCTTTCATTAACATTCAAAGAAAATATATTTCACAGGTTCTCTGTGGGCATGTAAGCTATTGTGTCCGACTGAGACCTTTGTGAATGTCGTCCATCATCTACCAACTAAAATGACTAACAATGTTAATAAATTACCCTGGTAGGTAAGACTTTCCTGATGAGTAATCAATATGATGATGAATAAAATCCACTAGCCCAGACAAACAACAGGACATCCTTTCTATACTGATTATCAATAAAATTTCCAACAATATATAAAATCTGTGTCCATAAGAAACCCTCAATATTTCATGAGACACAATAATTTTATGCACATGGCTTGGACCACCTTATACCTTTTCCATGCTTTTTTCAAGTGATTTTACATTATTTGTGACTGCTTCCCCATCCACTGAAGAGCTCTCACTTGCTGCAGTGTTCCGTCTTATGGCACCAACTACAACATCAGACAACCCTGACAACATTCTAGGCCTGCTACTACTGCTTTCCTCGTCAGAGGACAGCAGCGATTTTAAGTTCTTTACTTCGTTCTCCAATCTTTGATTTCTGGCAAGAAGATTGTGCTTTTCTATTTCAAAATGTTCAGCAGCACTTTCCTTTGCATCTTTCACAGCCTCTGCAATGGTTGAAAATTTAGGTTCTAATAGATCTGACTACAACATTTTAAACCTCTAGAAAATGCTCCTACCAAATTTGCTTTTATGAAAATTAAATGCAAAGGTAGAAGCATCACCCGACACAATGACAGCTACAGATATAATAAAAGTCAAAGATTCTAACCATCTGGCCACCACTGAACCCTCTGTAGGATACTACTAGAGGAGTAATTTAGAGTCCTTAGTGAGTGAACCATTTTTAGTTTCTTGAGTGAATTGAAACCTGTAATATTAGCTAGATAAGCAAGTAGGAGACAGAACTGAACACAATGACAACAAGTTTAATTGATGGAAATGGCTGTGAGCACATGGCATGTTGCAGGGGCCTCTGGGAGACAATGGCTTACATAATAGCTTACATCAGCAAATAAGAATGAATTAATTTCTATTACTGGAATACGTGTTAGACTATTATGTTCAAGAAACTAGTGTTGAAACAAGCCAACTTGAACATCACATACAAGTATTGGAATTTGCAAAAGTTGTACTTTTTAGAGCATAATTAACTTTCAGGTTGAGTAGATTAGAGTTCTATTCAACTAAACAGTAACACAATAGTAAGAAAAGAACAAGAGACAAGAAATAATCAGGTAACTGTCCCTTGTTATTTTTGTTTGAAAACTGCATTGTTTGGGTCGACTATTGTGTTCTTCATTTGCTCCCATAGTTTCTAAGTATACCAGTGTTATAGTTAAAAATTAAATTCTGGTAAAATCATTTTAACTTAGTTTGATTCTAATTTCCTTTGTCTTCTAACCCTAATAAGAGTTAAGAGACAAAGGAATATAATCTTTACCTGAATTTAATTTGTAACTTCAATATAGATATATGAACTGTAGACAGTACAAAGAGTTGTAACAACAAAAGAATGAGTAGCTCACAGAAATAAAACAGTACTGCATTGAGTATTGATTAAAGCAGCCATATGATATTCTTGCATATTGATTAAAATACAAGGTTAGCAAACTTTTAACTCAACTCAGAATTACATGTAAAACACATTATTAAGAAGACTTTACCAGACATAATGGCCTGTAAAGATGTTATCTCCTCTTGATAGTTAGCACGTAAAGTCTGTAGTTCTTCTTTCTGAGAGCTTTCTGCTAACGCTGCAGCAGCCCGATACCCATCACCTTCTGCAATAACTCTCTGAAGTTCATTTCTTAATTTGTTTGCTTCCTCTTGAGTTGCCTTAAGCCTTGACTTTTCTTTTGCAAGTTCCTCTGAAAGGTACATGTAACAAACTTTTAATAATATAATATCTTTCATCTTTTAGAGAAGCATTAGAATGCGCAAAAATGAACTTCCTGCAATAAACATATTGGAACAATAATACTTTAATGTTACGCCAGTAGATAATTGTCTTAGCCTTGGTACAATGGTCCACTACACGGTATTTGGTCATCCAACCACCAGATAATTTTGCCGTCAACAAACCCGCCACCAAGAGACCACCTTGCCACCAAACACCAAGAGAAAGATAAACTAGCTTAAAGTAGTCAAGCGACCACAATGTCAATCAACTTGTAAGTTTGTTAGCTTATCTGTTTGCAGATATAAATATGAACATGTTGTTGGTGAGGTGATATGATACTGTATGTGTTCCAATGCCTAGCAGGAAATCATAGCTTTGGAATTACAATGTATAATTCTTTTAGAACTGACTGTGTAGTTATTGCTCAGTTGCTTTGCTGTTGCGTTTGCATACAAATTTACATCAGCGTTTCATGAAAAGCTTCAGCTAAATGATCAAACAACCTAAACCTTACATGATACTGTGTGAAATATACAACTAAACAAAATAGAATGAATTTCAGTCTCTTTGGCTTATGGTTTTATGTTATTACATTGTTGGTAATTTGGTAGCGAGGATACTTCACTTGGTGGCGAGGGGACTTTGTTTTGCTTGGTGGCAAGACTTTCTGGTGTCAGGGTGACTAGTAATCCACCACACAGAGCTGCTCCAGGCATTCACCTGCAACCACTCAAGACCTCATGCACCTACAATTTTCTTACAAAACACTGTAAACTATCTTCTAATAATTGGTTGCTACATCTTGGTCAAAACTGTTGTGGCTTTTATTTGCTGACAATTCTCTGATACAGCCTGAGTTAGAAAAGTGCCTAATAGCCTCTTGCTGTAGCATCATGTAAGAAGTTTTATAAATTGATAATCACAAGGTTTTAATAAACTTCAACAGAAATAGAAATTTTGTCGCCTGTTTGAAAGTAAGTACAGGTATAAATTTAACCTATTTCATCACTCGTACGACCGCCCAATTTCAATAAGCTTAAAGCAAGAATTAAAAATTACAATTATCATGTATGGTATATTATGCAATGAACGAAGGTATGCATTGACAAAACATAATGACATAACTTCTTAATAATTAAACATTCACAGTAGAAGCACGGTCGCAGAATTAACTCAGAAATACACAAGCTTGATGTTAAACTAGATACTAAGTAAGCTTAATTACATGTAAGTTATACAGCAGTAAATATTTATCTGATGATCCGTCTAACTAACGAAAGCATCTCAAAAACAGAGATGACGAATTCTCACCTTCCCTTGCCATAAAAAGCTCTTTAAATCTCGCTCTTTTCTGGCCAAATTCAATTTCGCTTTGTTCTTTACTTTTTACAAGCTGGTGCTCTTTTCGCTTCAAATCTTGAATTGTAGCTCTGAGGACATTTATGTCTGACAACGTAAAGCACTAATATTAGTGTCTGCAAGGATCAATCAGAAAGTTTGAGAAATGCAATAAATATGAAAGCTAGTTACCGTCAGGAAGATCCTCTGCGTTATTTTCGAAGTCGTCCATGTCTTTTGTCGATATAAAATTTATAAATAAAAAGCCGCCATTTTGCTTCCAATAGTCTCACTTCCAGGGTCAAATTTAGCCTCGTCTGCATGTAGTTGCACAATATTCTTCTCGGGGAGGGCTGGTGTCACGCATACTCTGGACCTTGTTGGTTATTTTAGGTTGACCCTGTACAAAACGATGCGTGTGCTGAAAAAATAAGCAATAGAAGTATTGTAATTCATGCGTAGTCAACAAAACAAGGGATGTGTATGGTTAAGGACCTACATGTACCTTCCAACAGAATCGAAACAGAAGCTTACATAATGTATTTCCGGACCGTATTCCGTATTTTCTCGAGTGGTCTGTGGATAAAGTCAGGTATAACTCGTCATTTTAGGTGAGTATTTTAAAGCGACAAAATGGGTATATAATACAGAACACATTGCGTTCACAACAGATAGTTCATCATCATTTGGCCCCATTGAAGGCCTAACGTTAAAGCTTAATCTGGGTAGCATCTTGGTGTAAGTCCTCGCTATTGTGTCACCCATACTACCTGTAGTGCACATAGCAGCGATAAAAAGATGTCGTAGCTGTAGTATCTGTGGTAACTGTATCTGTATCTGTAATTGCTATCGGTAGTAGCTGTAGTAGCCATGCCAGCTGAAGTAGCTGTAGTATCTTTAGCAGTAGTATAAATTGTTTTATTTCAGACTTACAGTATTACAAAAGCATATCTCGTTCAATTAACTACAAAACAGAGCTTAAACCTCTATAACAATATATTACAGTTAAACAAGAATTTTCCCCCTACTTTTTTAAGATAAAAATCCAGAAATAACTTACAGCCAGCGGGATCAGAGGAGAGATATCTTTTGATAAAAATTATTTTTTGGGCAGAAATCATTGACTCAGTGTTGGGCATTTTCAAGCCTCCTTTATCAATAGGGTTAGTGAATGCTGTGCGCCTGTGTAAGGTCCTTGGTATGAAAGATTTGATCACTTGGACTTTTCCAAGTAGTGTAAGTCTCCTCCAACTCCAGTCCTTCAACAGTCCTTACAGAAATTTCTCGATTGATTCAAAGTTTAGCCTATAAAATAGTGATTAATTAAAGGTAAAATTAACCCCTAGAATTTTTATGACCTTACCTATTTAATTTACACCTTATTCCGAGCTTCTTACTTCCATATTTCCTAGTAGAAGAATTTCTGCTTTGTCGCGATTGACCTTAATCCGGAGTATGTACTAAACAGATCAATAGTATCAAAAAGGGTCATGTGCGAGAGTTTGTCCATAATAATGATGCCATATCATCAACGAATATAACTGATTCCAGAGCTATCCACTGCAATACCCTTAGTTTGATAGTTGTTATGTATGGATAATGCTAATAGTTCAAGTACTATTGTGAAAAGAGATGGTGAGAGTGGGACGCCCTGGCGAACACCCCGTTTAAGATTGAAAGAGGGAGTGGAAAAACCATAACACAACTTGATATATTCTTATAAAACGTTTTGATCCACCCCAAGAAGGAATCTCCAAAGCCAAAGAATTCTAGTGATTTGTGAAGGAAGTTCCAATTTAAAGAATCGAAGGCTTTCTCAAAATCAATTGCAGTCATTATACCTTGGTAGTCTCGCATTTTTTTAAATTCCATACGGGCTGCATCACAAATGGTTCGTCCTTTCACAAAGGCGTTCTGATCATAGTGAATAATATGTGGTAACAAGTTCTCTAGCCTTTTAGCGATAGTTTTTGAGCCGATTTTAACATCAACATTTACACATTTACATCAGTTTACAGGTGATTCGCCTAAAAGTCGATTCGCGCTACACGTTCTGAGATGTTTTGCCTACACTGAAGTCGATTCGCCTATACGATCTGAGATGTTTCACCTACATCGAAGCTTACTTTTAAAATAGAACAGAAGAATAAAATTTACTTTAACTCAACTGGTATATGTGTGTTATCGGATTAATCTTCTCCGAAGCGGACAAGAAAACAGCGTACAGACTATTGCAATAAAAACCGCTTCATTTTCTCAACAATACCACTTTAACAGTGACCCGCGAGGTACGCGTAATAACAATAGTATAATTTTTTCTGACGCGCTCGTGATCAGGACAAGCCGATCGATCTACAAATTGTAAAAGACAGTTTACAATTTAGATAGTTTATCAGCGGCTCGGGTAAGGTGTTAAAGCATAGTTAGTAGTCCCCTCTACTAATTATGGTTAAAGTGTGACTTTTTTTTCCGTATTGTTATTAGTCTTCTATTGTTTATACTTGTGACTATCTTGACAATGGGAGCTAATTAGTGCCCCGCGCAAGGTAGCTAAAATCTTTGAACTTTGGGACGATTTTTCTAATCAGAGAAAAAATGCAGACCAACCACTTAAGCAATGCGCTCATCTTAGTGGACCATGCAAAGCATTCGCTCGGCGCAGGGAGTAGGGATTCTCAACATGCAAGTTTAAAATTGTAACGGAATTTATAGTTGTATATTCTTAAGTGCAAAGATTCGGGATTCGCAACATGCAAGTTTAGAATTGCCTGAACGAAACTAAAAGTTGTATTTTCTTAAGTGCAAAGAGTCGGGATTCGCTCAGCGCTCAAATGAGAGAAAATAAAAGTCTTAAGAAATCGTTATGTAAAAACTAGTATTAGTATATACGACTTTAAAGTTGTTACGGAATTAATAATTGTACTTTCTTTTAGAGCGAAGAGTCGGAATTAGATCAGAACTGTTATCAATAAGTAGGTTGATAGGTTTAATGAGTACAGTAAACCCATAGTTTCCAGGAGATTTTATCGTTACTAAAGGTAGACAGAACCTTGAAACATTCGTTATGTGTCAATGGGCCCTCACACGTTTCGCTCATTGAGTCGGTTAACTAAGGATATGAGGTATCTTCCAGAAGTTGAATAGTCAGTTTGTATTCCCGGCTTTTTGTTATATAAGTTCCGAATAAAAACAGTGAGTTTCATTCATAATAGTGTCCGGAACAGTAGTCTCTTCTCCAATTGTTCGAATAAGCTTTCGTATGCAGCTTTTTTTTTATTTCTGTTTTCTAGATTCAGGAAGAACTTGCTATACCGTTCCCCTTGTTCAAACCAGGTAGCACAGGAACGGATGATTGAGCCTCTTATAATGTAATGATACTCTTTTTCATACTCTGTCTTAGCTGATTCGAAGTTGGCAAGATTTTCTTGTGTTGGTGAATCTGCTATTTTCTCCTCACATATTTTGAGTCTGTTTTCAATTGTTTGAATTCTATTTCTCCTTTCTTTAGCTTTAAGTTTGCTATACAATATACTTTCTTCCTGGATTTTGTATTTCATCCAGTCCCATTTAATTCTCAAATCGTCGCAGAAATTAATTTCGTCTAGCCACTTAGGAAAGTTTACGCGTAAACGCTCAACGAAAAGAGAGTCATCGAAGAGACTATTATTGAACTTCCAAAAAGATGGGCCACACCGCTGATCGTCTAGACTGTTAATTTCTAAAATTATGGTGTGGTGATCTGTTCTTATAGCTGTCACTATGTCAGCTTTAGATACATCATCTTGTAACAGATCGCTAATGAACCAATAATCAAGACGTCTTTGAATACTTGGGCTTTTTTGTCTCCAAGAAAATTTCTTGCTATTGGGATTACAGATTCTCCAAATGTCAACTAACTAAATCATGAGTGTTTTAACACAGGGTTTCCACACGAACTAATAGAATTTTGTAGTCAGAATCTTTGTATCCCTCATCGCAGATGAGCTCAGACACTGTTTGGAAGAACAGAGATTGTTTAGTAGTGGCATTGGGTACCAGAAGAAATGGGACATCGTGAATAGTTGTCTCTAGAATGAGGTACCTCCCCGCCTCACTCCTCCCCTCATCCGATCGATTCGATGTCAATTTGTAGTCAAACGATTTACGTATAAGGATGGCAACTCCACGACTATGGTTAGAGCCATGAGCAAAGTAAATGTCTCCGGACCACTGATTTTTCCAGTGATTTTCAATCCCTTCAGTGTTGTAAGTTTCCTGCAGAAAGCAAATGTCTGAATTTTGCTTAATTAGCCAGTTGAAAATGGACTTACGTTTCTGAAATGGGATACCCTGAACGTTCAGCGAAAGAGTTTTAAACCGTAGTTTGTTGGAATCTATTGGAATTTGCATACGTATAGTGGAAAAAAGTCAAAAACAGTAGTTGTTATTAGGTAAAAGGTAAAACTTTAATAGTCAACTCCCCACAGGGCTTTTCAGTAACTATTTACAATAAAAATAAAACTACTCAACTCTAATATTTACAAACCAAATTAAAATTACATTAAATTATGATTAAAAATTTAAAAGATGATGATTCCTAAGGTTTGTTTTAAAAGAGTTCAGAGATTCAGCGTTTTTGATTTTAATATCGAAGCAGTTCTAGAGGTTTACCGCTCTGTAGGTGAATGTTCTTTGGTCTGCTGCGGTCCTGAACAGCGGAATATGAAAGCTTTGGCGTTGGCGGGTTTCTCTTCCATGAACATCAGACTCTTTACAAAACTTGTTGCTTAAATAACTGGGTGCTAAATTATTTAGACATTTGTACGTTAATACTAAATCTCTATTATTCCCAGAAGGGTTAGTGTTACCTGAATAATTAAAGTGTTACTATGACGAAAATCGCATCTTTCCAATCTAAGCCATTTTAAAACAAAAAAGTAGTCTGTATAAGAAGAAAACTGCTGTTTACTATTTTCAAATATCTCTTTTCGTTCCAGAGATATTCAAGTTTTTAAAATATGCAAATTAGCCAATTGATGACGTCATACACTCAACCAAATTTTGATCAAATATGATGAAGAAAGATACCTCAGCCAGTTTCTACCAAAAATGTTTGATACTTTGCAGTAATGTTCTACTAAATGTGCTCCACAATACGAACTCAACAGTTTTGTTACCATGGCAACATACTGGGTTCCAGACCACCCCAAAGGCTTTCCTGGGCACCTTTGACGTTCCATTTTGATATTTGCTAATGGTGGCTCGTATGTATGATGCAGCAGGCATATGAATATATTAGCTCGAGTTTGTGGCATCATAATGTTTTTTGTGCTGAAAATCACCAACAGATTGAAATAAAGTAGGTAGGCACTGGAAAAGAATGAGTTTCCAAGGGAACATAATTTTTATAGACATTGGTGTGTTTCCTTTAGAACTATTAGCCTACCAAGTTTCAAAGGTCTGTGATGTAAATTGGTCAAGATAGCTCTATTAAAATACCACATATAATATTGGGTTAAGTATATGACGTCATCAGTCATCTCATTTGCATATTTTACGTGTTTTTGCAACCCAAATATCTCCGGAACTGATGTAGACATTTGCAAACGGTAAACGGCGTTTTTATTCTTTCATGGAATTCTATGTGATGACACTAAAAATCAAGGGATAAAATCTTGATCGTAGTAAGACATTCTCGATTTTGTTAAGTGCATATTGAATAAATATAGAATAACATACATAACAAAACAAAAGAAACGAGATGAAAAACGTAGCCAGTGTGAAAAGTTGGACGAGATCAAGTGATAGACTTCTGTTTAAAACGAACTTCAAAAAAGGACTAAGGAATATGCTAATGGTAAGTTCCTAATAGCTCCTAATTTTGAAAGCTTGAGGCTTATTAGTACATGTTTGCTAATCAGCCCGTGGGCTTACTATCAGAGATCGGCCTCACCTAAGATAGTTTAGGGGAAAAAATAGATGCTTATCACTACTTAACTCCACGCCGTCAGTGAAGAGTTTATAAGGTTCCATTCTGTTAAAGGCTGCTCGTTTTCCGGCTCCACCCGCCATTGTATTGCCGCCAAAGACGAAGAGCGATTCTGAAGACGTAGTTCGCTTGATGTTCTTTCACGCTCTTTTTTCAACCGCTTCGTTTTGGGGGAAATAGTCTCACTGGTCGGTGAATTGTTTCCTCTCGTTTTACATTTAAACAGGGATGAAAGTGGCGAAGAAAATTCCATATAAAGTATCAAAACGCATGGAAGAGTGTAAGAAAAGTTACAGAGTTATCAATCGCGCATCCTTACTCAGTCATGCTCAGTCCCGTTTTGTAGAAGTGTAACTGTAAGAGTTTCTTTTTATACTGTGTTACCAGTAAGATAAATATTTGTCTTATTGTATCACGGTCTAAAGTTTCAAGATCCATATCAGATAAATTGTATTTTTGCTAACATGTTCATAAAGTTGAATAAAACCTGGAATTATTAAAAGAATGAAAAGTTTTCGACACCAAAAAAGATTGCTTGACGATAGAGTCATCGCCTTTGTATATTTGTATATTTCATAATTTTTTTGGTTAATAAAAGCAAGTAGTGGGTATCGTCCAATATCAGTCCTGTAGGCTATGTTAGAGGCTTTATTGTTTACCTCTAAGTTACGTTTGCAGAACTGCAAAAAATGAACCTTTTTCTTTTGGGGAGATATCCCATCTTTTGAATCCTGCTTAGTATACATGCCCCATACCTCACTGTTTCAGCTTAAAATAGGAGATATCAATGTGGCGAAGGATTAAGTGTACTGAGGAGTGTATGATTTCGTATGTTAGAGAAGGCGTGCATGGCTTTTTTTTTCCAGTTGGTGTTAAACGTGTACCCACGTAGATAGGTGTATTTGTGGCCCGGGGGGGACTCCCATATGGAATGGACGAGGATGCTCGTCGTCTCGCTTAGGGGTTTAAATTTCGGTTTTTGGTCTCGCTTAGGGTGTTCTGGGCAAAATTTCATTTTTTTAGGCGTCAAGGTCTCGTTAAGGGTTGCATGCGAAGAAATAACAAAACGGAAAGAATTTTTATTCTTTATATTTACTCAATTCATATAAACAAAGTTTTCCATACCATTAATATCTAATGTCCACTGTAACAAAATGTCTTTTTCTATTGTTTTGCAAGAGCGTAATACGAAACTCGACGAAACTGGTCTCTTCTAGGGGTCTGCATAAGCTTCGGCCACGCCCAGATTGGTCTCTTTTAGGGGTTAAATTCAAGATTTCCGTCGAGCATCCATTCCATATGGGAGTCCTCCCCGGGATTTGTGGACATTTTCAATTGATTTTGTGTCCATTTTGAAGTTAATTTCAATGAGTTTTCGTGGGCGTTTTGAAGAATCATTATCTTCATTTTTACGACTATTTTGCAGAATGCGAAATAGGAGTTAGGCGAATTGACTCGCTCGGTCAATCCTTCCTTCCTTGGGTCGTAAGCTTTTGTTTGTATTTCCGCTGACCAATGCACAACTTACGGTGGCCCAGAAGGCTCAACACAAATATAAATACAGGTTTTCACAACACAAATACAAATTCCACAACACAAATACAAGTCGTCATAACAAAAATACAAATTTCACAACACAAATACTAGTTCCACAACACGAATACAAATTCCACAACACAAATGCAAAATTCCACAACACGAATACAAGTCGTCACAACACAAATGCAAATATCAGAGAAAGAAACCATTTTCTTGGATACTTGCGTCTATAAAGGCGATAGATTTAGAGATACGTCTATCCTTGACGTGCGAACCCATTACAAACCGACAGAAACATTTCAGTACACGTATTTCACTTCCTGCCACCCACCAGGGGTCAGTAAAGGCTTTATCAAAGGCGAAGCACTCAGGTTGCTTCGAACTAACTCTTCAAGACAA